>Ga0334892_1001727_pt1 | contig 17475 bp, 18 predicted proteins | sample GraSluR3_MG_4_FD_207213 | JGI IMG/M metagenome (GOLD analysis project Ga0334892, IMG submission 207213) | Sludge microbial communities from methane-producing bioreactor in Wageningen University, Netherlands - Granular Sludge_15_04-R3 | ecosystem: Engineered > Bioreactor > Anaerobic >...
TCAAGAGGTTAACCGTTCGGAGATCTTCGACCGGAAAATGGTTTGCCTGCTTCTCAGTGGAGATCGACGATCATCCGAAGCCTCCATGGAAAGATGGGTTGATTGTAGGCATCGATGTGGGGCTGGAGAGTTTCGCTACGTTGTCCAACGGAGAGAAGATCGATAACCCCCGGTTCTTTAGATCTGAGGAGAAGGCGTTGGCCAAAGCTAATAGACGACTATCCAAATATGAGAAGGGAACTTTTGAGAGGAGGAAAGCTCTCAAAGTCGTCCAGCGAACCCATGAGCGGATAGCCAACCGCAGATACGATTTCGCTCATCAGGTCAGTCACAACCTGGTCGAGAGGTTCGGGCTGATCGCTTTCGAGGATCTGAGTATCACGAACATGCTTAAGAACCACTGCCTGGCTAAGAGCATATCAGACGCTGCCTGGAGGATGCTAGTGATAACCACATCGTACAAGGCTGAGAGCGCCGGTTCGATGGTGGTTCTAGTCGATCCCAGGAACACAAGTCAGCTATGTTCCAGGTGCGGTCTTAAAGTGCCGAAGTCGCTATCGGATCGGGTCCATGAATGTCCTCAATGCGGGCTGGTCATGGACCGTGACGAGAATGCGGCGATAAACATTTTGAGACTGGGGCTACAGTCTCTGCCAACAGCTAGAAGCCCCGCCCTTCAGGGCGGGGAGTAGTCACTCTCATAGGACTTACGCAGTTGGGTGCCTAGCGCGCAAAATTTTAAACAAATGTACCATAACAATGCGTTAAAACCAATATCATCCATCTTTATGGCAATTATCATGCGCCAGAGTCACAAGTCGCACGTCAACTGCGTAACTCCTATCTCACTTGCGAACCCCACGAACAATTCTCGTTATGGCAGACTTCATCAAGGCAAATTGCGGCGGTGCAACCTGCAGCAGAGCTGCTTGGGCGTTCGATAATATAAGGATGATATCAATTATCTTAAAATTTTGATATCCGGGGGAAGAAGGGAGCGCGGCAGCATCCCCGCCACCCCGCCTCAATAGATCGCGTTCTGGTATAGGAGGACGCCCCAGAGGGCGCCTAGGGCTCCGATCGCCGCCGCCGACCGCCGCAGACCCAGATCGTAGTAGGTGATCCCCACCGCCATCATGATCCCGACGTTCATCATGGCGGTGGCGGGCTCGATCGCCCCGGTCCTGTTCACAAAGCCGCTCCAAACCTGGGGGAGGAGGGCGAAGACCCCCATCACCGATCCCAGGGTCAATATCAGGTCATGCCGCTTCAACGCCGTAATCTTCCTTTTGACTCCAAAGCTGCTTTCTTTTCAGCTTGTTTGCCTTCATATTGGGGAGACAAACTTTTTGTCCGATCATTCAGGTTTTATCTGTATCCCCACATCTATATGTCGGCCGGATATCTTTTTCTGCTTCTATTCTCTGGCGAATATGGTCATTTGATTTAATGGACGATATACCGCCTCTGAACAATCCCATAACAGTTCGAATTGGGATTGAATGTCTCTTAGAGCTATGTGCTGTAATTATATCGAGATAAATCTTTTGATCGGCGATAGTATCCGGCATATACGATTATATTTGTTTAATTTTCTATTATCGGATTTATTTGTGTATCTGAACCGGATTTTTCGGTATTAATCGATTATCAGACGGCTTATACGGATCTTATATCCATTCAGACCGGAAAAAATGATTTATAACTGAAAAAAGCCGGCATAAAGGGTATATAAAAATCCAGAACCCCTAAAAACCCTGATATTGGTGGCGACGACCCCTCGTCTCCCCCATCCCCGGGAGTATCACCCCTTCACCCTCGACCCCCCGGGGGGGAGGAAGCTCGCGATGGCGTCGACGGAGGCGACGGCCTTGAGCCACCTCCTGTCATCCTCTTTTTCGGCGAAGGACCGATAGATCCTCTTCGCCAGATCCTCGGGGCTGAGCTCCCCGGGCTCCACCTCGACGACGGGATCGGCCTTCGGCTTCACCGCCGAGACGGGGCCACCGATGAGCTGGTCGCCGGCTATGCCCAAAGCGACGCCGACGGGGACGTTCCGGAAGTACCGCCTCTCGCCCCGGACGACGAAGGCCCCTTTCTTCAGAAACTCGCCGGGCTCTGGGGTCTTGGTCACCTGATCGGCAGCCACCAGGTAGCAGTCTCCTGCAAAGAGCCCCGCCTTCCAGAGGCTGGAGTAGCTGACGGCGAACGAGGCCGCCTCCTCCAGGGTCTCCTCGGGGACCCCCTCCCCCAGTGTCTTGATGACGACCAGGGGCGCCCCGGGCGCGTCGGTGTGGAGGGCGAGGTCCCGCTTCTCTAAGTATTTGGCGTATATCTCTTCGTTGCTGGAGGCGTCCCTCCCGCCGATGACGAGAAACCCGTCCGAGGACGTGAACCAGCGGAACCTCTCGTACCACTTCGGCTTCCTCCGCCTGAAGACCTTCCTCGTCTTCACCTTCTCGGGCCCTGCCTTCCTCTCGATGAGCCGGATCGTCTCCTCCAGGGCCTTCTCCGCCCCCTCCCTCTTCCTAGCCTGCTCCTTCGCCCGGTCGTAGTACCTCTGGGCGTTCTGGGGGACGGTGAGCTTTGAGTTCAGCTCCAGCTCGGCACCTCTCGCCTCTCCTTCCCCTCCGGCATTGGCCGCCTCTCCGCCCCCGTCGCTGGGGTCGTCTAGGCGGAGGAGGAGCTCGCCCTGGTAGTCGAGGGCGAGGATCTTCTCGGCTATGGGAAGGCCGGAGGTCTTTATCTTCGCCAGGATCTCGGAGTAGGTGTACCCCTTCTCGAAGCCTTTGGATATCGCGGCGAGGACCGCATCCACCTCGCCATACCTCTCGTAGATCTTCTCGCCGAGGCGGGCCAACTCCCGCTCCTTATCCCGGAACTCCTGGATCGACCGCTCCTGCATCTCCCGTCTTCGTTCCAGGGCCGTCTTCGGCTTCGCCCCCTCGGCCTTTGCCTCCTCGATGGCGAAGAACTCGTCGAGGGCTTCGCTGAAGCTTCCAAACTCCCGACGGTCTAGGCCGCCGTAGACGGCGAGGGGGGCGGGGACGACGTCGACGACCCTGCCTTCGTCGAGGACGAGGTGGGGGTCGGTCTGGACGAGGCCGAAGATCTCTCCGAGGGCCCGGTGGACCCGGTCGATCTCCTCCCCGGTCAGGCTGTGAGCCGGCTCCGTCTTGTTGAGGCCGGCCCGTAGGCAGACCTCCTCGGCGTAGGTCCCCCCCATATTCAGACCCCGGACGAGGGTCCTCACCAGCTCCGAGTCGGAGGAGGCGAGGATGAAGGCGAGGTCGTTCTTCGAGACGGTCCGGGGGTCGAGCTGGTCCTCCCGGTACTGGTACTTCTCCCCCGCCAGGAGCTTTCTGTCCCTGAAGGCCAGCGGTCGCAGCGGCAGGATGATCCTCCCATAGTCGTCGAGGAGGAGGACGTTCCCCTTGGGGAAGATCTCGGCGATGAGGTGGTATCGATCGTCGCCCCGCTGGATCTCGATCTCCGCCACCCGGTCGAAGCCGTGCTGGCGGACGGCCGTCACCCGCCCTCCGGAAAGGCGGCTTCGGAGCATCGTCGGAAACTGGGGCGGCATCTTAGGCGCCTCCCTCGGCTTCTCGGTGAGGTGGATCCTTCTTCCGGACTCCAGGATGAGGTCGAGCTTCCCCCGCCCCGAAGACTGGAAGGAGACGACGACCCTGTCGGGGGCGAGCTGGTAGGCCTTTCCGATGAACGCCCCCACGAGCTTCTCCTGCAGCTCCTCGACGACCGCCGCCACGTCCACGTTGCTCATCGCCTTCTTCATAATGATCGAAAAAGGGCGATGGAGAGATAAATAGTTGCGGACGAGATGGGGGATGATGGCGAAAGTCGGCCGATTTATAGCAGACGAGATGCTGATCCGGCTCGCCCGGTGGCTGAGGATGGCGGGCCAGGACGTCTCTCGCCCCCCGGAGGGGGCGGGCGACTCCGACCTCATCGAGGTCGCCCTGAAGGAGGAGAGGATCCTCCTCACCAGGGACCGGGTCCTGGCACAAAGGTGCGAGAAGGCGGGGGCCGGTTGCCTCCTGATAATGTCCTCGGACCTCGACGGGCAGCTCTCCGAGTTTTCGGCTGCAGGATTCTCTTTGGAGCCGCACCCGGAGAGGTGCACCCTCTGCAACGGACCCCTGGAAGAGGCGGTGGGGCCTGAGAAGGCCGACGATGCCGCCGGTTCTGAAGAGGGATCGATCCATTGGAGGTGCCAGAGGTGTGGAAAAATCTACTGGCAGGGTTCCCACTGGCGGGGGATCCGGGAGAGGCTGGAGGGGAAGGGGGACTGATCTTTCTCCAACGGATCTGTTGCGGGCCGTCCCTTCGCTACTATCAGGTCAAAGGATGAATAAGAGTTGTCAGGGGCAGAAGGATACGGTGACTGCCGACGTCGTCGTCTTCGGCCACACTCATTTTGCCAGCTCCTACATCGGCGGGTCGGGCAAAGAGAAGCTATTCATAAATTCCGAGTCCTGGGTGGGCGAGGACGAGGTGATAGATGGGTTGGACCGCTACTCCAACACCTTCGTCTATATCGACGAGGCGCAAGCCCACATCCTCAGATGGAATGATGGCGAGGTCGAGTCCGTTGAAACTCTCTGACCCGGCGGCTTTGACATCCGGTCCAAATATCCCGGATGCCGTACGGTGAACGATGGCGACCCGATCGGCTGCTATTTATTCGGGAAAGCTCATCTCCACGGCCATGTTCGAAGAGATCGGTGCCGTCCGAAATCACGCAGACCCTGACTCCCTACAACACCTCGCCCTCTTCAAAGACAGCATCAGCGAAATATTGCTCATCGAGGGTCTGTACCCTTCGGATTACTTCAGGGCCGAATATTCTCACTATATCGTCGTCCACACCCCCCTGAACATCGTGCATTCGGAGCAGAACAATGAATGGTCCCACCGCTTCTCCGGGCGGGCTGGCGTCTCCATCGTCGAGAGGATCGGGGGCCGGGGCGGGAAAGGGAGCGTGAGCGGTTACGAAGACGAGGGCGGCGACGGCCCGATATACGTCAGGGGTCTTATGGCGGCGAGGGGGTCGAAGGTCTATGCCATCCTCCCCTACACTCACATAGACGCCGCCGCCTCGGATGGGGCGAGCTTTCCGGAATCTCGGCCCGTCTCTGCGAGGAAGCGGATCTGGCCGGATATCCTGCCGGAGATAGGTGGCGATAAGATCCTGGACGTCGGATGCGGATTTGGCAGGCTCACCCTCGACGTCGCCGAGAATAACCGGGACTCTGAGGTCTTCGGGATCGACGTCTACGACTCCCTGACGGCCCAGGCGGGGATGAACGCCGACGCCCTTGGCATAAGAAACGTCCATTTCAGGACCGCCAGCGCCTACTCCCTCCCCTTCGAGGACGGCTCCTTTGAGATGGTTTATTCCTTCTTTATGCTCCACCACCTCGACGATATCCCAAAGGGGCTCTTCGAGATCCGGCGGGTCCTGGCAAGCGGGGGCCGATACCTGGCCGCAGAGCCCCTCGGACACCACCACGGCCCGAACTACTCGGGGGCCGAGTGGCTGGGGATCTTCGAGGAGGCGGGGCTTCCGGCCGGGGCGGAGGAGATGGAGGGGGCGGTGATTATAAGAGCCGAGAAGGGGGACGAAAATTCGAAGAATTGATCTAGGTCAGGAGGTACTCAAGAAGGGGGGGCGGGTCTGCCGTCCTCGGCGAGGGCGGCGGTGTATGCCTCGATCGCTTCCTTGATCTTCTCGATCGCCTCCTCCTTGCTCCTCCCCTGGCTGATGCACCCGGGAAGGCTTGGACATTCCGCCACCCAGAAGCCGTCCTCGCCTGGGTATATTATGACCTGCCGCATGGTATCAATCCCTATTATACCTGAAATTATATCCGCGTCTGCTTATTAACCTGCTGGGGATCGATGCCACGGCAAGGAAAAAAGGTGTGGGAAGGCGGCTTTAGGATGCTGAAGCGAGAAGATCGTGCCGATACCCGGCGGCCTTTCGGGCGCGGGAGGGCGGGCGGCGCCGACGGCAGAGGGGAGGCGATCCTCGCAGTCGTGATCGTCTCAGCCGACGTCGAGATGTGACTAGCAGTAAGATTCCTCAAAAGGGAGCGGAACGGTCGGGATTTGGCGCCCGGGTGAAGGGAAGATATATCTTCGCACAAAAAAGAATTCGTCACCGACCTCACTATGAGAGAAGATCTCATGACCCACCCCTGGCACACCCTCACCGCCGATGAGACCCTGGAACGTCTCCGCTCCGCCGCCGATGGCCTCTCCCCCGAGGAGGCGGCCCGAAGGCTATCTGAATATGGACCCAACCAGCTGGAGGAGTTGTACAAGCCCTCCAAGGCCCGGATATTCCTCCGCCAGTTCGAGAACTACCTGATCATCGTCCTCATCTTCGCCTCGGCGATCTCGTGGATCGCGGGGGAGGCGACGAACGCCTACGTCATCATTGGGATCATCTTCTTCATCTCCATCATCGGCTTCGTCCAGGAGTACAGGGCGGAGCGGGCGATGGAGGCCCTCCAGGAGATGCTCTCGCCGGAGGCGAACGTCATCAGGGCCGGGGATATGACCCGGATCCCCGTCCGGGAGCTCGTCCCCGGCGACGTCGTCTATCTGGAGGCGGGAGACAAGGTCCCCGCCGATGGTCGGGTGATCGAGGAGACTTCTCTCCAGGTCGTCGAGTCGTCCCTCACCGGCGAGTCGGTACCGGAAGATAAGTCTGTGGAGGCGGTGGTCGAAGAGGCCCCCCTCGCCGACCGGACGAACATGGTCTACATGGGGACGATCGTCGTCTACGGCAACGCCAGGGCCGCCGTCACGGCGACGGGGACGGATACGGAGCTGGGGCGGATATCAGGCCTCATCCAGAGGAAGCCCGAAGACCCGCCGATAAAGATCAAGTTCCAGAGGCTGGCAAAGCAGCTCGCCGTCGTCGTCCTCGCCGCCTGCGCCATAATCTTCGCCGTCGAGGTGAACCGGGGCGCCCCCGTCCTCGATACCCTGATCATCGCCGCCGCATTGGCCGTCGCCGCCATCCCCACGGCCCTCCCCTTCATCGTCACCATAACCCTCGCCTACGGAACCCAGATCATGGCGGGGAAGAACGCCATCATGCGCCGTCTCCCCGCCGTCGAGACCCTCGGCTCGACTACGGTGATCTGCACCGACAAGACCGGGACCCTCACCCGGGGGGAGATGATGGTCCGGAGGATCTGGACGGGCCGGGATTTTGAGGTGACCGGCTCAGGCTACGACCCCTCAGGCACCTTCTTCCTGTTGGAGGAGGCGGTGGGTGCGAAGAAGGAAGAGGATGAGGATGAAAGCAAAGACGGCAAGAAGGGTTTTGATCCGGGAGAGGACCGGCACCTCTCCGCCCTCCTCGCCGCCGGCGCCCTCTGCAACAACTCGAAGCTGGAGGAGGGGCCGGAAGGCTGGCAGGTGATCGGCGACCCCACCGAAGGGGCGCTCATCGTCGCCGCCTCGAGGGGAGGCGTCCTGGACTGGATAGAGAGCTGGTACCTCTCCGAGGTGGTGGAGTTTCCCTTCGACTCGGAGATGAGGAGGATGACCACCGTCCATCGATCCCCCGGGGGGCTCTCCGTCTCGATGAAGGGCGCCCCCGAGACGGTCCTCGACTTCTGCTCGAAGGTAATGCTGGATGGCATCCAAGAGCCTATCGGCTCCGATGAACGCCTCCGGGCCTTATCAGCCGCCGACGATATGGCGGGCCAGGGCCTCCGGGTCCTGGCTTTTGCCAGCAAAGAGATGGAAGCGGGCTCGAGCCTCGAACGGGAAGGGGTGGAGGGAGGCCTCACCTTTTTGGGGCTCGTGGGGATGATGGACCCTCCCCGGGAGGAGGCGAGGAAGGCGATAGCGGTCTGCAAGGCCGCCGGGATCAAGCCGGTGATGATCACTGGAGACCACCAGCTCACCGCCTCGGCGATCGGGTCGGAGCTTGGGATCCTCGACGAGGGCGGCCGGGTCCTGGAGGGTGCAGACCTGGAGAAGATGACCGCCGGAGAGCTCGACGCCGTCATCGAGGAGGTCTCGATCTTCGCCAGGACGACGGCGGAGCAGAAGGTGATGATCGTCGAGGCCTTCAAGCGTAAAGGGGAGATAGTCGCCATGACCGGCGACGGCGTCAACGATGCTCCCGCCCTCCGGACCGCCGATATAGGGATCGCCATGGGAAAGACGGGGACGGAGGTCTCAAAAGAGGCCTCGGATATGGTCATCGTCGATGACAACTTCGCCACCATAGTGGCGGCGGTAGAGGAGGGGAGGAGGATCTACTCCAACATCAGGAAAGCCTCATCGTACCTATTATCCTGTAACTTCGCCGAGGTGATGACGATATTCATCGGCGTCGTCCTCGGCCTTCCCGTCCCCCTCCTGGCCCTGCAGATCCTCTGGATCAACATCGTCACTGACGAGTTTCCTGCCATCGGCCTCAGCGTCGAGCCCGCCCACTCCGACCTGATGAATAGGGGGCCCAGAGACCCAGACGAGCCGATCCTGACGAGGGGGCTCTTCCTCTACACCCTGGGGATATCGACGGTGATCTTCATCGGTACCCTGGGCCTCTACGCCAACGCCCTCAGATCGGGGGTCCCGATAGAGGTGGCGAGGACGACGGTCTTCGCATCCCTCGTGATCTTCGAGCTGTACAACGCCTACAACAGCCGCTCTCTCCAGGCATCCTTCTTCAAGATGGACCCGAGGACGAACCGCATGTTGATCGGAGGGATCGTGGCTTCCCTGGCGGGCCTTCTGGTGGCGATATACCACCCCTTCATGCAGAGAATCTTCGATACTGCACCCCTGGACGCCGGGAGCTGGGCCGCCATAGTCGTCACCGGTTCTGCGGTGGTCTTGGCGGCGGAGGTCTTCAAGCGGATGGAGCTCCCCGAGAAGGGGACCATCGCCCCCTGACGTCAAAGCCCTTCGGAAGAAGCCGCGGTCATGGAGGATGAGAAGAGGATGGAGCTTTGGTGGTGGATGGATTAGAGGCGGATGGATTAGAGGCGGATGGATTAGAGGCGGATGGATTAGAGGCGGATGGAAGTGGGGCGGTGGGTGAAAAGAGGTAGAACCTCGCCTCGCCGAAGTTGACGAGGGTCCGGCGAAAGCCGCAGATCGCCGCCACCTCTCCCGCCAGGTCCCTGACTATCAGATCCGCCCCCACATCTTTCGCCACCCTTCCCATGGCGAGCTGGATTTCCAGGGGCGGCCTGATGGAGTAGATGAGGGACGCCCCCCGGTAGAGATCGAGGTCGGGGGTGAATATGTCGTCACCGACGACGTCAAGCCTCCCGACGGTCCGGGACTCCCTGTCGGTGGCGACGAGATCGACGGTTCCGGAGATGGAGAGGGCGACCTCGGGAGCAGAGCCGACCCCCACCTCCACCACCTTCCCCGAGTATCGAGCGGAGATGAACCGGGCGATGTCCTCTCCGCCCCTGATCTTATGATGTGACATCTCGGCTTATCTTAAAGCCCCAGCTTATCCAGGGCGAGCGCCGCCGCCTTCTCCCCCGATAGGAGCATCCCGCCGAAGATGGGTCCCATCCGAGGGCCTCCGGCGACGGCCGTCGCCGCCATCCCCGCGGCTATAAGCCCTGGATAGACCTCCTGGGTCACCTCGACGACGGTCTTCTCTCCGACGTCGGCCCACATCGGCTTCTCGCCGACGACCCCGAGAGATCCGACCTTCGCCCCCGGGATCTTCCTCTGGACGACGTTGCAGACGTTGGCGTCGTGGCCTGTTCCGTCGATGACGACCTTCGCCCTGATCGATAGGGGGTCGACGTGAAGCCTCGTCCTCTCCACCGCCTCCCAGTTGATGACGAGGCCTGCGATCCTCTCGTCCTCCCGGATCATGACGTCCTCGACGGTGACGAGGTTGATGATCTCGGCACCGGCGTCGACGACCCCCGCCGTAAGCTTCGCCACCGTCTCGATGGAGCTGGCGATGTAGTAGCCCTCCTCGTACTCCCGGTACCAGATCCCGAACTCATCGAGGATCCTGCACCCCTCCTTCTGGACGACGATCCGGGGAAACATCATCCCGCCACCCCAGATCCCCCCGCCTACGGCGAGGTTCCTCTCGAAGACCACCGTCTTGGCGTCCGCCTCGGCGAGCTTCTTTGCTGCCACCAGGTTTGCGGGGCCCGCCCCCACCAGGGCCACGTCCACGTCGGTGTACTTCAAAAAGGACTCCATGTAGGACTCGACTATCGCCCTTGTGATCGTAACTTCATCAAGCGCCATGAAAGGGGCGATTGGTCCGATCGGTGATAAAGATATCCTTCTTGGAAATTCTTATCTACCATCCCCCCATCCTCCCCACTGGCGGAGATCTTCAGAAAGGGGGACCGGGCTTTGAAGGCCGAGAAGTTTTCCAGGGTGGATCAGCCCCCCGTTCTGGGCGGGGGTGGAAGGTATGGCGTTTGAGCCGGGAGGAGCTCTCCGGTCCGAGGAGATATGCTACTCGTACGATGGCGAGGAGTTCGGCGACCCCAGGATCCTGGTGGTCGGGTGCGAAGATGCAGGGTGCCGGATGGTGTCGAGGCTCGCAAACCTCGGCGTCTCCGGTGCAGAGATCTTGGCAGTGAAGGCCGACCGGAGCCGGATCGGCGGGATCGGGGCCGCCGGGAAGATCCTCATCGGGGATGGCGTTGCTGGCGGAGATGGTGCCGGAGTTGACTGCGATACCGTAAGGACGGCGGCCGATGGGCAGCGGCCGACGATCGAGGAGGCTCTCAGAGACGCAGACCTCGTCTTCGTCGTCGCGGACCTCGGGGGCGGTACCCGGACCGGGACGCAGACCGCCCGCGACATATGCCGGATGGCAAAAGACCTGGGAAAGATGGCTGTGGCGATCTCCACCCTCCCCTCCAGATCAGGTGGATGTGGTGGCAGCAGGTCGCCCTTCTCCCTCTTGGATATCGACGGTCTGACGAAGGCCGCCAACATCCTCATCCTTCTGGATATCGAGAGGGTCTTTGAGATGGCGCCGGGCCTCTCGGCAGATCAGGCCATCTCGGTGATGGATCAGGTGGCGGCAGAGATCGTCAAGGGTATCGCCGAGACGGTGACAAAGACCTCTCTCATAAACCTCGACTACGCCGACTTAAAGACGATCATCTCCTCCGGGGGCCTCTCGGCGGCGCTGGTGGGGGAGTCCGATTCGGATGCGGCGGCGGAGGAGATCGTCCAATCGGCGTTGAGGTCGCCGATGGTGGAGGTGGATATGAGAGGTGCCACGGGGTGTCTCCTCCACATAACGGGAGGAAGCGACCTCTCTCTCAAGAAGGCGGCGTCGGTAGCCTCCGCCCTCACCGGTGAGATGGGTCCGGGGGCGAACGTCATATGGGGGGCGAGGGTGAAGGTGGGGTTTGAAGGGAAGATACGGGTCATCGCCATAATGACCGGGGTGGGGCTTTCTGCCCGACCCGGCCTCCGGGAGGCCCGTCGGGATTCATGACCTCCGGGGCGGCATCTCGGTCCTGATCCTGAGGAACTTCACCTCCTCTCCCAGGGTCATGGTGGCGTCGATCCCCACCTTCGTGGTGATCCCGTCGACGGACCGCGGATCGAGGGTGCTCCCCCGGACGTTGGGGTGGATGACGATGTCCTCGTCCCCCCTCACCCTGGTGGAGACGGCGTACTCCAGGTCCTGGAGGTTGTAGATGTCGATGTCTTCGTCGACGACGATGACGTGCTTCAAGCTCTTATGAGCCTTGAAGGCGGCGTCGATCACGTTTATCGGGTCGGACTCGCCCCTCTTTTTGATCTGGACGACGGCGTGGAGGTAGGAGCATCCCCCCTCTGTCAGGAGGACGTTTCTGACATCTGCGACCGAGGACGCCGCCCTGAATATCAGCGGCTCGTAGGGGACGCCCATCAGCATCTTGTGTTCGCCCCCTGAGGGGAGGAGGGCGTGATAGATGGGAACCTCCCTCGTCATCATCTTCGTCAGGTGGATCACCGGCTCCATCCTCGGAAAATCTCGGGTTGCTGTGATGTCGACGAAGGGCCCCTCCTTTGCCCTCTCGCCGTCGATGTACCCCTCCAGGACGATCTCGGCGTGGGGGACGCAGACGCCGTTATCGAGGGCGACTAGCTCCACGGGGTCTTTGGATAGGGCGCTGGCGTACTGAAACTCCATCCCTGGAGGTACCCGAGTGCTGGCGGCGATGAGGACGACGGGGTCGACACCGATGACGATCCCCACCGAGAGCCTTCCGCCCTCGGCGACCGCCTCCTGGATGAGGTTGTGGGTATGCCTTCCAGAAACGACCCGTGCTACAAGCTTGTCCTTCCCCAGGACCATCATCCTGTGGACGGAGGCGTTCGTCTTCTCGCCGAAGGAGGAGACGACGATCCCTGAGGTGATGTAAGGGCCCCCGTCCCCTTTGAAGTGGGTGAGGATGGGCAGGCTCGTGAGGTCTGGCTCTACGACGACCTCCATGAAGGAGGAGGAGTCCACCTCCCGGATCCAGCCGCCTCCCATATCGATCTTTGCGAGGTATCTCGTCATATCCTCTTTCGAGGTCGATAGAGCCCTGGCCAGAAGCTCTCGGGTCCCGAGGACGTTGATGCAGCACTTCTTGCCGTCGACGTTGTTGTAGAGGATGGGGCCGGCCCCGACGGAGAGGGCCGCAGCCTCCAGCACCGGCGAGACGGGACGGTCCACCTCCTCCAGAAGGCCGGCCTCCTGGAGGCCGTGGAGGAAACCTCTGAAGCTCATGGGAGAGGAGATGCCACCCGTCGATAAAGACCTTTCCTTCTCAGAAGATGAGGACTGCTATCGCTCCTGTCAAGAATATACCGTCGAAGGTCCCTGCGCCCCCGACGTTCACCGCCACCGTCGTCTCGTTCTTGACCGTCTTCACGAAAATCTCAGCAGGATGCCCCCAACTTCAGTCGGGGGATGAATGCGCGCCTACTCCCGCTTCTCCTTGGCACCGAAATGTTCATCTTCATAGACGGGATACGTCTATACACATGATGCAGACGCTCAAGGTCAAACTTGAACCGACTCCAGAACAGGTTCAAGCTATTCGCGAGACGATGCATCAGTTTAACGCCGCCTGCAACTTCGTGGCTGACAAAGCGTTTGAGCTTCGTACCGCCAACAAAATCGAGCTGCAGAAGGTCGTTTATTATCCGATTCGGGAACAATTTAACCTCTCCGCTCAGATGGCGGTCAGAGCTATCTCTAAGACCTGCGAAGCCTACAAGAGAGACAAATCGATCAAACCGACCTTCGATCCTGACGGATCTGTCGTCTACGATCAGAGACTCATGTCCTGGAAAGGTCTCGATCTCGTTTCTCTCTTGACTCTCGAAGGCAGGATAAAGGTCCCTGTTGTCATCTGCGAGTACCACGAACCCCGGCTCAATCGGATCCGAGGACAGGCCGACCTCATTTTCGAACGGGGTGAGTTCTATCTCTGCGTCGTCGTCGAAGTTGCCGAGTCTGCGAAGATCGAACCGATTGGTGTTATCGGCGTCGATCTTGGGATCAAGAACATTGCCGTTGATTCGACCGGCGAAGAGTTCTCCGGTGACGGCATCGAGACCGTTCGATCCAAGATAGATAACCTCAAGGCCGATCTTCAAAGCTGTGGGACCGATAGCGCCAAACGTCATCTCAAGAAACTCTCGGGTCGAGAGGCTAGGTTTCGTCGGGACGTGAACCACTGCATCTCCAAAAAGCTGGTTGCGAAAGCCAAAGACACCTCTTCCTTGATCGCCCTCGAAGATCTTCAGGGTATCCGGGAGGGGATGACGGTTTCGAAGGCTCAGAGACGCAAACAGCATAGCTGGGGATTCTATCAGCTCAGGCAGTTCCTCGAGTACAAGGCAGCGATCGCTGGAGTTCCAGTAGTCTACATCGACCCTGCCTATACGTCCCAGGAATGCTCCATTTGTCATCATATATCCCGGTCAAACCGACCTACTCGGGATCAGTTCGCTTGTGTCCGCTGTGGTTTCTCTGGCCCTGCTGACACCGTCGCAGCTCGAAACATAGCTGCAAGGGTGGCTGTCAACCTGCCCATCGTGGCCCGATTTTTTGTGGAGCCGCAAGCCCCCAATACTGGCGAGCATCATGCCCGCCAATTCATTGGCGGGTAGTTGACCACAGGCACCCGATAGACGATCCCGAAGGATCTGACGAAGGTATCCTTCACCACAGGAACCTTCGACTCCACGGTGAGGTGGGGGAGGTTCATCCCGGCGCCGATGAGGGAGGCGGGCAGGAGGAGGGCGTCGGACCAGGAGACGCCCATCTTGGTGAAGGCGGTGCTGAGGGCTCCGAAGAAGAGGAGGGCGACGATCGCCCAGACGACGGCGGCGAGAAGGAGGATCGCCAGGATACCGAAGGGGTGGTAGACCATCCTGGGGTTCATGAGATCTGATCGATTCTCATGAAGTATAACCCTTCATCCCCCGAGACGGGCCTTCCTGCGAAAGAGTGGCCGAGGGAAAAGGCTGATCTAACTTCAGATGGGATATGGGCTGAGAAGATCTCAAAACCGAGTCGTATGGAGCGGATATGATGACAGAACCTGAAGAAAACCGGATCAAGCACAGCATAATGGTGATGAGCGGCAAAGGCGGCGTCGGAAAGACGACGGTCGCCGTCAATTTGGGCCTCGGCCTCGCCCTACGCGGCAAGAAGGTGGGGATTCTGGACGCCGACATCACGGGGCCGAACGTCCCCAAGATGCTTAAGATAGAAGACGAGGTCCTGACGGGCGAGGATGACCGGACGATCCGTCCCGTGGAGATCCCAGTGGGGGCAGACGGGGAGTTGAGGGTCGTCTCCATGGCCTTCGTCATCGGAAAGGAGAGCCCCGTAGTCTGGAGGGGGCCGCTGAAGACCCAGATGCTCAAGCAGTTCATAGAGAAGGTGGCCTGGGGTGACCTCGACTACATGCTCATCGACCTGCCTCCCGGGACCGGCGACGAGCCCCTCAGCATCGCTCAGCTCCTCCGCCCCGACGGGACGGTCGTCGTCACCACCCCTCAGGATCTGGCCCTCCTCGATGCCAGGAGGGCGATCGATATGTCCAGGTCCCTGGGGGTTCCGGTACTGGGGATCGTCGAGAACATGAGCGGCTTCTCCTGCCCCAGGTGCGGCGGAGCCATCGACCTCTTCAAGGTCGGCGGGGGGGAGAGGGCGGCCGAGGAGCTACAAGTCCCGTTCCTCGGAAAGATCGAGATCGATCCCGCCATCTGCGAGAGCGGCGACAGCGGCAGACCCTTTATCCTCTCCGTCCAGTCGAAGAACTCAGAGCCCTTCGACGGGATGGCGAGAAGGATCATGGTCCACTACGAAAGCGGCGATCGAGATTCATGGCCGAAAGACAGGCTCTCATAAATGGATGATCCGGAAAAAAAGAGGGGGGGCAGGGTGGAAAAGCCGTCGGTCTGCGGGACCATTCTGACCTTTTCTGTGAGGTCACCACTTCCCCGACCTGATGATGTTCAGGTTCTCGACGACCTTCGCCCCCGCTTCCTGGCTGAGTTTGTACTTCTGAGATATGGCCAGCGCCCTGGCGATCTCGTTCTGCTCGTCGGAGCCGGTCCGTTGGGTCACCAATACGTCTGCAGCAGCGTACCCCTTCTCCAGAAGGGTCTTTTTGACCTCCTGGAGGAGGGCCTCGTCCATGCATAGCGGTCCGGTCCCGATCTCCTCGACGACCTTATCCATCTTCTCCATCTCTTTTGTCTTCACGCTCAAACCTCCTCGATACGTCCAATGGGATCGTCGCCCTCATGCCTTCGGCACTCGCTTCAAGCCCGGCGACTGCGACGATTATAATGAGGACCGACAAACTTAAGAAATTTTCGCCGATATACTGGGCAAGGACGGCAGGAAAAGCAAATATGGGCTTGGTGGCGGGGTGGGGGCCGCTCCCACCGGCCATCATCCGGCACGATCGCCTCTTTCATAGTGCAGATCTTCGGGGTTCTGTATTATGAGGTTTCTGTAGGGGTAGGGTATCTCGATCCCCTCTTTGTCGAACCTCTTTTTGATCGCCTCCCTGATCTCGCAGCCGGTGGTGAAGGCGACGTCTCTCTTGGGGACGTCGACGCTCAGCCGCAGGTTGACGGCGAAGTCCCCAAGCTCTGTCACCCTCACCGTTATGTCGTGGTTTTTGAGGACGAGAGGGTGGCGCTTTGCAACGTCCAGCATGATATCTCTCGCCTTGTCTATATCTGCGGAGTAGGCGATCCCGACGTTTATGGGCCATGTGATCACAGGGTCTGTTATGGACCAGTTGACTATCGGCTGGTTTCCCATGATGCTGTTGGGGACGAAGATCCTCCGGCCGTCCCAGGTTTTGATTGTGGTATGTCTCAGGGTCAGATCCTCCACCTGGCAGTAGTCGCCGTTGAAGTTGACGTAGTCGCCTACCCTGAAGGGTTGGAAGACCGCGAGGAAGATTCCGGAGATGACGTTTGCGAGGGAGTCTTTGGCCGCAAAGCCGATGGCAAGACCTGCGACCCCCGCACCGGCCAGGAGGGTTACCGCAAGCCTGCTCAGGGGCGGTATCTGATATATTACCATGATAAAGCCGGCGAGGTAGATGGCGGCGACGAGAAGCCTCCGGATGATCGTCCTGAAGGTCATCTCCGTCTCGGCGTCGATGCCGGCCTTGCCGCCGGCGGTCACCTTGGGGATCTGGACGGTGAGGGCTCTGTCCACCATCTTGGCGACGAGACGGGTCAGGATCAGGATGACCACCACCGTCGCGATGGTGGTGATGATGGAGACGAGATCGATCCCCAGGGTCGAGTTGAGATGATCGACCGCCGAGATGATCGTCGACGAGGCACCGTCTCCCGTGAGCTGGGTGGGCAGTTGCGAAGATAGCTGGGGGGGGAGGTCCCCCGATAGGTCGGATCCGTTCGCGCCGGGGTCCATGACCTCTGGGCCCGGGTCGCTGGGGGCGGTGTAATAGTAGAAGGCGTCCTCTTCCGCGGATACGATCTCGTCCTCGTCCATTGAGTTTGGGTGGTGGATGCTAGGGTTTATTAATGGTTCGCTGAAGGGTTCGCTGAAGGGTTCGCTGAAGGCATCCAAAAAGATATTCAGCTTCTGGGCCCCATTTATAGAAGCGGGGTGCAGGGGTAGAGAAAACCCCGGTCTTTAGGCCGGGGATGAATCGTACCCTGCCTTAAGCTATGAATCTTTAAATATCATAACAGCATAAGTGAATGTAATGCTTAAGGCCTTCAAATATAGGATCTATCCGACAAAAGCACAGCGTTCTAAGATGGAACAGACCTTAAAGCTGTGTAGATGGACCTATAAAGAGACTTTGGCATATCGAAAAAACTTTTTCGAACAAGAAGGCAAATCCATATCTAAGTATGAGACTCACAACTTGCTGCCAGAGTGGAAGAAAAACAAACCAGAACTAAAGGAGGTATTCTCTCAGA
>Ga0334892_1001730_pt1 | contig 17466 bp, 14 predicted proteins | sample GraSluR3_MG_4_FD_207213 | JGI IMG/M metagenome (GOLD analysis project Ga0334892, IMG submission 207213) | Sludge microbial communities from methane-producing bioreactor in Wageningen University, Netherlands - Granular Sludge_15_04-R3 | ecosystem: Engineered > Bioreactor > Anaerobic >...
TCCTGATAATTATTACTGATCATTCTGTAGATATAGATGCCACTACCAACCTGCTGGTTGTTATCGCCTGTCCCATCCCAGATTATACTGTACTCACCACTATCGTAATAACTATCTACCAGCTCTCTTAACTTTTGACCTCTGCTGTTGAAGATCTCTATCCTGACAGGTCCAGGTTCAGCAAGACTGAAAGAGATAGCTGTCCGGGGATTGAAGGGATTGGGATAATTTCCCAGAAGGGCTGTTCTTGCAGAAACCAGATCATCTTCCAAACCGGTTATCATAAACTCCACTACCTCAGAAGGATCAGACTCTCCATCGAGATAAACGGCTGTTACATAGTATTCATAGATAACACCTGGTTCCGGAATGAAATTTGTATCCGGGAAATTTGTCTCCTCAATCAGTTCAGAGTTGATCATGACATCGTCACGATAGGCATTATACCCGGTCAAGATTAGATCACCATGATCAGGTTCTATCCAGGACAGGGTCACAGTATCTTCTAACATTTCCACTTCCAAACCTGTCGGAGGAGGAAGAAGCAACTCTTCCGGAGTGGCTTCCACTTCATTGGACTGGGCTGACTCACCCTCTGCATAAACTGCTGTTACATAATAGAGATAAGTAACTCCATTCTCGAGACCAGAATCTTCGTATTCGTTTTCTGTCAAAAGTTCCGTATTCAACTGCACACCATCCCGGTAGAGATTGAAGCCCTGAAAATCTTGCCTTTCTGCTAACTCCCGTTTGTATGTTTGCTCCACTGCGATAGGCGTGGAATTACAGTGCAAATCGACAGGTAGGTCGGGATATTCCCATTCCAACCAGACAACGCCATCTCCTGCCAGTGCAAAGAGATTCTGTGGAGGTGGTAAAGGTAAAAAGTGCGCTACTATAGTAACATCATCATCTATTAGCACTGTATGAGGATTTTCGAAGAAAGAATCATCATCGATAACCCACATCCAGAAATACCAGTACTCATCAGCGATTGCTGTTACTTCAACCTCTTCTCCCGCCATGTAGAAGTATTCACCCGGTTCCGGATCTGTTGTGCCCTCACCTTCAACCTCGATTACAAGGCTATATTCAGCAGGAACAAAGTGGGCTATTGCTGTTATGTTGGAATTCATTATCAAAGTATGGGGATTTTCAAAAACATCGTCGCCATTGATCACCCATCTGTCAAACTCCCATCCTTCTTGAGCGTATGCTGTGATTAAAACTTCAGTACCGACATCATAGTCATACTCTCCCGGTTCAGGATCGGTTGTTCCGTTTCCCTCAACTCCAATAGTAAGGGTGTATTCGGAAGGGGGCTCGGTCATTACGAGTGCAAGGCTGTGTAATCTGCCAGCAGCAATGGCAACAAAATCATTCCCATCGGGATAGATACTCTGTCCATGATCCCATAAGCCATCTTCACCCTCTTCTCCTGCACCCCAGGCTATAACACTGCCATCCTCTCTTAATGCTATACAGTGAGCATTACCTGTAGCAGATACAGCAACAAAATCGGAAGTTGTTGGTGTATGACTTACCTGGTCATCTTCGTCACTTCCCCAGACTACTACTGTACCATTCTCCCTCAAAGCCATGCTCTGATAATAACCGGCACTGATAGCGACAAAATCATTACCGGCAGGAACATTCAAAACATTATGCCAGTTCCTTCCCCAGGCGGTAATAGTCCCATTCTCACGGAGTGCTACACTGTGATATCCACCAGCCTCTACCGCTACATAATCATTCCCGAAAGGAACAGTGACCTGGCCATAATTGTTATTGCCCCAGCCCACGATACTACCGTCATCTCTCAGAGCAAGATTGTGCTGATAACCGGCCGAAATATCAACAAAGTCATTGTTGGCAGGCACTGCCAGTACGTCATTCCAATCTCTACCCCAGGCAACTATAGTGTTATCCTCTTTTAACGCTATGCTGTGGTTTCTTCCTACCGAGACCTTTACATAATCGAAACCTGCAGGTACATTACATTCACCATAGACATTATACCCCCAGGCCACCAGGCTGCCGTCCTGTCTGATAGCCACACTATGATCTCCTCCCGAGGCTATCGAAACAAAATCGGACCCATCTGGTATATCTGTAATCTGGCCATAATTATCTCTCCCCCAGCCCTCTATCTCCAGACTCTGAGAAAAGATTGGAGAGACCATGGCGAAAAATCCTAAGACTAACAAACCGGTAAAGATACCTCTTATACCTGACATATTGTTACCTCCTCTTATTGTTATTCCAAGTGCTTATTCCAAGTACTTCAGACAACCCTGTTAGCTGCTTTCTCTGTAACCGCTTTCACTTTCACTGTTGTTATGCAATGCTATATGTCTTTAACTCTTTGTCAATAAAATATAGAGTGGAACCTGTTGGAAATTCTTGTTAAAAAAAAACGGCGGATAACAATCCGCCGCTCTCTTTATCACTCTGTTATCACAGAACTATTAATATAGTTGAAAGAATATACCCAGACCAAGTGTCTGGCGAAATTGTGGATTCTTATGTTCTTCTCTTTCATATACTGTCTCAAAAAAGAGTGAGGCATTGATTATTGACCAGATTCGAGTAGATAGAGTATTTTCCCATTTTACATCCACACGTTTCCAGTGATCTTCTACAAGTTCATCCTCCTCAGAGTTGAATAATGCCTGATACACCTGTAATCTGCTGTTATAAAAAATATCCTGTGGTAGGAATCTCTTCATATACTCTGCGATGAATTCAATACCACCGTCATACATGGTCTCTACGAGACGAACCTCTTCATTACGGTCCATATACTGTCTGAAGGCAGCACCCAATCTGGCTGTTAACGTGTGATTCGGTTCCATTATGAAATTTCTCATAATACCGGCAGATTCCGTAAAACGATGGGGGTTAATGATATATGTCTCGTCCTCATAGCGTAAATCTAGAAATTGACTCTCCCAACGAGCAGCAAAGAAGGGGTCAACATAACCGTGAAGTGTAAACCTGAACAGCGATTCCAGATCTATCTTATCGGTTGATTTTTCCGGTTTACCCCAGTGCTTCTCCTCTTCACCTGTCTCGGAATCTATTCTCGTCTTCTGTTGATGGGTCTGACCATAAGATAATTTCAAAGATGTCGTATTACGTAAAATTTCTGATAACTGCTTCTCAGCTGTTGTATTGGATTTGGCAGTCCAGGATATTGTTCCCAATTCAGTTCCAGCCCAGTTATCACTGTACGAACTCTGATTAAAAGATAAACTGGCATCTGAGGTGATCTTCCAGGGCTCTGCCATCAGCGAGCCAGACAGGGTTATCAGTGTGACTAAAACAATTGCAAATAAGGATTTCATAACTCCTCCTCTTTTTTTCGTATCTATAACATAGTAACTCTATGATTCCGAGTCAAGAAAAATAGCTTTGAGCAGTTGTCTGTAATCGTTTTTCCTAATTGTGGTGATATAGAGTTGCTTCTTTCGGTGTAAGCAACAATTCTAACGATACTTATAAACCGTAATGTTTGCTTAATTTCTTGACAGTAATGTCAGAAACTAATAAAAGGAAGACAGTTATTTTGTAACTAATAATATTGAGGAGTTTGACATGGAAGAACTATTACCGAAATTTTATGAGTGGGGTGCTACTTTCGGAATCAGGATTATTGCCGCAATTGCGATAATCATTATTGGTCGGTTCGTTATAAAAATAGTCAGAAATATCATCGTAAAGATAATGGGTAAACGGCTTATTGAGAAGGCTATAATCTCTTTTACAGCGTCTTTGATAAATGCGGTCTTATGGATCTTCGTTATCATGGCTGCACTATCGCAGATCGGAATAGAGACAACGTCATTCATTGCTATTATTGGTGCTGCCGGGCTGGCTATCGGCTTTGCTCTACAGGGAACATTATCGAACTTTGCAGCCGGCCTTCTACTGATACTTTTCAAACCGTTCAGGGTAGGTGATGCCGTCGAAGCTGCAGGAATAATGGGTGCAGTTAATAATATTACCATGTTTACAACTACATTCAAATCATTCGATAATAAGACAATAATTGTACCGAACTCTCAGATTATGAGTGGTGTAATAACAAATTACACAACAGAAGGAAAGAGGAGGGTGGATTTCAAATTCGGTGTTAGTTACGATTCTGACATCAAGAAGGTTAAAGAGATCATAAGAGGAGTGATGGATAAACACGAAATGGTCCATAAAGATCCCGAACCTTTTATCCGTTTAGGAGAACTGGCTGACAGCTCTATCAACTTTACGTCCAGATGCTGGACAGATACACCGAATTACTGGACTGTTTTCTTTGATGTTACCGAGCAGGTGAAAGAGGAATTCGACAAGAACGGAATCAGTATTCCCTTCCCACAAATGGATGTTCATTTACAGAATAAATAATAACTAGTAGAAAAAGTTTGACAAATCAAACGGGGAAATTTTTTCTGTCATCAAGTATATTTACAAAGGAGTTACGAGCGATGTTAAGGATGATAATGTTAATGCTACTGGTGAATAGCAGCAGCAAACTAGATTACAGTGATAGGTGTCCCATCGCAAATTGACTCAAATAATAGAGCTTAACATAACGCCGCGGGAACTATCCTGCGGCGTTTTTTTTTGCACAATTATTGGAATAGAGAGAAATGATGAGAGTGAAGAGAAGAACAAAAAAATTTGATTTAAAGCTGGTGAAACTATTGTTTCCCTATATCTGGAAAGAGAAGTGGCTCTTTATATCAGGGTTATCGATGATGGTCGTGACCTCCATACTCCGCTTGCTTGATCCCTTGATAATAGCTCATATCCTCGACTATATAGTTCCGGCAATGGATGTATCACAGCTCTATTTATATGCCGGACTTTTTGTTGGAGTAATCTTCACTTCCGGTATTCTGACATATTTCCAGGTTATTCTGTTAGCTAAAATGGGTATCAAGATCATTACCGGGCTCAAGTATCAGGTCTTTGACCATTTTCTGCAACTACCGGTAGGTTATTTCGATAATAATCCGGTAGGAGAACTCATTGCCCGGGTTGAGAGTGACTGTGAGAATGTCAGACAGTTATTTTCCGACCTGTCTGTAATGATTCTTGGTAATCTGCTCTTCTTCTCCGGTATGGTAGTTGTGATGTTCATCCGTCACTGGAATGTGACTCTGATACTACTCATACCTATCACAGTTATAGTTGTCAGCGTCTTTTTCGTGGCCCGCTATCTGAGCAGATTCTTCAGAAGAGTAAGGGAACTGAATGCCGATATAACAGGAATTCTGACTGAATACATACAGGGAATATCTATAGTACAGCTCTTTAACAGGCATGAGAAGGTAATGAGAATGCTCGATGACAAGGGTAAGGAGAAGCGTAATGTAGATTCCCGGGCTATGTTCATGGAGTACGGTTTCTGGGGTTTCTACGGTTTCCTGCTCGAGACTGTGATAGTTGTTCTCCTGATTTACCTGATGGTTCCGCAGATACTAGTCGGAGTAGTTACTATAGGAACTCTGATAGTCTTTATACAGTACTCCCAGCGTATCTTCTGGCCACTTCTAATGATATCAGAAAACATCAACCAGATCCAGCGTGCTTTTGCTTCATTACAGAGGATTTTCGGGATCCTCGCTTTGAAACATGAGACATACGGACTGCAGAAAACAAAACAGGCCTCATTCCTTGATCGGATAGATTTTCGTGATGTCTGGTTCCAGTATAAAGAAGATGAATGGGTACTGAAGGGCATAAATTTCAGTATCAGGAAAGGTGAGAAGGTAGCACTCGTCGGTTCCTCCGGAAGTGGAAAGACCACTACTGTCAGTCTGCTCTGTGATTTCTACCGGGTTACAAGAGGTGGTATCTACATAGACGGAGTGAACCTGAATGAGGTCAATACAAAGAGCTGGCGTAAGAAGATCGGGCTTGTTTTACAGGATATCTACCTCTTCCCTGGAGATATTAAAGAGAACATTCGAATCTACAATGACGATATCTCGGAGGAATCTATAGAAAGAGCATTACAGCTCGTTGAAGCCAGGGATTTCCTCAACCGGCAGGAGTCTGGACTCGATGCCGAGATTCAGGAGCGAGGCCAGAACATCTCGGTTGGAGAGAAACAACTGCTCAGCTTTGCCAGAGCGATCGTCTTTTCACCCGAACTTGTTATTCTCGATGAAGCAACAGCCTCAATAGATATTCGAACCGAGGCGAGGATACAGCAGGCAATAGAGACTGTCCTGCAGGATAAGACGGCTCTGATAGTAGCACATCGACTCTCATCTGTTATCAATGCAGACAAGATACTACTCTTTCAGAATGGAAGGATAATAGGCCAGGGAACTCATAATGAGTTGCTCAAAAGTTCACCTGAATACAAGAAACTGGTAGAGTTACAATTCCTGCATCAGGAAGAAGCAGGATAAGCAAGAGAAGAATTCGTTAGTAGAAAATTGTGAATTATCTATAACTTAACCCTGTAGTATGAAATCGAAAAGAGGAGAAAATGTCTAAACATATCAAGTGGTTAGCCAGGGAATGGAAACAACACCCGTTCTTCATAGTTCTGCTGTTGTTTCTAACACTGCTGTCAGCAGCTGTAACGGTGATCTATCCCTATATAATCAAACAATTGCTCGATACACTTCAGAGCAATCTGGCTGACCCTGCCGAGTTAACCGGTATTACACCCGAGATGCAGAAAATCATCTGGATATTTGTAATTATCGGACTGGTCAGACTTATGGCAGCCACCTATCCCGGTTTCCGGGCTTTGATGAATCTGACATTTGAGTATACATTGCGTAACAAGTATTTCTCCTTCATTCTGAAGAAGGATTATAAGTTCTTCAACAAATTCAGAACCGGAGACCTGGTAACGAGATTAACCAGCGATATTACCGACTGGCCCAAGATAGCCTGGTTTATGTGTTCGGGTATATTCAGAGCAGTAGAGTCATTCAGTAAGATACTGTTCTGTGTCATTGCCATGTTTCTTCTCAATCCGCAATTGACACTACTGACTCTCGCACCACTGCCCGTTATGATGGTTATCTTCTACTTTACGGCCAATAAGCTCCACAGCTCATTCAAGAATAACCAGGAGGCTGTAAGTGAGATAAATAACCAGCTGGAGATGAGCTTTTCGGGAATAAAGATTATCAAGGCCTTTGTTTGTGAAGATAAGTACAGAAGGTTCTTCGACAGGGCTTTAGGTAACAGGTATCAGACAGAAATGCGTCTCGTTACACTCAATACGAGACTCAGAATGATATATGAATATGTAGATTATTTTGGGCAAATTGCAGTGATAGTATTCGGTGGCCTAATGGTCGTCCGTCACCAGATAACCATCGGAACGTTCTTTGCCTTCTATACCTATCTGGCAATGATCATCTTTCCTATCCTTGATCTACCGCAGTTGTTTGTTTCCGGGAAACAGGCATTTGTCAATATAGATCGTCTGGAAGAGATTAGAGAATTCCCGGAACCGAAGGAGACGAAAAAAGATAAGCAGATCATTGATCGTGTTGAATCGATTACTTTTGTGAATGTCTGCTTCTCATACATAAAACAGGAATTGAATATACTGAATAATGTCTCCTTCCACATCAACAGAGGAGAACGGGTAATCATTATCGGCCCTGTAGGATCCGGAAAGAGTACAATCCTGGGTCTTCTTACCGGTTTCCTCAAACCACAGAGCGGTAATATTAAGATCAACGGTATTCCGCTGGAGGATATAGATCTCCCACGATTCAGGGATAAGATCGGATATGTACCGCAAGAACCGATACTATTCTCAGGTAGTATTAAGGATAATGTCCATTTCGGCAGAGAAAGTGTTTCGGAGGAATTCTACCGTTCTGTTCTCGATATTGTTCAGATGGATAAGGAGATCGCAAGTTTCACGGAACGGGATGATACCATGGTTGGACAGAGGGGTCTGACCCTGTCCGGTGGGCAGAAACAGCGGCTCGCTATCGCCAGAGCTCTGATTAGAGAACCGGAAATCTTGATCTTCGATGATATAACAGCCAGCCTCGATGCTGACAATGAAGAAAATCTCTGGAATGACATATCAAACAGATTTGGTGATATAACATGCTTCATAGTCTCTCATCGACTATCAACCCTGAGATATGTCGATAATGTTATCTTTCTTGACAGTGGCTATATGATTGCCAAGGGTGACCATAAAAAGATAATGCAGGATTATCCTGAATATCATCATTTCATCCAGGAGCATTATCAGGCGAGATAGCACTATTTAATTTCACTCTGCTATAGCCGACAAGAAAAGAGCCATCAGAGATTACTCTGAGCCGAATAGATTGAGTTGTGTTCAGGAGTTATGTTAATGAAGATAAGATGTGAAAAACTGGAAGCTGCTTACGGAGAGAACACTGTGCTAAGTGATTTCGATGTCAGTTTTCCCACCAATTCGATAAATACGGTGATAGGTCCTTCCGGTAGTGGCAAGTCAACCCTTCTCAGGTTAATTGCCGCTCTGGAAGACCCTCGAGCCGGTAAGATCTACTATGATGATCGTTCTCACACCGAACTGCACCCGCGAGAGATCCGGGATAAGGTCGGGATGATCTTTCAGAAGCCTACCCTCTTTGAAGGGACGGTTTACGATAACCTAACTTTCGGCCTCAAATTGAGAAAGCAGAAGTTAGATCGGGAAGAGATCACTGAAGTCTTGAAGAGTGTCGATATCCCGGTAGAGTATCTGGAAAAAACCGGTAATGAACTCTCTCTTGGTGAACAGCAGCGCATTTGTATCATCAGATCGCTACTGCTCGACCCACAGGTTATTCTCTTAGACGAACCGGTCTCTGCCCTCGACCCACAACGGGCTAATCGTGTCCTGAAACTCACCAGGAGCTTGAAAACAGATTTTGAAAAGACGGTCATAATGGTCAGTCATAATATGAATGATGCGATGCAGATATCAGACAGGATATTCTTTATCTGGCAGGGTAACATACTACTGGAGGGTAGTCCTGCTACAATTAAAGAGAACAATAATGAGATAATCAGAAAATTCATGGCAGGTGAATATGAGTGATTATATTGTAATATCTAACACCTCAGTGCTGATATCACTCGGTTTGATGCTGATTGTAGCCATTATAGGGCTGATCAACAAACTCGGGATCACAGGAAATGTGATTATTGGAACAATAAGGTCTTTTGCCCAGCTAACTATCATGGGTTACATCCTCAGCTGGATCTTCGACATGCAACTCTGGTACTTTACAGTGCTGATGCTGATAGTCATGATAGCTTTTGCTACTTACGACAGTTACAAGCGGATAGATTTTCGGCCTGGAAAAACCTTTTTCTGCTGTCTCAGTGCCATGCTCGTTGGAAATGCTTTGCCACTTGCCTTTATGTTCTATGTGGTATTGCAGATCATGCCCTGGTATGATCCCCAGTATGTCATCCCTATCAGTGCAATGGTTATTTCCAACACGATGACCGCTATCTCCATATGCCTCAATACCTTCGGAAGCGAACTGAGATTACGCCGTTATGAAGTGGAAGCCAAACTCTCTCTGGGTGCTCCTAAAAGCCTGGCTCTGGATGCTATCAGAAAGAGCGCGATGAAAGCTGGCCTGATTCCTACTATCAACGCCTTGATGGTTTTAGGTATCGTAAAACTTCCCGGTATGATGACCGGTCAGATACTCGGTGGCGTAGCTCCTATCGAATCGGTAAAATATCAATTACTGATAATGTATATGATCTCTTCCGCAGCAGCCATAGCACTCTTTATGCTCGTTTACCTTGTAGAAAAAGGTGTTTTCAACAACAGAGAGCAAATCCGCTACGAGTTACTGAAATAATCCGCCTGGTTATTGCTTTTCGATTACTACCGGGTCGTCCCGGTCAAGTCCGTGTTCTGGAGAATACTTCCCTTTAGGCAGATTTTGGAAGATCGATTGATTAATCTCACGAGCTATCGGTATATAATCTGTTGCCGCAGTAGTTACCGCTGTTTCTACCAGGGCAACTGCCAGGCCAAATAAACCTCCACCTTCTGATTTTTTAGTCGTATCAACTGTTTTCGCTCCAGAATATTTCCAGAGTTCCTCTCCAGTATGAGTTGAAACCAGTTTATAGTTCAACCCGACAGTCACTTCACCACCAATCACGTAATAACTCGTATCCCAACTGAAGATTTCCGTTAAGAGAAGAGCGTCGACATTGAATAAATCCCGGAATTGGGGGTAGAGTGTGGGATTGATAACTTCGGTATCATACAGCCCTTCTATCTTCAATATCTCGTTGGTAATAACAATCGGTAAAAGATTATAACCGGTATTTCCCAATGGTTCTGTTATCGTACAGATCACATACTCTTTGGCAACAGGTGAGGTTGTTTTATTGACTGGTGGCAGGGCAAGTATTGTCACTGGTCGTTCCTCATACATTCTGGGAAATACCTGTCCCTTTGTCAGACTCTGTGAACAGCCGGATGTGAACAACAGGCAAAAAGTCATAATGATAAGGAGAACCACTACACTGTCTGTCATACTACTCCTCATCATGCACCTCACTTCCAGCAAAGAGATTAAGGATCAAGAAGTTGATAAATTCCTGCGATTCAGGATAGGCATTAACTTCTTTCAGAAGATATTCGCTAACGTCACCTTCCGGATGTTTCAGCCATTTCATCATAGCCAGTTCGGAATAGACACCAGGTGGAACCTTTAATCCTCTCTGTCTGGATACCGAAATGATCTTCTCCAGAGTTGTTATATGTCTGTCCAGAGTCTCGAGCGAAGGGTTCTTTAGATAGGCATATTGCGTATGGGAATATTTGTCCCAGTAATAAGATCCGGTCTGGTTCTGAGAACAGGCGGTAATTGTGATAACGAATAACGGAATAATCCATAATAGTCTTTTCTTCATGGTATGTTCACCTGTGTAATTTTACCCCTTTCCAGTAATACTGTTTGCTTTAAAATCAGCTGACCTTGCCGAAATATTTCAACCTGATGGTAACCGGGGTCATATTGAAAATGGTTCTTAACGATGTTTTTTCGATATTTTTCGATATCCAATTCTTTGTCGTCGATGGAGATCTCAATATTGGTGGCATCTCCCAGAAACTGTAGATAAGCATGCTTTTCAGTCATTACAATCCCTTCGTTTTGAGAACAACCAATTAAAACAAGCAATAGAGTAACTACTATCAACAAAGATAACATGCTCTTATACATTACCCCCCCCTTATTGTTCGTCTTCGGTGACGAAGTATCGGGTCAATTGTCCGGAGTCAATTTCCCCATCGAGTAACTCACAGAAAGAGATTTCACTCTGTAGATCTTCTCCTGTCAATTGTATCACCCGTAACCTGGCTACGTTGGTTCCCGGTAGCTCTATGGGAAGTTTCGTCTGCGGATTGATAACCGTATCTCCCCTTAACTTTACAGTAAATACATCACCGACCTTGATACCTTGAGTTTTCCCACCAGCAAGCATCCAGATCCCGTCCTGCTGGGAAAGTATGTATGACCTCCAGGGATTGTTGAGCAAGTTATTGGAGATATTGACAACTAGTTTACTGATGGCTGCATCAATCGCCTTATCGTTCAATGTAGAATCGTAACCAGCCTGAGACCCGGCTCCCAAAACAGTTCCAGCTTCACTAAAAGCCTCTCCCTCACCTGTCTCTCCATATATTATTTGACCTGTTCTCACATCAACTAGCCGGACATTTACTTTAGCGTAAGCAGTCTGTTTCTGAGTGCGGCTGAAAATCCCCACCTTCCCTGTTGCTCGTCTGCCGAAATCGGTTATAGAACCGATTATCAAATAGTCAGCCGGTATCTGATCCATTGCTGAATGATCAAAAACCTTCTCTCTCTCCAGAAATTCCAGGTCAGACCTCTCGAGGAGTATAAATTTACCCGATTGAGTCAATTTTGTATTCATTATATCCATCGCCTGCTTCCCAGCATCATATGCGTTACCCAAGTATAACCCTTTACCATAGTTTGTCTCATTACTGAACCGAGCTATGGCCACTACACGTTTCAATGATCTTGGCTGATTGTCTGCAAGTACAGGACTGACCGCAGGTGTATCAGTCGATACATTGACCACATTAGGTTGCGGAACCGTTGCACATCCTGCAAAGATGAGCAACAATACAACTCCGATACTGATCACACTACTTCTCATAGCATTCTCCTCTAACTTATCTTACTGAATTGGCGACCCTTCGGTACTATACAGAGATAATACCCCCGCGATCATAGAATTGATTCACATAACTGCATCTGAAAACAGGGATAATATGTCAAGCAATAAATTTGTGTAGTCTGATAATTATAAAGGATGTGTTCCTGGTCACTGCAAGATATTGCAGATTTACAAAAAGAAAGAGCAGCTTGATAGCTGCTCTTTGCTATCTTTTTTTGATTTGAATCCTGGGATAACCCCTTCAGGATTACGTTATCATCTACTTACATAACTCAACAAAGCTCTTTCCGAATGTGATACACTCCTCGAGACTCTTATTATCGGGATTCCATAGAGCTTTGATTCCATCGTTAACTACTTCGAAGCCTGCAGACTTCAACCCTTCTGTAAGCATCTTGACTGATTCACCGCTCCAGCCATAGGTTCCAAATGCTGCTGTTTTCTTCTTTTTGAAGCCGAGTCCTCTGATTTCTTCCTGCAGCCCGGCAATAGCAGAGAGTATTCCTCTGTTTATTGTAGGTGATCCTATAAGTATACCCTTTGACTTGAATATCTCGGTAACAATATCGTTCTTATCGGACAGAGAGACATTGTAGAGTTTGACAGTAACGTCTCTATCTGCCTGTTTTATTCCTTTCGCGATATGTTCTGCCATCCTTTTCGTTCCGTCCCACATCGTATCGTAAATGAGTGTGATCTGGTTCTCGGCATAATTATCAGCCCATTTCATATACTTTTCTACTATCTGAATCGGGTTATCACGCCAGATAACTCCGTGACTGGTGCAGATAATATCGAGTGGCAGGTTGAGCGAGATGAACTCCTCTATCTTCTTCTTAACCAGAGGACTAAAAGGTGTCAGGATATTAGCATAGTATTTTATCGCCTCCTGAAAGAGTTCACACTGGTCAACCTTATCATTGAAGAGATATTCGTTAGCATAATGCTGGCCGAAGGCATCATTACTGAAAAGAACATTATCTCCGGTCAGATAGACGAACATACTGTCAGGCCAATGGAGCATCGGTGCTTCGATGAAGACCAACTCCTTTGATCCTAGACTTAGTCTCATCCCTGTTTTGATCGGTTTAAAATTCCAGTCTTTGTGATAATGCCCTTTGAGTGATCTTATCCCGTTCTCTGTGCAGTAGACAGGTTTATCGGGGATGAGTTCCATTAATTCCGGCAGGGCGCCACTATGATCAATCTCAGCATGATTGGCGATAACATAGTCGATTTTATTAAGATCGATCTCACTGGCCAGATTTTCTACGAACTCTTTACTGAATGGTTTCCAGACAGTATCGATCAGAGCAATCTTATCTTCTTTAATGAGATAAGAGTTGTAACTCGAACCACGATGGGTAGAATACTCATAACCATGGAAAGTCCTCAACTCCCAGTCTGTCTTACCTACCCAGTAAATGTTATTCTTGATCTTTATCTTCATAGCAATCTCCTTCCCTCATTTTATCGGTTAGTTATTTGATTTAATTGATGCTTTACGACATTAAGTTCACAAGGTTATATATAACTACTGAATCACCTATTTTCTACAGGTTCATTGTCCATGCATCATAGCATTGATATCGGACTCCGGGTTATCAATCGGTTTAATATCGAAGTTTTCTACAAGGAAGGTTGCAATATTCAATGAGAGGAATGCGGGGAGAGTTGGTCCCAATCTGATATTCTTGAACCCGAGATATAGTAAAGCCAGAAGAACCAGAACAGCTTTCTGTTCATACCAGGCAATATCGAGAGAGATAGGCAGTTTATTTATATCGTCGAGATCGAGAGTTTCCTTGAGCTTGAGAGCCAGTACCGCCAGAGAATAAGAGTCATTACACTGTCCTGCATCAAGAACCCTGGGGAAATCACCAATATTGCCCAATGGGAGTTTGTTATAACGATACTTGGCACAGCCGGCAGTGAGGATGATCGTATCATCTGGTAATTTGTCAGCAACATCGGTATAGTAATTACGGCTCGGCATTCTGCCATCACAACCTGCCATTACGACAAATCTCTTAATTAAACCCTGGCTGACTGCATCGATTATCTTCTCTTTGTTAGCCAGCAGGGTATCTTTACCGAACCCGGTAAACACACTTCCCTCTTCCAACTGCTCTGGTGGGGCACTCTTTTTGGCCAGCTCAATCAGTTTCGCGAAATCTTTCATCTCCTCCCCTTTTCTGTCGGGGATATGCTCACATCCCGGATAACCTGTTACACCAGTGGTGAAGATTCTCGATTTATAGGATTCACGTGGTGGAACGATACAATTGGTCGTCATAAGGATCGGGCCGTTAAATGACTCAAATTCTTTGGGCTGCTGCCACCAGGAGCCTCCATAGTTTCCCACAAGGTGTGGATACTTCTTGAAAAAAGGATAACCGTGAGCAGGTAACATTTCTCCATGAGTATAGACATCTACTCCACTATCTTTCGTCTGCTCAAGCAGATCTGCCAGATCACGCAAGTCGTGACCACTGATGAGAATCCCAGGATTCTTTCCTGCACCTATGTTGACCTCTGTGGGCTCTGTTTTACCGTAAGTCCCGGTATTAGCTTCATCAAGCAGTGACATTATCTGGACTCCCTTCTCGCCACATTCCATTACGAGATTGAGCATTGTGTCCTTATCACGATTTTCATCAAGAGTTGTAGCCAGAGCTCTGAACATGAACTTCTCTACTTCCAGGCTTCTCTTACCCAATACTAGGGCATGTTCTGCATAGGCTGCCATCCCTTTCAGACCGTAGATTAAAAGCTCGCTGAGAGAACGAATATCCTCATCACTGGTTGCCAGCACACCAACCTCTCCGGCCTTCTGTAGTATCTCCTCATCTGTCGGGATTCTCGCAGCCCTTTCAGGATCAACCTGCTTCATAAGTCGCCGTTTCTCGTCACACAGGGAATGAATCATCTGCTTCAGAGATTCGTTATCGAAGTTCGTATTGGTAATCGTATAGAAGAGCCCTTTGATAACCAATTCACCTGCTGTATCGGTAGAAATGCCCTTCCCTGTAGCTTCAAGGGCCGTTTCTGATAGTTTCTTACTGACATAGATCAGTAAATCCTGTAATTCTGCTGTTTCCGGCTTCTTACCGCAAACCCCTACTCTCTCGCATCCTTTGTTATTGAGTGCTTCCTGACATTGATAACAGAACATCGTTAATTACCTCCAATCTTTTATTTTTTGTTGCATAATATCATATTCGCTAAATTTATACAGATATCCTCTCCCATCTCGACCAGGGAATAGGAATAATTTGCATTCCGCCAGTTAAGTGCCGTAGTTCTTATTGCACCAACTATTATTATTGCCAGTGCTTTAGGATTGATACCCTTAGTCATATTCGACTCTATGATCTTCTCGATAAGTTCGTTAAGAAAATTGAATCGTTTATCGGTTACCCTGTAGAGATGCTCTCTGACAGCCTTGTTCAATCTGATATACTCATCGGCAAAGAGAACTGCCAGAATATCAGGATTATTCTCGATATAGCGGAAGTGCATCATAATAAAAGTACAGAACTTCTCTTCAATATCGTCGATATCCTGCAGTAGCAGATCGAGTTCTAACCAGAGATCATCCATCTTCGATATGATGCTGATGATAATCTCATCTTTACTGGCGAAATGACGGTATATAGCCGGTTCACTTATACCGATCTGGCGGGCAAGCCTTCGTGTCGTAAAGGCGGCATATCCCTCCCTGTTGATGATCTTCATCGCCTCGCCAACTATCTGTTTCTGACGCTCTGATTGCGTCATTCTCTTCTGTATCATAATTCCTGATCCTCCCGGTTCAGATAATCTCGCCGTCTACCGAGATGGTGTATTCTTTCAAAATAATGTTTTTGCCTGATTCCCTGATCGCTCGCTCTGCAAGAAGAACTATACCGGTACAACAGGGAACCTCCATATGTACTACCGTAACAGATTTGATATCGTGAGTCTTGAAGATCGTTAGCAGTTTGTCCAGATAATCTTCCATTCCCTGGTCTAACTTTGGACAGAGAGTGATTGCTATCTTACCTTTGATGAATCGTTGATGGAAATTAGCATACGCAAAGGGTGTGCAATCAGCAGCAAGCAAAATATCAGCATTGTCGAGATACCGTGCCTGAGGATTGATCAGATGTAGCTGCACAGGCCACTGCCTCAGCTCCGATTTCTGTTTCACAGAAGATAAAGGTTCCTCTGGATTTTCCCGAGATATCGCTCTCGTATGAGAACCGGGGCAACCACAAGCCATCTTCCCTACATTCTCGGATATCTCGGGAACAGGAAGATTCTTCTTCTTTAAGACTGCTACTGCCTCTGCATAAAGATCGTGCTCACCATGATCGAGTAGATGTTCCAGATGAGCCTTAATCGTATTCGGACCCGCTTTGATTATATTCTCCATTACGATCTCTTCATTATAGGGTGGTGCCTCTCGCTCTACGACATGCATAGCCCCCTCGGGGCAGGCCCCTACACAAGCTCCCAGACCGTCACAAAAAAGGTCGCTGATAAGTCTAGCCTTACCATCAATAATCTGTAATGCTCCCTCCGGACAGTCGGGTATACAGAGCCCGCATCCAGTACACTTCTCTTCGTCGATTTCGATAATTTTTCTTAACATAAGTAACTCCTTGCCAACCACTTTATGTTATCATTTACTAACCAATCTAACGACTTTCTACTCCAGCGCAAAAAAAAAATCCATTTTCTCGGTTAGAGATGAGAATAATTGATAAATGATTTGCCTGAACTCTCCTTCCATAGTCTTGTTAGATGTCAGATAATTATTGACATCAGAAATATATGATAGTTACTGTTATAAATTAAATACAGGGAGATTGATATTCCATGATACTAAGAAGAATGATCACCATCCTAACAGTCACCATTGCTCTGTGTGGGCTTCTCAACGCGATACCTTTACAGAGGGGAGAACTTCCACCCATTGACCTGGCTGCTCTGGAAGAATCTGCTTATTATAACGGACATATAAGAATAAAGATCAACCCCGAATATTCTTCTAAGCTTAACCTGCAACCCGCAGTGGTTGATGGTGTAAGTATTATCCGATTCGGGATAGCAGCGATTGATGAGTTGAACAGCATCTATGCTGTCAGGGATATTCGCTGGTTATACGATTCCGAGTTACTGGATGAGAAGAATGCTGCCAGGCATTGTGAATGGGGTTTCCATCTCTGGTATGAACTGCATTTCTCCACCGATTTTGCTATTCCT
>Ga0334892_1001733_pt1 | contig 17443 bp, 13 predicted proteins | sample GraSluR3_MG_4_FD_207213 | JGI IMG/M metagenome (GOLD analysis project Ga0334892, IMG submission 207213) | Sludge microbial communities from methane-producing bioreactor in Wageningen University, Netherlands - Granular Sludge_15_04-R3 | ecosystem: Engineered > Bioreactor > Anaerobic >...
GCCTTGATTTTTCTGTAAATGTAATATCAAAATCTGGAACAACTACAGAGCCAGCAATTGCTTTTAGAATTTTAAAAGATGCTTTGATTTCAAAATATGGAGAGCAAGAAGCAAGAAGAAGAATTTATGCCACTACTGACAGTTCAAAAGGAGCACTTAGAACTTTAGCTACTCAAGAAGGCTATGAAACTTTTATAATTCCAGACGATGTAGGGGGAAGATTTTCTGTACTTACAGCAGTAGGACTTTTACCAATAAGTGTGGCAGGAATAGATATAAGAGAGTTTATGTCTGGAGCAAGGCAAGCTAGAGAAAATTATTTAAAAGAAAGTTTGGATTCTAATATGCCTCTTCTTTATGCAATGTATAGAAATATTTTGCTCAGAAAAGGAAAAGATGTAGAACTTTTAGTAAATTATGAACCCCAACTTCAATATATTTCAGAATGGTTTAAACAGCTTTTTGGAGAAAGTGAAGGCAAAGATAGAAAGGGTATCTTTCCTGCTTCTGTGAACTTTTCTACAGATTTACATTCTATGGGTCAGTATATCCAAGATGGAAAAAGAAATATTTTTGAGACAATAATAAAAATAGATTCACCTAAGAAAGATATAGTTATAAAAGCTCAAGATAATGATTTAGATGGATTAAATTATCTTGCAGGAAAAACTATTGATTATGTAAATGATAAGGCTTTTTTAGGAACTGCTCTTGCTCATACTGATGGAGAAGTTCCTAATATAGTAATACACTTGCCTAGTTTAAGTGCTTATCATATTGGAGAATTAATATACTTCCTTGAAAAGACTTGCGCTATAAGTGGTTATATATTAGGAGTAAATCCTTTTAACCAGCCGGGGGTGGAAGCATATAAGAAGAATATGTTTGCTCTTCTTGGAAAAACAGGGTATGAAAAGGAAAAAGCCATTTTAGAAAAAAGGTTAGAATTGGATGAAAACTAATGAATAGTACTAAAAAACTTGTTTACTTATCGCTTATGATTTCTCAGAGTCTAGTGCTATATATTATAGAGTCATTTTTGCCACCTTTATCATTTATTGCTCCTGGAGCAAAATTAGGTCTTGCAAATATTATAACCTTAAGTGTTTTATATATATCAGGGGTTAAAGATGCTTTTGTAGTATTATCAATGAGAATTTTAATATCATCCCTTTTTTCAGGTGGGGTATCTTCCTTTATATATAGTATTTCTGGAGGGATGCTCAGTCTTTTGGTCATGTCTTTTACTAAAAAACTATCTAGACTGGATATAAGTATAGTAGGAGTAAGTGTATCAGGAGCTTTATTTTATAATATAGGTCAGTTACTAGCAGCTGCAGCGATAATTAAAAATATTAAAATATTGATGTATTTACCTGTTCTTGCATATGTTTCAGTTGGAACTGGAATATTTATAGGAATCGTATCAAAATTTTTAGTTGAAAGATCAGGTTTTAAAAAATATATCACAAAAACTCCTTAAGCGAAATGTCCTAAGGAGTTTTTTTAAAATCGTTTGTATATATAGGCAATTATGATAGAATTAATCTAAAGATTACAAAAAATTAGGGCGTAAGAAATAGTAAGCATATTATGAGGGGTCTAAGGAGTGACAAAATGAACAAAAATATAGTGAGAACTGCTTTGTATTTTTTAGCAATAATTGCAATTATTATTTTCTTCTTTTTATTTATCAAAAATGAAGAACCTGTAAAAAAACAAATAGTGATTAATTACTATTCACAACCTGATATAAATGGAGTTGTTTCTGAGATAATTAATAATTTTGAAACAAAGCACCCCGATATAAAAGTAAATTTAGTAGAGTTACCACCTAATACAGATGATAAACTATCAACTATAAAGAAAGCTTTTCAGTCGGGAGAAATGCAAGTAGATGTATTTGATTCGGACATAGTATGGCCGCCTATTTTTGCAGCTTCGGGATGGGCAGAACCTCTTGATGAATATATTGATAAATCTGATTTAGAAAAAATTTTACCAGAAGCCTTAGATGCAAATATTTATATGGAACAACTTTGGGGACTGCCCTATAGAATAGATGCTGGGATGTTGTATTATAGGAAAGATTTATTGAAAAAATATAATAAAAAGGTACCCATGACTTGGGATGAACTAGTAGAGACTTCTCTTTATATTATGGAAAAGGAGGAAGGTTCAATTAAAGGATTTGGAGCTTCATGGGATGAATTTGAAGGTTTGACTGCAAATTCTCTAGAGTATATTTGGAGTTTTGGAGGAGAAATATTTTCAGATTCACATTCTGAGCAAGTTAATATTAACACGCAGGAATCTATAAATGCCATTTCTTTTATGGTTGATATGATGCATAAGCATAAAATTACTTCTAGGGAAATAACTGCATATTCAAGTGGTGATGTGAGAGAAAGTTTTTTTGATGGAAATCTTATTTTTATGAGAGACTGGTCTAGTGGTTGGGAACTTTCGCAAGATATAGAGAAATCTAATGTTGTAGGTAAAGTGGCTATAGCTGAACTTCCTCTTGGAGATATAAATGGAAATAATTATACTACTTTAGGTGGCTGGCAAGTAATGGTATCATCTTTTTCTAATAAAAAAGAGGCTGCAGTTGAATTTGCAAAATATAGAAGCTCAGAAGAAGCTCAGAAAATCGCTGCTTTAAAGATGAGTCATCTTCCATCTATAAAGAAACTTTATAATGACTCAGAAATTGATGACTCTATGCCATTTTTAAAATATATGTACCCATCTTTTGAAAAAGCATATCTAAGACCGGTTTCTCCTTATTATGCTGAGATATCCAAAACCATTCAAAGTTCCGTACATAGAGCATTGTTAAATGAAATTACAGCTAGTCAAGCCATAGAAATAATAGAAATTAACTTAAAAAATATAACACAGACTAAACAGATAGTTTCTAATTGATAAATGAATTAAATCTTGCAAAGAATTTTCTATTGTTAAACTGAAAAAGCTTGTGGTTTACTAATGAAATGAAATATAAATGAATTATTAATTCAAAAAAGAGGCAATATGCCTCTTTTTTTATATATAAAATGATTTTTTATATGTGGATTAATCTTTATTTTGCAATTTTTAAAACATTATGATAATATATTTATGACATTTTAATAAATTGGGAGAGAGGTGTTTTGATGAAGAAGATGGGACTGACGGGAAAAATATTCACAGGACTTATTTTAGGAGCTATTTTTGGAATAATACTTCATTATTTTGTTCCAGCAGGTGATTTTAGAGATAATTATATCATAGGTGGAGTACTTAGATTATTTGGAAGAGGTTTTGTACAAGCAATTCAAATGTTAGTTGTACCACTGGTTTTTGTTTCTTTAGTAGGAGGAGCTGCTGCTATTGGAGATGTAAAAAAACTAGGGAGAATTGGTATTAAGACTGTAGGATTTTATATGGTAACTACTGCACTTGCTATTACTGTAGCATTATTAATTGGAGAACTTATCAATCCAGGTTATGGATTAGACTTATCACAAATAGTTACATCTGAGCCTACAATAGGAGAAAAATCTAATCTTGTCGATGTGCTTCTTGGAATAATACCTACTAACCCTATAAATGGATTAGCTTCAGGAAATATGCTTCAAATTATATTCTTTGCTATATTAACAGGAATTACAGTGGCTGTCCTAGGAGAAAGAGCAAAGGCTTTTTCGGATTTTATCGATGCGCTTAATGAAATTATGATGAAAATGACTATGATTATAATGCTATTTGCACCAATTGGAGTTTTTTGCCTTATAGCATCTACTTTTGCAACTACTGGTTGGGATGCTTTTATTCCTTTACTTAAATATATGATAGCAGTTATATTAGCTTTATTGATACAGGCAAGTGGTACCTATATGGCTATGCTTTCTATATTTACAAAATTAAATCCTGTTCGTTTTTTCAAAAATTTTGCACCAGTTATGAATTTAGCTTTTTCAACTGCTTCGTCTAACGCTTCTATACCTCTTAATATTGAAACTATGGAAAAACGTATGGGAGTTTCAAAATCAGTAGCTTCTTTTACTATTCCACTAGGGGCAACTATAAACATGGATGGAACGGCTATAATGCAAGGGGTTGCTGTAGTATTTGTATCACAAGTTTATGGGATAGATTTAACTATGGCATCTTTTCTTACTGTAATACTTACTGCTACACTTGCTTCGATTGGGACAGCAGGAGTTCCAGGAGTTGGACTTGTAACTTTATCTATGGTTTTGGTATCTATAGGACTTCCAGTTGAGGGGATAGCTCTTATTATGGGAATAGATAGACTTTTAGATATGGCTAGAACTGTAGTTAATATTACAGGAGATGCAGTGTGTACACTAATAATAGCCAAAAGAGAAAATGAATTTGATGAATCAATTTTTTATAATGACAATACAGAACCTGAGCAAGCCATAGGTTAAAAAAAGAAGTATACACTTGAATTTATAAAAAACATATATAAGAATAATTCACTTATTGTTACGAGTAAAGATTAATATTGAGTTTAGAAACTCTCATGTATTATGGACAAAAAGAGCGCTACATATTAAAAATTTGTAGTAGCTCTTTTTTATGTTTTAAATTTTTATAATCTTAAGGTATAATATAATTACTAGTTGCAATTTAATTGCAAGAAAAATTAAAAAACAGGAGATAGCATATGAAAGAAAAGATTTTAGAAGTCAAAAATCTTAGCTTTAGTTATAAAGAACAAAAAGTTTTATCTAATATTTCTTTTGATATATATAAAGGTGATTATTTTGGAATACTTGGGCCAAATGGTTCGGGCAAAACAACTTTACTAAAGCTTTGTCTTGGCTTGATAAGTAGTAAAGAAGGAAGTATAAATATATTTGGACAAGATATACAAAGTTCTACTAAGAAAAATAAAATATCATATATATCTCAAAAATCTAATTCATTTAATTTAAGTTTCCCAGCAACAGTTAACGAGTTAATATATTCAAGCTTAAGATCTATAGGCTATGATTCAAAATCGTCTAAGAAAATGGCATCGGATGCTATAGATACAGTAGGAATAGGAAATATTGCAAATAAGAGAATAGGTAATCTATCTGGAGGACAACAACAAAAAGCTTTTATAGCAAAAGCCATATCCTCAAAACCAGAGATGATTTTTTTAGACGAACCTACTGTAGGAATAGATTATGGTTCTGAAGGCTTTTTTTATGAAGCTATGCATAAATTAAATTTAAGCGGAGTAAGCATTTGCATGATTAGCCATGATATATCTGCTATTACTTCATATGCTAATAGAGTAGCTTGCATAGGAGAAAATACTTTTCATATTCATGAGAATCAGGATATTATGGATATAGAAACGTCACTTAAAAAAATATATGGCAAAAAAATGAGATTGGTAACACATTAGGAGGAATTATGCTAGAATACGCATTTATGCAAAGGGCATTGATAGGAGGTTTATTAGTCTCAATTATCGCTCCTTTTATGGGAACTTTTATAGTTGTAAGGAGAATGTCGCTTATAGGAGACAGTTTATCTCATGTTGCACTTTCTGGAATAGTTTTAGCTGCATTATTTGGGATTGAGCCTATTTATGGAGCAGTGGTTATAACTGTAATTGCTGCATATTTTATTTTCTTCCTCAGAGAAAATTACGCCTCATATGAAGAAATATCACTCGCTATTATAATGTCATCAGGCATTGCATTGGCATCGGTTCTTATGGGATTTTCTAAAAATATAAGAGGTAATTTTTTATCATATTTGTTTGGAAGCATAACAGGAATAAGCAATCAAGATATATATATTATGATAGTATTATCTTTTATAATATTTGCTTTTTGGGGAGTAAATTATTATAAATTATTTCACATGGCATTTGACGAAGAAAGTGCTAAGGCCATGGGGATAAAAACTGATAAGCTAGGCAAGATATTTATAATTTTAATAGCACTTTGTGTTGTCGTATCTATGAGGATTGTAGGGGTATTACTAATATCATCTATGATGGTTATTCCTGTAGCTGCAGCTATGCAATATTCACTTAGTTTTAAGCAAACAATACTAACTTCTATTGTCATAGCAGTATTTTCTGTAATTGGAGGGATAACTTTATCTTTTTATTTTGATTTGGCATCAGGGGGAACTATAGTATTGATAAGCGTAGTAATATTAGTAGCTAGCATAATGCTTAAGGGTAGGAGATGAGGATTTGATTGATAAGGATGAAATTATAGAAAAACTTAGAAATAATGGCCAAAGACTCACTAGAATTAAATCGGAAGTAATAGATATTTTTTTGAATACTAAAGGATATTTAGATGCGTCATCAATATATGAAAAATTAAATAAAAATGCAGATTTATCTACAGTCTATAGAAATTTAGAATCTTTATATGATGCTGGAATTTTAGATATTGTATATAAAAATGATAAAAGATGGTTTAAGCTTGTAGAAAAGCATGAGCATTCACATTATGTTATATGTGAAAAATGTGGTAGTAAAAAAGAGCTTGATTTTTGTCCATTTCCATATATAGATGGCCAAATAGAAGGATATGACATTCATTCACATGTATTTGAATTGTTTGGGATATGCCCTAAATGCAGGAAAAGTAATTAATTAGTAAATTGTTTTTATATTTTTAATTAGAGTATTTTGGTGGAGGGGATTTTATTTGTTCAAAATAGTATTTTAATAGAACGTGGGGAATTATCTAGAGAATCTGCAATAAGCATCTTAGAAAAAAGTTTAGAAGAAAATCCTAGTATAGTAGGACATGGGCTTGGATTTGAAGAAAATTCATTTGATGGAAAAGATATAATTTACGCAGGCAAATCGAATTTAGGAGCAGATGATAACGGAAGGTTTTTACCGTATATGACTTTGGATAATCAAGAATTAATAGTTGAACCACTTTCTGGTTATGACATACCTGGTGATGGCGATTGGTATATTATTCCTAAAGAAACAGGGGAGTCAATTATTACTGACCCATATATTTATCCTGTAAACGGAGTAGATGTTTTGATGTTTACAATTTCATATCCTATAAAAAATAAAAATCAATTTATAGGTGTTGTAACAGCGGATATAGCTCTTAGTCAAATCGACGACATGCTAGCAAGTGATATAGGAAATTCTTCTATAAATATGAATACAACCATGATTACTGAATCAGGAGTAGTAATAGGCTCAACTCTAGATAAATTAAAAGAGGATTCAGAAATAGCCTCTTCAAATGTATTTGAGTCAATTATAAAAACTGATAAGGAATTTGTAGAGTTTAATGATGCGAAATGGGTTGAAGGAAAACAACTTATTGTGGCTTCTCCTATAAAATTTGAAAATAACGATAATCGTTGGTTCATTATAAATTTTATACCAGAAAAGAAAATTCTTGAAAATTACAAAGAAAATCTTACGACTAATATTACTTTTATTTTGCTAGCTTTATTAATAATAGGCATACTGGTATACCTTATACAAAAAAGTATTAATAAACCGATGGAGAAACTTTTAAGTATAATAAAAGTAGTTGATGATGGAGATTTAACTCAAACTACTAATTTGAATACTAAAGATGAACTCGGAGAATTGTCTAAGAATTTTGACTCAATGATTGAAAATATGAAAAAACTTATTAATAACGTCAAGAAATCTTCAAATATTGTTGAAGAAAGTTCTCACAAGATGGCACTCATAACTAATCAAAGTGTAGTTTCTATATCGAATGTAAATAATGTTGTTTCTCAAATTGCTGATGCTCATAGTAAACAATCTGAAGATATAGAAGAGATAGTACAAAAAACAAATTTACTTAGCGAACTTATCTCAGACACTACTCTTTTAATTGATGAAGTTTCAAATATTTCATTAAAAACTCAAAATGTTTCTAATCGTGGAATGGATATATTAAAGACTTTAAATGAGAAAACAAAAGACACTATGGGGAAATCAGAAGAAATTTCAATAGCAGTAGATGAGGTAAATCATGCAGTTGATAGCATAAATGGCATAACAACCATAATAAATAATATTGCTAATCAAACAAATTTACTTGCTTTGAATGCTTCAATCGAAGTAGCAAGAGCCGGAAAAGCTGGGAGTGGATTTGCTGTAGTAGCTGATGAAATAAGAAAATTAGCAGAGCAAACCAGTTCGGCAACATCTGATATTATTTCAGTAATATCTTCAGTTGTAGAAAAATCTAACAAAGCTGTGAGTTCTGTAGAAGAAGTAAAAAAAGCACAAAGTCTTCAATTTGATACTATTGAGGAATCGACAGGAATTTTTAAAGAGATTCATGAGTCTTTTAATGTATTAAAAGATAAAATTATTGCTGTTGACGAGAAGTCTTTAATAATTGAGCGTAGCAAAACGGAGATTTTGGATGCAGTAACTAATATATCTGCAGTTTCTGAAGAAACTACCGCTAGTACTGAAGAGACAACTTCAATGATGAACGAGCAAAAAGAATCCATAGAAGAATTAAATGAATATAGTGATGCACTAAAATCAATCACAAAGGAGTTGCAAAATTATATTAATGCTTTTAAAGTTTAGATAAAAAAATAATTATATAAAATTTAATTTGTTTTAGAAAACAAGAGTAATAGTTAGGAGCTTCTATTTACCTAATTATTACTCTTTGTTCTAATAAACCAAAAATCAAATTGCATATTATCATTAGAAACATTATATTTATTATAAGAAAGTAAAAAAATTAAACGTATTGGAGGAATTATGAAATTACACAATTTAGAAAATATTGAGAACGGCAAAAAGAGCTTTTTTAAACAAAAAGAACAACCCTTATGCGGCGAAATGCATGAGGTAATTCATATTTTAGATGGAAGATTTAAAGGAAAACATGAGGATTTTCCTGATGTTAAGCACAGTATCCATAAGTCTCTAATACTTTATCTAAATAAGTTATTAGGATCAGAAAATATACTTTCTAAGTCTGTAAAAAAACTTATGAAGGTTGTAATTGGAATTAGTAATTTTGATGTAGAAACTAAACATTTGTCAGGAAAGCTTAAAGTACTATCAGAAGATTTATCAGTATTAAGTGAATCTAATTTGGCTTTAGTTGAAGAAACAACAGCGAGTATGAATTCAGTTAGTGATTCTGTTTTTAATGCTTCAGATACAATGGAAAAACTTTCTGAATCTTCGACTTATGTGTTGGAAAAGAATAAAAATGGATTAGGAAGTTTGGAAAATTTAAATAATATTAAAGAGGATATGGTTAAATCAGCAGAAGGAATGGGATATAAAATTGATCATTTGATTGGATTGACAGAAAATGTAAAAAACATTGTTGGTACTGTTGAAACAATTGCGGCTCAGACAAATTTACTTGCCTTAAATGCTTCAATAGAAGCGGCTAGAGCAGGAGAACATGGCAGAGGTTTCTCTGTTGTAGCTGAAGAAATTAGAAAACTTGCAGAAATGACAAAAAATAGTTTAACAGATATGCGTAGCTTGATGGAGGAAATTCAAATTTCAGCAAATGAAAGTAAGCAAAGCATGGGAAGTACTCTTGACTCTACTCACACTATGAACAGCATGATTGATGAAATTCACGATACTATTGATGAAAATGTAAATTTACTTGAAAGAGTAGTATTGGATATTCAAACTATTAACACTGGTTTTTCTGGTATTAAAAATGCTGTATATAATATTAATGAAGCAATGGAGGCTTCAAGCAAAGATGCCGAAGAGCTGAATTTATTGACTATAAAAATAAAAAATGATTCAGAGTACAGTGCTAAAATGGCAGAAACAATTTCTAAGATTGATTCTGAAATAACTGAAATAATTCACGAACAAATACATTCCTTAAACAACAGCGCCCATCCAGTTACTTATGAGGACTTGCTACTAGAATTACAAAATGCAAGATTATCTCATAAAGCTTGGCTTGATAAATTAAAAGAAATGGAAGTACTACCTCTTCAGATTAATTCAAAGAAATGTGCTTTTGGTCATTTTTATCATTCATTTGAAATAAATAATCCTGACTTATTAGAAGAATGGAAGATGATAGATGAGCTTCATAATAAATTCCATCAAACAGGTTCAAATGTAATTAATGCCATTGGATTAAATGATACAGAAAAGCTAAATCCTTTAGTAAAAGAAGCGGAAAATCTATCAGAAAGTTTATTTAAAGTTTTAGATAGGCTGGCATATAAAATTAAAAAAACTGAAAGTATATAGAAAAAATAAATATTTTTAGGAAGTTTATAAAAAATCCTAGGTTTTAATCATTATATTAAACACATATATAATGATTAAAACCTAGGATTTTTTTGTTTGAAATTAATTAGATATCAAATTGCTCGATTTTTTATTCATAGAATTTACTATTTTTTTGCATCCTTTGTTTGAATAATAAAATTTATTTAATTAAAGAGATTGCTTTTTTGATGAAATAATTAACAAATAATTAACGATTATTTAACATACTTTGTGTTGGTTTATAGCCATGGTAATTAGTAAAATGATTTAAGGAATACAAGGATTTTCTAAAATATACTAATATTATCAGGGAGGAAGATATGGATACTATAATCAATGACATTAAAAATAATGCAACTAAGCTGAAAAAAATATTAATAGTAAATAGGAATAAATTGGTTTTACCAAAGAAAATCGAAAAAAATTTTATATTCTTTAGAAAAAAACTTGTTTCTTCATATTACATAGACAAGATAATAAAAAATAAAACTAAGCTTAATTTAACCCAGATTATTCATAAAAGATTAATTGGCTATAATTTTTTGTAAATCGTTAAATTTTTTATATAAAAATCAGAACTTTATAAAATTATATAGAAAATATTTTGATATAGTTCGAATTTTTATTAAAGAAAGCTTTTTGTATCATTTTTTATCTAAAAATAAACGCAGTTATCCCTTGGTTACTGAAAAAAAGCTGTTATATAAGTGCTTAAGGCTTAATTATTAGGCCGAAAACACTCTATATTCTTAATTATAGTATTAAACTGATTCTGATAAGGGCTACTACTACAAAGCTTAAAGTGAATTTTTCTTCCAGTTTTTACACAGCGACAAGCTATTTTTATTATGCTTGTTCTAATTGAAGAAAGCCTACTTTTATGCATATCTACTGGAAATACTGCTCTTTTCATTATATTTATTATGTTATAAGCTAACGCTTTTATAAGCATTTTAGCTGCGTTAGCAGTAAAAGATGAGTGAGATGATGTATCCATAAAGAAATCTAGCTTGGCTTCTTTAATGAAGTTTTCCATATTGCCTCTTTTATTGTAGGCTCTAACAATGTTTTTGGGTTCACTATTAAATGTTGTTGCAATGAAATTTACTCTTGGAAGAAGCTGACCTGAATCTCTTTCAACTTTGCAAATAACTCTAAGAGGATTGCTCCAACTATCAGCTTTATAATCGAATTCATCATACATTACATGATGTTTCGAGTAATCAAGCCCAAACTCATTCATAAATTCACTTACAACATAGTCTGAAAGCTTTTTTAATATAGCATTTGATTTAAGTTTTATTAGAATCTCAACATTATACTTATGACACAAATCATATATTTCAGAAGATGCAAATCCGCTATCGCCTCTTAAAACTATAGTGGCACTAGGATATTTTTCAGTTAACCATTTAAACACTGGTTCTAAAAAGTCCTTCGCATTTTTTGATGTATATACACTGCCTTCTCTTAATTCTGTTTTAATTAAATCGCCGTTAAGGCCATTAAAAAGCATTAGAGGATGGTACCCTTTTTCTCCATAATGATAGTTGTAGCTACTACCTTCTTGTTTACCATGAGTTTCAAAGTTAGTAGAATCAATATCTAAAACTATATTGCTAGTAGTATTAAGGTCATTTCCTTTTTCAAATATATTTTGAAGAAGTTTGTTTAATGAAGCTATCGCTTTTTCATCAAGAGAATTGATAAATCTTGAAATAGTAGGCTGTGAAGCTAGAGAGTTTTTACCTAGTAAATTAGTAAATACTGGATCATTTCTTAAGCTATCTGAATCATCGTCATGGCGATAGCCAGCTATAGTTGTATAAATAAGTTGTTCAGCTATAGAAGAAAAACTGTGTTTTTTATATGAGTAATCTTTAAATATATCTTCTAATAACGGCTTAATTTCAAGTTTTTCAACAAATGAACGAATAATTAAAAGGCCAGAATCAGAAGAAAGATTACCACCTTGAAAATTATATGAAAGACTTTTATTGAAGTTAAGTGAATATTGCTGTAAACTAGACATAGAAAAGGCTCCTCTCATGTTTGGTTTTCGTTTAGTCACTTAAACCTTAACACGAAATTGAGCTCTTTTCTATTTTTTTATAGTTTCACCTAATAGGTGTAAAAGGCTACGCCTGTGTAATGCTTTAAAATACAAAGCTTTATCGTTTTATTAAAAAGTATATGAATAATTCAGGTTTAAGTATAAAAACAATTGATAATCTCAGCATACAAAATAAACTTTTGTTTCTTGTATTAGTGACTAGTTTAATACCTCTTATAGTATTAAGCAGTATAGCACTTATAAATACAAGCTTCACAATGAAAGAAGAAATATATAAGCAAAATGAACTTTATACATCTATGACCAAAGTAAGAATAAATGATTATTTTAATAGTAGTCAGTCTGACGCAAAGTTATTGGCTGAATCTAAAGCGATTAGAGAGGGATTAGAAGTAATAAATACATTTTCTGCAGATAAAAATATTATAGACTCTATAAATAGAGATTTTCAGAATATTTTTAGTGTAGCGATTGACGAATATAATTACACAGATGTTTTTATAACAAATAAATATAAGGAAGTTGTTTTTTCTGTCAATTATGACAAGTTAGATATGTCACCTCTTGCCGTTGAGGGCTCATATATTGAAAAAGCTCTAGATGGAGAACAAAACTGGTCTAGCGTATTTAGAAATAGCTTTATAAATGATAACATTATGATTTTATCTACACCTATAGTTGGATATCAAGATGAAGCTAACCCTATAGGAGTGCTAAACATTGTTCTAAATCAAAATGAGATAAATAAGATAGTTCAAGCAGAAATAGAAAAAATTGGTAAAACAGCTCAGATTTATATTGTCGATGATAATGGAGTTCTATTGACTGATACACTTAAAAATAAATCTGAAGATATTAAAGCTCTTGACTTTGAAATTAAATCTAGTGCTGTAGAGAGTTTGAAAAAAAATTTAAGTGATGAAAAATATGATTTTTCTGAAACAAAAGCATATAAAAATTTTGAAGGCAAAAATGTCATAGGAACTGTTTCGATGGTGAATATGGGAGATGGATATAAAGGGCTTATAACAGAAATTCAAGAAAATGAAGGATTTTCTAAGCTTTATAAACTTAGAAATTACTTATTTTTTGTAGCATTAATAATAATACTAAGCTGTTTTTTAATAGCAATAATTTTATCAAAAACAATTAGTGTTCCAATTAGAAAAATAACAAAATGGAGCGATGAAATAGCTGAATTTAAGCTTGACTGTGATGAAACTGAAAAAGACAGTATGCGAAAAGACGAGGTAGGAGAATTACATAAAGCCATGATAAAAATAGTTAACAACTTTAAACAGATTATAAATCAAGTTAACACTTCTTCAAAATCCATATCTGAAGTTTCAATTACCTTAGACCAAAACTCTGTAACTTGTGAGCTTATGGCAAATGAAGTCGATAAATCTATAGATAATATAGCAATGGGATCAGATAAACAAGTTGAAAATTCAGTAGCATGTTTGAATGAAACTGAAACTTTGGGTGAGATTTTAGAAACACAAGAAGCTTATATAGAGTCCATGTATATGGAAACTAATCATGTAGCTACTAGAACTAGCAATGGGCTTCAAGTAATTGATGAGCTAGAAAAAATTAATGAATTATCAAAAGAAGCAAACAAGGATGTTTATGAAAAAATAACTAAAGCTACTGAAAGCTCATTGAAAATAGGAGAAGCAAGTAAAGTTATTATTGACATTGCTAGTAAAACAAATTTATTAGCTATAAATGCATCAATAGAAGCAGCAAGAGCTGGAGACGCTGGAAGAGGATTTGCTATTGTTGCGGAGGAAATTAGAATCTTATCTGAAAAATCCAAAGAGTCAATAAATACTATAAATGCTATTGTAAATGAAGTTAAAGAGAAAAACTCTCAAGCTGTTAATACCATAGATAGGCTTGTGGAAGTGTTTGAAAAGCAAAAAAATAGTGTAGAAGAGACTAAGAACACCTATGAACAAATTACAGATTCAATTTCTAAAGTTAAAAATCAGGCTAATAAGCTAAAGAATAGTACCCAGCTTATAAAGGAAGCAAGACAGGCTGTTGAAATTAATATAGAACTTCTTTCATGTATCAGTCAGGAAAACTCAGCTTCTACCCAGAAAGTTTCTGGCTCTGTTAAAAATCATGCTCAGGCAATAACAAAGATAGTTGAGACCTCTAATATATTAAATTCACTTTCAGGTGAGTTAAATCAAGCTGTTGAGGTTTTTGAGCTATAAAAATCAGATTAGGATTTAACATAATCTTTACCAAAAGTTTACCTTATCTAAACGAAAGACAAAATTTGAGGTGCTATAATTCAGTTGTAAAGACAAGTTAACAAAGTATGTAAAAAACATACTAAATAAAAAGATAAAATATTAGGAGGTTACTTAAACATGAAAAAATGGATGGCAGCATTACTAGCAATGGCTTTGATGGTGGGGACAGTTGGATGTGCAGGTACAAGTTCTGAGTCAGAAGGAACACAAGAAGAAGTAGCAAGCGAAGCTTCAGAACTATCAGGACAGGTAATAGTTGATGGCTCAGGAACAGTGTATCCTCTTATGGCAAACATAGCAGAAAATTACATGACAAATGTTCAGCCAGGAGTAAGTGTACAAGTTGGTAGAGCAGGTTCAAGTGCAGGCTTTAAAAAATTCATTCCAGGTGAATTAGATTTTGCAGATGCATCTAGAGCAATCAAGGATGAAGAAAAAGCTCAACTAGAAGAAAAAGGAATGAAATTAGGAGAAAATGTTCTAGAGTTTAAGTTAGCTCTTGATGGACTTACGATGGTAATAAATAATGAAAATACTTGGGCTAAAGAAATGACTAAGGATGAGATTGTTAAGATGTATCTTTCTGGAAGCTACAATGCTGATGATGTTGTAAAATGGTCAGATATAAGAGCAGATTGGCCAGCAGAAGAAATCAAATTCTACGGTCCTAATGAAAACCACGGAACCTTTGAATTTTTCTTTGAAAAGATTTTAGATGAACAAGACATGGTTAAAACTGCAAATCTGCAACAAGAGTATTCAACACTAGTAGACTTAGTTTCAAACGATAAAAATGCTATAGCATTCTTTGGATATGGATATTATGCTAGCAACCAAGACAAGCTTCAAGCTGTTCATGTTGATTTTGGAAACGGACCAGTTGAGCCAACTCTTGAAACTATAGGTGAAGATCTTCCATATGCTGGCTTTACTAGACCAGTGTTCACATACCTAAACGCAGATTATGCAAAAGAAAGACCTCAAGTTCTTGATTATGCAAAGTTTGTAGTATCAAAGGATGGAGCAGCTAAATTAGCAGGGGACAACGGATTTGCACCTCTTCCTGATTCAGTATATGCAGAATATCAAGCTCAGCTAGAAAAATTAAGTCAATAAAATTTTATATAAATTACTAGATAAAGATGAGGGATACTTTTCTCTCATCTTAGTCTGGTTTTAAATACTAATGATAAATAGCTAGATGGTTTACGAAAGGAGCATGGTTGTTATGGGTAATGTGCCCAATGTAAGAGAAATGATTCAATTAAATATCAGTAAGAATAAAAATACTTCAGATAAAATAATGCCTAAGTTTTTATTTGTAACAGCATCTATTTCAATATTAACTACTGTAGGAATAATACTTACTCTAGTTATAGATGCAGCAAAATTTTTCAGTAGTGTGCCACTTGCCGAGGTGTTTAGCACAAACCTGTCACCTCTAGGAGCAAATCCATCATTTGGAATCCTTCCTCTTATAAATGGAACTATATTTACTACGCTTATTGCTATGCTAGTTGCTATACCCTTTGGTTTATCATCAGCAATTTATTTAAGTCAGTTTGCAAGTGAAAGCAAAAGAAAAATATTAAAGCCTATGATGGAGGTTTTAGCTGGAATTCCAACTATAGTTTATGGATTCTTTGCTTATTCTTTTGTAACACCTTTGCTTATGAAAATAATACCTTCACTAGAAGCTAAAAATGTTATAAGTCCTGGAATTGTAATGGGAATAATGATTATACCTCTTGTCGCATCTCTATCTGAAGATGCTATGAACGCGGTTCCTGAGTCTATGAAAGAAGGAGCACTTGGACTTGGCTCTACTAGATTAGAGGTTGCTTTTAAGGTAGTAATACCTGCTGCTATATCAGGAATAATGGCATCATTTGTTTTAGGAATATCAAGAGCAATAGGAGAAACTATGATAGTGGCTATAGCAAGTGGAAGTAGTAAGGCATTTACCTTTGATATAACTAAATCTATGCAGACCATGACAGCTTATATAGTTGAGTTTACAAGTGGAGATGCAGGAAGTGGAACAGTTGGTTACTATAGCTTGTATGCTGTTGGATTATTGTTATTCTTATTTACATTAATCATGAATCTGCTAGCACAGTATATTTCTAAAAAATACAGGGAGGAATATTAATATGAATATAGATGTACAAATTAAAAATACTGCTCCTTTTAAAAATAATTTAACTCTGAAAACTAATCCTGATAATAAGGGATTTGAAATAAACATGAAAAAAATGAAACACAGAATAGCTCTTGATAAGGGTTCTAAATTTATTTTTTCTCTTTCAACTCTAGTTTCACTAGTTGTGCTTGGGATTTTAATATATAGAATATCAGTGCAAAGCATAGGCTGGCTGGATATGGATTTTTTAACTAGCAATCTTTCGATTTTTCCTGAAAAAGCTGGAATAAAAGGAGCTATACTTGGAACCTTATATCTAATGAGCATCGTAATACCAGTTGTATGCATACTTGGAGTATCTACAGCTATTTATCTTGAGGAATATGCAAATAAAGGAAAAATCCAATCCTTTATAAAGGTCAATATATCAAACCTTGCCAGCGTGCCATCTGTAATATTTGGTTTACTTGGACTTGCTGTTTTCGGGAGAATATTTTCTTTGGGTTCAAGTATTTTAGCTGGAGGGCTTACTATGTCATTATTAGTGCTTCCAGTTGTAGTTGTGGCTAGTCAAGAGGCTTTAAGAGCTGTGCCAGGATATCTAAGAGAAGCTTCATATGCAATGGGAGCTTCAAAATGGACTACAACTTGGAAGGTAGTGCTTCCTGTAGCTGTTCCAGGAATACTTACAGGCGTTATTT
>Ga0334892_1001737_pt1 | contig 17389 bp, 19 predicted proteins | sample GraSluR3_MG_4_FD_207213 | JGI IMG/M metagenome (GOLD analysis project Ga0334892, IMG submission 207213) | Sludge microbial communities from methane-producing bioreactor in Wageningen University, Netherlands - Granular Sludge_15_04-R3 | ecosystem: Engineered > Bioreactor > Anaerobic >...
ATTTGGCGAAAGAAAAACAATTGGACCAGCTTTATTCACTGGAGGTAAGCGCAGAAAACGACAGCCAATTTTTCCTGACAGATCCTGTCTAGAGGCCATGTGTCAGATTAAGTCTGAATTACTACACTTTAGGCTGCCTTATTCCTTCTTGATATATGTTCATTGTAAAACTCTAATTAGTACTTTTAGTCCAAGATCAGTCTATGATTAGGTAATATTCTAGCTCCATTTCTGCAAGGTCAATTTGATTCAATGCTTCTGCGGGGAGTTCATGAAAGTACTCATATATTTCTTCTGCATAGGTAACCCCACCCCCCCACTGATCATCATATAAAAACGTTTCTTCTATCCTGATACGATTTCCGGTTTCTATATCATAGTATAATCTTTCGACTTTTCCTCCTGCCCCATACGGCGTTGCCAGTTCATCTATATCATTGCCAATGTAGAGCACCTCAAGAACTCGAACTTCTTGTCCATTGTAAGTCTCATCCCACATTTTTACTTTTTTTATAAACTTTGCTAGAAGTTCCATTTTTTGAAGGTCAAGAAGAGAACCCGATATTTCTGCAGCCTCACATTCGGTTTTGTCTATCGAATCCGATTCCGAAAAACTTCCTGATACAAAATCTTCTCCAAGAGACACCAACTCTGCCTTAGTTCCATCCGCAAGACGAATATGCCGCTGGCCATCTACTGAATCGGCGGTTGCTTTAATAATCAACAAATACCGCCCACATGTTGTATTTCCATACGGAAATTCAGTCCATCGTTCCTGAAAAGTAAATCTAATATCACCTGTCTGCGATGGCTGCCTCACGTAATGAATCCATCCCTTATCTTGTGTAAGCCACTCCTCGTTAATGCGTCCCAATTCCTCTAAACTCTCCTTAACGGTTTTTATATTGGTAATTACCCCCGAATCAGGGGCCTTACTTGGGAAATTTCTTATAGCTTGTGAGCAACCCATTAATGGTACAAGAAAAAGAAATAAAACGAAAATTCGGAACAGCCTGGTTTTCATAAACTCCTCCTCACCTTATTAGTTATCATGACTGTTTGGTAATATTCGCTAGTCCAGATTGAAGTGTTTTTACAACTGCCTCTGTTTTATTTTTTGCTTGAAGTTTTCTACAAATTTGTTCTATGTGATAACGCACGGTTCTTGAAGAAATTTTCATCAGTTTAGCAATTTGTCCAGTCGGCATACCCTCAATTAAATGCCCTAACACTTCCATTTCCCTGCTTGTTAATGATTCTGGACAACTTTCAAGTGAATGGAGTATCCAATCCCGCATATCATTTTCTATATGATGGCTGAACCATATCCCCCCCATGTGAACAGTTCTTATTGCTTCCATCAATACTTCTATGGGCTCTTCCTTCATAACAAAGCCTTTTACTCCCAACGATAGCATCTGTCTTACAACAGCAATGGAATCGTCGGCAGTCAAAATAATTATGTGAACCGGATTAGTAAGTTCGTTTAATTGTTTTAATGTATCGAGGGGAGACTGACCAGGCATATGCAAATCTAAAATTATCAATTCTGGATTTAGAGTCTTCGATAGATTTACTGCCTCTCTTCCATTCTTAACCTCAGCAACAATTACAAGATCGTCAAATCGCGTTACTTCTTTGCGAATTCCTGAGCGGACCAATGGATGATCATCTGCTATTAGTATCCGAATCTTTTGATTGCCGGCCATTTACAATGAACTCCGAGAGAGCTTATTTGAAATATAACCTCAAATTTATTCTACTAACTAAGGTCTGAGGTTGTAACTGGCATATTAGCCATAATAAACCTGTGGTAAACAACAGGTTTTTTTGTTAGATAATTTTTCTGAAGAAAACAACAGTTAAAAACTGGGGATTTAGCCAGTACGATAATTTGTATTCCCTATTATCAAATTATTATTACCTATTTTAAGGAGGAGCAATGTCAAGCGAAAAAGGAATTTCCAAAGACTCAAATACGATTCTCTCGTGGCTAACATTAGCTGTAATAATTATGCTCACAATCCTCATGTTGACTATGGCTGTTCAATTAATCCAAATACGAAAATATTTGCCTGAATTTGCCCAGGATTTGCAAGGTCAAATAGGCGATATTGGACAATCAAATAGCTCCTGTCAATCATCAAATGCTGTCGAATTTGAAGGAATAATCAATATTGAGAATGCGCCTCAAACAGGCAATACTACAAATCCAAAAATCGTAATTCTAGAGTTCTCTGATTTTCAATGCCCCCATTGCAGCGAGTCAATTAACGCGGTGTCGGAGATATTGGATAAATATCCAGACAAAATACTTTTTGTGCATATGGACTATCCTCTACCTTTTCATGAAAATGCTAGTCAGGCAGCATTAGTTGCAAATTGCGCCGGAATGCAAGAAAAATATTGGGAAATCCGGGAATTGATTTTTAATGGCCAATCCGATTTAAGCCTGGAGACCAACATTGCCCGCGCACTATCATTGGGAATCGATGAAACGCGTTTCATGGAATGCCTGGCCTCAGAAACAATGATCAATCAAATTAATGATGATCTCGCCACCGGTATAGAGATTGGAATAACAGGAACGCCATCCTTCCTTATTTCAAACAATTTTGATATAAGCAACCTGAGCGCGTTTGAGGTTAAGGGTTCAATTATTTATCTGAACCAATTGTCAGAATCCATCGCGGAATTAATTGGCGATTAACAAATTAATATTGCTCTAATGCGAACTGTGTTGATTAATAGGCTCAGGTAGGCCGCATTATTTGTATAATATATTTAAGTTTTAGAATGGGTTTCAAAAATCAGCGTACTTGAATGTAATATGGTTTCGTTTAGAATCGTTTGCATCATGTTAACTGTAATTTGAACAATCCAAGTGTTGTGCTCTGCGAAAGCACAGTAAACACAATCGTGGAATTTCAAACGGGTTTAACGGTTGACGAATAAAGAGGGAGACAGAGCAATATTAAGGCTGGATACTCTACAGAGTTAATCGCATATTCTTGCTCTATAGTTGTACTGGGAGAAATAAGTTTAGAGAAAGGACGCTTTTCCATGAAAGGAGTCCTGCAATTATTGGAAGGCCCCATAAGCGAGTCGATCGTATGTGGTAACGGTTTACCAAATTTTTGTATTGAAATCGAAAGCTATCAGGAAAAGCTGAAGATTGTCCTGTAATTTTATCAATCAAAACCACATAATATTTGATACTTTGTATCATCACAATAATTATTGCGACAGGATTGTTATCAGGCGAGAAGCAGTAAAAGCATGCTTTCATTTCGAGAATTGCTTTCCCGGAAACAAGAGCGAATACTCACCATTGCCATTCTCCTTGGCTCATTAACACTTTGTGTTATGGCTGTCATTTCCTTGGTCTATTCAACATCCGTTTTATTAAACCAACCAGATATTGGGATGACCTGGTCATATCGAACAGGAATTATACTTTCCATTAACGAAGGGGGGCCGGCAGATGGGATCCTTCATGTAAATGACAAGATCATTTCCATAAGCGGGATGAGCCCTTTTACTGCCCAAGGAATGCCTGAGATAAAAGCGGGGGACTTCTTGGAAATTACATACCAGCACGAGAATGCCGTCCATCAATCTTTTCTGCAATTGCAGAAGCCAGATATAAAAACAATATGTATTCGGCTGATACCCATCGCAGTCTCCAGCAGTTATCTGTTTTTTGGAATCCTTTCACTAAAATATTCCCGGTTGGAGAAAAAGTTTTCTGCATTCATTTGGTTTCTTTTATTATTTTCGGTGAATCTATGCCTTGGATCAATTTCTAATGAGACATCGGGTAATATTTCCCCGTTGTTTAACTTTACCGTTTTGTGGATTGGTCCACTTTGTTTACATACACATATCATTCTGGCTGAAAGAAATAAAAGCGCCACTGAAAAGGCGATCGTTATAGGAATGTATGCCGTTGCATTTATGGTAATGATAATAAATGTATCCGGAGAGTCTTGGTATAAAAGAGGAAGTCAGGAAATAACACTTAGTTGGTTTGCAACAAATCTCATACTTTCAGCAATTGTATTAGCCATAGGGCCTGGACAAAACCTAAATAGATCTCTGCAAAGAAAAAGAAGGGTGGCCAGCCTTTCCGCGTTGCTTGCTTTTATGCCATTTATAGCGCTATCTCTCTTACCCCATATGTTCGTAGGATATTACCTCATACCCTATGAATTCACCTCCCTTTTTTTTCCGTTCTTACCAATTGGGTATATTTTTACAATCTTTCGTGAAAAGTTTAATAAAATTGAGAACCACCTGAACAAAAATATGGCGTGGGCGTTGGATATTTTAATATTGAGTATATTTTTAACTTTCTCTCTAAATTTACTAAGCACCTATATCTGCCTTGGAGATGAAGCTAACTTACTTTTCCAAATTCTCCTAGCCTGTTTAGCCCTAGTATTCTTAATCCCACTATATAAGTTTATCCAAAAGGCGATCAATCAAATTTTCTATGGCGGCTGGTATGATGATCAAGTATTAGTTGAGCAAATTCAAAACCTTATAGATTCACAAGATGATATCCAGAATTTCCTCTCGAAATTGTGTACGACACTAGAACAAACTTTATCAGTGGAAAGCGTCGTTTTAGTAACAAGAAATGGGTTGCTTTTTACAACTCACTCAGACGGCTCACAAATAACGAATTCAACGCAAACAGTAAATCTTGATCATTATTTTTCGAATATATCTCGTATTTTCGGGAGAGAAATTGGAGTAGGAAGTGATTTGCAAGATTTGTTGAACATTCCACAGAGTTGGGAATACCGCGGCCATTACGATGATTGCTGGGTCCTCTTGAAAGGAAAGACTGGTTATACGGGGTTGTTAATTTTAGGACAACATATAAACGGTGGAGACTTTATCCATAAAAACCTCGAACAGCTTAGAGGCGTTCTTCAGCAATCTGGACCGGTTATTGAAAATCTATTATTGCTTGAAGCAATTAATGAACATTCATCTTTAATCAAGCAGCTGCATAGGAAATTGCTATTGGCTACGGATGAAGAAAGAAAGAGAATTTCCAGAAATCTACACGATCAAATTATCCAATCGTTGGTCGGAGTAAATTACCACCTCTCAGACTACAGGAAAAAAGAAAATAAATCCTTTAGTCAGGATTTATTTTCTATCCAATCCGAAATAAGAAATGTGATTTCTGATGTGCGGCTAATCTGTAGTGAATTACGGCCTCCTGCCCTAGATGCCATCGGACTAATTCCTACAATCCGATCCATGATTGCTGATCTCAATGAGGGGGCTCCCTATTCTATTTCGTTTGAAGTTACAGGGGATGAAAGTATCAATCTTTCAGAACAGGTAACCTTGTGCATTTTTAGGTTTTTTCAGGAGGCAATGAGGAACGTTCAGAAACATTCTCTTGCCAACATTGTATCGGTTAAATTCCTGATTAAACCAGAAGATTCGTTTGATCTGACCATTATTGATGATGGTCAGGGCTTTGTGCTTCCGGAGCACCTGGGGAAATTTGCTGCCACAAAACACTTTGGGCTCATCGGAATCGAAGAGCAAGTAGAGGCAATTGGGGGTTCGTTGTTGATAACAACCGCACCAGGAAAAGGTTGCCGTATAACAGTAAGAATCCCCTTTGTTGAAAGGTAGGATCATGTATTCATTTAATGAAATCCGTGTCGCAATAGCTGATGATCATCCAATTGTAAGATCCGGAATAATAAGAGAACTCAATCAGCACGAAGAAATATCGATTGTTGGGGAAGCCAAGGACGGAGATGAAACACTGAGTATTATTCAGCATAAAACCCCTGAAATTCTTCTCCTTGATGTTGCTATGCCCGGGAAAAAGGTGTTACCGATAATTGTAGAAATCAAAAAATTGAAATGCTGCTGCAAAATAATTATTTTAACCGCGCACAACGATATCGCCACATTCCGAACATTGATTAAAGCTGGTGTGGAAGGCTATGTCCTAAAAGAGGAAGACTCTGATAGCCTCATTGAGGCCATTAGAGCCGTATATTCTGGGAAAAAATGGATTAGCACTTCTCTAGCAGTAAGCCTCGCTCAGCAAATTGATAATTTTGAAATTAAACCCATCACACAAAGAGAACTAGAGGTCTTACGTCTGCTCGCAGAAGGTAAATCTAACAAAGAGATTGGATTCGATCTCCATATTACGAGTAGAACTGTTGAATTTCACCTATCCAACATATACAATAAGCTCGATATTCGTTCCAGAATAGATGCCGTTCTTTGGTACAACACAAATTTCGTGAGCAATGCTCCAGTCCTGACGAATGAACGAGACTACTAGACCCTTGTTAGATAAAGAAGGGGCCCCAAAGTCTTACATACTGATTTATAGTAATTCCGAAGCGCAAGAATATCGATAATCCATAACAAATGAAATGCCTGGCTTCAAAACATCTGTCATACTGGCATAATCCACGGTTTTTATTTTCATCTATTTTTTGACATCTGGCAGCAATGCCTTTATGATCTGGTTCAGAGAATTATTAACTATTTTAGGGGTCTTTTATGAATAAAACTAAATCGCTCCTGTTGGTCATCCTACTTACGGTTTTCCTCTCAGCCTGTAGAGATGGCACAACGCCCCAACCCTCCGCTTCAGCCACATCGGAGTTTATCACTCCCACCTTACCGGCTGCCCTTCCAACCACGAGAGGTACATTGGAGGACCTAACAACTGCACAACCCGCCGCTACACTATCGCCTGTCTTTGATCTAACCCGGACCGAAACTAACCCCATTACAGATACCCAACAAATTATCGAGATCCTTGAGGCGCTTGAAAGCACTCGACATACTCAGCTTCCCTCTCCGGGGTGGTATTTAAAAACCGATTATGATTTGACCGACTCAGAGAATTCAGAACGTGTTTATTTTCTTTATCACGTAATTGACGATGAAGTAAATTGTGATTTAGCAATGTTCTTTTTGTTAAGTCCAGAAAGGAATACTCTTGTTTGGATGACTAGAAATTATGGTACGCCGATTCAGGGCTTACAGAGTGAAGAAATCGCACTTTGGGAAAACATGAACGACACTTATTATTGTAATTTATCCAATCCCAATCTGTATTTCTATAGTGATGACGCAGATGATTTTTCTAACACTGTTCAGGGTTGGATAGCGCCAGGTGCTGAGCAGTATGGCAATAATTCATTCTCCGCTTGGTTTGAAACTGAGGAAGATGAAACTTTTTTCATCCTGCAGGAGGAAACAACAAACATCCAATCAGATTTTCAAACCGATCCTGATACCAAGAAAATGGTGGCCGTTAGATCACGAGAAAAAATTGACATTTATTCATTGGCCACTGGAACTTTAGTTTCGTATCAGTCTACAATAAACCTTGCAAATGATAAAACTGTCGTTATATCTTCCTTCATCCAAGAGGAGTATTATCCCGAAATGGCTGAGCTCCCACCTTCAGTGTTTACTTATCTTGAAAAAATGCTCGAGACGTACAATGAATTACAAACGCCATGAATCTGCGGGCCATCCTCCTTCCCAAAACAACCCAATCGTTTCCTGTTGCTTCTATCCGCAATAATCTTTGTTCCTTTTTATCATCCTAAATTTAAAAACCCCCTGACATCCTGAACTGATCCCAAAAGCCTACACGAAAAGAAAGTGCCCCCTAAGAGACAATAGGAATAGGAGGTGTTTTTTCCATGGCCGGGAAAAGGGGAATGAAACATTATCCAAGAGAACTTAAAGTGGTAGCAATTAGGATGTTTTTTGAGGAAAGGATGACACGAACAGAAATCGGGCAAGCGTTAGAGCTACGAAATGAACAAGCCAAATATCCGATCTGTGGCTCGAAAACGTAGACTATTTACGAAATTAAGCAAATTGATATCTATCATCATTATGACAACTTACTAGATCGTCAATTCAAAGTGGAAAGACCCAATTAAAAACGGGCCACAGATATCACCTATATTCGAACAACTCAGGGTTGGGCCTACTTGGCAACCATCAAAGATCTGTACGATGGCTTCATTGTCGCTCACAAACTTAGCCGTCAATTTTCAGTTCTTCTGATCACCGATACACTCAAAATGACGCATCTCAAAGGAAAGGTCACTGATGGAACACTCCTCCAAAGTGACTAGGGACATCAATACACGTCACGCCCGTATTTTGTCCTTACCAACGAGTATAACATCATCCCCCCTATGTCTTGCCGGGCCACACTTACCTTCTCTCCCTACACTGGCTGATTCCAATTTTTTCTACTCATGCAATTTGACAAGGAGCATTATTGCATTTATGATCTAATTAAGCTCCTAATTTTCTTTGAGTAGCAGGGACATTAAACAAGCTCGAGTATGGTGCCAATTATGAATAAATCCACATCTCTTCTTTTAACAATCCTCTTGTCTGTTCTCCTCGCTGCTTGTACCAAAAGCCCATTTACTCAAGCCTCTACTTCAACTATCTCTGAAAATAACATCTCCTCCCTTGTACCCACCACCACTCAGACAGCTCTGCCAACCTCAAACAACACATATGAACAACCTGACCCTGGTGCGACTGCTCAGCTTGCTGCTACTCCATCACCGGTTCTTGATCTGACCAGAACAAAAGACAACCCTATCACGGATGCCCAGCAGATCGTCAAGATCCTTGAGGCCCTAGAGAGTATTGAAAGCTCCCAATCCATCCAGCCAGGATGGTATTTGAGAACAGAATATGATTCGATAGATTCTGAAAGCACCGAACGGCTTTACTATCTTTATCATGTTATTGATAGAAATCTGAATTGTAGTTTGGCGATGCATTTTGTGCTTAGCTCCAGTGGCAATAGCTTGGGGATGATGACAAGAAATTATGGAGATCCGATTCATAGTTTACAAAATGGAGAAATGACACTTATGGATGGGGCAACGGGTTACACCTGCAACCTATTAAATACCAATTTGACCTTCTTTATTAATTATTCAGATGTTTTCTCGAACCATGCCCTCGGTTGGACAAATGAATCTGGGGTTATGCAAACCGGTGAGTATTCATACTCCGCCTGGTTTGAAAGGGAAAATGATGTGCCGCTCTTTTTCCTGCAAGAAAAAACAGATAATATTCAATCGGGATATATAACGGATCCTGATACATCAACCCCCGTGGCAATTAGTTCAGAAGAGAAAATTAAAACCTACTCAGTAGATACTGGTTATCTACTTTGGTCTCAATTCACATATACTCTCGCAAATAACACATCCATCAATCTGACATCCGTTGTTGAAAGAAACTATTACCTCGAAATGGCTGAGTTACCATCGGCGGTAATAAATTATCTTGAGGAAGTTCTTCAGAAATTTGACGAGTTACAACTACCATAAAAGAAAATGGCCCCACATAATTAGATATCCTTTTAAAGGATACATCTAAATTTATCCCAGTGAAACAATTAGAATTTTTCAAAAAAAGAAAACTGCTTTAAGGCAGTTTTCTTTTTCCAGACCTTGATTAGAATTTTTTATTCGTGGGCTTTATTGCTCTACTTGGTCACATAAGCCCATTACTGGAAACCGTATGTACAGTAATCTGATGCGCCAAGGGGCATACACGTACACCAATTGTAATTGCATATGGCATAATGGCTCCATACACAACCGGAGGCATAATAATTGATGTTGCCATCATAAGTTCGACAAAACCAACCATACCATGGCGTTACACATCCTGTACAATTTTGATAGTTCTCGATTCCATAGTTAAGCTCAGACATCGTGCTTGATGCGCTCACAGCTGTGACACCTACTACAGAAAGTAACAACATAACTAAAATGGCTATCCTAATTTTGACTGACATACTTTCTCCTTTCTAAGGCTATATCTATCTCAAGTTGTTTCGAAGGTTTATCCTTCAAATAATAAAGTAGCACATTCCTTTTCAATCCACACTGGCATAAACCCCAGTTTTCATCTGCGGCGTTTGATTTGACAAAATACGTTCTTGCATTTATGATCTGATTTAATTACCAATTTGCGAGTGTAATGTGGTTCTTGAGTACACAATTTCGACTATGGTGCCTGTTATGAATAAAAAAACGCTTCTCCTCCTAACCATCCTTCTGGTCGTTCTCACATCTGCATGCAGTGGTACACAAACCACCCCAACTCCCTCTTCGCCTACGCCGGAAGCCAACATCTCCGCTCTTGCAACCACCCCCCCACCACCGATCACCATAAGTGACTCAGATCCATCTAGTACTGCCACAACAAATCAACCTATCGCAACACTATCTCCGGTCTTTGACCTGACCAAAACAGAAGACAATCCCATCACAGACGCTCAACAGATTATCGAGATCCTCGAATCCTTGGAGAACTTCGAACTTACTCAGCCAACTCCGGTAGGATGGTATTTAAGCACAAGTAATGATTTACTCAATCCGGATAATCCGGAAAAAGACTACGGACTTTTTCATGTTGTTGACGAAGATTTAAATTGTGATGTAGCGATGCATTTTCAGCTTAATCCAAATGGAGACATATTATGGTGGATGACCAGAGATTATGGTGCGCCGATCTATGGTTTGCAAAGTGGAGAGGTGGCTCAAGGGGATGCAAGTAATTATTATTGCAACTTATCAAATCCCAATTTAATGTATTTCAATTTGTATTCAAGTTCATTTTCGAGCAAAGTCTTTAGTTCACCATCTGTCGGACAGGATGGCGACTATACATTTTCAGCCTGGTTTGAAATCAAAGACAACCAAATATTGTTTATCCTTAAGGAAGGAACAGACAACATCCATCTAGGCTATATCACAGATCCTGACTCAAATGAACAAGTAGCAGTGAGATCAGAAGAGACCATTAAAACCTATATGGTTAGCACAGGACTGATAATTGAATCCCGGTCCGTAATGTGCCTTGCGAATGAAAATATTATCCAGCATACTTATGTTGTTCAAAGAGATTTCTTCCAAGACATATCCGAACTCCCCCCAGCGATCTCGGCTTACCTCGATACAGCTTTTCAACTATATGACAATCTACAAATACCGTAATTGGACTTAACAATTAGTTTTCCTCTTGTTGAGAGAAACACAATTCCCAAAAGTAGTATTTAATAACACTTGATTTTCACAATTCAACAAGAAAACTACCATAAGGCAGTTTTCTTGTTCAGAATATTGGGATATTTACTTCTTATTTCTTCGTTCTAAACCAATTTCAATATGTTAATCCTTTATTGGAAACCATATGTACAATGGTCCGCTGTGCCAAGAGGTTCACAAGTGCACCATCGATCAATACCATCAGGATCATAGTTACAGTAAGCCCAATGGCTCCAGACGCAACCTGATGCGTAATAATTGATGTTACCACTCGGCACTCTACAGTACCAACCATAATATGGATTATAACAATTGGTACAATTGCTGAGGTTTACAATGCCTTCGCTTGGCGCCGGCATGGTGCTTGAGGCACTTACCGCAGTGACTCCCACCAAAGATAGTAACAGTATAACTAAAATGGCGACTCTAATTTTGACCGACATATTTTTCCCTTCTTTCTTAAGTTATCTTATTTTTCAAAAAGAAATCTCTCATTTCAATCATAGAATAGCACATGTCTTTTTTACTTACACTGGCTTAATCCCCAGAATTACCCTTCGCCATTTGATTTGATAATCTGGAAATTAATCATCTTCATCTGATCAAAATACCTCTATACTTTAAAACAAAATATTTCTGGCAAATTTCCTAGATCCAAACTATTATCAATAATGACAATTTGTTTCGCTCTAGCAAACACACCAAGGCCCAATATGAATTATATGTAAGGTCCCTACTCGCTATGCCTATCATTCGATTTCCTAAAAGAACAATACAAGTTTCCTGTGTACAAACGGGTTTAAGGATATTGTTCTGAAATAAGATTTTTCATGTTCTTCTTTTGCAGCAGTTTAAGAATTAGCCCATGGCAATTCTATAATTTTGTTTTTCACCATTCAGCACTAAACATGAAAATCCCAAATTAAGCCTTCTTTGATATAGAATTAGAGATAGGAAGCGGGTGAGAAAGTTCACCTCCCATACTATTGCAACAGTTTTCTTATGCATTTTAGGGGGGGGGTGTTGACGATCTTTGTAAAACGCTCAAACAGAATGGGCATCGTTTCACTTTCACTAAAGTTACAATGAAAATTGATGCTTAATCGTTAAAAATGCACACCAGGGATTATCGTTACTTACTTTTCTAAATAGATCTAACATAGTCACTGTTCCTTAGCATAATTAGCCCGAAAGCATATATCAAGGGCTAAAGGGGGAAAATGACCTTTCAATTAATAAGTCAGAGGATAAGGCTTACCACACAAAAAATACGCCTATCCAAATCAACCTTACTACAAAGTATCAATTCACTTTACCCATCCATAATACAAATGAAGGGGAATTCAAAAAATGCTAATTCGCGTGGGAATTGCCGACATACAACCTATCGTTCGATCTGGAGTCAAAAATGAGTTAATGCACCATCCAGATTTTACTATAATGGGTGAAGCAGATACCGGAGAAAATGCTCTCAAATTAGGATTAAATCCAAATATTGATATTTTATTATTGGATCTAAACTTGCCAGGTTTAAAAACACTTGATGTAATAAAGACCATGAAATCTACGTCTGCCTCCTGCAAAGCGGTAGTTCTGACCGCTTATCGCGATGCAGAAATGGTTTTTGAATTACTTCACGCTGGTGCTGTTGGATATATTTTAAAAAAAGAACCTCCTCAACAAATTTCAATAGCTCTAGTTAAGATCATGGAGGGTGACCTCTGGTTAAGCAAACCCATAGTCAAACTACTTGTACGTGAATCAAATGAGAAATTAGATCAAGCAGAAAACCTAGCCCTAACATATCGCGAACGGGAAGTTTTAATTCGCCTCTCAAACGGCAGCACCAATAAAGGTATTGCGGTAGACCTTCAAATCTCTGAAAGCACAGTGGTGTTCCATTTGGGTAATATTTATCGAAAGTTAGCAGTCACTAACCGAGTGGAAGCAGCTCTTTGGGCAAAAGAACAAGGCCTTATCTAGCTGGAAACATTTTCCTGCCAGCTACCAATGATGAAATTTAAGCAAGATTCCCTTTTGGGTTGGCATATGACTTTAATTTCAAATTATATTAAGGTTATGCTACGGAGTCATTTCCGGCTACAACCACTGATTGCGAGAACACATCAGAGGAAGGCATCTTGCTTCGTACCGCGCATCCAATTGGGTCAATAAATCAGCGTCCCCAAAACTAGAAACTAAAAATGCTTTACTCAAATAGACTCAAATATCTCTTTATTCCTGACTGGAGGAATAATCCTGCCGGCGACTGATGCAAAACCCGATCAGCCAAAAGAGCAAGATCCAGGCGACCCAATAAACAAATGAATACCAAAGGGGGATCGTCCTGACTGGAATCAATGTCATGTAAGTCAAATGATAGCCCGGCAGCCACTTTGCCCAAGACGGCGGGCCGCTGAGGAAAATGCCCATATAACTGGCGAAAAGGATCACGGCTCCGGCCAGCAGACCAAAATAATAACGCCTGGTCACCTGATTGATCACCAGCACCAACAACCCAAACACAAATAGACCCAACGCCAGTAAGGCTAACTCCTGAAAGAGGAAAACAAAAGGCGGCGCTAAGGGCTCAGTAGTATAGTAGCTCATAGGCAAATTAACCGAATCCGGTGAATCTATTGCTTGCTGGGAATAGCCCGCTTCCCAGGGGAGTGCCAGGCTGGCAAAACCTGCCATCAATCCGGCGGACCCCAACACAAAAACAATGGTGAGGATGAGCAGTGTCAGTGTCTTGCCCAGCCACCAAGCGGTGCGGGATTTGAGTCGGAATAATATTAATTGGCCAATATCTGTTTCCGGCAGCAGGTCGCTCACCAAGTAGAGGAACAGCAGACCAAACACAAAGTAGACGTTGAATTTGTTGCCAAAGGTAACCAAAAGCAAATCCCAGGCGTTGACACCTTGAATCTCTGACGTATATATGTTGTTTTGGGTCAGATAATTGATCCCGCGGTAAGCCAGAAACATCAATAGAGGAATAGGTAAGAGCCAGCGCTTGCGCAGCAGTTGCCAATGTAATTGATAACTGATAAATGAAAGAAAAGACATGAGAAACCTCATTTATGATCTAGAAAGTCAGACGTTGTTTGCGAGTTAACATGAGAAATGCGCTCACCGATATAGCAAGCACTACCACAAATTGGACTAACTGGACGCCCACGGTAAAGTCTGCTGAAGGAAAAACCGAAGATTCAAATGGCAACAAACCATTGAGTAAGTTGAACGCGTCCGTCACATGTAAAGAACGGTCTTCCAAAAAGTCCAAGATCTGAACAAGTACCAACGGACCCGCTAACACAACATACCGGTTGTGAATGAGTGAGGAAATCGCCAACCCCAATACAGCATACACCGCACCAAAACCAAAGGTCGAAAAGAGTATATAAAACAGGTAATAAACAGGGTTAAGTGTGTATATGCTACCAAAAGGACCCGCAGGTTCTGTTGGACTATGGGCATAACCGGAAAAATAAGCCACGGATTTCCAATCTGCAGCACCCATCAGGCTAACCAAAAAGATCAACAATACGGCTAGAGCCAGACAAAACCCACCCGAGAGTGCCACTGCCAATATTTTTGCCCATTGATATCTTTTATAAGGAACCCGCTGGACAATCTGTCGTAGGAATCCCTGGTTGAGATCATCCAAAAAGGAATCAGCAAATGGTAAGGTCGCCATAAGGGTAGCTAAAAAACCGAAATCACCATATTCCAGATTGAGTAGCAAGCAGTTCACTGGATGCATTTCCTGACTAAAAAAAGCAAAGGGAGACCGATAGACACCAACGATGAAGATCGCCAGCGCTAGGACAATAACAATAATGAAACGCGGGGTATGAAAAGCACGATCAAGTTCTTCTTTTAAAATCCCCTTCATGGATGGATCTCCTTATCTTGAACAATATCATGTTTACGCCGGAGGTATTCCTGAAAAGCGGCTTTCATCTCTTCAGCGGAGTAACCCAACCGGTGCATTTCGGTGAAAAAGTTTTCCAGCAGGCTGTCCCGCAGAGTGCCGTGTAAGGCCTCCAGGACAGCGCAGTCTTCAGTAACAAATGTCCCTTCTCCGCGCCTGGTTTCCACAACACCTTGCCAGCCCAATTCTCTATAGACTCTGGCGATCGTATTGTGATTAACATTGAACTGCAAACCCGCATCTACTAGCGATGGCAATTTCTCTCCCGGCTGATATTCGCCGCGCAATACCTGCGCACAAATACGTTGCATGATTTGTATATAGATTGGTCGATTGGGATTAAATTCAATCGCCATCGGTCACCGGTGGGAATTCTTCAACTTGGATATCAGAGAGTATATCCAACTTCCCTTCATCCAATAGGAAGGCTTTATCACACAACAATTTGATCTCCCCCTGGCTGTGGCTGGTTATCAAAATCGTCTTACCTCGTTTCCGCAGTTCGATCAGATATTCATAAATCTCACGCTGTCCATCAAAGTCCAATCCCGCGGTTGGTTCATCCAGGATGAGCAAGTCCGGATCTTCCATGATAGCCTGGGCCAGACCTAGGCGCTGGCGCATTCCAACCGAATAGGTTTTGAAGGGTTTACGGTCCCCGGGGTCCAAGCCCACAAAACTCAGCGTCTCGTCGATTTTATCTGGCGTGGCCTTACCACTGATCTTAGCCAACAAAAGCAGGTTGCGACGGCCACTTTCATTCATCAAAAATCCAGGGTGGTCTATCAACGCACCTGTGTTTGAAGGGAATTCCATATCGACACCAAGGTGTTGGCCAAAGATGTCCACTCGTCCACTAGAAGGGAACATCAGACCAGTCAGGATACGAAGGAATACACTCTTGCCAGATCCATTCTTTCCACAAATGGCATAAATCTTCCCGGCTGGCAATTGGAATTCCAGACCCGATAGAACTTGCTTCTTACCAAAGTATTTATGGATGTTTTGTGCATCGATAATCAAATGGTTGTTTGTCATAAATCAATTCCTTTACGATGGTAAATAAGTCAATTATTTTTTAGTAGTAATCGGGCCAGCAAACCCTTTCGTATTTCATCGGTTCGCTCGTCCCCTCAAGGACCCATCAGCTTTGGATTGCAATCCTTGTCAGATCTAAAGTTCTCCCTACTTCAATTCGCGTCAGAATGAGAGTATTGAGACTAGGTGTCATTAATCTTTACGCGTACTACCGAACTAGTTCACTAATATTATATATATCTTCGGATCGTTGTCAAGATACTCCTCAATGCCCTAGAGGACAACTAAAATCCGAATCATAACTTTCTTATCTTCATACAAGCCAAATTCAATCAGGGTTGCATTCAATAGATTATCCCTAAGTTAGCTCCACCTTTCACCCACTCCTAATACCAGAGAAATTTCAAATTTGAAGATACTATTATTCCCAATCGCCATCAACTATATCGAAACTCCGGAATAGGCACCGAAATGTTCCGTCTGTTAGCTACTTACGCAAAAGCGCACAATGTCATCAGGATTGAAGGTTTCATGAAACCAGAATCACAAAAAGTATGGCTAAAACTGATTGGCTTTAATCGCTCTTTAGGCTGCACAATCATAGGCCGTTATTTCATTTATTCGGTCAATTTGGATTAATAAAGGATCGCCCTTATCCACCCGGGCGATCCAGGACATTGTTAGCTCCTATGCTATCACCATCGAAGGTCATCTTGTTGCCCACAACCCTCGTGGCCTGCGGAGATCCTATGCCAGAATCCTCTTCCTTTACCCTGCAGCGATTATGGTGTTTATGAGGAAGAAATAAATTGTCATAAAAACGACTATGCGAATAATATTCCTATCAAGTTACCATAAAGATTACTCAATCAACCTAGGATATTGACACCGCTAGAGAATAGAATATAATTTAATTACCACAGACAAAATTCGGCTTCATGCCGTGTGGCAATCTGGTATCTGCCAGAAATGCCCTATATCTGTGGTTTTCGTTTTAATAGTCGTTTTACTTACTTTCTCTCACGCAAACTATCAGCCGTAATTGGTTTTTGACCAGTATAGTATTCACCGTAATCATTTTTTCTTTTGTCGTGAATATCCACTATAAGTTTGCAATGTTTCCAAACATTTCGCAGGAAGCGATCTTCACCTTTTTCGTAGCAGCGTTGCAATGCCCATAAATTGTAAATGATCTGACTTAATCTGACACTTCAAATACAATAAAAAACATAGGAGTGAAAGATGACAAACGATCAAAAAATTATCAAGAACAAAGTTGGGTTGCTGCGTCTGGCAC
>Ga0334892_1001738_pt1 | contig 17380 bp, 17 predicted proteins | sample GraSluR3_MG_4_FD_207213 | JGI IMG/M metagenome (GOLD analysis project Ga0334892, IMG submission 207213) | Sludge microbial communities from methane-producing bioreactor in Wageningen University, Netherlands - Granular Sludge_15_04-R3 | ecosystem: Engineered > Bioreactor > Anaerobic >...
GCAATTCAAGGTGCGTTTGAGGGAAAGCCCTATGTTCCTCCTTCAGCTGCCACTTAACCGAACCCTATTGTGAGGGCGTCTCTGAAGGAATTGCGTTATATGGCCATGGTGGCTGAATAGTTACAAATATTGAAAAAAAGATTTCGAGGGGTGCCGACAGCCGACGTGAACCTGGAAGTTCAACGTGCAGCCTTGGCGACCCTCTCGACGCTGTCCTTCCTGTTCATCGCGAAGGACCGAACGTCGCCCTTCGAGGCGGCGATGATCTCGTCGGCGAGGCAGCTTCCTGCAGAACGCTTGGACTTGAACGCCGACTTCTGGGCACCGGTGGTGATGAACATCAGAGCCTTGTCGACCCTCCTCTGGGGGGCGGTGTCGACTGCCTTGGGGACGGTTATGCCGCCGTACTTGAGACGGACGACCTCCTCCCGGGGACCGGCATTGGATATCGCTCTCGCCAAGACGGTGAGGGGGTTCTCCTTCGTCCTCTGGTGGATTATGTCGAAGGCCTCTTCCACTATCTTGTACGATTTCATTTTTTTGCCGGTGTTGACCTCACCCTGCATCATCTTGTTGATGAGCCGCTCGACGACATGCTGCTCTGACTTCTTGAACTGCTGCCTTGCGTGCCTGCCGCCCGAATTCATTACTACCAGTGGACGGAGGTTAAAATAGCGCTTTATGCTGAGATCCGCCACCTCGATCTCTTCAGGATCCCATTTGCCGAAGATCTTCACGTTCAAAGTATCACCTTACGGGCTTCTCCTTCCGCCCGGAGACCATCTCGTTGAGAGATACGTTGTTTACGGCGATCACCTGGAACCGGACGCCGGGTATATCGCCCTTGGCTCCGCCCATCCTGCCGCCGATCCTCTCCACCACGACCTCGTCGTGCTCGTCGATGAACCCTATGGCACCGTCCCCCGGACAGAAGGCTGTAACCTGTCTTCCGTTCTTGATGAGCTGAATCCGGACGCATTTTCTGATGGCCGAATTCGGCTGTTTAGCCTCGACGCCGACCTTCTCCAGGACTATTCCTCGAGCCTGCGGCGCGCCACCCAGGGGGTCCGCCTTGACGTTCAGGTTCAGTGCCCTCCGGCTGTAGTTCATATCTCTCCACCGGAAGCTCTTGCGGTCGCTCTCCAGTTTCCTGGCCGCGTACATTCCCTTTCCCATTATTTCACCTAGTTGAATGCTATATCCATCGCCGGCGGTCGACCCGCCGACATCGAAATCGGGCGCCGGTCAAATTTTACTGGATTATGATGTCGTCCACGCCGTGATGCCTCGAAGAGAGCATCTTGGCCTTTAATATGTTACGGCCATCCCGGCCTATGGCGATGCCCTTGTCCCTATTTGCTACTTCTACATAAGCCAATCGCTTATTGTTTTTGGAGACGATCGTCACGTTCTTTATCGAGGCGGGCTGGAAGACGTTCTCCAGGAACTCCTTGACGTCGTCGCTGTGCTCCACGATCTCGATCTGCTTTCCTATCGACTTCTTCACCCTGTTGATGTTGCTGCCCTTCCTCCCTATGGCAGCCCCCATATCTCCCTTCTTGATGACGAATATTATCCGATCGTTATCATCGTCGATGATGCAGTCTCTGGCGACGCCTCCGGTCAAGCTCTCGAAGAGGGCGATGTACCTGATCCCTTCGGTGGTAAGCTTGAACTCACTCATCCTCGTTACCCCTGATCTCCCTAAGAAGCGCCATGATCTCAGAGTCGCCGGGGTCTATCACCGCCAGGGCCGCCACCGGGAAGGGTTTTCCGCAGGCAGAGCCCAGGTCCTTTCCCCTGCCCGAATAATTGTATACTGGAACGTCCGCCTCCTTCAGCATCTTCGCCACCTCCTCTGGACAGTCGATGGCGTTGATGACCAGCTTGGCCTTTCCGCTGGTCCCAGTTTCCACGGTCAGATTTGAGCCAAGAACAACTTTACCGGTTCGAATCGAACTTCTGAGCGCTCTATCAATGTTTATCATCCTTTTACCTCATCGTTTTGCGACTAATTTGACATCGCCCGTTCCCAGCTGTATCGGCTGGCCCACAATGACGTTCTCCGTTACGCCCCGAAGATCGTCCACGTCTCCGCGAACGGCGGCGTCGAGGATGTGGTTGACGGTCACCTCGAAGGCAGCTCTCGCGAGGACGCTCGCCTTCTCTCCCGAGACCCCATGACGGCCGATCTGCTTCACCTCGCCGTCGCAGGTCATGATATCTGCCACCAGCATGATGTGCCTCACGTCGACGGAGAGGCCCTGTTCTCTCAAGGTGTCGGTGGCCTCGTTTATTATGGCGTTTCGGGCCGCCTCTATTCCCAGGACTTCGCCGATCTCGGTTATATTGTTTGTTTTCGTCCTGGTGGGATCGACCCCCTCGAACTGGATGACCTCTTTGAGGGCCGAGCCCTCGGTATAGAGGACGTACTCGTCCCCCTCCTTCCTGATCACCACCCTCTTTATCCCCTCGATGCCCTTCAGAGAGATCGTCTTGATCTTCTCGACGAGCTGGAGGAGGTCACGATAGGAGGGCTCCGGCGGCGTCATTATGATCTGGTTTGCTTGCTGATCCGCCGAGATCTTCGTCCCCTCGGCCAGCCGCTCCGCCACATCCGAGGCGGTGATCTTCCTCTGGAGGAGGGCGTCCTCGTTGAGGTCGATGACCACGTTCATCTCCGCGAGGTCTGTAGCCATAGACCCCAGGTGGAGGATGTTCGTCGACTCGATCGACCAAGCCACTTCCCTCGCGATGTCCCGATCGAGGGCGTAATCCTTCTCCAGACGGATCGTCATGGTGGGGGTGCTGGGGATCTTCCTCGCATCGACGATCTCGATGAGCCTGGGAAGGCCCAGGGTTACGTTGATCTCGGCGACCCCAGCATAGTGGAAGGTCCTCATGGTCATCTGGGTGCCGGGCTCGCCGATGGACTGGGCGGCCACGACCCCCACAGCCTCACAGGGCTCGACCTTGGACCGCTGGTAGTCGGCGACCACCGTCTCGGCGATTTCGCTGAACTCCTCCTCAGATACCTTCAAATCTTTAAGCTCGTCCCCTAGGGCCTTTTTTATGCTCGGGGGGAGGGGTAGATCGACGACCCTCTTCTGGATCTCCTTCTCAGACAGGCTCATGCACCCTCCTTTCTCAGCACCCTCTGGACTATCCGGTGGACGTTCTCGGGGCTTGCGTAATCTCTCTTCGAGGCATCGACGCCGTCCTCGCCGTAGTTGAACTGTACGATGATCCCCCTCGTCTCCTTGACGGTCCCATCGTACTGTACCTCCAGGTCCTGGAGGGCGTTGATAAGCCTCCTCTGGAGGTAGCCGCTCTGGGAGGTCCTTATCGCCGTATCGACGAGCCCCTCCCTTCCGCCTATGGCGTGGAAGAAGAACTCCGTCGGGTTGAGCCCCTCCTTGTAGCTCGACTGGACGAAACCGTGAGCTTCAGCCCCCAGGTCCCCCCTCCGAAAGTGGGGTAGGGTCCTGCCTTCGTAGCCTCGCCGGATCCGCTCGCCTCGAACCGACTGCTGGCCTACGCAGGCTGCCATCTGGGTGAGGTTGAGCATCGAGCCTCGGGCACCGCTCACCGCCATCACAACGCCGCTGTTGTCGAGCCCAAGGTACCGGCCTGCGATGGAGCCGGTGCTGTCCCTGGCCTTGCCCAGGGTCTGCATGATCCTCATCTCGAGGGTCTCGTCGAGGGTCCTCCCGGGAAGGGGCTCCAGCTCACCGGCCTTGTAGGCCTCGATCAGCTTCGTCACGTTCTCCCTGGCAGCGTTCAGGACGTCGGAGATCTGGTCTTCTGCCTCTTTTGGAATGTCCTCGTCGTCTATGCCGAAGCTGAACCCTGCGAGCATTATGCCCCGGATTGCCATCTGGGTCATGCCGTCGACGAAGCCGGCGCCGACGGTGGGACCGTACTCCTTGATCACCCTGTCGGTGATCTTCCCCTTGAACGCCCCCACCCCGGCGGCGTCGATGGTCCCTGCCACGATCTCGCCGTCGCGGATGACGACGTAGGCGTCGTCATCGCACTCCTCCCTCTTGCAGGAGTCGCAGTTCTTGCAGAAGGAGGCCTTGAAGTCGAGGTTCAGCCCCTTTGGGAGGATGAGGCTGAAGATCTGCTTTCCGGTCCAGTAGGGCTCACCCACCTCATCCCACCCCTTCGGCTCGGGGATCTCCAGATGGTGGAGCTTCTTGACGACCTCCATCATCTCCAGCCTGTTGACCCTCCTCTCGCCGTGGGTCAGAAGGAAGTTTCCGGTGACGTAATCGTGGATCCCGCCGATGATGGGCCCGCCGAACCTCGGCGACAATATGTTCTCCTGGACCCTCATCAGGATCTCGGCCTCCGCCCTGGCCTCCTCGGTCTGGGGGACGTGGAGGTTCATCTCGTCCCCGTCGAAGTCGGCGTTGTAGGGGGGGCAGACCGCCGGGTTCAGCCTGAAGGTCTTGTAGGGCATCACGATAACCCGATGGGACATGATCGACATCCTATGAAGAGACGGCTGCCTGTTGAAGAGGACTATGTCCCCGTCCATCAGCTGTCGGTCGACCTTCCAGCCCGGCTCGAGCTGCTCTGCCACCTCTTCGGCGTTCCTGTCGGTGATCTTGACCCGGCGCCCGTCGGCCCGAGTGACGTAGTTGACCCCCGGATGCTTCTCCGAGCCCCTCCGGACGAAGTCCCGCATCACCTCCAGGTTCCTCCCGTTCGCCACCAGGGGAACCGATAGCTCCATGGCGATCTCCAGGGGAACCCCCACCTCGTTTATGCTGAGGTTGGGGTCCGGGGATATCACCGTCCTGGCGCTGAAGTTCACCCTCTTCCCCGAAAGGCTCCCCCGGAACCGCCCCTCCTTGCCCTTCAGCCTCTGAGATAGGGTCTTTAAAGGCCTCCCGCTCCGATGGCGTGCGGGGGGCACCCCCGATACGGTGTTGTCGAGGAAGGTGGTGATGTGGTACTGGAGGAGCTCCCAGAGGTCCTCGATGATGAGCTGCGGGGCGCCCGCCTCCCGGTTCTCCTGGAACCTCTGGTTGATCCTTATGATGTCCACCAGCTTGTGGGTGAGGTCGTCCTCGCTCCTCTGGCCGCTCTCCAGGGTGATCGACGGCCTCATCGTCACCGGCGGCACCGGCAGGACGGTGAAGAGCATCCACTCTGGGCGGGCGGTGTCGGGGTTCATCCCCATCACCTTGATGTCATCGTCGGGGATCTTCTCGAACCGGTCCCTGATGTCCGAGGCGGTGAGCTTGTGGCCGTCCTCGATGTAGGCTAGGGGTCGCTCGAACTTGATCTCCTTCTGGGGCGAGCTGCAGTAGGGGCAGACCTTGTGCTTCCGGGCCTCGGCGAAGACCTTGTTGACTATGTCGTCGGTCGTCTGGCCGAGGCGGACGAGGGTTTCGATCTGCTCGAGATACATCCTCTTCTCTGCCTCCAGGAGCATCAGCCTCGAGCAGTCCCTGCAGATCCCCCGGAGGATCTTCCTTATCAATTTAGCAAATCCGACATGTATGACGGGGGCTATCAGGTCGATGTGGCCGAAGTGGCCGGGACACTCCCCGGGCCTTCCGCCGCAGGACCTGCATCGGAGGCCAGGATCGATCACCCCGAGCCTCGGGTCCATCAGCCCCATCTCGATGGGGAACCCGTCGTCGTCGTAGGTGTCTGCGGTTATGATCTTCACAACGCTCATCCTCCGGAACTCCTGGGGAGAGATGAGCCCAAAACTGATCTTACCAATTCTCTTCGGGACGGTCATATTTACACCTAAACTGCGTCCTCCAAAACGAGCCTGGGGGCGACGCCGAGAGACTTTATCTCGTCGAGCAAGAGCTTGAAGGCGTAGCTCATCTCCACGGGGTATATCTCGGTGTCCGAGCCGCAGACGGAGCAGTAGTCGACGTTCCTCCTCTTGTCGTGGATGGCGATCATGCCGCATCGGCTGCAGACGAGCTCCGTCACCTTGTCGGACTCGTCGACGAGCCGCTCCTTCAGAGCGAGGGCTGCGCCGTGGGCTATCAATACGTCCCGCTCCATCTCCCCGAACCGCAGACCCCCTTCTCTCGCGCGCCCCTCCGTCGGCTGCCTGGTGAGGACCTGGACTGGGCCTCTGGACCTCGCGTGCATCTTACCCGTCACCATGTGGTAGAGCTTCTGGTATAGGATCACCCCGACGAAGACGTCGGCCATGATCTGCTGGCCGTTGATGCCGTTGTACATCACCTCTCGGCCGGTGTGGGAGAAGCCGAACTTGGTGAGGGCGGACCTCATGTCCGCCTCCTCTTCGCCCAAAAAGGCGGTGGCGTCCACGAGCCTCCCTTCGAGAGATCCCATCTTACCTCCGATCATCTCCAGGACGTGGCCTACGGTCATCCTCGAGGGGATGGCGTGGGGGTTGACGATGAGGTCCGGAACCTGGCCTGACTCGGTGAAGGGCATATCCTCAGGAGGGACGATGAGCCCCACGACGCCTTTCTGGCCGTGGCGCGAGGCGAACTTGTCCCCCAGCTCTGGAACCCTCTGGTCCCTCGTCTTCACCTTGGAGAGCCGGTTTCCGTTGGAGGACTCGGTGAGGATCACCGTGTCCACCACCCCCTTCTCGTTGGACCTCATGGTGACGGAGGTCTCCCGCCTCTGCTGAGGGGTGATACCGAACTCCGTCGGCTCTTCGAGGAACCGGGGCGGGGAGGTCTTTCCGATGAGGACGTCGTTGGGGGCCACCACGGCGTTGGGGTTGACGAGGCCGTCGTCGTCGAGCTGGGAGTATGCCTCCGTCCCCCTCGCCCCCCGAACCTCCATATCCGGTATCTCGAACTTATCCTCCTGGCCGCCGGGGTACTTCCGCTCCTCCGCCTCCGAGACCCTGAAGAAGTGGCTCCGGCCCAGGCCCCTCTCGATGGAGCCCCTGTTGAGGATGAGGGCGTCCTCGATGTTGTACCCCTCGTATACGAGGACCGCCACGACGAAGTTCTGACCTGCGGGCCTCTCGTCGAAGCCTATGGCGTCGGCGGTCCGGCTCCTGCATAGAGCCCTCTGGGGGTAGTGGAGGTAATGGCCCCTGGTATCCGGTCGGAGCTTGGTGTTGGCCATGGGGGTCCCAAGGCACTGCTTGACCATCCCGGCCCCCATGGTGTTCCTGGGGCTGGCGTTGTGCTCAGGGTAAGGAACGAGGCCTGTGCATATACCCAGGATCAGAGAGGGGTCCAACTCCAGGTGGGTGTGATCGGGGGTGGTGTCCTCCTCCCAGATCGCCACCAGGGCGTTCTCCTCCTCCGCGGCGTCGAGGTACTCGACGAGCCCCTGGGATACGAGATCAGAGAAGGCGATCTCGCCCTGCCGGAGCTTCTCTATATGCTCTTCTGTCACCAGGGGGGCGCCGCCATCCACCACGATGAGGGGGCGACGGGCTCTGCCGGAGTCGGTGCTTATCAGTATCTCGTTGGTCCTAGCGAAGTAGGAGACGTTGATCTGGTTGCTTATCTGGCCGGACCTTCGAAGCCGCCTCATATCTTCGGCCAGCTTCGTGGGGTCGGAATTAGTCCCCATGAACTCACCGTTGACAAATACCCTCGCGCTACTCATGTCGACCCACCACCGGGACTACCTCCAGATCCAGAAGCATCTTCTTCACGTCCTCATAATCCTCGACCCCTGTAGATAGCTCGACCCCCTGGGCGAAGTTCTTGACGAGACCGCAGTTGGGGCCTTCCGGAGTCTCGCTGGGACAGATCCTCCCCCACTGGGTGGGATGAAGATCCCTCGCCTCGAAATGGGGCTGAGACCTGGATAGGGGAGATATCACCCTCCGGAGGTGGCTGAGGGTAGCCATATAATCGGTCCGGTCCAGGAGCTGAGAGACGCCGGTCCTACCCCCAACCCAGTTTCCGGTGGCCAGAGGATGGATCATCCTCTCGGTGAGGACGTCGGCCCGGACGGTGGTGATGACGTTCAGCTCCCGATTTCTCATGCTCGCCCGCTCGAGCTGGTACTTGATGTCCCTCGTCAGCCTGCTGAAGGCGACCCGGAATAGGTCCTCCATAAGGTCTCCGGATAGCTTGAGCCTCTTATTGGCGTAGTGGTCCTTGTCGTCCTCCCCCCTCTTTGCCAGGGCAAGCTCGAAGCACGCCTCCGCCATCCTGGCGAGGAAGAGCCCTTTGGCGTAGCGGTCCCCCTCTTCGACCCCGATATGGGGGAGAAGGTACCGATCCAGGACGTAGGCTGCCCTCTTCTTCTGGTACTCCTTCGCCTGGCCAGCGGCGACCCTGCCGCCTATCTTCTCGAGAGCCTCCTCCTTGGTCGCCACCTCCGCCTCCTCAAGGTTCTCCAGCATGAACTTTATTATCTCCGGGTTGTCGGAGACGGCCTGGACGATATCCATATCTGTCTCGAGGCCGAGGGATCGGGCCAGGGTTACGAAGTTGAGCCTCCCGCTGACGGAGGGGAAGGATACCTCCAGTATAGACCTCCTCCCCCGCTCAACGATCACCAGCGACCGGTACCCCTGCCTTTGAGAGAAGACCTTGGCCACCTCGATGTCGTCGTCGTACCTCTGGTTGTACTCCACCAGGATCTTGTTGGGGGAGAGGTCCTCCAGGGTCATGATCACCCTCTCAGACCCGTTCACCACGAAGTATCCGCCCGGGTCCAGGGGGTCCTCCCCGTACTCGATCATCTCCTCCCGCGATAGGCCTGAGAGGTTGCAGACCTGAGACATCACCATGATGGGGAGCATCCCGATCATCGCCTCCACCGGCTCCTTCTCAGTCTCCCCCTGAACTATCGTCATCTGCAGGCGCAGGGGGGATGCGTAGGTGAGGTTTCGGAGCCTAGCGTCGTTGGGATAGAGCCGCTCCACAGAGCCGTCTGCCTCGGTGACCGTCGGCTTCTCAGCCCTGATGGCGCCGAGCCTGACGTAGGTATCCTCGATGTTCGTCTCGATGATCCCCACCTCGTCGATCACCTTCTGCAGTCCATGGTCTATGAAATCGTTGAAAGAGTTTATGTGATGGTGGACCAGCTTATCTTTCGTAAAATAGGCCTTGTATAATAGATTTCTGTCAAGCAAACCGTAAAACACCTCTTCAATCGATTACCAGTCTGTAAAAGACCGACTCTCCCGATGTGGAACTCTTCCGGATTATCTTCACCACGTCCCCAACCTTACCACCGATCTCCTTAACCACCGGGTCTGCGACGTGGATCTTCGGAAGCTGAGCAGAATCCACGCCGTAACTCTTCAGCATCTCCTCCAACTCTTCGGGAGATAGGAGGACGTGGGCTGGAACCAGGTCATGATCCTGCAGTACAAATTTTTTCATACAGTCACTCCCAGAAATGAGCGTTAAGCGGGCTCGAAGGGATTTGAACCCTCGACCACCTGGTATCTTCGTTCAAAAAACTTAAAAGCCAGACGCTCTGCCTAACTGAGCTACGAGCCCCCATGAGCAGATCAGCCCATACCACTGTCTAGGAGATGGTCATCCGACATAAAACCTTTTCGGCTTCCTATCATATATCCCCGAGGATTATGGCCGCGATGTCGTCGCCGACCTCCGAGGTCGTATTGCTCCCGCCCATATCGTAGGTCCTGACCTTCCCCCTCTTGATGTTCGTCTCGATCGCCCTCACCACGTCCTCGGCTGCGGCGCGCTCGCCCAGATGCTCCAGGAGCATCGCCCCTGCCCAGATGGTGGCGATGGGGTTTACCTTGTTCATGCCCTTATATTTGGGGGCGCTGCCATGGATCGGCTCGAACATGCTCGTCCCCTCAGGGTTGATGTTCGCTCCCGGAGCAAGGCCTAGCCCCCCCTGGATCATGGCGCCTAAGTCGGTGATTATGTCGCCGAACATGTTGGGGGCGACTACGACGTCGAACCACTCGGGGTTCTTGACAAACCACATGGTGATGGCGTCGACGAAGTTATAGTCCGTCTCCACCTCAGGATAGTCGGAAGAAAGCCTCTCGAACTCCTCTCTCCAGAAGCCGTAGATGTCGGAGAGGACGTTCGCCTTGTCGACGCTGGAGAGGTGCTTTCTCCGCTCCATGGCCAGGTCGAAGGCGTACTTTATGACCCTCATCGTCCCCTCCTTCGAGATCATCCCTATCTGGTAGGCGATCTCTTCGCTGTCGGACTCGACGTCGAGGCTGAACTTGACGGTGTAGAGGTCCCTTATAACATCGAACTCTGAGCGGCTCTTCCCCGCCTTCGCCCGGCTCCCGATACCGATGTAGAAGTCCTCGGTATTCTCGCGAACGACGATGAAGTCGATATCCTTGGGCCCCTTATCTTTGAGAGGGGTCCAGACCCCCTCCAGGAGCTTGACGGGCCGGAGGTTGACGTACTGGTCGAAGTAGAACCGCATCGCCAGGAGGACGCCCTTCTCCAGGACCCCCGGCTTCACCCTCGGATCGCCTATGGAGCCGAGGTAGATCGCCCTGTACCGCGAGAGCTCTTTCAATGTATCCTCGCCCACCAGCTCTCCCGTCTGCAAGTAGTGGTCTGCTCCCAGGGAGTACGCGGTCCATTCGATATCAAAACCGTGCTTCTCCCCCGCGGCCTCCGCCACCTTCATACCCTCGGCCACTATCTCAGGTCCTATACCATCCCCAGGGATAACGGGCACTTTGTACTTCAAGCAGACCTCACCATCCTCTTAGTATACTCTACAAGCCCCCCCGTCGCCACGATCTCCTGGAGGAATGGCGGGAGCGGCGTCGTACGATAAGTCTCGCCAGTGGACCGGTTATATATGATCCCCTCGTCGGCGTCGATCTCGATCTCGTCTCCATCGCGGATCCTATCCGCCTCGGCGGAGACGAACAAGGGCAGGCCGATGTTTATGGCGTTCCGGAAGAATATCCGGGCGAAGGATTCGGCGACGACGGCCTTCACCCCCGCCCCTTTGAGACCCAGAGGCGCGTGCTCCCGGGAGGAGCCGCAGCCGAAGTTCCTTTTCGCCACAACGAAGTCGCCGGCGACGACCTCCCTCGCAAACTCCGGTCGTACGCCCTCAAAGACGTGTTTTGCGAGGTCCTCGGGGTCGTTGATCACCAGGTAGCGTCCGGGTATGACCGCATCGGTGTCGACGTCATCTTCAAACTTCCAAGCTCTGCCTGCCAGAAAATATCCCCCCAACGGCTTTGGGCTAGTTAGCAATGCCGACGGTCTATATTAAAGTGACCGTCCCCAGGGGAGGACCGCACAATATTTAGCCCTTGGGGGGGCAGCTTCTAGGGAGTTCAAATTCGATGGTGATTTGAGTTGAAGGCGATCATGATCTCTGGACGCACCCTCGGCCAGGGTGCAAGCTTGGAGGCGAAGACGTCGCCAGAGTTCTTCAAGGCCGCATCTTTCTGCGCCCTATCCGAAGAGGACTACGACGCCCTCGGCATATCCGGGGAGGGGAACGTCCTGGTGAGGACCGAGTTCGGCGAGATCGTCGTATCGGCAAAGAAGGATGAGGGGCTTCCTCCCGGGGTAATCTTCATACCGATGGGCCCCTGGGCCAACGCCGTGGTGGGTCGAAAGACCGGCGGCTGCGGTACCCCCCAGTTCAAGGGGGAAAAAGTCGAGGTGGAAAGGACGAAGATGCCCGTGATGGAGATCCGGGAGCTCTTCGCCGACATGAAGAAGCAGGGGGGTGATCGGTCTTGATCATCGAAGACGTCCTCTGCCCCTTCTGCGGCTGCCTCTGCGACGACATAAAGGTCGAGGTGGAGGAGGGGAGGATAGTCGGCGTCAAGAGGGCCTGCAGGCTCGGTTCGAGCAAGATCCGGGGCCACGAGAGGATCAGAGCCCCCATGGTGAGGAGGGATGGAGAGCTCTTCGAGACGACCTACGATGAGGCCTACGACCGGGCCGCCCGGATCCTGAAGGGGGCGAAGAGGCCGCTCCTCTACGGCTGGTGCTCGACGGTCTGCGAGACGGCGAAGAAGGGAATCCTCCTGGCAGAGGTGGTGGGCGGCGTCATCGACTCCACCGCCACAGTCTGCCACGGACCCTCCATCATAGGGATCGAGGAGAAGGGGCTCTCCGGCTCGACCCTGGGGCAGGTGAAGAACAGGGCCGACCTGATAATATTCTGGGGGGCGAACCCCGTCGAGGCCCATCCCCGCCACACCATGCGATATTCGTCAAATTCCACGGGGATGTTCACCCCCGAGGGGAGGCGGGGGAGGAAGGTCATCGTCGTCGACGTCCGAAAGACGAGGACCGCCAAGAACGCCGACAAGTTCATCCTCATAAGGCCAGGGACCGACTACGAGGTGATCTCCGCCCTCCGGATGATCGTCAAAGGCAAGGGCGACCTGATCCCGGAGACGGTGGCGGGGGTCGACAAAGCCGACCTGGAAGAGACGGCCGGGATGATGAAGGCCGCCAAGTTCGGGTCGATCCTCTTCGGCCTCGGGATGACCCACAGCCGGGGGAGGTACAAGAACGTCGACAACGCCCTATCCCTGGTGGCAGATCTGAACGGCTTCACCAAGTTCGTGGTAATGGCCATGAGGGGGCACTACAACGTGGCGGGGTTCGGTCAGGTCTGCGCCTGGGAGACGGGCTATCCCATGGCCGTCGACCTCTCCCGAGGCGCCCCCTACTTCAACCCCGGCGAGACGGCCGCCTGCGACCTCCTGGGGAGGAGGGAGACAGACGCCATGATGGTCGTCGCCGCAGACCCGGCGTCGAACTTCCCCAGGGAGACAGTCGAGGCGATGGCAGAGATCCCTGTCATCCAGGTCGACCCCTTCCCAAACCCGACGACGTTCCTCGCCGACGTGGTGATACCGACGGCAGTCTGCGGCATCGAGGCGGAGGGGACAGCATACCGGATGGACGGCCTATCCTTGAGGATGAAGAAGGTCATCGACTCCGGCCTCCCCACAGACGAGGAGGTCGTGGAGAATATTCTTGATCGAGTGAGGAGGCTCGCCGATGATAATTGAGGGCGGGATCGTCTACGATCCCATAAACGGGGTCCTCGGAGAGGAGATGGACGTCTCCATCGAGGACGGCAGAGTTGTCGAAGAGTCCCGAGATGGCGAAAAAATCGATGCCCGGGGGATGCTCGTCTTGCCCGGCGGCGTCGACGCCCACGCCCACATCGCCGGGGCGAAGGTGAACACCGGCAGGATCATGCGCCCAGAGGACGGGAGGCGGGGGACGGAGGCGAGGACGAAGCTCCTCCGGCCTTCTACCGGCTACACCGTCCCCAACTGCTACGCCATAGGGTACCGCTACGCCCGCCTCGGCTACACCACCGCCTTCGAGGCGGCGACGCCGATCCTGGAGGCGAGGCACACCCACGAGGAGCTGGAGGAGATCCCCATAGTAGACAAGGGGGCGCTCACCCTCTTCGGGAACAACTGGGAGGTGCTGGAGTGCGTCAGGGACGGCGACCTCGATAAGCTCGCGGCCTTCCTCGCCTGGGGCCTTCGCGCCAGCCGGGGGTACGGCGTCAAGGTGGTGAACCCCGGCGGCGGCGAGGCTTGGGGCTACGGCGGAAACGTCAAGGGGATCGACGACCCCGTCCCGAACTTCGATGTCACAGCCCGGGAGATCATAAGGTACCTGATGAGGGCTAACGAGGCCCTCCGCCTCCCCCACTCCGTCCACCTCCATACCAACAACCTGGGCAAGCCCGGAAACTACGAGACGACCCTAGCGACCCTCCGGGCCGTCGAGGATATCGCCTCCTCCAGGGACCGGCAGGTCCTCCACGTCACCCACATGCAGTTCTCCGCCTACGGCGGGACGGGATGGCGGGACTTCGAGTCGAAGGCCCCCGAGATCGCCGACTACTTCAACAGACACGAGCAGTTCACCATGGACATGGGGCAGCTCATCTTCGGGTCCGCGACCACCATGACCGCCGACGCCCCCCTGGAGTACGGAAACGCCCGACTCCTCAAGGCCAAGTGGTCGAACCACGACATCGAGCTGGAGGAGTCGAGCGGTGTCGTCCCCCTCGTCTACGGGAGGAAGAATCCCATCAACGCGATCCAGTGGGCGATCGGCCTGGAGCTCGCCCTCCTGACGGAGGACCCCTGGCAGATGATCATGACCACAGACCACCCCAATGGCGGCCCCTTCGTCAACTACCCCGAGGTCGTCGCCCTCCTCATGAGCCGGGCGAAGAGGGAAGAGGAGCTGGCGACACTCCACGACCTAGCATCCAAGAGGTCGTCCCTGCCGTCCATCGAGAGGGAGATGGACTGGAACGACATAGCCATCGTAACGAGGGCGGGACCCGCCCGGATCCTGGGGCTCGCGGAGAAGGGGCACCTGGGGGTCGGGGCGGACGGGGACGTCTCCATCTACGATATCAACCCGGAAAAGGTGGACCCATCGAAGGAGCACGAAGAGGTGAAGGCCGCCCTCGCCGGGGCCAAGTACGCCATCAAGGGCGGCGAGGTAGTCGTAAGAGACGGCGAGGTGGTGGCGGTGCCCCAGGGGAGGACCTATTGGGTCGACGCCTCGGTCCCGGAGGATGCGGCGGCGAGGGTGAAAGCCGACCTTGTCGAGAAGTTTGCCAAGTACTACAGCATCCAGATGTCAAACTACATGGTCCAGGACGCCTACGTCACCCGTCCACGAGTGATCAGGGCGGGGGTGATCTAGATGAAGAAGGTTATCATAAAGCCGCTTCGGGAATTCTGGGTCCCTGTGGAGGCGGAGAGGATAAGCCCCGACGTATTCGCCCCTCTATCCATCGAAGAGATAAGAAGGCTAGAGATCTGGGAGGGGAATAGAAAGGTCACCCTATCAGACCTCTTTATGATATCGGGTGACGATGAACCCGCGCCGCCTGGGGATAATGAGATCGTCCTTTCCGGCGACTTCTCGCGGGTGAAGCGGATCGGCGAGAAGATGACCTCAGGTACGATCGTCATCAAGGGCGACGTCGGGATGCACGCCGGAAACGGGATGTCCGGCGGCGAGATCCTGATCGATGGGAACGCCGGTGACTGGCTCGGCCGGGAGATGCGGGGCGGAAAGATAACCGTCTCTGGCGACGCCGGCGAGTACGTCGGAGCCGGCTATCGTGGCGAGAGCTGCGGTATGCGCGGCGGCGAGATACTGGTCGAGGGGTCGGTCGGCGACTATCTTGGCGAACACCTCTGCGGCGGGACCATCACCGTCGGGGGAGACGCAGGCGACTTTCCGGGGATCGCAAACCGGGGCGGAGCGATCGTCATCGGTGGGAACGCCCACCTCCCGGGAGCGGAGATGGCCAGCGGCACCATCACCGTCCGGGGAAGAGCGAGGGTCCTCCCGTCATTCCAGCGGCTGGAGACGGTGGAGATCGACGGCATCCGCTTCGATAAGTTTTTGGGAGATCTGGTGGACGACGGGAAGGGCGAGCTATTTGCAGCCTCGGTGGAGGACGGAGGAAGATGACAGTCAGCTTGATAAGTGAGTACCTCTCTAGATCGACGAGATGCAAAGGTCATTTTGAGGGGATTTGATTTGATCGATCGGAGCAAAATTTTTGAGGTTCTGGAGGGGTACGACCTCGACGACCCGATGATAGGCGTCGTCGCCTCCCATTCTGCCCTGGACACCTGCGACGGGGCGATCGAGGAGGGGTTTAGAACCCTGGCGGTATGCCAGAAGGGAAGAGAGAAGACCTACGCCAAGTACTTCAGAACGAAGAGGGTCAACGGCCAGGTCGCATCTGGAGTCGTCGACGAGGTCCGGATATTGAACAGGTTCACCGACCTTATAAGAGGAGAGCAGCAGGACGCCCTCATATCCAAATCCGTCCTCTTCGTTCCCAACCGGTCCTTCACCTCATACTGCGGCATCGACTCGGTGGAGGACGAGTTCGAGGTTCCTATCCTGGGGAGCAGAAATCTCCTGCGGTCTGAGGAGAGGGGTGAAGAGCAGGACTACTACTGGATCCTGGAGAAGGGGGGCCTCCCCTTCCCCGAGACTGTAGAGCCCGAGGAGATCGACGAGCTGGTGATGGTGAAGCTGCCCCATGCCGTCAAGACCCTGGAGAGGGGGTTCTTCACCGCCGCCAGCTACGATGAGTACCAGGAGAAGTCAGAGCAACTCCTGAAGCAGGGGGTGATCGACCAGGACGGCCTCGACCTCGCCCGGATCGAGAGGTACGTCATCGGCCCCGTCTTCAACCTCGATCTCTTCTATTCGCCGATCCTCGACGAGATTGAGCTTTTGGGCATCGACTGGAGGTTTGAGACCTCCCTAGACGGCCACGTCCGGCTCCCCGCCCCCCAGCAGCTCGCCCTCAACGAAGCCCAGATCAGCCCCGAGTACACCGTCTGCGGCCACAACTCCGCGACCCTCCGGGAGTCGCTGCTGGAGAAGGCCTTCGACCTGGCGGAGAAGTACGTCGAGGCGACGAAGGTCCACTACAGCCCGGGGATCATAGGCCCCTTCTGCCTCCAGACCTGCGTCGATAAAGACCTCAACTTCTCCATCTACGACGTCGCCCCCCGGATCGGCGGCGGCACCAACGTCCACATGGCCGTCGGCCACCCCTACGGTAACGCCCTCTGGAGGACGAGGATGAGCACCGGCCGAAGGCTGATGAGGGAGGTCAGGATCGCCCTGGAAGAGGGCGCCCTCGAGAAGATAGTGACCTGAACTCCAACCCGACCAGACCAAGATGAAGGAAATGGAATTTGTCCCGGATGGCCTCCCAAAAAAGGCGAAGCGCGCCCTGGAGAAGCTGAAGCGCGCCAAAGAGAGCCCCATCATGATCTTTCCCGCCGTCCCCAAAAGGTACCAGAGCGAGAAGGATATCGCATTCGCCAGGATTGGGGCCTTCGACGAGGAGAGGATCGGAAGCTGGATCGTGGTGACGGAGAGGGGGGTCGTCTTCGTCCGCCCCGGCCTTCTCCGAGATAGGTTCGAGCGGTTCTTCCTCGAGGAAATAACGGGGATCGAGTACGTCGACGAGTTTCAGGATAACACCCTGAAGATCAGGATTGGGGGCGCCGCCGAAGCGGTCCGGTTCTACCACGAGATCGATGGGGTCAGGTTCTACCGCCACCTCAAAGCCGTCCTCGAAGGGCGGGATCTGATAAAAGAGGCGGGCAAGGAAGGATGACGACGATCCGGGTCGTCGCCCACTGCCTCCTCGACCCCGAGACGAGGCTTTTTGGCCTTCCCCCCCCGTCGCGTTCGTCCCTGGTGGCCCCACCATCCAGCTCATCTGCCCCGAGGCAGGCCGCCTCGACCGGTGGGCGGTCACCAAAAACCAGATCGACATACCTGCTGCGACGTGACTACTCCCCGCCCTGAAGGGCGGAGCTTCTAGCTTTTGGCAGAGACTGTAGTCCCAGTCTCAAAATGTTTATCGCCGCATTCTCGTCACGGTCCATGACCAGCCCGCATTGAGGACATCCATG
>Ga0334892_1001741_pt1 | contig 17335 bp, 14 predicted proteins | sample GraSluR3_MG_4_FD_207213 | JGI IMG/M metagenome (GOLD analysis project Ga0334892, IMG submission 207213) | Sludge microbial communities from methane-producing bioreactor in Wageningen University, Netherlands - Granular Sludge_15_04-R3 | ecosystem: Engineered > Bioreactor > Anaerobic >...
AAGAGTAACTTCCCTGCTGAGTACGGCGGAAGGCTCGCGTCGGTATTTGAAGTAACAACCCGGAAGGGCAACAAGAAAAAATTCGGAGCCCGTGGGGCGCTTAGTCCGGTAACCGGCTCCCTGCTGCTTGAAACCCCGCTGATAAAAGACAAAGGATCTTTCATAATAGGAGGCAGATCAACCTATTCCGACTGGATACTCAAAAGAATTGATAATCCTGACATCGCCAACAGTGAGGCTTCATTTTATGATATCATGTCAGGAGTACATTTCCTGACAGGGAAATCAGGCTCAGTACAACTGTTCGGGTACCACAGCGATGACAGATTCACTCTTGCAACAACAAACAGGTATCATTATACCAATAGTGGGGCATCCCTTATGTTTAACCGGCCTCTCACCGAAAACTGGAAAATTGATGTGGCGGGAATATTTGGCAACTACATGAATTACCACTCTAAAGCCGAACTACCTGCCTTCTCGTACGACCACAGGTTTACAGTCAGCCTGTACGAGCTGAAAGCAAAGGTTACCGGCTTCAGATGGTTGAACCATACCGCTGTATTCGGAGGGGGTGCTCTGTTCCACCATATTGACCAGGGTGTCGTCACACCGCTGGGCAACGAGTCAATTATATCACCCATTGAGTTTGGAAAGGAAAGAGCGTTGGAGTTTAACATTCATGCCTCCGACGAATATGCCATATCCGACAGGTTAAAAATATATGGAGGGCTGAGATATTCTCTTTTCAGCAATCTCGGGCCGGGAGAGGTCTATCTCTACAATGAGGGAACACCGCGCGAGACTCAATTCATTAACGACACCCTTCATTATGGCGGTGGTGATTTTATCAAAACCTATTCCGGCCCCGAATACAGAATATCGCTGAACTATGAAGTATCACCCCTGCTTTCAGTAAAGGCCGGATACAACAAAATGCGACAATACCTCTTTATGCTCTCAAATACCATCGCCATGTCCCCAACCGACAGGTGGAAGCTCGCCGATCCCTATATTGTCCCTCCGGTATCCGACCAGCTAAGTGCAGGGCTGTACAGAAATATCCCCGGCAGCGCACTTGAAACATCAGCAGAGGTATATCTTAAACTTACCAGGCACCAGATGGACTATAAAGACGGTGCCGAGCTAACAATGAATCAAAGATTTGAAACCGCAATACTACAGGGGAATCAAAGATCATGGGGGGCCGAATTCCTGATAAAGCGAAACGCAGGCCGTCTTACCGGTTGGTTGAGCTACGCCTATTCACGTTCTGTTGTTCATGTTGCAGGGGACTATGATTGGGATAGAATCAATAGCGGAAATCCATATCCCTCAAACTACGATAAACCACACGCCATCAACCTGGTAAGCAACTATCAGTTCTCCCGGAGAATAGGCATCTCTGCCAATATCGTTTACAGCACAGGCCGGCCGATAACATATCCGACAGCCCTGTTTACTGCAGGCGGACAACAGATAATTCTATATTCAGACAGGAACCAATACCGGATTCCTGACTACTTCAGAATCGATATTTCCATAAACTATGAGGGGAACCTGAAAAAAGACAAAAAAGCCCATGGCTCATGGATGCTGGCAATATATAACCTTACCGGCCGAAGAAATGCCTACTCGGTATATTTCAGAAATGAAGGCGGAAGAATAAACGGCTATAAACAATCTATTTACGGGGTGCCTCTCTTTACAATAAGCTATAACTTTAAACTGGGTAATTATGCTGTCGATTAGAAAAGGCTTAGTGATACTACTGCTTCTGATGTTACCGGTCGCCTGCATCGAACCCTATCTCCCTGCCGGAATCGACCATGAACCGGTTCTCTTCATTCAGGCTCTTATCACTGACAATCCTGATATTCAGCCATATGTGCAACTTGCCAACACAAGGCCCCTTTTTAATAACACGGAGCAGACTGAAGATTATATTCAGACAACAGGGGCTTTCGTATTTATCAGGACTGAAAACGGTTCAGAATACTGGTTCTACGAATCATTAACCATGACCGGCAAGTATGTGCCTGCCTCTCCTTTCCCGCAACTTGAAGAAGGATCATGGTATCAACTTGTAGTTATTACTGCTGAAGGTTACCGGCTCGAATCGGAACATGAGTATTATCTGTCATCCCCTCCAATCGACAGTATCACACACAGAGCTGTTGCAGAAACAGTAATTGAGGGCCAGAGAATTGAGCAGGGATACAGGTTCTACGTACATACCACGGCATCAGGGCCGGAAATCAACTACTACCGGTGGGCCCTCGACTACACATACAGATATTTTGTTCCGTACCAGGGCGACTACATGTGGACAGGTACAAGAAGGGTTGACAGTACAAGCTATAACTACACATTCTGCTACATGGATGGTGTCGACAATGGAATCTATGTCGGTTCAACGGCCGGCTTTTCACCAAACAGAATAGCAGGAGCCCCCCTTAACTTTGTCTCCCAGTACGGAGACTACCTCCGTCTCCGGTACAGCCTCCACGCATATCAGTATCGCATTTCTCAAAATGCTTTCAATTTTTGGTTCAATCTCCGGAAAATGATGTATGAAACAGGTGGCCTGTATGAAACTCAGCCATTCAGGCTCAGAGGTAACATCCACTGTGTTTCCCACAGCGATATTAATGTTACGGGTATCTTTGAAGTCGCCGGTGTCTCCGAAAAGAGAGTCTTTGTCTCCCAGCCACTTGAGTTCCCGACATATTCTGATCTTGTTTGTAAAGCTGATACTATAGGGCGCAGCACAGCCTATCCGCAATGGTCTGCGGTTCCCGCTGGTTCCTATCTGATGGACCTGGGTGATGGTATTTTCATGACGGCCCCAAACGAGTGTTTCGACTGCAGGCTGAAAGGAGGTTATCTGGCAACGCCCTCTTTCTGGGAATCAAAATAGTTAGAAACAGGCAATCTGAAAATCATGAATCCAAATAGAAATACGGTGAAAAGGGGGGTTGAATTCTGCATTCTGCTGATTATGCAGATAATTACTGGAACATATGCCGGATCACAGGAGTCAACAAGCCCCCCCACTACCCTTGAAACTGTTATTCTGACTCCCGACCGGTCAGTCTACCTGCCTGGCGATGATATCCTGATTGTGGCCAGAGTTGCCGAAGCTGACACCTATATTACCTCTGACCTCAGTATGATAATCAGAATTGAGATTACCGGAAGTGACGGCACTGTAATTGCCAGGGAAAAACTAGCTGCTGAATCGGGTCTGGCCGAATGCATTATCAGTCTGCCAGAGGCTATTCCAACAGGATGGTACCAGATAAGGGCCTACACTAACTGGATGAGAAATTTCTCTCAGGATTTCTACTCCACAGCCAGGATCAGAATTATTGACCCGGCCGACCTGGAAGACATTGAGTCAGACAAATCAGCTGTTCCGGTAATTGTTACGCTCTTTTCAGAAGGAAAAACCGCTATGAGGCAGGGATCGGAAAACCAAATCGCCGTATATGTCAAAGATATCTCCGGGAACCCTGTTTCCTTCCGCGGATCGGTCCTTTCAGCCTCAGGCGATACTGTTGCAACTATCTCCACCGGAAAAACCGGATGGGGAATCACATCAATAGCACCCGATAAGGATGGCAGCCTAAGTATTGTTGCAGAGAGCGATAAAATTACTGTTAAGCAATATGTTATACCTTCAACAGGTCTTGCGGCTCCCAGGTTGCAGATTAAACCCTCAAACTCAAACATAAGAGTAATTGCCGATATTCCCGGTTCAGGAAACAGGAGTTACCGCCTTATAGTTCACTCCCTTTATACATGGTACTGGTTCAGGGAAATCTCAGTCTCCAATGACGCAACAGAATATTCTGTACCTGTTTCATCCCTTCCCTCGTCAGGTATTTATCAGTTTACGCTTCTTGATGACAACGGCAGGATAATAGCAGCAAGATTATGGGCCTCTGATGACATCGGGGCATCAGGCGGAATTATTGAAACCAATGCAGACTCTGTCTCCCAGCGATCGGAAATAAATACATCCTGGATTGCTGACGGGACTGGCTCCGCAGGTTCATACAGGGTAATTGCAAGAAGAAAAGAACCTCTGGAAAATGGTGATATCTACATACCTGGGCTTCCAGGGTGGCCCTGTACCGGAATCATCCCAAAAGACAATACTGAGAGGGAAGCCTGGCTAATGGCAAACACCTACCCCCCGGGGGTGGTAAATCAGTTCTTTGAAAACAGAGAGACCGGAGAACCGGCAGAGAGAATAATAAACTTCAGGGACCCGATCCACGTAAGAGAGACTATGGTGGCTTATTTGCCTGAGATCAGAGGAATGGTTGTCTCTGGTGAAATAAAGGCCTCAGACACTGGTGAGCCGGTAAATGGGGAGACTCTCACTCTTACCACATTTTCTGATAAATATATCTACACTGCAGTAACATATCCTTCAGGGAAATTTCATTTTACGATACCTTACATGGCAGGTGATGATGATGCAATAATCAGCTACCTGAGAAAACCTGAGAACAGCCTGTCGCTGACTGTCTATCCCGATTTTGATGAATCAACTGAGCCTGGCATACCTGATAAAGTCATCCTTTATGCGGGCGAAGCAGAATACATCAGACAACTCAACATAGAAAAACGGTTGCGGGAAATATTCAATATTGGGAAAGACTCTCTCCTTTCAGACGAACATAAATCAACTGATAAGAATTACCGGTCTGTACTTGGTTATCCTGACTACAGCGTGCATGTAGACGACTTCATCAGGCTGCCAAATATCCGTGAGGTTATTGCTGAAGTTGTTCCGACAGTAATAGCCAGGAGAAGTGGCGATAACTGGAGCCTGAGGCTGGTTAATGAGCAGTCAACCCGCGAGAAAATGTTGCCTCTTATTACCCTGGACGGCCTGCCTCTGACCAACTTTAATGATTTTCTTCTACTTCCACCCGAAAGAATAACCAGAATCGATGTATTCAACAGAATATATATCAGGGGAAATGCAAGCTTCGGTGGTGTTGTGAGCTTTACATCAAGAAACAACGATCTGGCAGGTCTCAGACTGCCTGAGGAAGCCAGAATTATTACACTAGACCTTCCTGAGTCGAGACAGTTTATCCTTCCGACTCCTTCACCGCCAAATGTTCCTTACCTGCCAGTGGTACTCGGCTTAAAGACAGTGAATAATGAAAGCAATGGCATTTTCACTTTCCGGTGTGGTGACAATACCGGTGATTTCATATACATTCTAAGCGGTTTTACAAAGGAGGGAGCATGGGTATATCTTACAGATACCTTTGCAATCTCGGGAAACAGGAAAGACCAATGATCAATAAGGAAGCTATTATTGACACACTTAAAGATGCGGCTGAGAAGATTCTGAATGTCTATTACTCCAGCAGCCCTGATGTTCGTCTTAAAGGCGACGGATCTCCTGTTACACTGGCCGACACATCGTCAAACGATGTAATAAGAGGAAGACTCTCTGCATTAACACCAGGCATTCCTGTGATAAGTGAGGAGGATTCTGTCATACCATACAGCGAAAGGAAAAGATTCAATGCGGTGTGGATTCTTGATCCTCTCGACGGAACACGCGAGTTCGTAAGTCATAACGGAGAGTTTTGCATATGTCTGGCGCTGGTAAGAGACAGACGGCCGGTTGCAGGATTTATACTGGCTCCTGTGACAGGTGATCTGTGGTATGCTTTTGAAGGGAAAGGATCATTCCATGAAAAGGATAGAGTAATAACCCGCCTGCCACTTGAGGCACCACCCTCGACACCGGTGGTGCTGGTAAGCCGCTCGCACCATAATTCAGCAGAAAGAGAATGGATAGAAAAGTATGTAGCCAGAACAGGAGCCGGTGTGCTGACACTAGGCAGCGCCCTGAAATTCTGCCGGCTCGCTGAGGGCCGCGCTACCGTCTACCCCAAGTTCGGAGCAATAAACGAGTGGGATGTGGCTGCAGGAGATATTATTCTCAAAGAGGCCGGAGGATCAATCACCGAAACAGTATCCGGCAAGGAACCAGTTTACAACAAGGAGTCGCTGGTGCAGCCCTATTTTGTTGCAAGAAGCAAAGGATATACGATTTAAGATTAACGATAAACGATTTTAGATTTACAATAATGGCTACTCCTTTCGGTCGTGAGTTCCTTCCGGATGGAAGCGGTCTGGAATCAGATTTTTCTGAAGTTTTGGATTTCGTCTACTTCGATGGCAGAGAAGTGACATCCAATAAGGTTTCTGAGCATCAGTCCAAGTTCGAGCATATCTTCATCACCCTTTTCATAATACCATACTAATTGAAACTCCTTGCCGGCTGATGACAATTCTTTCAGGATCAGGAATATCCATTTCGCTGAGGCGGTATTGATATATTCGAATCCAAACTCAATCAAAGGCCTGCCCTCAACAGCGCCAAACTTTTCCAGCATCCAGTCATGCAAAGGCAGATAGAAAGCCCTGGGATTCTCGGGTATTGAGCGTCCTTCAATAGTGAACCTGCCACCGGAGAGCTTTACCGCCGGTGTCTTACGTGTAGACATACTGAACAATTCAGTGCTTGCAGTATTCATATCAGGTTAACAAATAGGGCTTTGCCGCCCATAAGAAAACAATCCTCTGTCTGAACCAGGGGCCAAAATTAACAAATCTTAACCAATATGAAAGTACCTACAGAGTCTTTTGATTAAAAAGATCAGGTTCGCCCTCTTCCCACAGGGTGGGGTGCTCTTCATTGAAACGCCTGACTATCTCCTTCATTATGGTCTCCCTGAGGAAACCCGATTTATTACTGATACGGTACCTTGAGCAGTACACTGACAGCGCCCGCATTTCCCGGCTGTTCAACATAAGGGTCAGCCTGTTATTCCTACGCATTCTCTCTTCTCTGCTACTGCCGTTCCGCCGCACTGATTGAATAATTATTTCAGGCTAAAATAGCCATTCCCGTCCATCCAATGCGGTACTCAGAACCAGCAGTTGTTAACAGAAAAAAGCCAGCCGATCTGTAACCGGCTGGCTTTGTGCTATATGACTGTTTATAACTTTTAATTCCTGTCAAGCGCATTGAGGTCTGCGAAGGCCTCTTTCAGCCTCTCTATAAACATCTCTTCTCCCTTGCGCAGCCATACTCTGGGGTCATAATATTTCTTATTGGGCTTATCATCACCATCAGGGTTTCCAATCTGGCTCTGCAGGTAACCATGTTTCTCCTCTGCATACTTTCTTACCCCGTGCCAGAAAGCCCATTGCATGTCAGTATCAATATTCATCTTTATCGCTCCGTACTCAATAGCCTCTTTAATAAGGTGCTTTTCGGAACCGGAACCTCCATGGAACACGAAGTTCACCGGATTCGGTCCGGTCTTAAACTTCTCCCGGATGAAATCCTGAGAATTCTTAAGTATCACCGGCTTCAATTCCACATTACCAGGCTTGTAAACACCATGTACATTACCGAATGAAGCTGCAATGGTAAACATATCACTGACCTTCATCAGCTCCTCGTAAGCATAGGCTACATCTTCAGGCTGGGTATAGAGTTTTGAATTATCTATATTGGTGTTGTCGACACCGTCTTCCTCGCCACCGGTCACTCCGAGTTCAATTTCAAGAGTCATCCCGATCTTTGACATCCGCTTAAGGTATTCAACACATGTCTCAACATTCTCTTTAATAGACTCTTCCGATAAATCAAGCATATGAGAACTGTACAGTGGCTTGCCGTTTGTTTCGTAAAACTCCTCCCCTGCTTCTATCAGTTCATCAATCCATGGCAGCAGTTTCCTGGCGGCATGATCGGTATGCATTATCACCGGAATCCCATAGTATTCAGCGACGTTATGTACATAAAGAGCACCTGCAATGGCTCCTGCTATAGCTCCTTCGTGATTCTCCTTTGTCAGGCCCTGACCGGCAAAGAAATGCGCTCCTCCGTTTGAGAACTGGATAATAACCGGAGAGTTAACAGTCCTGGCGGTCTCTAAAACAGCATTTATCGAATTGGTTCCTACGACATTAACTGCCGGTATGGCGAAATTATTCCTGTTGGCATAGTCAAATAATTTCTTTACGTCATCGCCGAAGAGCACGCCCGGCGTCAGTTTTAAACCCTTATTACTCATAACCTTTAGTTTTTATGTGATCTACAGCAAAGATAAGCAATTAAAGGGAGTTCACAGAGTTCATAAAGTTCATAAAGTTAATAGAGCTGAGGGTTAAAGAGTTAACAGTTAGGATATAACAAATACTGTTGAGGTCATAGAGTTCATAAGGACCATACGGCTGAGGTTTAATGAGTTAAATGTTATAAATTGACAAAGCCAGTTGAGTTCATTGAGATGGAGGGGATGACATTAAAACATTAACGCTTATCTTCGTGGTTTGAAAAGAGATCTGTAACGGGGGTGAGGAATAGAATAATCATAGGGTTGTTTCTTTTGGTCATGGCGGCAGGCACGCAGGCGCAATCGCGGCTGTGGTCGCTGGAGGAGTGTATTGACTATGCCCTGGAGCACAATACCATGGTAAAACTGCAACAGCTTCAGACACTGAAGCAGCAGAACAACCTGGCAATGGCGAAACTGAGTATTCTTCCGTCACTTTCAGGAACAGGATCATATAACATGGCTTTCGGCAGGGCTCTTGACCAAACCACCTATGAATTCATTGAAAACCAGACCGTAGTATCAGGTCAGATATATGCAGGAAGCAGCATCACGCTCTTCAGCGGCCTGCGCAACCTCAACAACATCAGGAAGAACCAGTACGAACTGGTGGCAGCGGGTTATGATCTCGACAGGATAAAGGACAACATCACCCTTAATGTAACTCTGGCATATCTTCAGGTACTGCTTTCCCGGGAGCTGGTTTCTGTAGCCGAAAACCAGGTGGTGATGACCCGTAATCAGATAAAAAGAATATCTGACATGGTAGAAACGGGCGGACTTATACGCGGTAGTCTGCTCGACATCCAGGCCCAGGCCGCCACCGAAGAGATGCATCTTACGGCTATGAGCAACAACCTAGAGCTGGCGATACTTGCTCTTACTCAACTGATGGACCTTGAAACGACAGAGGGCTTTGACATAGCAATACCTGCTGGAAACGCTGAAGAGAGAGAGATAACAGATGAAAATACATCAGAGATTTACAGCAGAGCCCTGTTATCCCGTCCGGAAATACTGTCGGCTGAGACGAGACTTAGGATAGCAGCCCTGAGTCTGCGAATAGCACAAGGCGGACAGAGTCCGAGGCTTACCCTTACCAATGCATTCAGTACAGGTTACTCAGATGCCAGAAGAAGGCTGCTGAACGACGATCCGGTCAATCCTGTCTATGGCTACTATAGTCCGGTCGATCAGATTGCCGACAATATCAATTATGGTATCGGCCTGAGCCTTTCATTGCCTATTTTAAACGGGTGGCAGGTTCGCACCGGCATTAAGAACGCAAGGCTGGAAGTGACAGAAAAAGATTATCTGCTTGAAGAGACCCGCAAGCAGCTATACCGTGAAATACAACAGGCAATGGCAGACGCCGCTGCTTCAAGAAAGAGTTATGAGGCGGGAAAGAAAGCTGTGGAGGCATTGAAGGAGGCCTTCAGGTACACTGAAGAGAGGTTCAGTGTGGGGTTGGTAACACCTGTAGAGTACAACACCGCCAAGACGAACCTGCTGATATCTGAATCGGAGCTGCTGCAGGCAAAATATGAATACATCTTTAAAATCAGTGTGCTTGATTTCTACCAGGGTATTCCGATATCACTGAAATGAATAAGAGCGGGCATTTATTATAAAAGAGAAATGAACGAAGTAAAAACGGATAAAAAGACAGAGGCACCAATTCTGTGCATTGAATCGGCCACCGGGGTTTGTTCGGTGGCTCTCTGTGGTCGCGATGAAGTGTTGCAGATATTGGAGAGCAGAGATGAAAGGGCACACTCGAAGCTTCTTGCCGGCTACGTCAGGGGTGTTCTTGACGCAGCAAGCCTTCAGGCAGCAGAACTTTCGGCCGTAGCTGTAAGCAAGGGGCCCGGTTCCTATACAGGTTTGCGCATCGGAGTTTCAATGGCCAAAGGTTTAGCCTATGGCACCGGTCTGCCACTGATAGCGGCAGACACAATGCTGTCACTGTACTATTCATTGCTGACAGGGCATCCTGAATATAGTGAGCAGGGAGTGGCAGAGTTTTTTGTTCCAATGATTGATGCCCGGCGGATGGAGGTTTATCACTCAGTCATCGACAGTCATGGTTTTATTACAGGTAAAGTAGAGGCCACTGTGGTTGAAGAAGGTTCGTTTGCGCGGTTGCTTGAGTCCGGCCGGGTTGTTTTTTTCGGAAATGGAGCAGCCAAATGCAGGGAGGTGATCAGTCACCCCAATGCTTTATTCGTAGATGGTGTTCATCCCTCTGCGGCTGATATGCGCGTACCTGCGTTCAGGGCCTTCGCAGAACAAAGGTTTGAAGATGTAGCATATTTTGAGCCATACTATCTGAAAGACTTTGTGGCTACAATACCAAAAAAACTTATCCCGTAATATATTTATGGCACGCTTTTTTCGTTGCTAGAGGTTATAATGAGACCTATGAAGAGATTAACAATATTGTTTGCCCTTGTTTTGCTGTCCAGAACCCCGGTGTTCCCTCAAAATCCCGGTTCCCCCTATATGCCGGGAGAAAAAGCAACCTATATTATTCATTATGGATTAATTAACGGCGGAGTGGCAACGCTGGAGCTTAAGAACGCGACCTATGAAGGCAACAGGGTCTGGCATTCGGTAATGACCGCACAAACGACAGGTCTGGCCGATGCGCTATACAAAGTAAGGGATGTTTATGAGAGTTTTATAGACCCGGCGACTGAATTGCCGCTGAAGTCAATACGTAATATAAGCGAGGGGAAGTACCGCAAGTACAACGAGGTGCTCTTTGACCACACTACGCGCAGTGATTCAGCTATTCTGCTGAGTGACCTGACCGGGACGCATATTACGGAGAAGGGTATTCATGACATTCTGAGCTGTTTTTACTGGTTCAGGAAGAGGTTTTTGCCGTATGCCTATACTTTCAGTGTCGGGCAGGTGATTTCGATAAACACGTGGTTTACTGATGAGTTTTACCCCATCAGGATGAAATATATGGGTAAGGAAGAGGTCAGGACCAAGGCAGGGCGGGTAATGTGCCACAAGTTTAATCCGGTTACAGAGGTTGGCAGGCTGTTTAAAACAGAGGAGGATGTGTCGATGTGGTTTTCAGCTGATAAAAATTTTTTACCGGTTATGATTCGTTTTGATATATTTGTAGGGTCGTTCACTGTCAACCTGGTTGATTATGAAGGACTGGCTTATCCGCTGATAATTAAATAACTAACACACTTTTAACTGGATAGATTTTATGGCTACAACAGCTGATTTCAGAAACGGACTTGTGATTGAGTATAATAATGACCTCTGCTCAATAGTACAGTTTCAGCATGTAAAACCGGGGAAGGGGCCCGCTTTTGTCCGCACAAAGCTTAAGAGCCTGACTACAGGCAGGGTGCTTGAAAACACATTTACGGCAGGTGTCAAGGTAAATGTTGCCCGCGTTGAGAGGAGACCCTATCAGTACCTTTATCGCGACGATATGTTCTATCATTTCATGCATAATGAGACTTACGAGCAGATAACAATAGCCGAATCGATGATAGAGAATCAGGACCTCTACAAGGAGAGTCAGAATGTTGAGATAGTGGTGCATGCTGATACCGAGAATATACTGGCAGTAGAATTACCTCCATTCGTGGTTCTTGAGGTGACATACTCAGAACCAGGGGTAAAGGGCGATACGGCTACAAACACCTTGAAGCCGGCAACTGTAGAGACAGGGGCTACGGTTATGGTTCCGCTGTTTGTGAATACAGGAGACAAGATAAAAGTAGACACACGAGACTATTCATACTCGGAAAGGGTGAAATCATAGTTATGGCGGAAGCACGCGGCAGGACATCAAAGGACAGGCTGAAACTGTCGAAGTTCAAGCTCGACGCGCTGCTTGACGTTACCCTTTCGATCAATGCCAACCTTCCTGTTGAGGGCTTGCTTGCGAGGTATGAAGAGATACTTCGCGAGAACCTTGGCATTGGCAAGATACTGATATACAAGTACAGCGAAAAGTGGGAATGCATTCTTAATGCCGGTTTTCCGCAGGTTATTGCCGATGGAATCGACGTTGAGAATCATCTCCTTCGATTTAAGGATATCTCATTTGATATTACCGGTGAATGGTTTGAAGGGGTAGATATTATTATTCCGGTGTTCAACAACAACCAGCCCCTTGCCTATGTTCTGATTGGTGACATTGACGAGGAGGGCGAGGGTGTCAGTCCGGTTATAAAACACCTCCACTATATTCAGACCATTTCAAGTATCATACTGGTAGCCATCGAAAACATAAGGCTGCACAAGGAGAGCCTTCTTCAGGAAGCCATGAAGAAGGAGCTTGAACTGGCAGCCAGGATGCAGAGCATGCTGATACCCGACAACCGCAGCCTGCCGCGGGGAGATAAGTTCAGGGCAACAGGATATTACCACCCTCACCTTGACGTCGGGGGAGACTACTATGACTGTATTAAACTGTCACCGTCACGTTTCGGGTTCTGTATAGCTGACGTCTCCGGAAAGGGTATTTCGGCGGCGATACTGATGTCAAACTTCCAGGCGAGTTTCAGGGCTCTTTTTACCGACACAATTGACCTTGAGAGCCTTGTGCACAAGCTGAACGACATAGTGGTAGTGAATGCCAAAGGAGAGAAGTTCATTACCGTATTTGTGGGCAGGTACGACAGCGATACAGGAGTGCTCGAATATGTCAATGCAGCGCATAATCCTCCTGTACTCTATAATACTTTATCAGGTAAGGTACTGCATCTTGACTCGTCGTGCGTTGGTGTGGGAATGCTTGATGAAATTCCCTACATGAAGATAGAAACGATAAAAATAGAGAATCCTTCAAAGATAGTCTGTTACACCGACGGTGTTTCGGAGCTTAAGGAGGCTGACGGCACCGACATCGGGACAAAATACATTATCAGCAACATACGCAACACCCTGCCGATTGAGCAGAACATCGAAGCACTGATTTCCGAACTGGGAATACCTGACAACAATCCCTCAATGTTTGACGACGTGTCGGTTATCGCTGTGGACCTGGCCTGACTAATTCCTCCGCACTATTTTATAACTGTTTTCCTGCGAAGTATGTTATTATTTACCGTGGCTACCAGTACAGCACATGCCTTATTATCATTTTCGAATAAGATCTGCAGCCGGTGATCATCATCCGATTTCATCAGATACTCGAAGTATCTGACGCTGCCGTCAGTAATAGTTTCTTTGAATTCTTTCACTAATACAGGTTCAGCCTTCATATCCTCACCTTCGGTAAATGGTATATGGTATAGACGGGCTATTACCCTGTTTGTCCCATCGGATAAACCTATAAGGTAAAACCTCAGAGTAAAGCCAATACCGTAATTGAACACCGTTGAATTAGTTTTTTTCAACCCCTTTGTGGTTATAGATTCAAACCCATCTTTTAGCGTAAACAGATAGAACCGTTGGGGATCGCCAAAATCCTTTCTTGCCTGTGCCATTACCTTCGATTCCAGTTCGTCGGCATTGTACATTATTGTCTGGGATGATGCACTGAACAGGACCAACAATCCCAACAGCAGGCTGATCAATATTATTTTCATTTCTTCAATGAGTTAAGTTGAGATATGTACATTGATAATAGTTTCTCACTTGAATAAGGAGCCCCCAGAAGTACGATTCTGCCCTCCGGATTAAGAAGAAAGGTATAGAAGCGGCTATCTGGAGGGATTGAGTTTTCCAAGATAATCCTGTAATCTTCATCTAAATAAAACTTACTGGAGGGAGGAAAATCAATAAGGTATTTTTCTATAAGTGTGCTTTTATTCTTTGACAAAAAGACGAAATGAACATCTGATTCTTCTATTCCCGGATTAGATAATAACAATACCCTCCAGCTCGTCAGTTCCGCAATGCACGATTCACAATCTGCGTTAATAATTGCAATTAATCGTGGAACAGGTGAAAAAATAGTCATCGTATCTTGGTCGGATATGCCAGTTATTAATATCCTTTCTACCGAAGGTGGTATTTTAACCTCACTGCCAAAGAACGATTTAAAGCTATTCCTGAAATCGTAGACAGAGCCTCCTTTCCTACTATGGCAGGAACATAATACTGATGGAAGCATCAAAATCAAGAGCACTATGATTTTTGAATAATCAATGAGGTTCACTTTTGCCGATATGATTGTCTTTAGAGGCTTCATTCATCCAATAATTCCTTGGGTAGTTCATAAGTAACAAAGGTTCCTCCTGAAGGACTGTAAGTAACCAGTCTTGAGTTTTTCGAATCAACTACAAAGGATGACATATCAAATTCTGTTTGTATCTTCATGATAGGCTCACCCTTCCAGTTGAATACATGAATGGTTTTGGGCAATAGCGGGACTGTCATTGTTTCCTTATCAAGAAGAGTTGTGCCTTTGTAGCGCGCATAGATAAACCTCGAATCTGCTTTCACCTCCATGTAACAGTAAATATCATTAATGCCATCCTTGACCTCTTGTGATATCCTATCCGGACCGGTTATCTTTTTGAGAATTTCTCCGTTACTATCGCAGATCGTAACGACATCAGAGTATTTATAAGCTATGGCAATTCTTTTCATGTCCGGATTAAACGCATAGCTATAGCCAAAAAATACCATTCTCTGGTTTACCGGCATGGCTTCAACAGAGTTTAGATCAAGCTTATCAGGTATGGCGATTGAGTCGACTATCTGGCCTTCAGAATTGAAAAATGACAGTAGTTTCTCTGGTTCGGTGTTATCAGCGAAATAAAACCCATCTCCATAGGGTGAGAACTGAAGCAAAACGAACCTGTTTTCGGGAACTTTGCATTCTAATGTATAGGTCGCTTCTCCTGAGATTATACTGTCAACCGGGAACTTCAGAACAGACTTTCTTCCGATATCCATCACCCATATATCACCGTTGGCCGGATCCACGGTGCAGTAGGCTGGATTATTAATCTCGTTCGGGCCTCTTCCGATCGTGCCTGCCGAAGCCAGATATCTGAGATCATTCAAATTAAACAGATGTACCTGTTTCCCGTCACTACTTCCAATATTTGAGAAAATCACAATAGTATCATAAATATCAACCAAACCGCTGTAACTAAGCAGTTCTGTTTCAATCAACTGGCCTTTAAGTACTACTTCCTTTTGAAACTTTCTAAATGAAAGCTCTCTACTTTCAGTACAACCAAATATGAGAATGCATAAAAACACCGAAATGAATGAGTTTAACTTCATAATTAGCCATTTCTTTAGTGACACAATAAAACCATAAGCCGGCAAATACCGGCTTATGGTATAAACTTTTAATCATACCGGTGATCCCAACATACTGTTGAATCACCAATATTAATTTTTCCAACCCTCATCCATGGACAAGAGACAGTTACACAATAATAACAAAAAGTGAGCTCTCCTGTATCCTGGCATCCATAGGTACAATAGGGACCTATCACTCCTTCCGCAAGAACTTCAAGATTCGAATTCTCAAGTGATGAGGCCGACAATTTTGATTGATTCACAGCCGAAGCAAAAAATATCATTATTGTCGATATTGTCAGTATTATTATTCTGTTTAATTTCATAATTAATGTCTTTAAAACTTATAACAATGATTTTTAAAAGGAGTATCCTGAAAGATTAATATGCCCCCCGGGGGGAGCTATGTAGGATGCGGATGCAGCAGGTGGTGCCGGCTCCTGGTTGGTTCGTTTATGTAATGCTGATTAACCATAATCAAAGCAAGACAACTTAATAATCAATTCTTTCTCCACACAAATCCGTGAATATCAATGATGTTAATCTCAACGACTAAACGACAGAAATGAATTATCACTTTCAATAACCCCAATTTATAAAAAAAAACGATAGAACCATATTTTTCGCTGAAATAATTCATGATGGAATTGAAAAAACGGCTTTTCTTGAAGCTATAACCAGATTGTGATTATTATCTTTGCAAAAAGGAGAACTACAGGATGTGGATGCACCGGGTGGTGCCGGCTCTGCATAAGTGTTGGTTCTCCTTCTTTTTTGTTATTCAGTCCCTAACGGGACTAAGAGTAAGTCGTTAAACAACAAGCATAGTATACAAGTGCATTTAAATTACGTCCACTGTTATCTAATTTCAATATATGCCCTTATATGCCACCTATGCTCCTATTATGCTCTTGGGACGCTTTGGGATGCCCTTTATTACGCCACCCTTATCAGGTTGTAGTTTTTCTTTCCTTTCTGTATAAGCAGGTATTTCCCGTTGAGCAGATTATCAGTGGTGACGGTCATCTCAGGGTCGGTTACCTTTTCGCGGTTAAGGCTCACGCCGCCTCCCTGAACGGTACGACGCAGGTCGCCCTTTGAAGCAAAGACAGCAGCCTGAGTTCCACAGAGTTCTGAGAATGCGATGCCTTCGACCAGTACTGCAAACGCGACATCAAACATGGGCACTCCTTCAAAAACCGACAAGAAGGTCTTTTCATCCATTTTGCGGAGAGATTCTGTTGTGCCTTTGCCAAATAGTATTTCTGAGGCCTCAACAGCTGCTTCATAATCCTCACGGGAATGTACCATTACGGTCACCTCTTCGGCGAGCCGTTTCTGAAGAAGTCTCAAATGCGGAGCTTCCTGGTGTTCGGCTATAAGTGTACCAACCACCTCACGCGACAGAATGGTAAATATCCTGATATACTTTTCAGCATCCTCATCAGAAACGTTCAGCCAGAACTGGTAGAACTGGTAGGGTGATGTCTTTTCAGGATCGAGCCACACGTTGCCGGACTCTGTCTTACCGAACTTTTTACCGTCGCTCTTGGTTATCAGCGGACATGTAAGGGCGAAAGCCTCGCCTCCGGTCTTACGTCTTATAAGCTCGGTGCCTGTTACGATGTTTCCCCACTGGTCTGAGCCTCCCATCTGCAGTTTGCAGCCATACTCATTATAGAGATGCAAAAAGTCGGTACCCTGCACCAGCTGGTATGTGAATTCGGTGAAAGACATTCCCTGTGCAGCCTCGGCGCTAAGACGCTTCTTCACTGAATCTTTTGACATCATATAGTTTACGGTAATATGCTTTCCTATCTCGCGTATGAAATCGATGAAGGAGTAGTCCTTCATCCAGTCATAGTTGTTTACCAGATAGGCACTGTTTGGGGCAGAGGTGTCAAATTCCAAGAATCTGGTGA
>Ga0334892_1001749_pt1 | contig 17264 bp, 11 predicted proteins | sample GraSluR3_MG_4_FD_207213 | JGI IMG/M metagenome (GOLD analysis project Ga0334892, IMG submission 207213) | Sludge microbial communities from methane-producing bioreactor in Wageningen University, Netherlands - Granular Sludge_15_04-R3 | ecosystem: Engineered > Bioreactor > Anaerobic >...
GATGTTAGTTTTCCGAACATGACTGGGCGTTGCCCCATACCCCACTTACTTTTTTGCCTTGATGCAAAAAAGTAAGCAAAAAAAATCAAGGCTACGCCTGCCTCGCACGAAAAACTACGCTTGCAGGTGGAAAAAATCTGAACTCGCACCTCCTACGTCGGTGCTCAAACAGCAGATTTTTTTTACCGCCCGCTGCACTTGTTTTTCGGCTCACCAGCCGATGCCAGAGGAAAAACGAATAGACCTCGGAAAAACGAATCATATTCTAAATTCGAGTTTTTCAGCAGACCCTAGCATAGGAGTGCAAATAAAAATAGGGTGTCTAGGACTGCTTAGACACCCTCATCTATATAATGATGTTTTATTTATTACTTGGTTGAGCCCAGTTTTATTTGTAGCTCGTTTAGCTGCTCTTCAGAAATTGGCGAGGGTGAGTCGATCATAACATCTCTACCCGAGTTATTCTTGGGGAATGCTATGTAATCGCGAATCGATTCCGATCCGCCCATGATAGAGCAAAGCCTATCGAACCCAAATGCTACTCCACCATGGGGAGGCGCACCATACTTGAATGCGTTTAGCAAAAATCCAAACTGGGCTTCAGCCTCCTCTTCCGAGAACCCTAGCACTTTAAACATCTTATGCTGCAGATCCCTATCGAAAATACGAATAGAACCACCTCCAATCTCAACGCCATTGATTACCAAGTCGTATGCATTGGCACGTATGGCCGAGGGATCGGAGTCGAACAGGTGTATGTCCGAAGCAACAGGAGAGGTAAAAGGATGATGCTTAGCGTAGAATCGCATGGACTCCTCGTCCCACTCAAGCAATGGGAAGTCAACAACCCAAAGCGGTGCGAAAACATTGGAGGGCCGTAAGCTTAACCTTGATCCCATCTCGAGCCTTAGCTGGCCTAGCCCTTCGAGCGTATGGGTACGATCGCCTGCCATAATCAACAAAAGATCGCCCTCGCTGGCCCCCATATGTGTTGCCCATTTCGAAAGATCGTCAGGAGAGAAAAACTTATCGACCGATGATTTTACCTCTCCATTGGCTCCCAGCTTAACATACACCAGGCCCTTGGCCCCAATCTGAGGTCGTTGTACAAATTTTGTTAGCTCATCGAGCTGTTTTCGCGAGTATTCAGCTGCACCGGGCACCACAATTCCACCAACATACTCAGCATTATCAAACACAACGAACCCTTTGCCCTTGGCTAGCTGGCTCAGGTTGCGAATTTCCATCCCAAACCTAAGGTCGGGCTTATCGCAACCATATAACGACATGGCGTCGTTGTACGTCATTCGCTGGAACGGCTTTTTAAACTCAACCCCAAGGATATCATTAAAAACCGATACAATCATCCCTTCGAAGGTTTTGAGTACGTCCTCCTGCTCAACAAACGACATTTCACAGTCGATTTGGGTAAACTCAGGCTGACGATCGGCACGCAGATCCTCATCACGAAAGCACTTTACTATCTGGAAATACTTATCCATACCCGCCACCATAAGCAGCTGCTTAAAAGTTTGAGGCGATTGGGGCAATGCGTAAAACTCGCCTGGGTTCATGCGCGATGGCACAACAAAATCGCGAGCACCCTCAGGAGTCGATTTTATTAGAAAAGGGGTTTCAATCTCAACAAAATCGATGGAGTCGAGATATTTCCGAACAGCCTGACCCACCTTGTGCCTTAGTAGCAATGCGTTTCTCACAGGATTTCTACGGATATCCAGATACCTATACTTCATCCTTAGCTCATCGCCACCGTCTGTTTCATCCTCAACGGTAAACGGGGGAACTTCCGAACGGTTAAGAATCCTGATACACTCTAGCTTGACCTCAATTTCACCCGTTGGGATCTTGGAGTTCTTGCTGGATCTCTCGAGAACAGTTCCCTCGCAACGAATTACGAACTCTCTGCCCAAATCCTCAACTATTTGCATAGTTTTCTCATCGGTATTCTCATCGGCAACAAGTTGGGTAATTCCGTACCTGTCGCGCAGATCGATAAAAGTCATTCCTCCCAAATTGCGAATACGTTGTACCCATCCGCTAAGGGTTGTCTTTTGTCCAATGTTGGCGGCTCGTAACTGACCGCAGGTGTGTGTTCTATACATCTTATGGTTCATTTTTTTCAGATTGCGAAGGTATAAAGAATTCGCAAGGCTTACAATTAGTGGCATCTTTTTTGCAAAACAGCTAATTGTTACTATTTATGTACATATGAATATTCACGAAAAATTTATGCACGAGGCCCTAAAGGAGGCCCAAAAAGCAGAACAGAAAGATGAGGTTCCCATTGGGGCTGTGGTAGTTTGCCAGGGGCAGATAATTGCGCGAGCCCATAACCTTACCGAAACCCTGAACGACCCAACGGCCCATGCCGAGATGCAGGCCATTACAGCAGCAACATCGTATCTTGGAGGCAAATATCTCAACAGCTGCACCTTGTATGTTACCTTGGAACCTTGCCCAATGTGTGCAGGTGCACTATTCTGGAGTCAACTTGAAAATCTGGTTTATGGCAGAGGCGATCCCAAGCGGGGTTACACAACCGTGTCGGGAAAAATGCTTCATCCAAAGACGAGAATTATCACTGGAATCCTCGAGAACGAGTCGAGTTCAATAATCAAAAAATTCTTTGCCAAGAAACGATAACCAAAAATAATGTTGACTTTGAGGGCACAGTGTAATTTAAAGTGATTCTAAATTTATATATTGTGGCCCTAAAAAAAATGTAACTTACTATTTTTATGCGTTTTTAAAACTTGAAACAACCAATAAATTTTTAACAATATGAAAACTAACTGGCTAAACAAAATTCTTGTAGTACTAACGTTAGCTGTGGCTCCCTACTGCTTGTCGGCGCAAACCTTAAAGGAGGCAACCGAGGCATACAATACAGGGGCAACGCTAATCAACGAAAAGAAACCAGAGCAAGCGATTGAGCATCTTTACCGTGCCCTTGAGATTAGCGAGGATCTGGAGTACGAAGGCGAAGAGACCAAACGAATGGTTGAGGATCTAATTCCAACGGCACACCTTCAGTACGCCATGAACCTATACCGGGCAAAGGATATGTACGGAGCGCTGGAGCAACTAGAAAAAGCACAGGAAACTGCAAAACTGTATGCAGACAGAAATACTCTTGGACGAGTTGAAAGGATTATCCCCCAGCTATACAACCAGATGGGTAATACCGAGTATCGTGCTGAGAACTACGAAAAAGCTATTGACTACTACAAAAAGGCAATAGATGTAAAAGCAGACTACCCCGACCCTTACCTTGGAATTGCTCTGGCATATGAGAAGCAGGAGAACTTTGATTCTATGCTTGATTACCTTAAGCAAACAATGGAGGTATCTAACGCTGCAAACGATAGGAAAAAAGCTGAAGATGCCCAGAAAAAGGCAAAAGCTTACCTACTGCGCGAAGGTGACGAAGCTCAAAAAGCCAAAAGATATGAAGAGGCCATTGATTTCCTTGCGAAGGCCATTGAGTTTGACGACACAGATGCTACCCTACTCTACGCTATTGCAGTAAACTACAACGAGCTAAAAAACTGGGGTAAAGTTATTGAGTTCGGGAAATTAGCACTGGAAAAAGCCAATGGCAGTATTGATGAGGCTGGCGTATACTATAACATAGGTATTGCATTCCAAAATCAAGGTGATACCAGCCAAGCATGCCAAGCTTTTAGCAATGCACTGTCTGGCTCGTACAGAGCAGCAGCAGAGTACCAGATGCAAGAGGTGCTGAAGTGCCAATAATGCTTTTCGGATCGGTAAAATTACAGAAAAGGGAGCTTTGAGCTCCCTTTTCTGTAATCTACTATTTAGGTTAGTAACCTAAATACATTAAACCTCCCTCTTTACTGTAAGCAAAACCATTGAGCTACTTAATCCCATAATCCTTTAGATGCGGAACAAGCTTTTTATCCGTGTTAAGGATGTGCTCCGAAAGCCATTCGCGAAGAAAGGTTAGCACCTCAATGGAAATATTATCCTTCCCCTGATTAAGCTTATCTTCAAAAGCATCAACCTGCTCAACGAATGCATCATGAGCCTTTTTGTGAGACTCGAAGTCGGGATAATTTGTACTTTTCATATAGAACTCCTCGCGCCTAAAGTGAACCCGCGTGTAATCTATCAACTCCTTAACAACCCCTTGAATAATATTCTTTGCTTGTCCCTGACTCATAGCGGAGTACAAATCGTCAATGTAACCAACCAATTTTTTATGGTCATTGTCAATGCTTTCGATATCGAAAGCAAATTTGTTTTGCCAAGTAAAAAATGCCATAGCTAATAAAGTTTTAAAGTAATCGACATTTAAGTAAAAGAAATAAACACTACTCTTAATCCTTAAACTAGTTGACAAGAGTTATGTTAGGCCACACTGCTGCCAAATTAGTGCGCATTACAATAAATAATCGAACTAATTTATTCCATGCGCACGGAATGTTTCCACATAAGCTTTGTCGGTTCGCTGAATGTGTGTAACCAGCCAATCCTGCAGGAAATGTACCACATCGAGTGCAACCGAAATATCACCTGCATTAAACTCCTCTCGAAAAGTTTTTATCTGATCGATAAACCGCTTGTGCTGCACCAAATGCTTTTCGGTTCCTTCGTAACGAATCTTTTTAAACACCTCCTCCTCATTGCCAAAGTGATATACTGTATAGTCGAGTAGCTCATCGAGAACCTGCTTAAGCTTGGACTTACTCTTGGATTTACCGTAGGTTGTGTAAAGGCTGTTGATAAGCCCAAAAAGCACCTTGTGCTGATCGTCGACCCAGCTAATACCAATTTTGAAAGAGTCGTTCCACCCCACAAGTTCGCCTCCACTAGTCCTCGCTTTACCTGCCCTGCTATCGGTAGTTTTAAAGAATCCGATGGCATCCTTTAGCTGCTCAGCTTGGCTTGCAAACTCTTCGGCGCTGGTAGCCAGCTCCTCGCTTGCAGCGGCATTCTGCTGAATAACGGTGTTCATCTGTTGCACGCCATTATTTATTTGGTTAGCACCCTCATTCATCTCTTGGCTAGCCGCTGAGATTTCGTGGATCATTTGTGAGGTTTTACCAACCTCGGTGGCCAAATCGCCTGCAAGTTTTAGCGCGTGGCTGGTTTTACCATACGATTTATCCGATAGTGCGATAATCTCATCGGCAGCCAACCGGCTCCGCTCAGCCAGCTTGCGAACCTCGGCTGCAACCACGGCAAATCCTTTGCCATGCTCACCAGCGCGTGCCGCTTCCACGGCAGCATTAAGGGCCAGTATGTTGGTTTGGAAAGCAATATCGTTAATCACTGTAATTTTTTCGGATATCACGGCAATGGCATCCATACTCTCCTTACTCGCTTCGGCTGTTTGGGTCATCATAGTTTCAGCTGTACGGTATATCTTCTCTGCTTGCATTGAGTTGTCGGAGTTTTGCTGAATGTTAGCCACCATCTCCTCAATTGATGATGATATCTCCTCAGCCGATGCAGCTTGCTCCGATGCACCCTGGGAAACCATTTGTGCCGATTCACTAATCTGATCGCTTCCGCTCACAATATTCCCAGCACCCATAGTAATGGTGCCCACAATATCCTTCAGCCGGTCGTTCATTTTGTTAAAAGAGTTAATGAGCAACCCTATCTCATCGTTGGCACTCTTTTCTAGCTTGTGTCCTACAATTCCGTTGGACATATCCATAAAGAAAGGTAATACTTGACGTACCGGGTTAACGATGTACTTGCGGATAACCCACAGTAGGATAAATAGGGATATAAAATTTACAAGCAGCAGGATTGTGAAGATTAGATTTGCTCTGTAGCTGCGGCTCTTATCCCAATCGGCAACAGCATCAACTAAAGCCTCGCTGGCTACAACTAACCTCTCGGTATTATTCTCGATATACTCAAGCGACTCTAAAAAGTTTGACGACTGCCCATCCACAATTTTTTGTGCCTGGGCTTGGTATGGAGTCCAGACTGCCTGAATATGATCTATCTCAGTTTTGAACTGGCTGTATACACCCGCAATCTTAGAATTACTCTTAACCTCGGGAGCCACTCCCCCATTCTTAATTACCTGCAGCGACTCATCGAAAAGTTTGATAGCTACACGTAACTTTTGCTTGCTGGCATTGGGGTTGCGATGCAAAAACTCCGACTGGTATGCAATGCTTTTAATTAGCATTCTATTACGGCCTGCTATCTCAACCAAACTGCTGGAGCTAGACATATTGTTAACCCTAAAAAACACAAAAGTAACCAAGGCGAAGCCGATTAGAAATCCAAGGATTACGCCTGTTTTCTGTGCAATAGACCAGTTTTTGAATGAGTTCATTTGGCTAAGTTTAAGTTGGTTTACTACCCAAGTCAGGTTATAGTTTCAAAGCTCTTAATTATACTTATAAAATATGATTGATAGAATAACCTTCGAATTACTTGGCTTATACATTAAAGGTGAAAATTTGTTACACTGCATACCCCATAAGACTATGGTATAAAACTTCTGCTTCTGCTGGAATTATTTATCGGGAAGCTGTTTTGTTATATTTTTTAACTCCAAGTGGTAAGCAAACTTTTTATCGGACACTAGTATGTGGTTTGACAACCAATTCTTCAGAAAGTTTGCCATATCAAGGGTGATAGAATCACTATTTGTGCGCTTAAGAAATTTTGAGATCATTGCAATGAATGCGTCATGCTGAGTTTCATGCTCTTCAAAGTACGGGTAATCTATTGATTTCATTAGCATCTCCTCTCGCCTGAAATGATTTTTTGAGTAATCAACCAGCTGATCCAAAGTGGAGTTAACAATTTCCTTTCCATCACCTCTGGCCATCTCTAGGTATAAGTCATTTATTAATCGCAGCAACACCTTATGATCGTTGTCAATTATTTCGTTACCACTCTCATATATCTCTCCCCATTGAAAAAAGGTCATATCTTCATATTTGATTGATGACAACAAATTTAGCTGGAGCTCCCTTCAACTCTATCAGCTTTTTTACCCATTTTATAACCCTAGCCACCAGCAACACTATTTAAAACATTAAAACCCTGAAGGTGTTTGTATTACACCACCATCAGGGCTTCAATTTAAAGGCATTATAAATAGCGTAACAACCAAGAAGCTGCAGAAACAAAAAAAAGGTTCAGCATATCAATTGCTAGCACCTATTTGATTCCCATTCCCGGTAAGTTTCACTACCTTCTGCATCAGGTCGTCAATATCAAAGGGCTTCATGACCGTCTCGTTAGCTCCAAGGTTTTGGGCCATGGTAAGGTAGTTCTCGGCCGATATGTACCCTCCACCAGAGAGAGCAATGATCTTAACCTTTGGATGCTTTCTCTTAGCATCCATAATAACCTCTATTCCATCCTTCTCTGGCATTAGCACGTCAGTAAGAATAATATCTACATCCATCATTTCCAAGCACCTCATTCCCTCTTTCCCGTTGGAGGCCAAAATAACCTTGAACCCCTCAACTTGAAGAATATCGCGAATGGTTTCACGCATAATGGGATCATCATCAATCACAAGAATTGTACTAGTAATGCTCCCCTTCTGATGATTGCTAAAACCGTTCATATCCTTCATCGCCATTGCCTTTTGAAAGGTTTATAACTACGCCCTTATTTATTTCGAAAGGTTGGCCAGCCTTAACATTCCTTGATGTTTGAGAATTGGTGACCACTTGGTTACCGTTTTGGTTCGTTTTCCTGTCAGTGACCAGCTCTGCAACCTGTCCGTTTGGATTAGGTTTTGGAGTGGCTTTATACGCAGACTTTTTTATAGAACTATAACTGCCACTGGTGGTATTCACCCTAAAAAAGCTAATTATGTCGCGCAGCTGGTCGGCTTGTGCCGAGAGTTCCTCTGCACTTGTGGCTACCTCCTCGCTTGCTGCAGCATTTTGTTGAGTGGCTTGGTTTAGCTGCTGAATTGCAGAGTTTATCTGATCGGCACCACTAGTTTGTTCGGCACTAGCAGCAGAAATTTCTTGAACCAACTTAGCGGTTCGATTAATCTCGGGGAGTAGCTCTTTAACCAGTCTGCTGGCATCCTCGGTAGTGGTCACCGTTTTGGTAGAGAGGATGTTAATCTCGTCGGCAGCCAACTTGCTGCGTTCCGCTAGTTTACGCACTTCGGCGGCAACCACAGCAAATCCGCGGCCATGCTCTCCAGCTCTTGCTGCTTCAACGGCAGCATTGAGGGCCAACAGGTTGGTTTGGAAAGCGATATCAGTAATTATTGTAATCTTATCTGCTATCTCTCTAACCGAAGCCAAGCTATGGTTTGCTGTTTGCTCAACTTTCTGCATTCCCTTCTCGGCTAGTAAAGCAATTTTTTCTGTTTGCTGCGCATTGTCTGAGTTCTGCTCAATATTTGCAGCCATCTGCTCCATCGATGATGAGACCTCCTCAACCGATGCGGCCTGCTCATTTGACCACTGCGACATTTCCTGTGAAGTACCGCTCAGCTGCTCTGAGGCAGTTGACATGCTATCCGATCCTTGGCTAACCCGAGTTACAACCTCCTTAATTTTACTTACTGTACTCTCGAAATGCTTTAGGAGTTCACCAATCTCATCTCTAGAATGGTTGCCCAAATCGGCCAGCAAATTACCATCGGCAACCTCCTGTGCATATACAATACCGGCTCTAACATCGCGAAGGATACTACGGGTTAAAGAAAACGCGATAAGCGCAGCCAGCACTATAGCTCCAATTGCCAACACCGAAGTGGAGGTTTGGGAGTAGTTGACTACATTGTATACCTGGCCATGTGCCTCTTCGGACTTACGCTGCGCCAAAGATATGGCCTGGTTGAATAGGTCTCCGAGCTCATCGAGGTACCCAAGGGTATTCTGATTGTAATAGAGCTGAGCATCATTTAACGCTTGAAGATACTGTTCATCCGTTGCCTGCTCAATTGTTTTTTTGATATGGCTTGCACTTTGGTGAAGCTGCTTGTGTGGCTCCTCCATTTGGTTTAACAAGGGTGCCAGGTTGGGAATTAGAGCCTCCGCCTGGTACCGTGAGTCGCTATAATACCACCTACCAAAGGCACATAGCGTGTGGTTTAGCTCCACAGTAATTCGATTATCCTGCTCAGCATATATGCTCTGGCTAAGCTCCTTAGACCAAACTATGTGTGCATTGTAGCTCTGGAGGAGTTCGGCACGAAAATCGTCGCTACTAATTGATTCGGTAGAAGAGTGTAATACGCTCCTGAATCCCAATAAAGATATAACTGCGATTACAGCCAAAAGAAGTATTATGGCTCCAAAGCCTAATGTAAACTTTTTTCCAAGGGAAAGATTATTTAGTATCATAATTGCTGATGTTTTTGTTTGTTTTAATACCACAAAAGTGGAGTATAATTGGCCCAAAAACATCAGCAAAAAGTACCAATTGCAAAAACTACGTTTCTTTACGTGTTTTTACGGGTAAGGCCTGCAAGTAGATAGGTATAGACAATTTAGACTTAAGACCCCAGCTAATCCTCAACGGAAAAGAGGTTGTGCTTAATGGCGTAAACAACCAAACCTGCAGTGTTGGACACACCGGTTTTTCCAAGGAGATTTCCCCTGTGAGTATCGACGGTGCGCACGCTCAGAAAAAGCTTATCGGCAATTTCGTGATTGGTTAAGCCTTTGCAAATGAGCTGTAGCACCTCTAGCTCTCGTCCTGTTAGGCCATGTGGGTTCTGTGGCTCGTTGAAAGTAACAGGCTCATCGTTGCTAATCCTTTCTGTCTTCTCATTTAGATAAATATTTACTGCACCCGTATGCTGTGACTCTGCCCGCTTTCGGTACTCATCAATATTTATCAGATTGGCAATAAGAGCATTACCCCCATTTATTGTGGAAAGACCTCCCCAGCAATCGATATTAACACACTCGTTGCTTTTTGTGCTGGCTTTAAAAGTTGTATTGAAACTTCGCTGTATTCCTCTAACACAACGACGAACCTTACTCTCCAGTTCAGTTCGGTACTCATTGTGAACCAAGTCAAAGAAATTAATCTTAAGAAACTCATCCTGAGAATATCCAAAAATCTTTATCAGCTTGCTATTGGTAAAGGTAACCCGTTCATCTTGATAAATCATGATCCCCGTTAGGGTGCTATCGAGAATGGCCTTAAACCCACTCTCGGTGGCGTTTATGAGTTTCTCTCGCTTGGCAATACGTAGTTCTATGGCCTTAAGCAACTCGTCGTAATCGAACGGTTTGGTGATGTAATCGTCGGCTCCCATCTGCATTCCTACGCGAATATCCTCCCTCTCGGTTTTAGCCGAAAGGTAAATGAACGGAATAAAGCTGGTTGCCGAATTCTGCGAGATGATGGAGTATACCTCGTAGCCATTCATTCGGGGCATTGATATATCGCACAGTATAAGGTCGGGGATGTGCTCCATGGCTTTTTCAACCCCTTCGAGTCCATTCTTGGCTGTTAGAACTTCGTACCCTTCTTCCTTTAAAAACATTGAGGTTGACTCCCTCAGAACCTGATCATCTTCAATAATTAAAACGAGCTTACTACGCATAAGGTCACCATATTTGTTAAAAAAAAGACACACAGCAGAACCCTTAGAGAGTTCTATGGGGTAGTAAAACCTTAACCTCTGTACCTTGCCCCTCGACACTTTTCACCTCAATTGAACCGCCATGCGTATCGACACTCTGCTTTACAATGGTCATACCCAAGCCTGTTCCGGAAAAATCTTCGCTATTTGTGGCCCTATAGAAAGGATCAAAAATTTTGTCGAGTTCTTTCTGTGGAATGCCTACACCAAAATCCTTTACGCATAACTCGATGAAACGTTTCGCTTTTCGAATGCTAAACTCAACATGTTTAGAATTGGGAGAATACTTAATGGCATTAGATAGAATGTTGATAAGGATGTGGCGTAGCAAGGCCTGATCGAGAAGTACGTTAGAAAAATCCTCGTCTATGGTTAGCGTCACCCTATCTTCCGCATTAAGCGTAAGGTGCGACTCCTCAACCATTTGTGCAGCAAAATCGTGGAGGTTGATCGTTTCGGGCCTAAAGATAAAGCGGCCTGTTTGTTCCTTACCAATTAGCGACACATTTTCGAGCATCCCGGTCATCATATTCACAGACTCATAGATGCGCTTGAAGCTAAGGTTTTTTTTCTGCTCATCCCACTTCTCATAGTACCTCTGGAGGAGTTGGGAGTTCGAGTAAATGCTGGCCAAGGGTGTGCGGAACTCATGCGAAACGGTTGAAACAAATCTTGACTTGAGCTCACCTAGCTCCTTTTCCTTTTCGAGCGACCGAGCCATAGACTCTTCGGCCAGCTTACGTTGCGTGATATCAATTGAATTAAAGAATATTCCATTCACCCCCTTTTGCTCATCCAAAACGGGGGAGAAATGTAGTTCAAACCAAAACCTATTCCCATAGGAATCGGTAATTGGCACCTCCAATCTGATGGTTTCACCATTCAACACGCTTTCGGCAACTCCGCGAATGTTATTGGTAAGTTCGCCAGGATAGATATCATAAATAGACTTACCCACCATAAAATCAGTGCCAAACAGATGCTTTGCCCTTTCCCACGCTATAAAGTTGAATGCTTGAACTATAAACGTAGGGCTAAAGATTACAAATGACTGTATTGAGTTATCGAAAATTGCCTGTAACCTCTCCTCACGCTCCTTAACAGCTAGCTCAGCCATCTTCTGGGGGGTAATATCACGAACAAAGCAGGCCAGCATGTGGCCCCTTTCGACAGGTATCACGAAAACCGAAAGTTGCAAGTAGTGGGATTGATCGCTCAAGGAAACCTCAACCTCATGTATTCGGTTTGTGGCAAAGTCCGATGATTGCCCGGTATTAATTAGCTCCATTGCTGTCTTTCTCATCTTACTCACCGAGATGTTCCTTGATCCAATGGTGGGGAGCATTTCGTGGAGTTCCCAAATGGTGCGCCCCAATGCAACCGAGGCGGGTATTTGGCTTACGCTTTCAATGGCTCCATTCCATGCAACCACCTGTCCATTCTCGTCGGCCAGCATAATGCCATCGGGCGATTTCTCAATCATCCTACGGAGCTTAAGTTCGCTTTCACGAAGGCTCTCCTCGGCTCTCTTTAGATCGGTAATATCCTCTTTAACCGCAATAAAATTAATAAGCTTATGGTCATTGCTGTATACTGGCGATATGGAGGCTGACTCCCAATATAAGTCGCCGTTTTTCTTTCGGTTAACAAGTTGCCCCTTCCAATCATTCCCCGAAAGGATTGTGCTCCACATGCTCTTAAAAAAGTTCTTATTGTGGAACCCTGAGTTTAAGATTCTGGGATTCTGACCTAAAGCCTCTTGGGAGGAGTATCCAGTAATCTCTGAAAACTTCGGATTAACATACTCAATGGCACCCTTGGTGTCGGTAATCACTATTGATGCTGAACTTTGCTCTACAGCAACCGATAGCCTTGAAATCTTATCGGCATCATCCCTTCGCTGCACCATCCCCCACACTGATGTCATAAGGAGTTTGAGCTGATTAAGATCGGCTTCGCTATAAAGACCCTCCTTATTGGCCACACAAACAAGGGCTGTTAGCTTATCCTGCACAACAACTGGTATTGACACAAAGCGCTTTAGAAAGTTCCAATCAGCTGGTATAGTAATATCAGAATACTCCACATCACTATTAACAACCAGCTGTCTGCGCTCGCTTATTACGGGTGACCAAAACTCTGTATCGCTTATTTTAAAGGTCTTGCGGGGAGGTAACAGATCTACACCTAGTTCTCTACTTTGAGCCCATGAAGTTAGGGTAAACTCAGAAGATAGATTATTGAAGGTGTAGACAAAACCTAGCTTACTACTGGTTAGGTAAAGGGCTTCGTTAAGAGCAAAATTTAGCAATTCGCTCGTACTTTTAACCTTATGCTGGAATATCCTTACTATAGCCTTAAGGCGTTCGGCATTCTTAAGAATCTCTTCCTCTGCCTTTTTTCTTTCGGTAATATCCGTTATAACTCCTATGATCCCCATAGTATTACCATCAGTATCGAATAGTGGGGCCTTATCGAACATTACCGAACGCTGCACACCATCGAGCCGAGTATAAACACTCTCAGAACTTTGGGTTACCTTGCCCTTTAGTAGCTGCTTATCATGCTGTTGGTAAATTTTGGCCAAATGGTTAGGGCTAATATCATAAACTGTTCTCCCAATTATCTTGCTCCGGGGGAATCCAACAAACTCTTCGAATGCCTTATTGCAACCTATATACTTACCGCTATTACTCTTGTAAAACACCGGATTCGGAATGGTTTGCATAAGTGTTTCCAAAAAATCCTTCTGCTCCTTAACCTGCCGCTCATAGTATTTTCGGTCGGTGACATCATGAACAATTGAGTATAAATAGGTGTGGTCATGAAATGATATTGGTCCGCTAAATACCTCAACATCCCTTACCGCTCCAGATTTAAGCCTATGCTTAAAAACAAAGTGTTTCCTTTGCCCTGATTCGGCCTGTAGCATCTCCTCCTCAATCTCCTTTGGCGAAAGGGTATTGATCTCGGCAAGGTTCATTCCTCTCATCTGGGCTCGTTCCCATCCATAGAATTTTTCGGCTGCCGGATTGGCATCTACCAACCCTCCAGTTTTGGGATCGACAATAAGCATCACGGCATGGCTGTTCTCAAATAAGCTCCGGTATCGTTCCTCGCTCTCCCTGATCTCCTTTTGGGTTTTTAACAGCTCCGACACATCCCGTGCCGCCTCAACAACATGAGTAACCTCTCCATTATCATCAAAAATTGGAGACAGCATTATATCTACAAAAACATAATCGCCATTGGTGTGAATATGCTCGTGCATGTAATTACAGGGTTTACCCGATTCAAAAACCTTCTTAAGCCCACACGTCTCACCATGCTCACTGCAGGGTTGGTTTAGCCCATGAGAAACGACAAAGCATTTTCGCCCAATCACCTCATCGCGGCTATAACCAGATGCCTTAAGGTAATTGTTATTTACATCTGTAACCACATGGTTTCTATCGATTATCATTATATCCTCATGCAAACCGTGGAGTATGGTGCGGTAGTACTGTTCCTTCTGCATCACTTTAGCATGGGCATCCTCTTTGGTTAGGAACAACGAGATTTGTATGGCAATGGTGGCAAGCAGATCTATCTCCTCCTTTAGCAATTCACTCGAACACTGTTGCTCATCGGAACACGAAACAGCAATGTAGCCAACAGGCTTGCTATCTATATGTATTGCTTCTCTTGCCCTTATTTCCTTAGGGTTGAAACTTTTTGTCGAAATTGTCAGGTCATCAACACAAGCTTCAACCCCCAATTGATGGGGAAACCTGAAGGCAGATTGCGCAATACTTACAACTTGCCTAAGATAGTCGTCGACAGAGGTATCCTTAGCATTAGCCAGCTTAGATATCTGGAAAAGGCTATTGAGTTCCTTGACCCGCTCAGCCAAGTCGGACTGCAATACCTTCTCCTTTGTAATGTCCATCACGGCGCAACGAATGAAAAAACGACCATCTTTGGTGAGGCGATTACTCTCCACATTAACGGTTCTAGCCATTCCCTCTGAATGTAGGTTTAGCTGAACTGTACCTGAGGTGCCTGTTCGCAAAAGCTGCTGGATATGGATATAGAAATCGTTCTGCGAGTCTGGAGCAATAAACCTTGAAATCTTCTGACCCATAAGCTCCCTTGTATTTAACCCTGTAAACTTGGCAAAGGTGTTGTTTGCCGACTCAACAACCGAATCCTCATCAAACAAAACATAACCCACCGGAGCGTTTTCAAACAGATCAAGGTAGTGTTGTTTTGAATCATAAAGTTCCTCCTGAATCCTTCTCATTTCTTGATTCTGAGACACTAGCTCTTGCTGGTACACGCTTACATCCTCAAGCAACTCCTCGATGAAAGAACCGCTGAGAAGGTTCTGGTCGATGTTTTTCTCTTGAAGTACCTTTTGAATTCGTCTTCTGAATTCTTCTTTTCTCGATTCCTCTTGCCCCATAGTATAATGGTTAGTGAACGGTAGCAGCAAGCCTCACATCTTACTTGCTAGCCTAATATACATTTGTTCTTCAGTATTACCTATCTTTGCCACCTAAATAAACAACATACAAAAGTAAGCCATAATCATGGTAGCTTGCCATTAGTTTAACCAATAAAAGTATATACCTAGGAGATAAACTACAATAGGTTTTTTCACGTATTTATCCATGTCGCAACCAACATACATAGAGCTACTATGCCCCGCAAAGGATCTTGAAACGGGCAAGGCTGCCATTAGCCATGGAGCCGATGCCGTTTACATTGGGTTCACGAGCTTTGGTGCTCGTGAGGCAGCAGGCAACTCGTTGAATGATATTGAACAACTCATTGAATATGCACACCTTTACCACGCCAGAGTTTATGTAACACTCAATACCATACTCTACGAAAGTGAACTCGAAAGGGTGCAACACCTTATCCATCAGCTTCACCAAGCAGGTGTCGATGCAATCATAGTTCAGGATATGGGAATCCTCGAGATGAATCTCCCTCCAATTCCCATACACGCAAGCACACAGACGAACAATGTTACTGTTGAAAAGATAAAATTTCTGCAGGATGTTGGGATACAAAGGGTAATACTTGCCCGCGAACTTTCGATTGAGCAAATTAAAGAAATTAGAGATGCTACCACCGTGGAGTTAGAGGCTTTTATTCATGGAGCGCTCTGCGTTAGCTACAGCGGGCAGTGCTATATGAGCTATGCAGCCACAGGCCGTAGCGCCAATAGGGGCGAATGCGCGCAGCTTTGCAGGCTCAAATATAGCCTTGTGGATGAAGACGGTAATGTTTTGGCAACCGATAAGCACCTGCTTTCGCTATACGATTTCAATCAAACACAGAACATTGCTAGCCTTATTGATGCAGGAATAACATCGCTTAAAATTGAGGGTAGGTTAAAGGATATTGGTTACGTTAAAAATATTACCGCCCACTACCGAAGAGCTATCGATACTGCTCTTGAGCAAAGGCCGCACCTCACCAAATCATCATCGGGAAAATGTACATACCAATTCACACCCGACCCCGATAGAACATTTAATCGTGGCTACACCACCTACTTTGCACTTGGGCGAGGTGGAACGATGGCATCATTCGACACTCCAAAGTCGATGGGGAAAAGAATTGGTAAAGTTAAGCACGTTACAAAAGATTATGTTGTAATAGAGTCGGACGAACCTATCCACAACAATGATGGCCTTTGCTTTTTAAACCAAAGCAATGCTCTTGTTGGATTTAAAGTTAATAAGGTAGATGGTGAAAAAATTACCCCTGCACAAGCCATAGCGGTTCATAACGGAGCCATTATATACCGAAACTACGACCACTTGTTTACCCAGCAACTGATGCAAACTAACTCTGCCGATAGGCGCATCGACTGTGAATTGCTGGTTACTATTGGTAATGAACACCTAACCATACAGCTAACCGATGAGGATGGCATCAGCACCACCCTCAGTTTCAACGTTGCCAATGAGCCGGCTAAAGATGAACAGAAGATGCTCGACTCGATGAAGAAGCAGCTCGGAAAAGCAGGCAACTCGCCCTTCCGCATTAATAAAGTGGCAATCGAGAAATCACAATCGGACACTCCTTTTATCCCTGTTGGCACCCTAAATGGTTATCGGAGGAGTTTGCTTAACGAGCATAGTAAGAAAAGGATTGCCGAGCACAAAATCATAGGCAACAGCATAAACCCAAGCAGCAAACCATACCCCGAGATGAATATAGATTATAAGGCAAATGTAACCAACTCCCTCTCCGAGAAATTCTATAAACGGCATGGAGTGCGTGATATTGAGCCTGGGTTTGAGCTTAACAACAACTCCAAAGGCAAAACAATAATGACCACTAAATATTGCATCCTTTACGAGATGAACCTTTGCGATGGAAGAGTGAAAAAAGTGAATAAAAAATTGTACCTGCAGGACATATCACGCAGTTACCCTTTGCATTTTGACTGCCCTAGATGCGAGATGCGGATAGACTCCCCTAATGAATAGAGACAGAATATGGCGAACATACATTTCAGTTTCTATTCTATTTTTTAAAGAAAGGCTAAATATTATTTTGAGGTGCTAAGAGAAATAGTTCCTTAGCCTAAAGTAAAAGAACTCCCGATCCCTAGTGCCCTGATTGATCATGATAAAGCGCTTAATTTTACCATTAATACATTCAGCAA
>Ga0334892_1001750_pt1 | contig 17263 bp, 30 predicted proteins | sample GraSluR3_MG_4_FD_207213 | JGI IMG/M metagenome (GOLD analysis project Ga0334892, IMG submission 207213) | Sludge microbial communities from methane-producing bioreactor in Wageningen University, Netherlands - Granular Sludge_15_04-R3 | ecosystem: Engineered > Bioreactor > Anaerobic >...
ATTGAAACAACCTCTGCCCTGGCTTGTTCGATTATAGAGGATGTAATAATAGAATTTACATCGGTAAACCTCTCATCCTGCCTACTCAATTCGTTCTGCAAATACTCTATTTTCTGGACCAGTATATCCCGTTCGGTCAGAGCTTCTTCATAGGCTGCCTCTACATCTGCAACTCTGTTGATCAGAGCTCTGGTCTCTTCTGAGAGGAGAAAGACACCCTGATCAATTTTGTACATCCGGAGATCTTCCTCTGCAATCCTCAAACGAGAAGCTACAATTTCGACCTGCTCTTCCAGAAAGTCCTTGATATTATTCAACTCAGCTCTTTCATGCATGGTGATCTGTTCAATCAAAGCTTCTGCAACATAGTTGGGAACCAGGCCTGCTTCCAGAGGGCTTGTCGAGGAAAAACTGATAGTAAGAATATCTGTATCCCTCTTATGCTCTGTTTGAATAGACCTCAGATAGCCTACAGGATTGGAAGCAGTTGCGATAGGAAGAGAGGCATAATTGGGATCACGCCGTAAAATCTGATGCGCCAGCTCAAGTACCGGCCTGCTCTTCAGTATCTCTATCGTGTTGTTGATTGAGGTGTTGCTGAGAGTAGGAGTCATAAAAAGGTCACTCTGCCTTTTCGTTTCGATCAAGACCCTTGTACTCGCCTGATAAACCCGCGTTGCCCTTGCCGTATAAAAATAGGCTATCGTTAAAACGAGAATCAGACTGGCCAGTATTATCCATTTATATTTAAGGAATATCCTCAAATAACCGATAAGATCAATATCCTGTTCGGATGTACGATCATGTTCTTCGTAATTGGTATCCTGCTGGTTATACATATTACTCATAGGTTTCCCTGTTTAGTCCGATATGTTAACTATTGTATTATAAACACTTAGAACGATCACGACCTTCGAGAGAAAGTCGGCTATTTTAGAAAATGCATAGAATGTAGTACCAGAAACAACGATCGTATCACCAGGTCTTAATATAGGTATAAGTGAGGAATCTCCTGTTTCTATATAATCTTTGAGATTTATCCAGATGATCTCCTCTCCGTAATTGGTAGATCTAACGAGCCGAACGCGTGTAAGTTTGGCATTTTCGTTAGGCCCGCCAGCTAATGAGATCAGGGTTAGAAGATCAGTATTATCCGGCACCAGATACAAACCCGGATTTCTTACCTGGCCCCATATATAGGTATAAATTTTTAGTTGATCGACCACACCGCTCGGTCCGGAGTATATATATGCTGAAGATGTTGCAGTAGTCGGTGCAGTCTCTGTTTGTGCCAGGCAGACAGAAGAGATCATAATTAAGAAAACAACAACGATAACAGTTCTCACTTCTCCTCCTTATATCTCAAAAAAATAAATGCTTATCAATTACGTCAAGGATTAAAAAGCCCCGCTTTACCCACAACTGGCTTTTTGGGATAGCAGTCAAGTAAAGCAGGGGCTTCAAAATGTCTTCTGATGCTGTTTTCAGAAGATCAGGATTCAGATTTTTTCGTCTGCTTCGTCGTCTCGGGTTCTACGTAATAAACCCATTCTAGTAAAGACATGGGTGCAGAATCACCACGACGATAACCGTTCTTGATAACTCTTGTATAGCCACCATTACGGTCAGCAAATTTCGGAACAATATCATCCATAACCCTCTTTACGAGGTCACGGTCCTGAAGAACTCTATAGATCAACCGCTGGTGATGAACTGTTCCTTTCTTTCCGTAAGTAATAATCCTTTCAGCGAGTCTTTTCGCTTCCAGAGCTTTTGCATGCGTTGTTTTAATCCTCTCGTGGAGCACAAGAGAGCTAACCAGGTTCCGCAATACAGCTCTTCTGTGGTCTCTCTCCATACCGAGAGTTCGTCCCTCAATTTGATGTCGCATATTACATTCCTTCTATATAATTTTCTTTTTAGCTTTTTCAATATCAGCTCGGATCGACTTAACATCCATACCGAGCGTCAGATTAAATTTAGCTAGAAGGTTCTTGATCTCTTCCAGCGATTTCTTTCCAAAGTTACGATATTTCAGCATTTCGGCCTCTGTTTTCTCGACCAGATCACCGATAGTTTCAATTTCAGCAGCTTCGAGGCAATTTGCAGATCTGACAGTCAATTCCAGTTCCCTTACCGGGAGATTAAGGAGTTTATCCATTTCGTCAAGCTGCGGGTCTAGTTCAAGGTCAGGTAGATAACCCGGTTCTTCTTCAAAGGCTGCGATCTTCTCATAGAGATCTTTCAGATACTTAGCCGATATGAAGAGTGCCTCTTGTGGTTCTATACTCCCATTGGTATGAACATCGATGATCAGTTTGTCATAATCGATTTTCTCACCAACTCTCTGTTTACTCGTGTAGAAGTTGACCTTTGTAATGGGAGAGTAGATAGAATCTATGGGAATGACACCTGTTGGCTTATCTTCCACATCCTGTTCATCCGAGGACACATAACCTCTTCCAACACCGATCCACATCTCCATTCTGAAATCGGTTTTCTCTATCAATTCGATTAATTCCATATCTTTATTGACGATCTGAACATCGGCAGGCAGTTCTATATCAGAGGCCTTAACTTTACCCGGACCTTTATATTCCAGGGTGACTTTTATCTCTTTCAAGGACTCAACTTTGAATACGAGCTGCTTCAATCTGAGGATCAGATCTATAAAATCCGAATTACTTCCCGGTATTGGACCCAGCTCATGGTGCAACCCTTCGATTTTTACACATCTTATTGCTGCTCCCTGTATAGAAGACAGAAGTACTCTTCGCAGAGTATTGCCTACAGTTATGGCGTATCCGGGTTCCAAAGGGCCAATATCAAATCGTCCATAATTCGGAGAATAGCTCCCTTTCTCAACTTCAATGCTGATAGGGAACTGGATCGGTAATAAATAATTCATCATACTCTCCTCTCTTTATTTAGAGTAGTATTCAACAATCAAACGTTCATCAATCTCAACCGGTATCTGGTCACGCTTGGGTATACTCAGAAGTCTACCTTTAAAACTATCTTTATCAACCTCAAACCATTCGAATTTATCTACATCGCTCGCTGCTTCAATCGCTTCCTGAATGATATTGATCTGTCTACTCCCCTCAGCAATCTCGATCTCCTGCTCCGGTTTCACGATAAAAGAGGGTATATCGACTTTTCTCTTGTTAACTGTAAAGTGTCCATGACTGATCAGCTGTCTGGCAGCATTACGTGATGGAGCAAAACCCATCCTGTAAACAAGATTATCGAGTCTCGTCTCCAGAAGTTGCAGAAGGTTTTCACCTGTTACACCACTTTTTTTATCTGCCATCTTGAAATAGTTACGAAACTGCTTCTCTAATACACCATAGGTTCGCCGTGCCTTCTGCTTCTCACGGAGATGAATACCGTAATCACTTACCTTTCGTCTGAAACCCTGACCATGGTCTCCAGGAGCATATTTTCTTCGATCGAATGAACATTTATCAGTATTACAGCGTAATCCTTTGAGAAATAATTTAGTTCCTTCTCTGCGACATAGTCTACAAATCGGGCCAGTATATCTTGCCATTATTTTTAGCCTCCGTTATATTCTTCTTTGCTTCGGTGGCCGACAACCGTTGTGTGGTATCGGTGTAGTATCTTTTATCATTACCACTTTCAGTCCGGCAGCATTAATTGATCTTATCGCAGCTTCTCGTCCGCCCCCCGGTCCTTTGACAATCACTTTCACTTTCGTGATTCCCATCTCTGCGGCCGCCCTGGCTACCTGCTCTGCAGCTAACTGAGCAGCAAATGGGGTACTTTTCTTGGAACCCTTGTAACCGATCTTACCACCGCTTGACCAGGCAATAGTATTCCCGGCTTGATCAGAAATAGATACTATCGTATTATTGAAACTGGAATGAACGTTAGCAATCCCTTCATCGTAAGCCAGCCTTACTCTCTTCTTTTTCGTCTTCCTTATTGCTTTCTTAGCCATTCTGCACCCCTATTTTTTCCTCTTAGCACTTAATGAACCCGGCCTGGGGCCTTTTCTGGTCCTTGCATTAGTATGAGTTCTCTGACCACGGACCGGTAGCCCTCGTTTGTGACGTAAACCACGATACGATCCGATCTCCATCAAACGCTTTATATTCATCGTTGTCTGTGTTCTTAGAGTTCCTTCAACAATATAATCGTTCTGAATAATATTCCTGATCATCTTCTCTTCATCAACAGTTAGTTCCTTGACTTTCTTATTTTCGTCTACATTGGCCTTATTCAGAATCATCTGGGCAGTGGACTTGCCAATACCGTAAATATAAGTCAACCCTATAACAACTCTTTTGTTATTGGGTATTTCAATACCAGCTATGTGTGCCAATTATCTCCTCCTTACCCTTGTCTCTGCTTATGTTTTGGATTACTTGGACATAAAACTCTCACTATCCCGTTACGGACAATAATTTTACAGTCCTTACACATCTTCTTCACTGATGAGCGTACTTTCATAATATACTCCAATAATTATTATTTGCTGCACCCTGAGAGGCTCACTTACTTGTATCTATAAGTGATTCTCCCTCTGTTCAAATCGTAGGGTGATAATTCTACTTTAACCTTATCTCCGGGAAGAATCCTGATATAGTGCATTCTCATTTTTCCGGAACTATGAGCCAGGATTTCGTGTCCGTTTTCCAGCTCTACACGAAAGAAGGTATTGGGCAAAGCCTCTTTTACAACACCTTCTACTTCAATAACACCATCTTTTGCCATAATTGTTACCTATTGGGTTAAGATTAATGGTTCATCGTCTGTTATTAATATCGTGTGTTCGAAATGAGCAGACAGAGAGTTATCGGCAACATAGAACTCCCAGCCGATCTCATTTACCCTGTTTGTTCCGATATTAACCATTGGTTCAATAGCGAGAGTCATTCCTTCTCTTAATCTTTTACCATGACCTCTGACGCCGATGTTGGGTATTATTGGATCTTCGTGCAGGTTTCTGCCCACACCGTGGCCGGTCAACCTGTCTGCTACGAAATATCCCTTCTTTGTAACATAACTACCTATAGCGTGAGAGATATTACCAACTGTCCCTCCAGCTACTGCCTGCTTTATTCCCTTCATCAATGAGGTTTTTGTTACCTCCATCAAGGATTTTGCCTTACTGCTGATCATACCAACAGCATAGGTTCTGGCAGCATCACCGAAAAAACCATGTTTGCCGACGCCAACATCAACACCGATAATATCACCCTCTTTCAATACAACATCTTCTCTGGGGATACCATGAACGATACAGGAATTAACAGAAGCACAGATAGCAGCTGGAAATGGTGGCAACCCAGGGACAGAATAACCCTTGAAAGCTGGAGAGGCGTTATTGCGCCTGATTATCTCCTCTGCCTTGCTGTTCAATGCCAGTGTAGATATTCCCGGTTTTACCATCTCACCCATGGTGTCCAGGATTTCTGCAACTATCTTGCAACATTCCATAATTTTCTGAATATCGCTATTCACTCTCTTCTCGTTCATATTATAATTCCAGAGATTACTCTCCTTAACCTCTACGCCCTCTGAGTTTCCCCTTTTTCATGAAACCTTCATAGTGCCTCATAACCAGATGAGATTCTATCTGCTGTAGTGTGTCGAGAGCAACACCGACAATAATGATCAACCCCGTTCCGCCGAAATAGAATGGCAGATTAGCATATTTTGACATGAATTCGGGCAATACTGCTACAAAAGCAAAGAATACTGCTCCAGGCAGGGTTATTCTGGTCAGTACGTTATTAATATATTCAGCGGTTTTCTTACCAGGTTTTTTCCCGGGAATAAAGCCACCGTATTTCTTCATATTATCTGCCATTTCTACCGGATTTAAAATTATCGCAGTATAGAAATAGGCAAAAAAGACAATCAGCAGAACATATAGAGTTGTATAGACAAATTCGCCGGGAGAAAGCCATCTAATAATGACATCCATAACATTACTTTCCGGGAAGAAAGTAGCAATAGTTCTCGGAAACATAATAACCGATTGGGCAAAGATGATGGGAATAACACCTGCAGTATTCACTCTCAGGGGAATATGAGTGCTCTGTCCACCGTACATCTTTCTACCGATAATCCTCTTGGCATATTGAACAGGTATCTTTCGTGTTGCTTCAGTAACAAGTATGACTGCAGCGGTAACCCCGACCATGATAGCAATAACCAGAATACTCATAAATATACTCATTGCTCCAGCCCTTACCATATTGAACATCATCAGGAAACCCTGCGGATAACGGGCTATAATACCGGCAAAGATAATAAGTGATATCCCGTTGCCTATTCCGTGCTCCGTTATCTGTTCACCAAGCCACATTATAACAATTGTTCCGGTCACCATCGTTACGACGGTAGTAAAGATAAACATAAACCCGGGAGTCTGAACAGCTCTCAGTCCGCTGGCACTCTCAAGGCTCTGCAGGAAGAAGCTGATACCGATAGCATTAAATGCAGCAATTATAACTGTTCCGTATCTTGTAATCTGGGCTATCTTCTTCTGCCCTTCAGCACCCTCTTTCTTGAGCTTTTCAAAGTAGGGTATGATACTACCGAGCAACTGAATAACAATCGATGCTGTAATATACGGCATGATTCCCAGGGCAAACACGGAAGCTCTTTCAAAGTTTCCACCAACGAACATATCGAACATCCCGAATAGAGTTCTGTCTGCTCCTGGAGCACTGAATATCTCCTGGAGCACAGAAGCATCAATACCAGGTGTCGGTATGAAACTGCCTAAACGGTACAAGATCAAAAACAGACCGGTAATCAGTATCTTCTTCTTCAGGTCCGGTATCTTGAATACATTAGTCAAGCTATCTAACAAGTTTCATCTCCTCTGTCGTTATCGCCCGAGCTCTTATTCTCTTCTGCTTCTGCTGGGCTCTGGTTCTTCTCTTTTTGCTCTCTGTTATGACTCTGCTTATTATCCTTCTTAGCTATCAATTCAGGGGTAATAACCTTTCCACCGTTAGCTTCGATTAACTCGATTGCCTTTTTTGAGAAAGCATCGGCTTTGATGGTTATTTTGCTGGAAAATTTACCATCCAGATTAGCGAGTATCTTTACAGGGACATATCTTTTAGAAGAGCATTTCCTGATAATCCCTTTGCTCTCCATTAAGGCTATATCTATTTCGTTTTCTTCGATAATCGACAATCTTTCTAAATTGACGATCCTGTATTCCCGACGGTTGATACTTTTGAATCCACGCTTCGGTAACCTACGCTGGATCGGCATCTGACCACCCTCGAACCAGGCTGGAATATTACCACCAGAACGTGACTTCTGTCCTTTATGTCCTTTTCCGGCCTGTTTGCCCGGTCCTGAACCTTCGCCTTTACCTAATCTTTTCTTCCCTTTTTTAATTTCTGGTCGTCGTATATTATGGAGTGACATCTATATCTCCTCATTGAATTTATTCATTATCTACTCTCTTGGTAGTCTCTGTTTGCTTGTCCTCTTTCTCTTTTCCGGTATCCGGCTTCTTGACACTCTTCTTACCTTCCCCTGCTTCACCCTCTTGCTTCTCTTTTCTGGCACGAGGTTTCTTGACAGGTTCCTGGTCCTTAGGATCCTCTTTCTTTTCAGTTGGCTCTTTGCCCTTTTCTGTTTTTTGAGGTTTTTCGGCCTTATTTTCAGAAGCCTTCTTTACTGCCGGCTTTTCCTTTTTCACTTCCGGTTCGGCTGTTTTTGCAGGGACTACATCTTCAACCATAACAAGATGATGTACTTTATTGATCATCCCTCTGATTGCCGGAGTATCGTTATGAATCTTGGAACGGTTGATCTTTCCGAGACCGAGAGCCTGAATCGTTCTCTTCTGGGTCTCATCTCTTTTGATCGTACTCCTGATCTGTGTAACTTTAATCTGCTTCATTATGAACCTCATCCTTGGCTTCTAATGGTTTCTGTCCGGTCAATTCATGGACCTTTTTGCCACGTAAGGCGGCAGCCTGTGCTATTGTTCTCAGGTTCTTAAGCCCCTGAACAGTAGCCTTAACGACATTCCCTGAGGTATTAGAGCCGAGAGACTTTGAGAGAATGTTCTCTATTCCAGCTGCTTCCAGTATAGCCCTGGCAGGTCCTCCCGCTATTACTCCTGTACCGGGACTTGCAGGCTTCAACAATATCTTACTGGCTCCAAATCTTCCCAAAATTTCATGAGGGATAGTTCCGTTTACTATAGGAACCTTGAACATCTGTTTGGCAGCCTTTTCCTTGGCTTTGCGGATTGCATCGACTATCTCATTGGCTTTGCCGGTACCAACACCAACATGCCCTTTCTTGTCTCCTACGACAACAATCGCACTAAAGCTGAAGTTTCGGCCACCCTTAACAACCTTGGCAACCCTATTAGTATCGACAATCTTTTCGACTTCAAATTCCACAATTTCGTTTCTATCTCTGTTAATCAAAATATCCCTCCATCCCTTAGAAGTTTAATCCGGCTTTACGGGCACCATCTGCCAGAGCTTTCACCCTGCCGTGGTATTTATAGCCAGCACGGTCGAAACAGATACTGGTTATTCCATTAGCCAGAGCCTTTTCGCCTAATTTCAAGCCGACCTGATAACTCTGTTCCGTCTTTTTCTTTTTCTTATCGATCGTAATATCTTTGGCCAGAGTAGAAGAGGCGACAATAGTCTTCCCTTCTATATCATCCACTATTTGAGCGTATATATGCTTCAGGCTTCTAAAGACGACTAATCTCGGCTTTTCGCTTGTTCCACTGATTTTCTTCCTGATAGCCCAGTGTCTTCTGTTCTTGGACATTTTTTTGCGTATGGTTTTATCTTTTAACATTTTTAGCTCCCCAGCACATTATTTAGCACCAGCTTTTCCAGCTTTTATGCGGACATATTCACCCTGGTATCTGATTCCCTTCCCCTTGTAATTTTCAGGAGGACGGCAATGTCTTACTTCTGCAGAGAACTTACCAACATCCTCTTTGGAAATCCCCTTTACTTTCACAAGTGATTGAATGTTACTTCTTCCACCCTTACTACGGGGGACTGCTTCAGTCTCCACTGTAAGGTGATCGGGAACCTCAATCAGAATATCGTGAGAATAACCGAGCACCAATTTGAGCCAGGGTCCGACTCTCTCGGCACTATATCCGGTTCCAATAACTTCCAGTATCTTTTCATAACCCTTACTGACCCCTTCTACCATATTAGAAATCAGGGCTCGAGTAAGTCCATGCAGAGACCTCTGCTCTTTGGAATCGTCTTTTCGGGTAATCTTGAGTGTACTGTCCTCTTGTTCCAGATTTATACCGCTGTTAAGTTTATATTGTAACTCACCCAGTTTCCCTTTTACCTTTATAATAGAGCTATTATCTTTAGCCAGAGTTTCTATAGTAACACCTTCCGGGATTGTTATGGGGTTTTTACCTATTCGTGACACAATTCCTCCTCAATCCTACCAGATCTTGCATATGTATTCGCCGCCGATCTTCTTCTCTCGTGCTACGCGGTCAACCAACACACCGTTATTGGTTGAAAGAATTGCACAACCGATGTTGTTATAAACTCGTGGCAAATTATCTGCTTTAACATAGACGCGGCGTCCGGGTCGGCTGACCCTTTCCAGACCGGCAATAACAGATTGTCCGTTATTCGTATATCTCAGATTTATGGATACACCCTTCCTGGAACCACCTCTATCTGTCAAGATCTCGGTTATTTCGTAACTATTGATAAAATTCTCGTCGGACAAAACCCTCACTATGGCTTCTACGATATTACTATGGTTTATAGTAACCTCTTTATGTCCGGCACGATATGCATTGCGTATTTTGGTCAATGCATCAGCTATCGGATCAGATAAACTCATTTAATTCCTCCATTTGTATTGACCGGGCTTGTCTTTTCAGGGTCCAGTCTATTTTTTACCAGCTTGATTTAATAATTCCGGGAATCTGTCCTTCGGAAGCAAGCTTACGGAAACAGAGTCTGCACAACCCAAAATCGCGGATGTAGGCTCGCGGTCTCCCACAGAGACGGCAGCGATTATACTTTCTTACCCTGAATTTAGGCTCTCTCTTCTGTTTTTCAACTAACGCTTTTTTCGCCATTTTTACTCCTGCTATTATTTAGGCATCACAAAAATTTAATCGTTCAGCTTTTGAAAAGGTAAGCCGAGTTCTCTCAGTAGTTCCCGGCCCTCTTCATCATTATTTGCTGTAGTGTTGATCGTAATATTCATGCCTCTGATAACATCGGTTTTCTCTATATCGATCTCGGGGAAGACGGTCTGTTCTTTAATGCCGAACGTATAATTACCCCTACCATCGAACGCCTCTAAAGGAATACCCTTAAAGTCACGAATACGGGGTATGGTAATCGATATGAGACGATCGAGAAATTCGTACATAATTTCGTCTCGAAGCGTAACTTTGCAACCAATAGGCATACCCTGTCTCAGCTTGAAGTTAGAGATAGACTTCTTGGCTTTGGTAATAATCGGTTTTCTGCCTGTAATTCTCTCCAGGTCCTTCACGGCATTATCGAGAAGCGCTTTATTCTGGGTAGCCAAACCGACACCCATATTAACGGAAATCTTCTCCGGTCTCGGCACCTGATGAACATTCTTGTAACCGAATTTCTTCATCAGGGCAGGTATAACTTCTTTTCTATATTTCTCTTTCAATCGATTCATCTATCACCTCGTTATATCTCATCCCCTGTTTTCTTGCATACTCTGACTCTGCTATCACCCATCTTTTTCATCACCGGCTTGGTTTTCTCCCCGATCTTTTCGTTGAAAAGTTGAACATTAGATACGTGGATCGGAGCCTCTTTTTCAATTATTCCACCCTTCTGGTTCTGCTGAGTCGGCCGAGAGTGTTTCTTAATGAAATTCACTTTTTCGATGATCAGTTTCTGGGTCTTTGGAAAGGCCTTGAGGACTCTTCCCTTCTTACCTTTATCCTGGCCGCTGATAACTACGACCATATCACCCTTCTTGATCCTCATTCTACGGGGTTTATCGTTTATCTTTTTATTCATAATCTATCTCCTCACTTCGGCTGGCATCTTTTAAAGAACTTCCGGCGCTAATGATACGATTTTAGTGTAATGTTTCTCTCTCAGTTCTCTTGCAACTGGCCCGAATATACGTGTTGCCTTTGGCTCTCCCTGCTCATCTATAATGACCGCAGCGTTATCTTCGAACCGAATGTAAGAACCGTCCTGCCTTCTAACTTCTTTGCTCGTCCTAACAATAACTGCACGCTCAACTGCCCCTTTCTTGATCTTGCCTTGCGGAGTAATTGCTTTAATGGAGACAACAATAACATCACCGATCGAAGCATATTTCCGTTTCGTTCCACCCAGAACTTTTATACATTTAGCTCTTTTCGCACCGGAATTATCTGCTATTTTCAAAGTTGACTCTGACTGAATCATTTCCGTTCTCCTTTATTTACTCTTTTCGATAATCCTGCTTAACATCCAGGTTTTATCTTTGCTCAGCGGTTTGTGCTCTTTTATCTGTACCCTGTCGCCGATCTTGGCTTCATTATCCTCGTCATGGGCCTTGAAATTCTTGTGCTTTCTGACGGTCTTCTTATACAGCGGGTGAGTAAATTGTCTTTCTACTTTGACCACTATAGTCTTATCCATTTTATCACTTACCACTACGCCGATCTTTGTCTGTTTTCTGCCTATGGCCATAATAACCTCTTTATCCTCTTACTTTGATTTCAGCTCGAATAACTGTTCAGATTCCCTGACCTGCTGCCGAGCTTTTCGAAGTTAGTCATTATTTTTACTTCGCTCCGTCAAGAGTGTCAGTATTCGGGCTATATCCTTACGGATGAACCTCATTTTTAACGGATTTTCCAAACGGTTACGGGCATTCTGGAATCTCAGGTTGAACAACTCTTCCCTGAGGTCATCGACTTTTTGCCTCAACTCATCGTCTGTCAGTTCTCTTATCTCACTCATCTTCATAATTCCAACCCTTCTCTTGCTACCATTTTTGTCTGAATGGGCAATTTATGATTAGCTAATCTCATCGCTTCTTTAGCGAGAGCCAAATCTACACCCTGGATCTCGAAGAGCATCCTGCCGGGTTTTACGACTGCAACCCAGTATTCTGGTGCACCTTTACCTTTACCCATTCTTGTCTCTGCCGGTTTTTGTGTCACTGGCTTGTCCGGAAAGATCCTGATCCAAACTCTTCCCACCCTTTTCATATGACGGGTAATGGCGACACGAGCCGCTTCAATCTGCCGACTGGTAATCCAGCCAGGTTCTAAAGCGATAATCCCGTAATCTCCAAAGGATACATGGTAACCACCTTTAGCTAAGCCGGTCATTCTACCACGTTGTTGCTTTCTATACTTGATTTTTTTTGGGGCTAACATTGCTTACTCCTTCATCCTTTCAATCTTAACTGAGCACATCGCCCTTATAAATCCAGACCTTGATACCTATCACACCGTAAGTTGTAAAACACTCGGTTAGGGCATAGTCGATGTCTGCTCTGAGAGTATGCAGTGGAGTTCTACCTTCCTGATATCGTTCTGTTCTGGCCATCTCTGCTCCACCCAATCTGCCGGAACACTGTACCTTGATACCTTCTGCACCTTCTCGCATGGCAAATCTGATAGCTGTTTTCATTGCCCGGCGAAATGATGTTCTCTCTTTCAACTGGCGAGCGATTTCGTTCCCTACCAGTTTGGCGTCTATTGCCGGCTTTTTGATCTCATTGATATTGATAAAGAGGGTTAAGGGATTACTTCTTTGCTTGTTTACCAGAACGGTCAGTTCGTTTCGTAACTGATCAATCTCAGCACCCTTACGCCCTATAACCTGGCCTGGACGGGCTGTATAGATATCAATAGACATCGAGTTGGTCTTGCGGAAGATTACCACTTTGGAAACCATGGCTTTCTTCAACCTGTTGAATATATACTTCTTGATCATCAGGTCTTCGTGAAAGTTATCTACATACTCCTGACCTGAGGCATACCAGATCGACTCAAAATCTTTATTTATACCGAGCCTTAAACATACAGGATTAATCTTCTGTCCCAATTATACCTCCTCATTGACCGGCTGCTTTTTCTGAGCTACCGGCTCCTGGGCCACTGTTTTCTTCTCTTTTTGAGGTTTACGAGTTTTATTCGCTCTATCGGCTTCAGTGCTTTTGGCCTCACGGTCTTCTCCCGTATCCTCTCGCTGAGATAATGCTAAAGTAATATGACAGGTTCTTTTGCGTATGATATTAGCTCGACCCATCGCTCGCGGCATAGTTCGTCTCATTATCGGCCCATCATCGGCAAATGCCTGCGAAACGAAGTATGTATCGAGGTTTGCCTTGCTCTCGTTCTCCGTAACGGTCGCTACTGCAGATTTGAGCAGTTTTTGCACGTTATGAGAAACCCTCTTCTGCGAGAAGGCCAGGATCTTACGGGCTTCATCTATATCTTTGCCCCTGATCTGATCCAGGACTAGCCTCGCCTTTCTGGCGGACCCTCTAAGGTTTCTTACTCTGGCGATCGCTTCCATCTATTACTCCTTACTATCTACCTTTTTCTTTTTTCTTCTTTTCTTTATGCCCACGATATGTTCGTGTAGGTGAGAACTCACCCAGTTTATGTCCAACCATGTTTTCTGTAATGAAAACCGGTACAAACTTCTTACCGTTATGTACGGCGAAGGTATGCCCGATGAATTCGGGCAGTATAACCGATCTTCTTGACCAGGTCTTAACAACGGCTTTTTTACTGTCTTCGTTGAGCTTATCAACTTTTTTCAGCAGATGATCATCAACAAAAGGTCCTTTTTTAATCGAACGTCCCATACAAGTCCTCTAACCTCGTTTCTTTTTCATCGATTTGATGATATATTGACTGGATTGTTTACGTTTCTTTCTGGTTTTCCCACCTTTAGAAAACTTGCCCCAAGGTGAGACCGGATGTCTACCACCTGAACTCTTACCTTCACCGCCACCCATCGGATGGTCGATCGGGTTCATTGCTACACCACGGACAGTAGGTCGGATACCGAGCCATCTCTTTCTACCTGCTTTTCCGTAGGAGATGGAGTTATGTTCTGTATTGCCGATCTGCCCCATTGTTGCCAGGCATTCTTTTCTCAGAAGATAGATATCGTTAGAGGGTAGTTTAACGTGAACATAGTTCCCTTCTTTGGCTACTACCTGTGCGAAGGAGCCGGCGCTTCTCGCAATCTGGCCACCTTTCCCTGATTTGTACTCAATATTGTGTATAATAGAGCCGAGAGGAATCCTCTCTAACGGCAAGGTATTACCGAGTGCTATTGTGGCTTCCGGGCCGGACATAACCTTGTCTCCAACCTTCAGGCCCAGTGGGGCCAGTATGTATTTCTTCTCCCCGTCTGCATAGAACAGAAGAGCTATTCTGGCGCTCCTGTTAGGATCGTATTCGATTGCAGCAACTCTAGCAGGGATATTGAATTTATTTCTCTTAAAATCAATGATTCTGTAATGCCGTTTGTGCCCACCACCTTTGTGTCGGCAGGTAATCCTTCCCTGGTTGTTTCTGCCGGCCTTTTTCTTCATAGGCTTGAGCAGAGACTTTTCCGGTTTACTCTTCGTTATCTCGTCAAAAGTATAACCGGTCTTGAACCGCATTGTAGGTGTGATTGGCTTATATGACTTAATACCCATTTTTCAACCTCTTTTATACTTCAAAATCGGGGATAGTATAACCCTTTTTCAGAGTCACAATGGCTTTTTTCCAATCAGCTCTCTTGCCACTGAATCTACCCATTCTTTTGATTTTACCTCTCATTTGCATTGTATTTACGTCATTTACTACAACAGCAAATATCCTTTCTATCGCTTTCTTTATCTCGATCTTGTTCGCCTGTGTACTCACCTTAAATGTATATGAGTTATTATTACTGAGTTGATTACTCGATTTCTCCGTCAGAATAGGAGAAATTATGATTTCGCGTGGATGCTTCATTTGTTAAATACCCCCTCCACTGTCTTCAGAGCTGTCTCTGTAAAGAGCAAGTATCTGTTTTTTAGTATCTCATAGGGGAAGATACTGTCTGCTCTATCAGTCGAGATACCCGGCAGATTATTGAAAGATTTGATAATGTTCTTATCGCTGCCGTCGATTATGAGCAATTTTCTCCCTTTATCAGGAACGATCTTGCTCAGTATTTCCAGAGCTTGTTTCGTACTGGGATTATCAAAACTCAGATCCTCAATAATCATTATATGACCACTCTGAGCCTTTTCAGAAAGTGCAACCTTCAGAGCGAGTCTTTTCTTCTTTTTTGGTATCGGGCGGCACCAATCCTTTGGCCTGGGACCGAAGGCAACTCCACCACCAACCCTGATCGGAGATCTTCTTGAGCCAGCGCGAGCGTTTCCTGTCCCTTTCTGACGATACATCTTGGCGGTCGTCCCTTTTACTGCGGAACGATTCTTCACTGAAACCGTTCCCTGTCTCTGATTAGCGAGGTACATGTTGACTATCTCGTAGATCAGAGCATCCCTGTTCTGAGTCGATACATTAAATATATCCTCGTTCAGGGTTACAGTACCCAGCTTCTCGCCAGTTGCGGAGTATTTTACTGCCTCTAACATCTCTAAACTCCTTTTATATTTCCTTACTTAATAGCACGAGGCTGTTACGGTGTCCGGGAACAGAACCCTTCACCAGCAGTAAGTTGTTCTCTGTATCTACCTGTACTATCCTGATATTATTTATGGTTACTTTATCCAGGCCCATGTGACCGGCCATCTTTTTCCCTTTCATCACACGTGACGGGGTAGCACACTGTCCGACAGATCCACCACCCCGGAAAGATTCGTGAACACCGTGAGTTGCTTCGAAACCGCTGAAATTGTGTCGCTTCATAACACCTGCAAAGCCACGACCTTTCGAGACACCTGTTATCTTGATCAACTCGTTGGGAACGAACATGGAGGCATCGAACTCTTCCCCCTCTTCGACATCACGATATACTTTCAACTTGAATTCTTTTATATATCTGAACGGCTTGCTGTTATGTTTCTTGAAGTGGCCCATTCTAGCTTTATTGGCCTTCTTTTCTTTGATCTCTTCGAAACCTAATTGCATGGAATCATAACCATCAAGCTCTTTCGACTTCCGCTGTATAACTCTACAGGGTCCGGCTTTAATTACAGTGACAGGTATTACCTTTCCCTCTTCGTCAAAAACCTGGGTCATACCAATCTTTTTACCTATAAGCCCTATCATACTACTTTTCTCCTTTCCTTGACCTCAAAACTCCGGCTAAACTTTAATCTCGACGTGTACTCCGGCCGGAAGGCTCAATTTCTTCAGAGCACTTGTAGTTTGAGGAGTAGGATTCATTATATCTATCACTCGTTTATGGACACGCATCTCAAACTGGTCCTGTGATTTCTTGTCAACATGTGGCGAACGTAAAACCGTGTAGACCGTTTTCTCAGTCGGCAATGGTACCGGGCCTATAATCTTTGCACCGGTATTCCTGGCACTCTTGATAATCTCGGCAACCGAATTATCAAGCAGACGGTAATCATACGCCTTTAATTTAATCCGAATTTTGCTTAATTCATTAGTGGACATCATCACTCCTGTTTCGAATTTACTCTAATATCTCACCGACAACACCGGCGCCGATTGTTCTGCCACCTTCCCGGATAGCAAAACGTAATCCCTGCTCCATAGCTATCGGAGTTATAAGTTCTGCCTCAATTACAAGGCTGTCACCAGGCATAACCATCTCTATACCTTCTGGAAGGCTCAACGTTCCGGTCACGTCGGTTGTACGGAAATAGAACTGAGGACGGTAACCACTGTGGAAGGACTTCTTACGTCCACCCTCTTCCGCTGTCAGTATATAGGTGTTACCACGGAACTTCGTATGAGGGGTTACGCTCTTGGGCTTCGCAAGTACCATTCCACGCTCTACCTCATTCTTGGCCATTCCTCGTAAAAGGATACCAACATTGTCCCCTGCTTCTCCATAATCGAGTATCTTACGGAACATCTCAACACCTGTACAGGTGGTCTCGACTGTCTCCTTGATACCTACTCGCTCTACCTTTTCTCCTATCTTGATCTGCCCGCGTTCGATCCTGCCGGTAACTACTGTTCCACGGCCGGGAATGGAAAATACGTCTTCTATGGGCATCAAGAAAGGCTTGTCTTTATCTCGCTCTGGAAGAGGTACATAGCTGTCTACTGCATCCATCAATTCCTGGACCTGCTGCTCGCCCT
>Ga0334892_1001752_pt1 | contig 17251 bp, 22 predicted proteins | sample GraSluR3_MG_4_FD_207213 | JGI IMG/M metagenome (GOLD analysis project Ga0334892, IMG submission 207213) | Sludge microbial communities from methane-producing bioreactor in Wageningen University, Netherlands - Granular Sludge_15_04-R3 | ecosystem: Engineered > Bioreactor > Anaerobic >...
ATTGGAGAGCGTACGCCGGAAGGCTTCTATCGTACGGAAGCTGGTATCGAGCAAGCAATCGCTCGCGGTCTCGCTTATGCACCGTATGCAGATCTCGTCTGGTGTGAGACGTCTGAACCAGATTTGGCAGAGGCACGTCAATTTGCCGAAGCGATTCATGCGAAGTATCCAGGCAAACTTCTCGCTTACAACTGCTCGCCATCGTTCAACTGGAAGAAGAAGCTGTCAGACGAAGAGATCGCCACGTTCCAACAAGAAATCGGCGCAATGGGATACAAGTTCCAGTTCGTTACACTCGCTGGATTCCACGCGCTCAACTTCGGCATGTTTGAGCTCGCACGCGGTTACAAAGATCGTGGCATGGCGGCGTACTCGGAGTTACAGCAAGCAGAATTTGCGGCTGAAGTACATGGTTACACGGCGACACGTCATCAGCGTGAAGTCGGAACGGGTTACTTCGATGAAGTCTCGCTCGTCATCTCAGGTGGACAATCATCAACGACAGCGCTCGCAGGTTCGACCGAGACTGAACAGTTTGAAACACCGTTGCATTGAGCGATGCCCCTCGACAAGAGGGGTTTTTTGTGTCCAAATTTGGAACACCTGCATCTTGTTCACTTAAATGTGACTTATTTCACATTTTTGTTGTCGAACTCTTGCTACGCTGAACATGTCAAAATGAATATGGAGGTTATGACAGATGACACAGACATTCACGGGCGATACGCACGTATCTGAAATCGTCAAACAATGCCCGCAAGCGGCAGACATTTTCAAACGGAACCGAATCGATTTTTGTTGTGGCGGCAACCGACCACTCGCTGAAGCGACTGACAAATCGAAACGGTCGACGGAAGACATTTTAGAAGAAGTTAATGCGCTCTATCAACGCAAGCAAGAGATGAACGAGAAGAGCATCGATTGGGATGCCGCTTCTTCTTCGGAATTGATTGAGCACATCATTTATAAGCATCACCAATTTTTGACGGACGAATTGCCACAGCTCACACCATATGTGACAAAAGTGTTCCGGGTCCACGGACAAAATCATCCGCACCTCGGACGCATTCATCAACTGTTCAATCAATTGAAAGTGGAACTTGAACAACATATCGTCAAAGAAGAGACAGAAGACTTCCCGACGCTGCTTCGTCACGAGACCGCACCGACAGCTGAAACGAGACGGGAGCTTGATAGCATCTTGGCCTCGCTCGAGTCAGAACATGCAGCAGCCGGGGACATTTTAAAAGAGTTGCGTCAGATCACAAACGACTATACGCCGCCTGAAGGAGCGTGTGGGACGTATCGTCTTGTCTATCAACGGTTAGAAGCGCTCGAATCGGATACGTTTGAACACATTCATCTCGAAAACAACATTTTATTCCCGCGGGCGCGCGCGTTCGCTTAAGCAGTGGCACACCCCTACTTACGTAGAGGTGTCTTTTTGTGACGTTTGATACAGATGGGAGGCAAATCAAGCGCTACGATAAAGGGGAGGCAAAGGAGTGATTAATCATGAAACGGGTGAGTGAAGTCATTGTAGGGGTGACGGTCGCCTTATTACTAAGTCAAGTCTGGTCGAGTTCAGATTCGGAGGACACCGTGACCATTTTGGCGGCGGCAAGCTTAGGACCGGCTTTAGAAGCGGTCGAGCGACAACTTGAAGCAGAGTTCGATGGGATCGATGTTCGAGTCGTGACGAACGGGAGCGGCGCCTTGCGAGCACAAATCGATCACGGGTCTCCGGCAGATATCTTTTTAGCCGCGAGCGTTGATGATGTCGACCGACTACAAATCCCGATTCTAGAGCGGGATGCGTTCTTGTATAACGAGCTGTGGCTCGTGACACCGAAAGGGAAACCGTGCGCGGAGACATGGTACGACTTAAACGCATGTGCTCGGATCGTCATCGGTGACCCGGTCAATGTCCCGGCCGGTCGCTACGCGAAAGCGGCGCTAGAAGTGGAAGGCGTGTGGGAAGAAGTGGAACCGCGAATCATGTTCGCCCAGAATGTAAGACAAGTATTGACGCTCATCGAACAAGGCGACGCCAATGCGGGATTCGTCTATAAGACGGAACTGACGACGGACGTCGAGTCGCTTCAGTCGGTCCCGTTTGAAGCGACGGGTACGATCGCGTATCCGGCGGTCCGGTTGACGCACAACCCATACGTACACGATGTGTACGCGCGTTTGTTTGACGATGATATCCAAGCTCACTTTTTAGCGAAAGGATTTTCTAAATGACGCAACATCCACTTCAACTCACATTCGAAGTCGGGATGATGGCGACGGTGAGCGCCTTCGTCCTCGCCTTCGGAGCGGCTTATTTCATGCATCGCCGTCAATTCAAAGGAAAGCGGCTGCTCGAGACGGTGTTTTTACTGCCGCTCATCTTGCCGCCGACAGTCATCGGACTATACGCTTTGATTGTCCTCGGGAACAACGGGATCGGCGGATTGTTACCGATTACGATCTTGTTCACAAAACAGGCGAACATCATCGCATCCGCCTTGGCCGCGTTTCCGCTCATCTACCAAACGATTCGTCTCGGTCTTAAACAACTCGATGCGGAATGGTATGAGGCCGGACGCGTGCTCGGTGGGTCAGAGCGCCAACTGTTCACCTACGTGACGATTCCGCTGCTGTTACCTGCGTTGACGAGTGGGTTTGTCCTTGGTTTCGCACGGTCAATCGGCGAGTTCGGGATCACGATGATGATTGCCGGAAATATCCCGGGCGAGACGATGACGCTCGCCACAGCGATTTATGTGGCGACAATCAACGGTGATATGACCCAGGCGCTCGTCTGGAGCGGGTGGTTAGTTGGTTTGGCGTTTTTAGTCCTCTGGCTAAGTGAACGTTACGGCAAGCGTTCATATTAGTCGATCACGTCGATTTTTTTCACATAAGACCGGTTCGGAGTATTTAAGATACTCGGACCGGTCTTTTTCCAAATGTGGACGTGGTCCCCGACAGTGATTTGCTCGAACGTGGCTTTCACTTGAAACTTGAACCAGCTTACGTCTTCCGGTTCACTTTGTGCGAACAAGGTGTCAGGAGAGAGCGTGGCCTCTTCTGCGGTAATTCCGCTGATGACGAGTGCGGTGCGGTCAGATTCATTTATTTCAATCACATACCCCTCGACATCTGGTTCGGTCGTCGCTCGATTGGCGAAGACGAAACCGATGGAAAAGACGACGAGCATGGCCGCGATGGTGAGGAATAACATGATTTTAAGCGATGATTTCATAAGGGAACGCCTCCTTCGTTCATTATTCTGTCACGTCTCGAATCGCTTATCTGTGAAAAAAGTAACAGTTAAGTCGAGATGTCATCTTTATGATGAAACTATGAAGTCGCTCGGAAAGAGAAGGGGGAACACATATGTCCGATCGTTATTTTTATTCGACCGCCGCAAAGTGGTCGTTCGTAGGATTCACCGTCTTGGTGCTCTCGACATGGATCGCCTCGGCAGGATTTGAGCACGTAGACATGGCGCTGTTCGGCTACTATATCGCCGCCGTCATTTGCATGATTGGGATGGTCGTCCGCTTGACGTTATTTTTTGCACGGCCGGCCACCTCACAAGTATTGAAGCGGAGCCTCAAACAAATGAAGGCAGAAAAGAAACGGGCCGGTAAAGCCGTCGCCACGACAACTGTCAATAACATCGTCTTACAGAAGTTCATCTGGGAACGTGGCTGGTACCGCTGGACCCAACATATGTTGATTGCCTGGGGATGTCTCGGGTCGTTCGCCATCACATTCGGGCTGACGTTCCAATGGATGCGGTTTGATTTGATTGATATCGAGACGTATCAGATTGTCGTCTTTAACATCCCGACCATCAAGATGGCTGCGCACGGGTTGTTCGCGGAGCTCGTCTATAACGGGTTGAACATCACCGCGCTCATGTTGCTCGTCGGCGTGCTCATGGCACTCTATCGCCGGATCAACGACCAGGACGTGAAAGTGACCCAGCGGTTCGAATTTGATATTTTACCGCTCCTCATGTTGCTCATCGTCACTGTCTCGGGGTTGTTGTTGACCGTATCGTACGTGTTCTTCGGAGGCTTCATCCATCACGAGCTCGCCTTGTTCCATCAATTGACCGTCATCATCTTTTTATGTTACTTCCCGTTCGGTAAACTGTTCCACTTGCCGGTCCGACCGATGGCGGCCAGCGTCCCGATGAACTACCGGGAAGTCGAAGCGGATGAGACCCGTGTCTGCGCCGGGTGCGGGACACGTTATGCGACGGACAATCAAGTCGAGGACGTCCAAGCGATTTTGCAAGCACAGACGATCCAGCTCGGGCTCAGTGACGGGACCCAGCTCTCCGATTACTGCCAACCGTGTCGACGTTCGATGCGTGTGAAGATGCAATTGAACCTGATGAACGGACAGTTACCGACACACCCGGTCGATACGAATACCGGTATGTCGATGCCGGGATTCGGCCGACCGAAGGAGACGAAAGGTGAGGCAAAAGATGAGACACCTGTGCGTTAAGTGCGGCGAACCGATCGGCACGCTTGAAGAGATTGAACAAGTGAAACAATTGCTCGAAGGGTCGGACCAACTCGTGAAAGTCGATGCGGCGCACACGGTCCAAGACCTCTGTCACGGCTGTCGTCGTCGGGCCCGGCTCGATTCGGCGCTCGGACGGCCTGGAAGTGACGGGATGCATTATCCGCTTCAAACGATTAATGGCTATCACGTCAGTGGATTTTCAAAACGAAGAGCGGAAACGTTCTATGGAGGGGAAGACGATGAGTGACTTTTTAACGTCGCCAGAAGTACAGAACTTAATCAAACCAGGCGAAAAATTGATTACAACCCATTGCTGTTACTGTGGCATGCAGTGCGGCATGCATATCCGGGTCGATGAGAAAACCGGGGCCGTCAAAGGCGTTGAACCACGCTACGATTTCCCGGTCAACAAAGGAAAACTTTGTCCGAAAGGCGTCACGGCCTATCAAACGATCGAACATCCGGACCGCATCATGACTCCGCTCATCAAACGGAACGGCAAGTTTGAGAAAGCGACATGGGAAGAAGCACTCGACGTGATCGAAGCAAACTTTAAACGCATTCAACGAGAGCATGGGAAAGATGCGGTGTCCGTCTTCGGCGGCGTCTCGATGACGAATGAAAAATGTTACCTCGTCGGGAAGTATGCGCGGGTCGCACTCGGCACACGGTTCATCGATTACAACGGTCGCTTCTGCATGTCGTCAGCTGCCGGCGGTTTCTTAAAGACACTTGGGATTGACCGCGGAGCGACGCTTCCGTGGACGGAGTTCGAGCATGTCGACACATTCTTTGTCGCCGGTTCGAATATCGCCGAATGTCATCCGACGACGACGCAACATATTTGGAAGGCGAAAGACAAAGGCGCGAAAATCATCGTCGCCGACCCGCGTGAAATTCCGATGGCGCGCGTCGCCGATGTCCATCTCGATTTGAAGCCAGGGACGGATGCGGCGCTTGCGATGGGACTGCTCAACTTTTTAGTCGAACACGATTATGTTGATCAAGCGTACGTGGATGAGCGTTGCGATAACTATGAAGAGTTGAAAGCGTCGGTCCGAGACTGGACGCTCGAACGGACGAGTGAGGTGACCGGTGTCGCCATCGAAAAACTCGAGAAGGCCGGTCATATTTATGGGAAGAGCCCACGTTCGGTCATGTTGTTCGCTCGCGGCGTCGAACAACAGTCAAAAGGCGTCGACAATGTCTCGCTCTATACGTCGATGGCGCTCTTACGAGGCATGATTGGGAAGTTTGCTTCGGGCGTCGCCACGATGACGGGGCAAGGGAACGGGCAGGGTGGACGAGAACATGGACAAAAAGCAGACCTGTTACCAGGCTACCGAAAATTAACTGATCCGAAAGCCATTGAATATGTGAGCGGGGTTTGGGGCATCGATCCTTCCGAGATGCCAAAACCAGGTGTGTCCGCGTTCGAAATGTTCGATGAGATTCAAGCGGGAACGATTCGGGCGATGCACCTCATGTGTTCGAACCCAGCCGTTTCGGCACCGAACCTTCCGTACGTGTGGGACAGTTTCAACAAACTCGATTTCTTCGTCGTTAGTGACTTCTTCATGTCGGAATCTTGTGAGTTCGCTGATGTCGTCTTACCGGCTTGTTCGTGGGCCGAAGACGAAGGGACGACGACAAACTTAGAAGGACGAGTCATTCGGATCCGGAAAGTGCGCGAACCGCTCGGGGATTCGCTTCCAGACTGGGAAATCATGAAGCGGATCGCTGAGCGGATGGGACGCGGACAGTACTTCCCGTATGAGACGGCGCGTGACATCTGGGAAGAGTTCCGCATCGCGACGAAAGGTGGAGCGGCTGACTACTCTGGGATCACATGGGAACGAATCGATGACGAGTATGGTGTCTTTTGGCCATGTCCGTCCGAAAATCATCCCGGCACACCGACGATGTTCAAAGAACGGTTTGGAACGGCGAATGGAAAAGCAAATTTGCCTGTCGTCACATATCGGCCGGCCGGTGAATATGCGAATGAAGAATATCCGGTCACGCTCACGACAGGTCGGGTCGTCTTCCATTACTTATCGGGCAATCAGACGCGCCGTGTCGACTTCTTGAGCACGATGTCAAAACTGCCGTTCGTGGAGATCCATCCGGAGTTAGCATCAAGTTATGGCCTTCAAACGGGCGACAAAGTCGAGCTTCGCACACGTCGCGGGTCGATTGTCGTCGAAGCACGTTTGACGAAGGCGATTCGAAAAGATACGGTCTTCGTCCCTTATCATTGGGGCAAGGAGCTTGCCATCAATCAATTGACGAACCCGTGTCTCGATCCGATGTCACGCATGCCGGAGTTCAAGGTATGTGCGGTACAAATGAAAAAGTTACCGGCCAACACCCCGTTACACATTAATCCGTTGACGGTCCCGCTCGGATCAAGCGTGCCGTTCATGGCGGACCATGCGATTGCGACGAGCTGTCACGTCATGGATGAGGAGGTTCATACGAAATGAATAAGGTCATGTATTTAGAGTTTGAACGTTGTATCGGCTGTCGGGCCTGTCAGGCAGCTTGCCGCGAATGCGGGGACCACGAGGGGCTCGAGCGCAACTATGTGGATTATATCGATTTCTCGGAGAACCGTCAGACGTTCCCGATGATCTGTATGCAGTGTAAAAATCCGGCTTGTGCTCAAGTATGTCCGGCGAATGCGATTCAAATCACGCCAGAGGGCGTCGTGTTATCGGCTTCAGAAGAAAAATGTATCGGCTGCCGGAACTGTACGTTCGCTTGTCCGTTCGGGATTCCGAAGTTCGACTTTGAGAAGAATAAGATGTATAAGTGCGACATGTGTTACGACCGCTCCAAACATGATATCGCGCCGATGTGTGCGTCGGTTTGTCCGTCGGATGCGATTCGCTTCATCGACCATGACGAGATGATGCAACTCCGTCGTCAACGCGTCCAAATGAACATGATCGAAGGGAAAAAGCCTTCGCAAGACGATAAATGGAATTACGTCCCTGAATTCTTTGGCGTCTATTCCGATTGAGATGGAAAGGAAGATGACTTATGTCGAATGAATCAAAAGACCGGGAACGCTTATCCGAACTCGTCGATAACTTGAGTCGGGCCGATGACGTGAAACTGAATCGACGGGCGTTCATCAAATCAACGTTCGGCGCAGGTATCGCACTCGGTCTCGCGACTATCCCGTTCAATATCGCGGCCTTCGTTCGAAGCGAGCCGAGAACCGACCGTCAGTTCATCACGACGGTCGAGGCGCTAGAGCGCGGGAAATCACTCGAATTTGAATATCCGGGTACGGAACCATCGTTGCTCGTTCATTTAAAGAATGGTGAATTCGTCGCCTATAACAACAAATGCACTCATCTGCAGTGCCCAGTGTTTTATGTGGAGGAAGAAGATGTTCTTCTTTGTCCGTGCCATCGTGGTTACTTCGGTGTCGACGGCCAACCACAGGCCGGTCCGCCGCAGCGGGAACTCCCTAAAATCTTGCTTGAAATCGAGAACGGGAAGATTTTTGCGGTCGGAAGAGAGATTCATCATGGGGCGTAACGGTTGGAGTTTAATCGGATTGGTCATATTGCTCGCGACGAACATGATACTCTTGCAATATACAATTGAGAGCTACATGGTGTATAATCACGCCTCGATGCGACTGTATATGATCATCGCCGTCATCAATGTCGGATTGATCGGCTTATTATATCGATATTGGAAAAAAATTGAATATCGTACGAAAGAATAGTCCTCCCCTTGAAACGCTTCCAAATGTTGATTGCGTTTCGAGGGGGTTTGTGTTTAGAATGAAGGCAAGCTTTCATATGGCGCAACGTATTTTAAGGAAGGTCGGTGGAAATGGCTCATTCAAGTAAAGCGATGGTGCTCGAGGAAACAAAAAAATTGGCACATCGAATCATTCATGTCCCAAAAGGCGGTTTTCTGTTCCGAGAACAAGAAGACGCAGCTGAATTTTATATTGTAAAGAGTGGACTGATTCAAATTTCGAAATTGACGGAAAATGGAAAAGAATTGACGTTACGTTGTTTAAGCGCTGAGGCTTGTTGCGGAGAGTTGACGTTATTCGCAATCGAACCAAAATATTTATTTAACGCCAAGGCGTTAGAAGATAGTGAAATTTACGCGGTCAAAATCGAGCGTATTGAAACGATGATTTTGTCGTCGAACCCGGAATTCGTCCGCGAGTTCATGGTCATGATCAACGAACATATGCGGAAACAGCATACGAAATTTAGAGACTTGGTGCTGAACGGGAAAAAAGGAGCGCTCTACTCGACGCTCATTCGTATGGCGAACAGCTATGGGGTGGAAGTCGAAGACGGCATTCTCATCGACTTGAAACTGAAAAACCAAGAGCTCGCCAACTATTGCGGGACATCGCGTGAACGCGTGAATCGCATGTTGAACGAGCTCGCCCAAGAAGGGATTATTTCACTCCCTTCCCGTCAAATCATTATCCATGACCTCGACCGGTTGAAACTGCTCAACCATTGTGAGGACTGTCCGGTCTCGGTCTGTGTCATCGATTGATCACATTACGGCGGCAAGCGATAGCTCGCCTTCAAAATGCTCCAATCCATCGGTCTCGATTGTACAGGCCGATACATAAAACTCGCCATCTTCCATCAATTCATAAGACCGGAGCACGCCTTCGGCTAGCTTGATCCCGTTGGCACGGACCTCGACGACGACACCTTCCATCGAGCGGACACGCGCTGCAGATAAAAAGTCGAGCCATCGTTTGAAATGGCGATAAACGGTGACCGTGGTCCCGTCCCCTAAGTAACCGATAACTGCCTGGGTATCATCGATCGTCACGTCATGGTGAGTGTCGATCCGAACGAGCAAGGTGTGCAGCGCTTCTAGTTCTTCTAACGGACTTTCAAGTGGGAATGTGATATCGAGCCCCGTTTCGGTGAACGCAGCCTCGGCGATCGCGACGCCGAAGACACGGAACACGTGGGCCCCGTCTTGACTGAAGAAATATGGTTGTAGCGCCAAGCGAACTTCGGGCGCACAGTGGATTTGAATGAGATGTGACAAATTAATCCCTCCTCTATTCCTTATCGTAAGGAATCGGGGAGGGTTTTTCTGTGTTCAATGTCACAGAAACAAAAGATAGGCGATTTTGTCACAGATTGATGACAGGGTGAGAAAAAAACGCAAGATGCGAAATAAGTGTGAAAGAAGGCACACTTTTTTTAGGGGGTGGCCGATAGGATGAGATTAGGGTACGAATTGAACCGTTAAGAGGAGGAATAGACTATGCAACAATTAGACAAAGGGTCACACGCACTCGCGGAGTGGAAGCCAGAGGATGGGGGATTCTGGGAAGAGACGGGAAAACAAGTCGCCAATCGGAACTTGCTCGTTTCGGTCCCGGCACTGACGCTTGCATTCATCGTCTGGCAAATGTGGTCGGTCGCGGCCGTCCAATTGAATTCGATCGGGTTTAGCTTTACGCAAGGCCAGCTGTTCACGTTGGCCGCCCTACCTGGACTCGTCGGGGCGACGTTGCGCTTTTTCTATACGTTCGCAAACAGTATATTCGGCGGTCGGAACTGGACGATCTTCTCGACATCGATTTTGTTGTTGCCGCTCCTAGGCATCGCCTATGCCGTTCAAAACGTCAATACGCCGTATTGGGTATTCATGATTTTGGCCGCACTTTGCGGACTAGGCGGCGGAAACTTCTCGTCATCAAACGCCAACATCGGCGCGTTTTATCCGAAAGCGAAAAAAGGGACGGCGCTAGGGATTAACGGAGGCATCGGGAACTTGGGCGTCTCGCTCGTCCAATTGATCACACCGCTCGTCATCACGACAAGTATTTTCGGGTTCATCGGCGGGAACGCCCTCGTGACCGAGACCGGCGAAGAGATTTGGCTTCAAAACGCCGCGTTCCTTTGGGTCGTGCCGACCATCATTTTGACGGTCTGCGCATACTTGTTCATGGATAACTTACCGACCGCGCGTCAATCGCTTCGTGAACAGGCGAGCGTGTTTAAAGACAAACATTTTTGGATTCAAACGTTGCTCTACACGGCGGCGTTCGGTTCCTTCATTGGATATGCCGCAGCGTTCCCGATGATTTTAAAGTTAAAGTTCCCTGAGTCGGACTTGATGGCGCTCGCCTTCCTTGGTGCATTCCTTGGCGCCTCTTCGCGTCCGTTCGGGGGCTGGATCAGTGATAAGATCGGAGCGGCCAAAGTGACATTAATCGTGTTCGGAATCATGGCGCTCGGTACGATCAGTGTCATCATGGCCATCACGAACAGCAACTTGACGATGTTTTTCATCTCCTTCGTCGTCTTGTTCATCGCAACAGGACTCAACTCTGGAGCGACGTTCGCGATGATTCCCCACGTATTCGTGGCGACGAAGACACCGGCCGTCGTCGGATTCTCGGCAGCTTTTGCTGCTTACGGAGCCTTCTTCATTCCGAAGATGTTCGGTTGGTCGCTCGAGCTCGTCGGTTCGTTCAACGGTGCGTTGTTCGTCATGCTAGGGCTCTATGCGATCTCGATTGCCACCACAATTTATTATTACTTGCGCAGCGGTGCTGAGAAGCCGATTCGCTGACAAATCGACGCAGGGACTGTGAGGGTCCCTGCTGTCGTTGATGGATAGAAAGGATGAACCAAGATGACACCATGGACCGATCGACGGAGACGACCGTTGGAAGACTTACGCATCTCAGTCATTGATAAATGCAACTTTCGTTGCCGATACTGCATGCCGGAAGAAGCGTTCCGCCACCACCAATTTTTAAAACGAGATGAGTTGTTATCGTTTGACGAGATCGAGCGCTTCGTTCGCATCATCGCCCCACACGGCGTGAAAAAAGTGCGTCTGACCGGGGGCGAACCTCTACTCAGGCCGAATCTCGATGAACTGATTCGCCGCCTTCGCGCGGTCACGACCATCGAGACTATCGGATTGACGACGAACGGCGTCTATTTAGAACGGATGGCGAAAGTGTTGAAGCAAGCTGGGCTCGACCGGGTCAACGTCAGTCTAGACGCCTTATCGGCCGAGACGTTCGGGATGATGAACGGACGCGGCACGTCGCCCGAGACGGTATTACGAGGAATCGATGAGGCGAAACGGCAAGGGCTCGAAGTGAAAGTGAACATGGTCGTCCGAAAAGGCTGGAACGATCATGAAGTCGCCTCGATGGCCGCGTATTTCAAAGAACGGAACATCACACTCCGTTACATCGAGTTCATGGATGTCGGCACGGCGAATGAATGGAACGTCGAACATGTCGTGTCGTCTGAATCGATTCTTGAGGTGTTGAAACAACGAAATGGATTACTTGAACCGCTTGCACCCGAAACACTAGGAGAAGTCGCGCAACGTTACCGTTACACGGATGGGGCGCAAGTTGGCTTCATCTCTTCGGTCAGCCAACCGTTCTGCGGAACGTGTACGCGAGGTCGCCTATCGAGTGACGGCAAATGGTACACGTGCCTGTTCGCAGAAGACGGGACCGATATCCGCGAATTGCTCCGCAGTGGGGCGAGCGATGAATTGATTGCCATGACACTAAAAATGGTATGGGAAGTACGGGACGACCGCTATTCGGAAGAACGGTCGCGAACTGGGAGTCGGACGCGAAACCGAATTGAAATGAGTTATATCGGAGGATGAAGACGATGCAAGCACACAACCATGTACATCAAAACACACAGCGTGTCCGGGCAGCGATTTTGACGATCTCGGATACGCGAACACTCGATACGGACGTGTCTGGCGAACATATTTGTACGCTATTAAAAGAAGAAGCACATACGGTCACATACCGCGAAATCACGAAAGATGACTCATTTGAAATCGAAGCGGCCGTCAGACGAATGGTCGACGAAAAAATGGACGTCATCTTGACGACCGGGGGAACGGGCATCACGAAACGGGACGTCACCATTGAGACGATTCGACCGCTGCTTGACCGAGAAATGGTCGGCTTCGGCGAGTTGTTCCGTTATGTCAGCTTCACGGAAGATATCGGACCGGCGGCGATGTTGTCGCGAGCTTTAGCAGGACGCATCGGGGATACGATCATCTTTTCGATGCCAGGGTCGCGAGGCGCCGTCGACTTGGCGATGACTCGCTTGATTCTCCCTGAGCTCTCCCATATCGTCTGGGAAGCGACGCGATGATCGGCATCGTCTTGGCAGGCGGAAAATCGCGCCGGTTCGGATCCCCTAAATGGCAAGCCTGTTATGAGGACATCTCGTTTGAAGAGCGGGCGCGACAGACACTCGTTACAACGACGACGTCCCAATGGAGCGTCGTACCGGCCGGACAGTCGATGACCTCATATCAACTTGAAGATGACATGGAATGGCGCGGCATGGGGCCGCTCGCCGGCATCGTCACCGTCATGCGGCACGTCCCGGCTGAATGGTATGCCATCTGTGCGTGTGATACACCTTTGTTGCCGTCGCCCGTTTATGAACGGCTTGTGATAGAACGAGAGAATCAGCCGGTTGTCGCCTACGCAGATAATCGAATCCATCCGCTCATCGCCTTGTATCCCCGCTCGATACTGTCCCAGTTCGAAGCCGCTTTACGTCGAGGCGAACGGGCGGTCATGCCTCACTTGACAGAGGCGACAATCGTCTCGTTTGCTGAACGGGACTGGTTTAAAAATGTGAACACACCGAGTGATTATGAAGAATTGCTAGGAAAGGAAGTGGAGTAATGGAAAAGATGTCGACGCTATTTCGTAAGCCGCTCGCCGTTGACGAGGCGGTCATCCGTGTCCAAGAAGCGACGGGGAAAGGTCGGACGGAAACGGTACCGTTGTATCGAGCGAACGGCCGGATTTTAGCGATGGATCTCACTGCGACGCATGACGTTCCAGCATTTAATAAATCTCCGTATGACGGTTTTGCTGTCCAGTCCGCGGATTTGTTGAGAGCGAGCCGCGATGAACCGGTGACATTACCCATTCAATACGTTCAGGGAGCCGGACACGTCGGAGAACCGCTCCGCGCCGGCGAGGCGATTCGCATCATGACCGGGGCAAAAATTCCAGACGGAGTCGATGCGGTCGTCATGCTCGAGCTCGCACAAGCGGATGAACGAGTCGTGACGTTCAAGCGACCGGCCCGCGATGCCAATATTTCCTATCGTGGGGAAGATATGACGGCGGGGACGAATATCGTTGACCGAGGCACCCGCATTAATCCGGGCGTCATCGCCTTGCTCGCTACGTTCGGGTATGAGCAGGTCGACGTATACGTAAAACCGCACATCACCGTGTTTGCGACCGGTGATGAGCTCGTTGAACCGGGACAGAAAAAAACCGATGGGCAAATCTATAATTCGAATGCATATATGATTCTCGCTCAAATCGAGGCACTCGGTGGCGCGGCGACATATGGCGGTATCTTGCCGGATACGTTCGCTTCGACAAAGCGGGCGATTGACGAGGCACTTCGGACGAGTGATGCCGTCGTCACGACAGGCGGGGTATCGGTCGGAGATTTTGATTATTTACCGGATGTATATGAGGCGCTCGGGGCGACGGTGCTGTTTAATAAAGTTGGGATGCGGCCAGGGTCCGTCACGACGGTCGCGCACGTCGAACATCGGTTGTTGTTTGGATTATCCGGGAATCCGTCGGCGTGTTTTGTCGGAACGGAACTGTTTGTCGGCACGTATATGAAGACGTTATTCGGGCAAGCGGAGCGACCTGTCATCCAGGCGGAACTTGGTGTCGATTTCCCGAAAACGAATCCGTTCGACCGGTTCGTGCGTGGACATGTGACGATTGATGCGACCGGGCAGACGGTGGTTCATCCGAGCGGGAAAGACAAGTCGGGCATCGTCTCCTCACTCGCGACGTGTAACGCGTTGATTCATCTGCCAGGCGGAACGAGAGGGTTTCAAAAAGGGGACTCGGTGCGATGTCGAATCATCGATCAGCTTTGATTTTACAAGTGGTCGGCTATCAAAATAGCGGTAAAACATCGTTCGTTTCTGAGCTGACAGCACGCTTATCGGCGACGGGGCTCCGTGTCGGTGTCATCAAACACCACGGTCACGGAGGGACGTTCGACTTGCCGATGACGGACTCGCATCGTCACGCGTTGGCTGGTGCCGTGCTATCGAGTGTGATCGGTGAAGACGGGACGTTAATCGAGTGGCAAGCGGTCGACACGTTTGAGTTGCTCCTCAACTGGTACGAGGCGCACGTCGACATCGTGATCATCGAGGGATACAAACGGAAAGATTATCCGAAAGTGGTGCTCGTGCGAGACGGGCATGAACAACCGGTCGATGTGACGAACGTGATCGCGCGCGGAGATTCCGTGGCAGACAAGGACCGGTTGATGCGTTTAGTGGAAAGGTGGATGGAGAATGAAATGGTATCAAGTGAATGAACATCCGCTCGAACCGATGGCGCTTTACGAAACGGTCCGGCATCGAAACGTCGGGGCGGTCGTGCTGTTTATCGGGACGGTGCGAGAAATGACGGGTTCCAAACAGACTGAGCTCTTGGAGTATGAATCATACGTACCGATGGCCGAGAAGATGCTCGAACAAATCGCGAAAGAAGTGGCGGAACGTTGGCCTGGTGCGTTGACGGCGATCCATCACCGGATTGGACGACTCGATATCATGGAAGAAGCGGTCGTCATCGCGACGAGTTCTTCCCATCGCGCCGACGCATACGAGGCGAATCGTTACGCCATCGAACGGATTAAAGAAATTGTCCCAATTTGGAAACGGGAGCATTGGACCGACGGCACGAAATGGATGGGTGATCAAAAAGAACAACACCCAGGACGCCCGGAAGGAGTGACGTACACATGATTGAGGTATTATGTTTTGCCCACGTGGCAGAAGAGTTGGCGGTCCGGTCCTATACCGTTTCGGCTCCACAAACAATCGCCGCCTTGCGAGCGGATTTGGCCGAGCGGGGCGTGTCGGGAGCGGAACGTCTCATGTTCGCGGTCAATGAGCGCTATGAGACGGACGAATATACGGTTGCAGACGGAGACACGGTCGCCGTCATTCCAATGGTGAGCGGAGGATAAACGATGGAACTGACACACATGAACGACCAAGGGCGGGCGCGGATGGTCGATGTCTCGGATAAACCGGAAACGACACGGACAGCTCGGGCCCGCACATCAGTTGAATTGAGCAGTGAACTGAAACAGCTCATCACGGATGGTGACCTTGCGAAAGGCGACGTGCTTGCTGTCGCCCAAGTGGCCGGGATTATGGCCGCCAAAGAGACGAGCCGCATCATCCCGATGTGTCACCCGCTCGCCTTGAAAAAAGTCGATTTAACATTCGAATGGGACGAGACACAGCTCATCATCGAGTCGTTCGTGAAGACGAAAGGTGATACCGGTGTTGAGATGGAAGCGTTGACGGCCGCATCGGTCGCAGCGTTGACCGTATACGATATGACGAAAGCGGTCGATAAAGGCATCGTCATCGGGCCGACATACTTGCTTGAGAAACAAGGCGGGAAGTCAGGGGACTACGTCCGATGACACATGTTCCGGAACGTTACGCGCGGCAGGCCCGGTTCCACGGTATCGGTGGGGACGGGCAAGAACGTCTGATGGTGAAACGAGTGCTCGTCGTCGGTCTCGGTGCGCTCGGAGCGGCCGTGAGCGATCAACTTGTTCGGGCCGGCGTCTCACTTATCCTCGTCGACCGCGACTATGTAGAGGTGACGAACTTACAACGACAGACGCTCTATACGGAACAGGACGCACGTGCCGAGACGCCGAAAGCGGTCGCGGCGCTCGAACGCCTGCGGACCATCAACTCAGACGTTGAGTTGGACGCGCAGATCGCCGACGTATCGTGGGATTGGCTTCGGCCTTTGCCGCCCGTTGATCTCGTCTTGGACGCGACCGATAACGTCGAGACACGTCTTCTATTGAACGATTTCGCACTCGAGCGCGGCATTCCGTTCTTGTTTGCCTCTTGTGTCGGGGCATACGGCATGAACTACACGGTGATGCCGGAAGAAGCGCCGTGTCTTCGTTGTCTCATGCGTCATTTGCCGTTAGCCGGACAGACGTGCGCGACAGCGGGGGTGGTGGCTCCCATCGTGCAACATGTGGCGAGTCGTCAAGCCGTCGAGGCGTTGAAATATTTGACCGGGCGTCATGAACAAATGGAACGTCGACTGTTGATTGAAGACATGTGGGAGAATCAGTCACAGCGGCTCGATGTCGCACGGCTCGTCGACGTGTCTTGCCCGTCTTGTCAGACCCATGACTACCCGAGTCTTGTTTCAAGTCGACAGCAGACAGCGCTCCTATGTGGTCGCGATGTCGTCCAAGTCCGTCGCTCCATCGAAGGGCTTGACCCGATTGCGCATCAACTCGAGCGGGCGGACATCACCGTGAAGCAGACCCCGTTCACGTTAGAATGGCGATGGCGGAATCATCGGATGCTCTTGTTCAAAGACGGAAGGGTTCTCGTCCATGGCGTTGACGATGCGCATGTCGCGGTCGCGATGGTCGATGAATGTCTTGGTACGTAATTCATCGCATCATAGAGCTTGTTTCTCCCTAAAAAAATACAAAATGATACAACAATTTCTGCGACACGTCATCAGCGTGAAGTCGGAACGGGTTACTTCGATGAAGTCTCGCTCGTCATCTCAGGTGGGCAATCATCAACGACTGCACTAGCTGGGTCGACAGAAGCAGAG
>Ga0334892_1001755_pt1 | contig 17236 bp, 7 predicted proteins | sample GraSluR3_MG_4_FD_207213 | JGI IMG/M metagenome (GOLD analysis project Ga0334892, IMG submission 207213) | Sludge microbial communities from methane-producing bioreactor in Wageningen University, Netherlands - Granular Sludge_15_04-R3 | ecosystem: Engineered > Bioreactor > Anaerobic > Unclassified...
AAGTAGTGAGTGGTGAGTTGTGAGATCCAGCGGAAGCTTAGCTTCGAAGGAAAAACCGGAGGGAGAGAAAAGGATGTAGGATTTAGAATTTAGAATGTACAATGAAGAACCAGAGGGAGGAAAAGCAAGGAGAGATGGGTGATGGGGTGATGGGGTGATGGGGTGACGAAGTGACGGAGTGACAAAAAGTAGTGAGTGGTGAGTTGTGAGTTCCAACGGAAGCTTAGCTTCGAAGGAAAAACCGGAGGGAGGAGAAGCAAGGAGGATTAGCAGATTAACGGATGAAAACCGGAGGAAGGCATAGCAAGAAAAAGGTGCTGGGGTTGCTTAGTTGTATAGTTAAAATCCTGCGGAAGGCGAAGCAAGGTTTTTTTCCACAAATAGATACAAATGACTCGAATAAGTAAAAAACCAGATGAAGTAAAGCAAGAAGCTAATTCGAATTGAGAATTATCCATTGCTCAGAAAAAAATCCTTGACCTATAAAACTCTTTCATTAAATTGCCAATGTTACTCTTTAGGGGTAATAATAAAAACAGTGATAGGGCTTATTGTATGTGCCTTTAAACTGAATTTATATTATCACTAAAATAGACATAATTTCTCCTTCAAGCTGCACATTCGGTAGCCCTGTCGAAGGAGAAAACTATGGTGGGCAAGTCTTTAGCTCTCTCTTTAGTCTTCCTCTGCTGCTTCTCTATCTTACAGGCAGATGAATTATTCATCGAAGTTGCTGCGGGGTTAACTGATATTCTTCTTTCTTCACACGCCTGGTGCGATATTAATGATAACGGCCTGTTAGATATCGGCTTTCTCGGCAGGGACAGTTCCATAGGTTACACAGAGATATTTATAAACAACGGTGATGGAACGTTCAGTGAATATCCGGATGATCTATTCGATCTGGAGAGGGGTGCATTAACCTGGAGCGATTTCGATAATGACGGTTATCCCGATCTTCTCATCTGCGGAGGATATGCCGTTTCTACTGCTAACAGTGCAACTCTGCTTTACAGAAATAACGGAGACGGAACCTTTTCTGATACCGGGCTGAATTTTCCGGGGGTTGTAAATAGTTCTGCTGTCTGGGCTGATTTCAGTAATAACGGATTAAGCGATTTCCTTCTTACTGGAGATGCTGATGGAGGCCCAATTTTACGGATTTTTTATAATAATGGCGATGGGAGTTTTACCGAGACTTCTCCATCACTGCCAGCGATACGATATGGTGCTGTGGCCGTGGCTGATTTCGATAACGACGGTCTTCTCGATATACTACTCAGCGGCCGGAATGGTGGGGATAGCGACCTGATAACAGAACTCTACAGGAATCTGGGGGATGGAGTTTTTGAGGTTACGGAGGATAGCTTTCCCGGCCTGCGTTATGGTGACGCAGCCTGGGGTGATTTCGATAACGACGGTTATCCTGATATCCTGTTGAGCGGGAGAAATGACAATGGTGACTATTCAACACTGCTCTACAGAAATCTTGGAAACAGTCCTGCAGGAGGGCATTCAGGATTCGAAGTTGTGGCCAGCGCTGATCTTATAGATTTAAATAACAGTGCCGTAGCCTGGTGTGATTTCGACAATGACGGTTATCTTGATCTCTTCATCTCGGGAAGGGATGACACAAATACCTATCAATCAAAGATTTATAGAAATTCAGGACACGACGAGTCTGGTAACCATCTCGGATTTCAGGAGATATCATTTGAACTGGTTGGAGTTTCAAATGGTGATATCAGCTGGGGTGATTTCGATAATGACGGTAAGATCGATCTACTTATGTCGGGATTGTCACACAATGGGAGATTGACCTCTCTGCTTAAAAACAATACCGGGAGGGAGAACGAGCCTCCACTCTCCCCTGTATTGACGGTTCAAACGAATGGCCGGAGGGTTGACTTTCTGTTCAGTGGCAGTCAGGACGATACCACTCCGGAAGAGTCACTTCTTTATGATCTTCGAGTAGGTTATACTCCAGGAGGAATAGAGATATATTCGCCACTGGCAACTGATAGTGGCTTCCGTAAAGTCCCTGAATCTGCGAACTTACGGAAAACCTGGTATCTCCTGCTCGAGCCGGGCTATTATTTTGCAGCTGCACAGGCAATCGATCACTCCTTTACCGGATCTCCCTTCTCTAACGAGACGGCATTCTCCCTGATAGATCCAGTAATCGATCCCCTCACCGGAAGTGAGATCAGACCGTCTTTAAGTATAATTGATATAGCATTTTCTTCCTTCATCTCCATTACATCCAGCTGGGAAGCGGGGAACCACCCTTTTCCTGAGACGGGGCTTTCACTGATACTCAATGGCAGCGATCTTTCCGGTGCTCAGCTTACCATCGATCCTGATCTCGGCTTCATCCCCTACTCTATCGCCTGCAGAGCAGAGAATTCTGAAGGTTATAGCATTATCAACAACCCGGGTAGCTGGAAATTATCTGAGATCAACCTCACCATTCCCTCAGACGGGGAAATCAACTCGCTGGAGATTATCTTTCCCGCCAGAAGTGATGATCCTTTACCACTGGCGTTGAGTTCCTTTCTTCCCCTGCTCACTCCGGAAGAGACAGTTCTGCTGGAATGGGTAGTGGAGGCCGAGATCAATCTTCTCGGTTATAACCTCTTCCGTTCCGAATCGGAAAACCTGGAAGAGGGGATGAGGATCAATCCGGTAATCATCCCAGCCACAAACAGTTCCGAACGCTCTGTCTATTCCTTCACCGACCTTACAGCCGAACCGGGTATTTCATACTTTTACTGGCTGGAAGTCCTCGACCTCTCAATGGCTGATGCTATCTACGGGCCGGTATCAATCCTGGTGAAACATCCCGAAATAGAAGGAGAAATTCCTGTGCCCAAACCGGTTACAGGTCTTAAAGGTATATATCCCAATCCCTTCAATTCAGGCACGACTATCAGATTCTTCCTCACCGAGGAAGAGTTTATTACCCTCGATCTCTTCAACCTCCGGGGAGAACTCGTCCGTTGTCTCGCCTCGCATCGATATTTCCCGCCCGGCGAACATTCTCTTCACTGGGATGGTTCTGATTCTGAGCAGAGAGGATGCAGCTCAGGGATATATCTTCTGAGGTTGCGTATAGGTTCTGAATACGAGGAATACAGAAAGGTCTGCAGGATGAAGTGATGGGGTGACGGGGTGATGAAGTGACAAAGTAACAAGGTGACAAAGTAACAAGGTGACGGGGTGACGAAGTGACGGGGTGACGAAGTGACGGAGTGACAAAAAGTAGTGAGTTGTGAGTTGTGAGTTGTGAGATCCGGGGGGAAGAGAAGCAAGTCCATTGGGAGTTTAGCAAGGGGAGTTATGAGTTATTAGTTACTAGCTAATAGTTATTAGTTGGTTAGCAGGGATCGGAGAACGGAGATCAGAGATCAGAGATCAGGGATTAGGGATTAGGGGAAAAACCGGAGGAAGGGAAAGCAAGCTAACGGGGGTAAAGCAAGTGTAAAATAGCCACCGAAAGACACCGAAGACACTGAATTATGACGCCCCATTGGGAGTTAAGCAAGGGGAGTTATGAGTTATTAGTTATTAGCTAATAGTTATTAGTTGGTTAGCAGGGATCGGAGAACGGAGATCAGAGATCAGAAATCAGGGATTAGGGATTAGGGGAAAAACCGGAGGAAGGGAAAGCAAGAAAATGGTGCTGGGGTTGCTTAGTTGTTTAGTTAAAATCCTGCGAAAGGCGAAGCAAGGTTTTTTCCCACAAATAGATACAAATGACTCGAATAAGTAAAAATGATGAAGGGTAGGCAAGCTCCTGCCTGCCATAACCCCATGCTATACTACCAATGGACTTGCTTTACTTCCGCCGGGGCATTCATTTTTCATTATTCATTGTTCATTAACCTCATCACCCCATTACTCCATTACTTCATTACTCCGTCTCTCACTACTTCTTGCTTTACTGCCAATAGACTTGCTTCTCTTCCGCCGGGGCATTCATTTTTCATTATTCATTATTCATTAACCTCATCACCCCATCACTCCGTCTACCTGCTATTCCCCCGGTAGCTTGCTTCTTTCTCCCTTGGTCCAATTATTCATTGTTCATTATTCATTGTTCATTAACCTCATAGCCCCATAACTCCCTAACTTCATTACTCCGTCTCTCACTACTTCTTGCTTTACTGCCAATGGACTTGCTTCTCTTCCGCCGGGGCATTCATCTTTCATTATTCATTATTCATTAACCTCATAGCCCCATAACTCCCTTACTTCATTACTCCGTCACTCCATCTCCCTGCTATTCCCCCGGTAGCTTGCTTCTTCTCCCTCTGGTCCAATTATTCATTATTCATTATTCATTATTCATTAACCTCATAACCCCATCACTCCATTGCTTCATTACTTCGTCACTCTATCTCCCTGCTACTCCCCTCGCTAGAACCACTACGTGGTGGTGGGTGGGAATAGATAAAATCCAGCATTACAATTAACAGCGTTAATAAAACCGTACGAGAAGGGGCTTCGAAGATACTGTCCGACGAGCGAAGCGAGGAGTTTATCGAGAGAAGCCCGTTCGAGCACCGAGGAAAATTCTTCTTCGTGGCTGCTACCGAGCTCGACGACAATACTGATTTACTCTATCCGTATTACTAACGTTGTATAGAGTAACCCGATTATTCGAATAGTTTTAGTGAGTCAACAATAGTTTTTAGCTGTTATATTGTACGCTGGAGAGGTTTTCTTTGGTACTTTCTTTTGCCGGAACAAAAGAAAGTACTTTAAGAAAAAGTTGGAAGAGCTTTTCTTTGCTACGTGGGCTTCGCCGAACTCGGAAGCAGCCACGAAGAAGAGTTTTCCTCGGTTCTTTTTACGGAGAAAAAGAAAGAACGTAGGCGAAGCAAGCCTGTGGAAGTAAAGCAAGGGGAAATGGGTAACGAAGTGACGGGGTGACGAAGTGACGGGGTGACAAAAAGTAGTGTGTAGTGAGTTGTGAGATCCGGGGGAAGGCGAAGCAAGGAAGATTAGCAGGTTTAGAGTTTAGGGATCCGATGGAAACAAAGCTTCGAAAAAAAATCGGAGGAAGCTAAACAATGTACAATTTACAATGTACGATGTACAATGGAAAAATCAGAGGGAGGAAGAGCAATGAAGGATTAGCAGGTTAGAAGATTAACAGATTAACGAATTAACAGAAGAAAAGCAGAGGAGGTAAAGCAGGCTACCGGGGGTAAAGCAAGGAAGATTAGGAAGAAAAGAATTGACATTCTTTGAGGTGAATTAGAAATAATGACCTGTGAGCGGGTATGGCTCAGTTGGTAGAGCATCAGCTTCCCAAGCTGAATGTCGCGGGTTCAAGTCCCGTTGCCCGCTCCATTTTCATATAGAGAGATATTTTAACTGGCGGGCAGGAGCGTTATAGCAATTGCAGAAAGGTTAACCGGTAATAGATTCCTTAAGGCTTTTAAGTTATCTGAAGAGGTCATAACTGTGAATATAGCTTCTGATGCCTTCGAATACAGCCTGAGCGAGTATATCCTGATACGATTCATTCAAGAGTTTCCGTTCTTCTTCCCGGTTAGAGATGAAGCCGAACTCAACGAGGACTGCCGGGGCAAAGACACCTTCGAGTACTCTGAAGGCAGCCTGTTTCACTCCTCTATCGCGTGCACCGGTAGCATTGACCAAATTGGCCTGTAGTTTCAGGGCGAGATAGCTACTCTCTTTCAGGTGTTCTGCCTGTTCCATATCGATAAGGATCTGGGTCAGGTCATCGTAATACATTTCGGCATCTTCCTCTGTCTCGTACTTCTCGACGACGGCATTCTCCATCATCTCGACTGCTCTGGCATCACTCGTCTTGGCCACGGAGAGGAAATAGACCTCGATACCGTGGGCACTTCTATTCTCTGCTGCGTTACAATGGAGTGAGATGAAGAGGTTGGCGTTATTCCGGTTGGAAAAGGAAGATCGTGCGTGAAGGGGAACCATACTATCATCCTCTCTTGTCAGGAGAACCTGAACATCGAGATTATCCTCGACGAGCTGTTTGATCTTGAAAGCGATGGGAAGGACGATATCCTTCTCTTTAATATGATCTCCGGAATAGCCGAGAGCACCCGGATCTTTGCCACCATGACCGGGGTCGATAATGATAGTGCGGAACGACCTGTCAACAGGTGAGCCGGCAAAGAGTGTCCTGGTAAAGGGATCAAAACTTACCTCACCCGGCAGGATTACGGGCATAACCCGTTCCAGAAAAACCTGCGGGATGTAGTACTTACCATCCAGATTGACAATGGAATATACGAAGTTATAGAGATCGTTCTGGTCGAGCAGGTAGGGGGAATCGAGCAGGAAGATGAGCCTCTTCTTATAGAGTTCCACGAAGAGCCGCCTGTCCATAACATCGATACTGATCAGGGCACTGAGAGCCTTGTTCAGTTCCAGGATATTGAAATAGGGTATATCGTCTATCGTAGTGATGTTTATGTAATCGGTGCTGAGTCCATTGTCATACTCTACCCTGATCTGTTCACGGGCGAATAGTGGTGTAAGTATCAGCATTACCGGCAGGATAATTAGAATATATCTCATAGGCTATAGTTTCTCTATCTCAGTTCTCTTTAAGCTCATATTTTCGTTTTTTGCAGTTCTTCCTCATAGGTATCGATTATCAGGGTTACGTGTATAAGGTCAACCTGAAGTTCGTTAGCAATTGCTTCGTGGTCCCAGCCATCCTGATGCAGCTTAATAACGAGCTGTCTCTGCAGGTCATCTACCGGCCCGGTCAGAATATCGGCCGCCGTCTCTTCCTCTGATTTCTTTAACAGTGGCTTAGTCTCTTTCTTAACCGGTTTCTTGGCAGTTTTTGCTGGTGTACGTTTAACCGCTCTGGTTGTAGACTGCCCCTTTTTCGTTACCGAGCGGACCCGTTTCACCGGTTTCTTCTCACCGTTCTCATCTGTTTCTATAGTAGAACGCTGCGGCTTCGTTGTGCCTGATTCTTTCGTTACCGGTTTCGTCTTCTTCGTGCTGGTTTTCTTCGCCGGAGTTGTTGGAGTTTTCTCCCTTTTCCTGGCTGGCTTCTCCTCTTTTATTGCGGGAGCAACATCCCTGCTGATCTCCTCCCGGGAGGCAATCTTCTCTGCAAGCCTCTCTTTAGCCGTCCTGACAGGTTTCTTCTCCCCGGAATTTTCGAAAGTGATCAGAGCATTATTGAGTTTACTCTTCCAGGTAAGCATTGTAATAAGATAGACAATAACAGCAGTGGCTACAATCAGGATAGCGATAAAGATGATGATATCGATGATCTCTATCCCGCCAGTTTGAATTGGGCTGGAAAGATAGGAGAGCAGGCGTGGTGAATTACTGCCAGTGAGTTCCTCATAAACCTTGCGGACATTACCTGCAGCCCTTTCAACTGCAGGATCGTCCTGATCCATACGTGATATGATTGCTTCGGTCTTCTGGCTATCCCCCTCGATAGAAGAGGCTAAGGCAAGAATGAAGAGTTGCCTGTTTATATCACCGGCCTGCAGGAAGTTATCACGCAATTCACGGAAGAGCTGTTCCATATCACGGGAATAATCTAATTCAATCCTTCCCAAGCGGGCAAGTTCCATCTGAGCCTGTAAGTATTCAGGATCGTTATAGTTAACGTTAGTTAAGTGGCGGACTGCTTCATCCTCTTCTCCACGGTCGAGGTGGATCATACCAAGATAGTAGTTGGCACTGCTTATGCGGGGGCTCGATTGCAGTATCTGACGCATCAACTCTTCAGAAAGAGCGGAATTACCTACTGTGTAGTAGAATTTACCAAAGGCGAGTTTCTCCCAATCATTTACCGGTTCCCTTTTATTGTATATATCGAGAACGAGCCTGTATTCGGCACCGCTAAGTTCGAAATAATCAATATGATATCGCTCCTTCGTGTTGATGGTCAGGATAAGGGATCCATTATCACCAGCTGTCAGGCTGAAAGATTCCAGGACAGGGCTGACTATACGGCGGTAGCGTGGCAAGTTATCTCTGAGTGCTGTTGCCTCCATAGTGACAACTATCTGCCGCTCGCTAACTCTCTGCTGTAGAGTATAATCGGGTTTACTATTCAAGACGATGACCGTTCTGTTGATCAGATCATAGTCACGGTGGTAAATATCAGTTAAAACGTGATCAGCCTGAGCGATAAGCTGAACCGCCGGAATCAGGCACAATATGGTTATGATCAGCAAAAACTTAAAATTCTTCATATATTTCCCCCTCTTTTCACCCTGCAGAATACCTCGCTTTCGGATATAGTCCCTTTCCTATCATCCTTTATCCCGTTAACTTATTAACTTATAAGAGTATTCCTCACATTAACCTATTGTATCTGTCAAGAAATAGTTAATATCACGGGGTTCGCTAGACACTATCTTGTTGCTCAGACGCAACTTAAAAATCACCACCTCTGGGGGTGGACGTTATGTAGCTGTTACCTCATCTCTTACTGCTGGTGCACATCGCTGGCCGAGATAGATACCACCGATAATCAGTATGATACCGCAGATCTGCAGTGGAGATATTTTTTCGCCGAGCAGCAGCCAGGAGAGGAATGAGGCGAGGAACGGTTTGAGGAAGAATATCATCGAGCCGGTGGTTGTAGGGACATTACGCAAACCGGCAAAATAGAAGAGATAGGCTGCAACTGTAACAAAGAGGCCGAGATAGGCTATATAGGCTATGTTTGGCCCGGTAATTTCGAAGGTAAGGTCGAGTCCGATGAGGAGGCTGACAATCAGAAGGATTAGAGCACCGACGAGGAATGATATCGTGTTGAAGCGGACATTTCCGTAACGGAGCACCTGTTTCTTGGCCATAACGGTAAAGAGTGCGAAGGTGAAGGAGGCGAGCAGGCCGTATATGAAGCCGAGAGCAGGATCAGAACCGGAGACGAGAGAGGGGATATCGCCTCTGATAACGAAGATGATACCTCCCAGTCCGAGCAGCATTCCGGCCAGCCTGCCGGGAGAGAGTTTTTCTTTCAGTATGAGTGGTGCGAGGAAGAAAACGAAAATCGGATTACTGCTGATCAGTATAGCACTTGTAGAGGCCTTTCCGTAAAAGACAGCGAGCTGGAGAAATAGCATAGCTCCGACGACATTGATGATACCGGGTAGGCTGATCCGATAGAGATCGGAGAGAGATAATGCCTGTTTCTCCCTTCTCTGCTGGCCAAGCAGAAAGGGGAACAGAACGACAAAGCCGATAAGAAAGCGGACGATAGTGATCATTGTCGGGGAGATACTGGTCCCGATGAATTTTCCCACCAGTTCATTAGTCGAGAAAAAGAGAACTGCCAGGAAACAGTAGAGATAACTGAGCGTGTTCGTTTGGCGACTCACCCGGAAACTTTCCTTCTACTATTCTGTGAGGAGTTTATTCAGTGTTGATCTGCAGAGCTCTTCCGCCTCTTCCGGGTCACTGCTCTCTACGTAGATCCTGATTATCGGTTCGGTTCCCGATTTACGGATATGTATCCAGTGGTTCTTCCCCAGAAATTTTATCCCATCAGTTCTATCTATCTCTCTGTCGCTGTAGAGTGTTTCTGCTCTCTGCATAATAGTGTCGAGTTTTTCCGGTTCTACCTCTATGCGGTCTTTACAGATATGATAACGGGGTATCTTCTGTACTATCTCCGAGAGCGGAAGGTATGACTCGGCCAGGAGGGCGAGGATTATGGCCATTCCGGCCGGGGCGTCGCGGGTATAGTGAACTTCGGGGCAGATAATGCCTCCATTACCTTCACCACCGACAGGACTCTCTATCTCGAGCATCTTCCTGCCGACATTGATCTCTCCCACCTTTGTGCGGTGAACCTTTACACCGTGCCGGGCTGCAATATCGTCTATTGCCATCGAGGTGGAGAGATTGGTTACCACGTCACCCTTCTGCCTGCCGAGAATAAAATCAGCAGCGAGAAGGAGCGAATATTCCTCACCGAGCGCTTCGCCTTTTTCGGAGACGATCGAGAGGCGATCCACATCGGGATCGGTAGCAAAACCGATATCGGCCTCATTCTCCAGGACAGCCTCTTTGAGTTGATGGAGATTCTTTGCCAGCGGCTCCGGATTATGGGCGAAACGTCCGGAAGGTTCACTGTTAATTTCGAAAATCTGACAGCCGAGTTCTCTGAGCAGAGCTCCAGAAACCTGGCCACCGGCACCATTGACCGAATCGATGACTACCCGGAAGTTACGCGACCTGATGGTAGTGAGATCGATATAGGGTACTGCCAATATCTTTCTTATATGTCTGATAGTCGCCTCGTAATCGTATCTGACCCCTTTCAGTTCCTGCCAGGGAGCATAACTGAGTGGCTGCTCGAGAGAAGCGAGAAAGCGTTGTGACTCCTCCGGGTAGAGAAACATACCCGATTGGCCGCAGAGTTTGAGTGCATTCCATTCTGCCGGGTTGTGGGATGCGGTGATACAGATTCCACCGTCCGCATCACTATCTTCTACTGCCAGAAGAAGGGTTGGAGTTGCTACTATACCGAGATCGATGACAGAGCAGCCGACACTCAGAAGGCCTGACACGACTGCGTTACGGATAGTCTCGCCACTCGTCCGGGAGTCCCGGCCAACGATTATCTTTCCTCTATTGCAAAATATTCCATAGTGTGCTGCATAGTTGAGAGCAGTCTCAGGTGTAAGCGAATCGCCGAAAATACCACGTATCCCTGAGAGACTGATCATTAACTTACTCATAAATTGGCTCCTCTATGTGTTTATTTATTTTCCTACGGAAGGATCTTCGTCAAAGTTCCGGATCTATACTGAGATAGTAGGTCGGCTTACCGGCTTTATCGAGGTCTGTACTCCAGGCGACATCGAACTTGAGCACGAATATCCCGAGATTGACTCGCGGCCCGAATCCGAAGCCGAGGACCAGATCGTCTAACCGGCCGTCCTCGAAGGCATTGAAATCACTGTTATCGTTCCAGGCTGCACCGATATCGGTAAAGATACTACCCCGTAACTGATAGAGAGTCAGAGGTAGCGGGAATGACATCCTTAGCTGGTCGATGAAGGGGAACCTCAACTCCAGGCTGCCCATAACCTTCTTGTAACCTCTCGTCTCCTCGGTAAGGCCACGAATGTTGTTATACCCGTCGAGCCGGAAACTCTGGGGGCTTTCACCGGTACTTGCTCCGGCAAAGAAGCGGGTTACGAAGGAATAACGGCGGGCGAAGAGTGAATAGCTCCTCAGGTCTGTATGAGCGGTTAGATAGTTATGCCGCTCCCTGGCAAAGCTCTTATTGATCGCTACATAGCCACGCCAGCCACTCATAGGCCCGGTCGGGCCCCAGAGTATATTATCGTGTACCAGCCTGAGCTGGGGAGAATAGACGAAATCGGTCTCTTTCCCTATCCGGAACCAATTACCGCTGTAAGGGTTCCACTGCTCGTAAAGCTCACTCCGCCGGTAGATAAGGTTTTCGAAATCGAGACGCCAGAAACGGTTAAAGGGGTAACGTATAAGCCCGTAAGCACCTGTATCTTTCTCCCTGACATTGACATAAATGTTATGCTGTGGGTAGTAATAGAGTAAGTCATCAGTGAGCTGATAGATACCAAAGCCGTAATCTATGCGGTGCGGCAGATAGAGATAGGTAAAGATGAAGTCCGATTCCTTCAGTTTGCCGTGTATGCCAACCTGAGCACTGATGGTATGGTCACCCATCACATCACTCAGCCCGATCAGCACACTACCGACCGTCCCGTAAGTCGAAGAATAGGCCATACCACCCCAGAGCCGGTCGAGATGGAATCTAACCCTGTAGGGTTCTATCTCGGGCGGACTGGGCTCTTCCGGCCGGTCTTCCAGTGATGTCTCAGTACTTACCCGAAAGAACTCGGCACCGGAGCGCTCTACCTCACGGGGCCGTCTTACCCGTTCCACCTCTCTCTCACGCTGGCCATAGTAACGGTAGCGATAGAGCTGGAAGCGTTCGTGGAAATCATCTATTGGAGAGAACTCTTCCGGCAGGCGATATTCGTAGTATACGAGATTCTCGAGCGGGTGATTGGCAAGATAGATATCCCAGCCGTTATTATAAAAGGCGGAAAAGATGAGTTGATTCCCGTTATGGTCAAGGTCACCCTGGAATACGCCGTTCAGGGTCTGTGTTACCCTGGCTCTCTGCCCACTTTCGATATCGATAATATGGAAATTGGAGACCTTATCCTCTTCCGAGATGAAGAGGATTCTGTTACCTGCTGCATTCCAGAGTGGGGAGTGATTGCTGAAACTATCGTCGGTTACCTTATAGAACCTCTCCTGCTCCAGATTGTAATAGTAGATCTGGTCGGTCAGCCGGTTGAAGAGGTGTTCGTATCTATGCTCCTCTGTCTCTGTCCGTTCGGAGGAGAAGACGATCTTTGTCCCATCGGGTGACCAGCGGGGTTGATGGTCATAATAGATATCGGAGGTCAGTTGCCTGATCTCCCGGGTTGCGAAATCCATATAGTATATGTTATTCTTCATATTTCGCTGGCCGGAGAAGAGGATCCGTTCACCTCTGCTGTCGATATCGATCTCGTAAATGGCATCGAAGTCGTACATCTCGATCGATTCCAGGACCTTGCCGTCTGTTGCGCTGGCAATGTAGATCACATCACCCGATTTTGTCTTGGAAACGAAAGCGAAGCGCTGGCTGTCGGGAAACCAGCTGATATTGGTACGGAGAAAATGGAACTGCTCGAAACGGCCCGTAGATTCTCCCCGTATGAGCCGCTCATTTTCGAATATATCGAGTGTATGCCCGCGCCAGATGCTCATCCTTTCGTTACGGTTGGAGAAGTAGAGATACATCCGGCCATCAGGTGAGAAGCGAGGTGCATAGTTTAAATAGGAGCCATCCTTCTGCTGATCGGTTCTACGTTCATAGGCTTCATAGGGAATATCGTGAGTCTGCAGATACGGGGTGTAATCACGCTTGAGCTGGTTACGCCATCTACTCTGCAATTCTTCGAAATCCATCCCGAAAACCCTGTTCGTAGCAGCATCAGGGGTCCCGGAAGTCCGGAAAGCATAGAAATATCGCATCACCGTATCGCGGCCATAGGCCTCGTCCAGATAGGTCAGAAACGATTCGCCGAGCCGGTAGGCGTAATAGCCACCTACTGTCTCGAGTGGTTGCAGGTAGGAATTGAACACCATATCCATAACGAACATATTGTTGTAATTATCCTCGCCTCCGATAGAGAGATACTCCGGTAACCCTTCGGCAAACCAGAAGGGGAACGAGAGACGGGGTAGATTGAAATAGCGGGCTGCACTGAACTCGCTGTCCATAGCATTGATATATGCGTGGGTCAGTTCGTGGATCAGGACCTCTTCCAGCTTTTTGTAACTCCCATCGTAGGGAACCACCACCCGGTTATGGAGAGATTCGGTGAAACCACCAACCCCTTCAGAGAGGAGCTGGTAAATGATATTGGTAACCTGAAATTCACGGTGTGACTCGTAGAAGATTATCGGTATCCTCGAGTAGAGAGGTGTCTGAAAGGCATCCTGCAGGTAATAATAGGCCTCCTCTGCCATCAGGGCTGCAGTCTGGCCGAATTCATCCGCACCTTGCGGGAAATAGATGTCGAAATGGAGGGTCTTCATCATAGACCACTGGATCTTCTCGACCTGAACCTTATTCTTGCCGAATTGATAGCTCAACAGGGGGAGGGTTGCTACCAGCAGCAGCATTATCATCAGTATTATCTTTCTTACCATTCTATTGTCCTTAATTTCTTCATAGTATTAAGTATAACGTAATTCTCTGCCGATACTATCTTTTTTCCGCTCTCCGTATACGAGCCAATACCCTCCTGCTCTCCTTTCTGGTTTGTCTGCTCTGTTGGCCCATTATCCAGCTGATTGCCGCTCCGCCTTAAAACAGTTTGAACTGAAAATACCTGCGCGGATTCTCTCTTATATCGAATATCAGCGAATCGATCTCGGCTGAGGTTTTGAGCAGGTTTTCATATAAATCCTTCTCGGTGATAAGATAGTGCAGCGTGCCCTCTTCCTGGCTGATTCTGGCAATAACCGGCTCTACCTCATCGAGAATGTTGTTGATCTTAACGAGCACCTCTTCCAGTTCCGAGACCGAACCGGATACGGTATGCATCGTCGTCTGGATCGTATCCCGCTCCTCTGAGAGTAGCGTGTTGATCTCCTGCGAGGTCTGGTGCAGGTTAGTCACTATCTCGTTAAGGTCGTCATAATTAGCGGAAAAGAACCTCTCCAGCATCTGCATCAACTGCCGTGAAGAGCTTATCGTCTCGAACAGGTCATCCAGCAGATCGCCCCTTGAGGAAACACTCTTGAGGACCCTATCGAGATCGGCCACTATATCGGAGAGCTTGGGAACGAGGCCTGCGAGGCTGGTGAGGTTACTACCTCTCGGAATATCGTCCGGCCCGAGCAGCTCGGCAGAGCTTCCGGGAATGATGTCTATCTGGCGATTTCCCATCAGATCAGCATCTCTGATCAGAAATTCTGTGTCGGCTGGCAGGGGAAAGTCGAGCTCTACCAGTATATCGATTACTACACCCCGTTCTTTGATCGTGATAGTATCCACCCTTCCCTTTCTCACTCCGTGAAGGGTTACAGCACTCCCGGGCTCTATGTTACCCGCATTGCTGAAGCTGACCTGCATCCTGGTATATCTCGCCCGGCTCAACAGGCCGCTCATCCAGCCGTAACCGAAAAAGAGTATCATCAATCCTACGATCGTAAGCAGCCCGACCCTGATATAGGTCTCCCGCTTATGCGGCTGATATTCCGTGTTTTTCATATCTTCCTCATCTCACTTTTCGTTCTTCTTCTCCCGAAGATTAAGTTTTGATCCCGGCTATTGTTACAAGCTATTTTTTATCTGATACTCCTGAATCTGGAGATTCTGTAACACGGGCCGGATTGTAGTCATAGTTCCTTATTCCGCTTTTTCAGATAGACCATCAGGGCAGTGATGTCGGTATAGTTCACACCCGATATGCGGGCTGCCTGGCCGATAGAGGCCGGTTTCATCCTCTTCAGCTTCTCCCTCGCCTCGTATGCTATTGTCTGGATATTCATAAAGTCAAGTTCTGAGGGGATGGGGTAGTTCTCAAAGTATTCGAATTTCCTGATATCCTCCTCCTGCCGCTTGAGATATCCCTTATATTTTACCTCTAATGTCAAACGCTCCTGTAGTGCAGGGGTTACGTCGGAAGGGATCTCATAACCGAATCTTGCCAGGTCACGATATTCGATATCGGGACGGCGGAGGATATTGATCAAGCGGGTCGGTTCGCTCAGTTCGCTGCTCTTCGCCGTGTTACGGGTTTTCAGCTTTTCCAGCTCCCGTTCCTTGATCTCCTGCATCTTGAGGAAACGCTGCCACCGTGTTTCTGATACCAGGCCTAATTTGTAGCCGATCGGCATCATACGCTCGTCAGCATTATCCTGGCGAAGTGAGAGGCGATATTCGGCACGAGAGGTGAACATCCGGTAAGGTTCCTCGGTCTCTTTCGTGACCAGGTCATCTATAAGAACACCAATATAGCTCCTGCTGCGGGCAAATGTCAGCACGTCCTGCCCATCGAGAGCGAGAACGGCATTGATGCCGGCCACCATACCCTGAACGGCCGCCTCTTCATAACCGGAAGTGCCGTTGATCTGGCCTGCCAGATAGAGCCCCCTGATCCTGTGAGACTGCATAGCAGCGTCGATCTGGCCGGGCAGGACGTAATCGTACTCTATGGCGTAGCCGTAACGAATGACCTTTGCCTGCTCAAGGCCGGGTATCGAGGCAACTATTTTTTTCTGCACATCGGGTGGGAGGCTGGTGGAGATACCGTTGACGTAACCCTCATAAGTACGCAGGCCTTCCGGCTCAACGAAGATATGATGCTTTTCCCGCTCGGCAAAGCGGACGATCTTGTCCTCTATCGAAGGGCAGTAACGGGGGCCTCTCCCCTCTATATTGCCGCTGTAAAGAGCTGACCGTTCGAGATTATCACGGATCAGGCGGTGAGTCTCGGCGGTTGTCCAGGTCATATAGCAGCTTACTCGATTCTTTAACTCTATGTCACGGTAGAAAGAGAAACCCTGAGGTGGTTCGTCACCCGGCTGCTCAATGAGTTGTGAATAGTCCATCGTTCGAAGATCAATACGTGGCGGTGTCCCCGTCTTGAATCTACCCAATTCCAGGCCGAGTTTCTGAAGTGACTCAGAAAGATTCAAAGCTGCTGGTTCTCCCGATCTGCCACCCGAATACGTATTCTTGCCGATATGTATCGCACCACGCAGAAAGGTGCCACAGGAGACTATTACCTTCGGAGCATAATAGCTCTCTCCAATATTGGTCTTCACCCCGATTACTTCGTTCTCCTGAGTCAGTATCTCATCAACTGTCGACTCCTTGATCTCCAGGCTGTCCTGCGCCTCTACCGCCTGTAACATCTCAATCGAATACTGCAGCCGGTCGTTCTGGCAGCGGGGTGCCCAGACTGCCGGGCCCTTCTTCTTGTTCAACATCCGGAACTGTATGCCGGTCAGGTCGGCTATCCTCGCCATCTCACCACCGAGGGCGTCGATCTCACGAGCCATGTGCCCTTTGGCAGGGCCGCCGATCGATGGGTTGCAGGACATCCTGCCTATGCTCTCGTATTTGATGACAAATAGCAGGGTGCGAGCTCCCATCCGGGCTGAAACTAAAGCTGCTTCCACACCTGCATGGCCGCCACCAACCACTATAACATCGTAATTGTATTTTGTCATATAACCTTTCTTACAGCTCTCCTGACTTGTCTGTCTATAAATAACTTTACCCGAACTCTCCTGTGTCAAGATTTTTTGGATAACGGAGGGAGCGGAGCAAGGAGTGATGGGGTGATGGGGTGATGAAGTGACAAAGTAACAAGGTGACAAAGTAACAAGGTGACGGGGTGACGAAGTGACGGGGTGACAAAAAGTAGTGAGTTGTGAGTTGTGAGTTGTGAGATCCAGGGGAAGCATAGCAAGCATATAGGAGTAAAGCAAGGGGAGATTGGTGGCGAAGTGATGATGTGATGAAGTAATGGAGTAATGAAGAGATGGGGTGAAGAAGAGAGGGAGAAGTGGTGATTTTAATTCCGTTTGGGGTGGTGGGCGGGAATAGATAAAATCCAGCATTACAATTAACAGCGTTAATAAAACCGTACGAGAAGGGGCTTCGAAGATACTGTCC
>Ga0334892_1001761_pt1 | contig 17213 bp, 18 predicted proteins | sample GraSluR3_MG_4_FD_207213 | JGI IMG/M metagenome (GOLD analysis project Ga0334892, IMG submission 207213) | Sludge microbial communities from methane-producing bioreactor in Wageningen University, Netherlands - Granular Sludge_15_04-R3 | ecosystem: Engineered > Bioreactor > Anaerobic >...
AAAATATAAGGAGCTTCATGTAGTCGATTTTTTCTATGATTTTACCTACTACTACTGCACCTAGTATCATACCTAATGGAAAGGCCCCTTGGATGATGCCGTACTGGTTTGAGCTTAGGTTTAGAAGGTTATTTATTATATATGGAAGTGGTACTGTCACGGAAAAGCTTATAAAGAAGTTTAGTATTACTAGCACATTTATCATTTTGACTATTTCTGAGCTTTTTCTTATATAGGTCAGCCCATCCTTTATATCTTCGACAAATCCTCCATCGTCATTTATTTCTGCTGTAGATTTTACATTGTAGTTAAAATCTATCATGGTTTCTATCCCTGCTGAAAAAATAAAGCAGACTGCATTTATGAGGATAAAGGTCTTGATGTCTGTAAATGCAAATATAAGTCCTCCTAGTACAGGGGCAAGTATGAGCGCAGTTGAGTCTATTACTTTGCTAAGTGAATTAATGGACATGAGCTTTTCGTCAGCTACGAGGTTTGGTTTTGCGGCTTCAAATGCTATCCCGAAAAATGTTGTAAATACTGTAGTCATAAATGTACTGATGTATATCATAGGCTGATTTAGTTCAAATTTTAATGTGAGAATAAATAATATCAAAAACATCATTCCATTTGCAAAGTCCATGAATACTACTATTTTCTTTTTATCAAATCTATCTGACATATAGCCAGCTACTGGACTAAAGATTATGGTAGGTATGAGTCCTACAAATAGAGTAAGTGCAAAGCTAAAGCCTGAGCCTGTTTGTTTTAGCACGTAGAGTCCTATAGCAAAGGTATAGATTGCTGAGCCAAATACTGAGATGAGCTTGCCTATTATAAATAATCCTAAATTTTTCATGACGAGCCTCCTTTTATATCTTAATGATACAAAGTGAGGCATACTCCACTGCAATAGCTAATTTCATATTTTTTAGGGCAAAAAAATAGAAAAGGCGGGGTTGACCCTACCTTTTGCCGTAGTAAAGATATGAGTATACCTTTTCGCCTTTTACAAAATAATCCTCGTATTTACCTCCATGCTCTAGGTAGTCAGAGAATTTGTCCTCTATGGTTTTAAATCCTAAATCATCTATTGAAAATCTTATGTTATCAAGCAAGAAGTTAGGTTTATATTTATCCTCTATTATGGAGTTTGCGCTGAAGTTTTTAAACAGGATATAGCTTCCGTTTAGGTAGGCGTTTTGTTTTACATGATGGTCTATCTTGCTTAGAAGAAATTCTTCATGCTCAAATCCAAAGTTACTGCTACCCGAAAAATCAAATACTATGTCTACTAGATTCTCCCCTATTGGCATTGATAAAAAATCACAGCAGAGGAATATGATTTTTTTCTTTAGCTCTGAGGTTTCCAGCATGGATTTTAGAAATTTATGTCTATTTATATCGTAGTCTACAGCTAGATATACAGAGTCATCTGGAAGCAGGTCATAGATATTTCTAAGGGAAAAACCCACTCCTGTACCTAGCTCTAGTATTACTTTGCCTTCTAGATTTTTAAAATCCAGACGTTTTTTCATCCACTCTATATTTTTGTATATGTTCTCTAGATAGGATGCATCTGTAAACTTTATATAGTCTTCTATATAGGTATTTTCCTGCTTGAATCTGCTATCTGCATCTATATACCCAGGTCCGATAAGTATGCCATCCTCTATGAAGTATTCATGAGACAAGCTACATTTTAAGATCCCCTCTATTATTTGATTGTCCTTTATGCTTGCATCAGCTACGGTTAGCTTTTGTTTGCAGATAGGGCAGGCAAACAAATCCAGTGTATCTAGTGGAATCCCGATGTTATGAGTTTTAGTGCAAGGCTTTTTCTTTAGCTCAGCTAATCTTTGTTCTAGATTTTTACTTACTGCTGTAAGGTCCTCTAGCTGTTTTTTTACTATAGCTAGCTGATTTGAAAACAGCATTTCATAGTACTGGTCCTCCTGATGCGCTGTGAGGTTTCCAAAGGTTTTGAAAAGAAGTATATCTTTTATTCGATTTAGGCTGAATCCCATATTTTTGAGAGCTAGGATTTCATCTAGGCTTTTTTGGCAGCTCTCATCAAATTCATACTGGGCTCCTTGTTTATCTGGCACCAAAAGACCCATATCTATATAGTGCCTTGCTGTATCCTTTGTTATATTGTTGATTTGAGAGAATTCACCTATTTTCATATATATTACCACCTATATTTTTTATGAAAAGCTATATTACAAACTATACAGTCTGGTACAGATGATTTCTTACAAAATCCACTGCCTCGTCTATTTCTTGCTTGTTCGGATGAGATATTCCCATCACCAAAAATCCACCTTTGCAAGTGTATTCGTCTTTCATAACTTCAATTTGATTGGCTATCAAGGCTTCTTTGAGCTTTTCAGGTGTCATTTCTTTCATAGATGAGGTCACAAGAAGCGCTGATTTTATGTTTGCTGGTGTTAGTTTTTTTGCAAATTTAATCAGCTCCATCTTGCACTCTCCTGAATAAATTCCGCTTACGAATATCCCCATGTCATAGCCCTCTATTTTAGGATTGTCTTTTATGTTGAATGCTTCTATTCCTAGCTTCTCTGATATCGCCTGTGCTATTTTTTTACTGTGTCCTGTCATACTTGCGTAGATTATTACGTTTTTCATAACTATTTTCCCCCCTAGTTTTTTTGTAGGATATTACCTTTTTAAAATTTTGTCAAATATTTTTTTCTTTTTATTAATACCTAATATGATAGTATAAGAATAGATGAATATATATAATAAAAACGATTTTTAGATTTAAGGAGGAGTTTTCATGATTAAGGTATATACATTAAATGCTTTTACTGACGACGTGAGCGGCGGAAATCCTGCTGGCGTTGTACTTGATGCTGATAATCTAACTGAAAAGCAAATGCAAGGTATAGCAAAAAAAGTTGGATTTTCAGAGACTGCTTTTGTTATGAGCTCTGATAGTGCTGATTTTAGAGTGAGATTTTTTACGCCCTCTGATGAGGTCGATTTATGTGGACACGCTACTATAGCTACTTTCAAGCTACTTTTACTAAAAGGAAGAATAGCTACTGGTGTATATAAACAGGAAACTCTAGCTGGGATACTTTCGGTTGAAGCTTTGGCTGATGGAAGTATTTTGATGGAGCAATCTATCCCTGAGTATTATGAAATCATAGAGCCTTCAGAGATTGCTAAAAGTCTAGGACTTTTAGTATCTGAGCTATCTGAGGACTATCCTGTTCAGGTGGTATCTACAGGTCTAAAAGATATAATGGTTCCAGTTAAATCCCTAGAGGCTCTTAAAAACATCGAGCCCGATTTTGAAGCCATAACGGATATCAGCAAAAAGTATGAAAGCACTGGATACCACGTATTTACAACCGAGAGTCTCTCTGGCGCTGATTGTGCTTGTCGAAATTTTGCTCCACTTTATGATATAGATGAAGAAGCAGCTACTGGAACAGCTAGTGGTGCCTTATCTTCATACCTTTTTAAATACAAGGTTCTAAAGGATAAAACCTATAACAGACTTGCTTATGAGCAGGGCTACTATATGAACAGCCCATCTAGGATAATTGCCTCTTTACATGTGACTGACGATGAGATAACTGGGGTCTATGTAGGTGGAAACGCTATAGTAACAGGAGAAATTGATATCAAGAGAGGAATTTAGTTTATGAATATAGCTTTGGCTGCGCTTATAGGAGTAATGCTTTCTTTTATGGTGCTCACAAACGGAACCTTGGCTGGATATCTTGGAAATTATCCAGCTACTGTTGTAAATCATGCTATAGGTCTAAGTATTGTTCTTATTATTATCTTTTTTAAAAAAATTAAAATTAAAACTTTGCCAAAAGCACCTTTTTATATTTACCTAGGTGGTGCTGTAGGAGTTTTTACTGTGCTGTTTACAAATATAAGCTTTAATCATCTAGGAATGTCCCGTACTCTAGCGCTTGGACTGCTCGGTCAATCTATAACCTCTATTTTTATAGATCATTTCGGACTTTTTGGAATGCCACGAGTCAAGTTTAATGCCAAAAAGAGTATTGGACTTAGCTTTGTAGGATTAGGAATATTTTTGATGGATAAATTTTAGGAGGAAGAATGGATTTTTTATATATATTATCGGGTATGCTAGCTGGAACTACTGTAGTTACTTCTAGAAGCATCAATGCCAACCTAGCTAGAAAGATAGGTCTTAACTCCAGCACTTTTTTCAACTTCATAGTCGGCCTTACTGTATCATTTTTAGTTCTCATGGTGCTAGGGGATGGCATGGGTTCCTATTCAAAGGTGGATTTTTCTTCAATCCCATCTTGGGCATATATAGGGTCTGTCTTAGGTGTAGGAGTAGTTTTTTTATCAAATTACATGGCTGTTCGTATCTCAGCTTTTTATTTGACTCTGCTCATTTTTATAGGTCAGCTTTTTAGTGGAGTCATATTAGACTATTTCGTTTTGAATTCCTTATCTACAGGCAAGCTACTAGGTGGTTTTTTGGTGCTTGGCGGACTTAGCTACAATCTTCTTTTAGATAAGAGGGGGATGTAGATTGAGACTTCATAGGCTATTAGGTATCCTTACTCTGCTCGATTCTAGAAAAACCATAACTGCATCAAAGCTCGCTAAGATACTAGAAACCTCTGAGCGTACTATTTACAGAGATATTGATGTACTATGCGAATCAGGTATTCCCATAACCTCTTCAAGTGGGCCTAGTGGTGGTTTTTCACTTATGGATGATTATGATCTCTCCCTTAATACTATGAAAGGCAGTGATGCTCTTTATCTCATGCTTTCAGGCATGGGAGTTCATCCTCAAAAAAATACTCAAATGTATCAATCTGTCCAAAACGCTTTTTTGAAATTAGAAAGTACAGTGTCAGATGAGCATAAGGAAGAAATAATAAGGGCTAAGGAAAAATTTCTCGTAGATTTCAAGCCGTGGTGGGGCGAGGATGTTTGCGAGGACAACATAGATATAATAAAGCAAGCAGTGCTAGAGCTCAGAAAGCTCAATGTAAAATACGAAAAGTACAATGAAGAAAGCTCCCAAAGAGTTCTGTCTCCATATGGAGTAGTAGTAAAAAATTCTCAGTGGTAGAATGTATCCTAAAAAATGTAAGGGAGATAATTTATATGCAAGGAAAAATAGTTAGTGTTGATGAATTCAAGGCAGTTGGAATGACTTATTTTGGAGACAATAACAATGGTGAGATTCCTAAAATGTGGCAGATTTTTAATCAGAAGTTTATGGAGATTTCAAACATGAGCAAGCCTGTGCTTTTCTATGGAATCTGTGATTCTGATATGGATGCGCAGGGCAGATTTCATTATGCTGCTGCAGTAGGTGTGGATTCATTTGAAAACGTTCCAGAAACCATGGTTACTAAGACAATCCCTGCTGGAAACTACCTAGTTTACACCTATGAAGGAGATATTAAAAATCTAGGAGAATTTTATGGCAAGATTTTTGAGACCTATCTTCCTCAGTCTGGACATGAGATGGATATGAGACCTCAGCTAGAGGTATATGATGACAGATTTATGAAGACAGGCGCTTTTGATATTTATATCCCAGTCAAATAGGCATCTATCTTGTTAAAGAAATAAAGTTTCTCATATATGTCGAAAACCTTGCTACATTCACAATAAAGTTTAATATTAAGCCTCTTGATTCTGTTTAGGGAATTAAGAGGCTTAATTATTGTAAATGAATCAAAATATATGTCTTATACTCAATCTATTCATTAACTTATGGTTTTTTTAATGGATAGTTTTCTTTTTTAGTTTACTGTTATGGTTTCAACCAGTAGAATTTCACAGGCTCCATCTCCAGTATCTGTTCTTGATAGGCTAGTAGACCACGGCCCATCTTCAAAAATTACATTCACAAGATACCCTGAAATTAAGACTACACTGTTTTCTTTTACAGTCTTAAGCTTTTTTAAAACTTCAGCGTTTGCAGGAATAATATGGGTATTAGAGGAATGCTGACCTACATGAGATACTGTAACTGGAGCATCAGGATTTAGATTATAGTAGTACCATCTTCCTGATTGTCTGTACTTTACAGCTTCTATTAGCTTAGGCTGATTTAAATCTCCCCATGCTAGAATCAAATCCATAGGTGATATCATTGATGGATAGTCTGAGCTATAATTTTTTCTTCCTCTGACTCCAGCGTGTACCTCGTAGCTAGCTACTAGCTCCACTTTTATATTCCCGGCCTTAGTCTCAAGGTCTAAATATTGTTTTGAGCTTAGATTTTTTTGGATAGGATCAGGCAGATAATCAGGCCCCTTATAGTTTTTTGATAGTAGTTGACTAAAAAAAAGAGCTGATATAGCAATTATAAGTATGACAATAAGCTTTTCTCTATTATTTAATTTCATATCGAGCTCCTAACTTATATACTTTGAACTAATTTTTCTTAATTATATCATTATACTATTATTCCTTTTAGCTTGATCCAATTATGCTAATAATTTTGAATTATCAGGATTTTTCTAAGATTAATTGATATAATATATATATATAACAAAAATTTAAAAAGGAGGGTTACTATGCACCTGAATAATCTAAGTACTGAAGAATTAAAGAAGAGGCGGCTTTACTCCAATTTAGCTCTATTTCTCGTTGCTTTTTTATGGGGTACTACCTTTGCGGTCTCAAAGTATGCCTTTGCTTACTTTACACCCGTATATATGATAGCCTTTCGATTTACTATAGGGGTACTTGCAATGTGTATTTTTTTCTGGAAGAAGATTTCAAAGATAACTCTTAAGGATTTAAAGGGCGGTATTATAGTCGGAATTATATTTTTTATAGCTTTTGTAACTCAGCTAATTGCACTTCAATATACTGAGGCTGGAAAGCAAGCTTTTCTTGCCGCCACCTATGTAGTAATTGCTCCATTTTTATACTGGATAATTTATCATAAAAAGCCTGATTTTAGAACACTTGCTGGTGCTGTTATTTGTTTTTTAGGTATAGGACTGCTCACTCTAAATGCTAGCCTGAGTATCAGCTTTGGAGATGGACTTACACTTTTTAGCTCCTTATTCTATGCACTTCATATCATGTTTAATGGCTATTTTGTAGAAAAGCAAGATCCTGTAATTTTATCTACTGTTCAATTTGCAGTGGTTGCCATTATATCATGGATATTTGCATTCTTTTTTGAGCCTTTTCCTACAGCCATAGGCTTTGAAGGGATAGCCTCAGTACTTTATCTAGGAATTTTTTGTACTGGACTTGCATATTTTCTCCAAACATCAGCACAGCGCTATACTCTTGCTACACATGCAGCAATTATACTGAGCCTAGAGTCTGTATTTGGAATCCTACTTGCCGTTGTGATGCTAGGAGAAGTATTTACTCTTCGCATGCTTATGGGATGTATAGCTATATTTGGAGCAATACTTATAACTGAGCTTAGACCTAGCTCAGAATAAATTAAAAACCGACCACCAAAAGTTAGATTTTAGGACTAACTTTTGGTGGTCGGCTCAGATTTTAGACTAGCTACGGTTTTATTCTTTTAATTTAGTTCTTTAAGCCACTGATTTACTTTTTCTAATAGCTCAGCTTTTTTATTTGCTGGTACTTTTATATTTACATTTACATATTCATCTTCGGCGTTTAAAAGCTTTTCTATTTGAGTTTTAGTCATTTTAGCTTCAATGTTTTTTATATCTGGGCTTGAAAGCTGTTTTGAAGTAAAGTTTTCATAGAGCCATTTTTGTTTGTCTTTGGAAAGCCTTGATATAGCTACTGCTGACTTGATTGTTATATGATTTTCTCTAAGTAGACTCTCCATTTCCTCTATTAGCTGATTTAGGCTGAGGTAGTTTTGTACCATTCTTCCACTTATTCCATAGGATTCAGCTATTATGTCCCTAGTTTTTACTCCATCACCTAGGTGTTTTTTTCTTCCTAGTCTTATGTACTTTTCTGAGATAGATTTTGCTTTTTCTACAGTAGAAAGCTGTCTTTGTATCCAGTTGGTATCTATAATTATTTCTCTAGCTTCATCCTCATTTATCTCATTCATTTTTATGAGGTTGCATTTTACTTTTTTGTACTTAGAGTCTTTAGTCTCTTCGTAGAGCATTTCTACGGCTTTTTTCCTGTTATGCCCTGAAAGTATCATATAGCTATCCTTTTGCTCCCAAACTACAAGAGGATGCATGAGACCTTTATCCTTAATAGATTCTACTAGCTCTAGCATTTTATCATCTGGAAGTGGCTGATAGAAGTTCCACTGCTCTGGTGCAGAGCTAAGCTTAGAAATATCTATTTCGACTACGCTAGAATCCTGTAACTCTTCACTTAGCTTTTCCTCTTTTGGTGCAAATCTAGATACTACAGTCTCCATTATCTCATCTTTTACCTCAGATATGTTCTCAGATACTCTGCTTGCAGCTATTTCCAGTGATTTAAATCTATCCTTTTTTATAAAATCTTTTTTATTCGACAAGTGAGATGACCTCCTTAGCCAAGTCTTCATATGCTATGGCTGCTCTTGAGCCTGAGGTAAATACGCTCAGTGGTTCACCTGCAAACTGGCTTTTTTTGATGTTTATATCAATTGGAATATAGCTATTTAGCACTTTATCCTTAAATAAATCCCTGAGGATTTCGCGAGTGACATCATTTGTACTCTCTCTCAGGTCCACCTTTGTTTCTATTATCCCTAGAAACTGAAGATTAGTATTTATTAATCTTGCTTCTTCAAAGAAATTTGTAAGTGGCTCGAGTCCTTCTATACCAAATGCAGATAGCTCTACAGGAACTAAAACGTAATCGCTTGCAACCAGAATATTGTAATTAAGTAGCCCCAAGAAAGGACAGGTATCTATTATTATGTAATCGTAGCTATTTTCGCTTTTAACAGGTCTTAGTATTCTTTCAAATACAGTTTCTCTAAGTTTTTTTGTAAACAGCTCCATATCAATAGCTGAGAGCATATGGTCTGAAATAATAAAATCTATGTTTGGATACTTAGTGTTTATTATGTAGTGCTGTAGTGAATTTTCCTTGATAAGTGCATCGTAAAGACTTTTTTCAGAGTTTTTCGAAAGGTCATATGAACGTGTTAAGTTTATTTGCATATCTGCGTCTATAAGAAGTACCTTTTTGCCTTGCTGCATGAGTGAATATGCTAAATTCCCAGCAACAGTGGTCTTGCCTGATCCACCTTTGTTGTTGGAGACTGCTATAACTTTGGTCTTCATGTAAGCAACCATCCTTTCATCTATAAATCCCCTATCCTTCTTATATTATAGTTTATATTTCTCATGGTTACAAACAAAAAGGAGCTCTCATAAGTAGCCCCTTGTATAAATTGCTATTAAAATATGATATTTAGATATTGTGTGGTTTTGCTATGCCATTTTTTCCTTCATTTTGCTGATAGTAAAGGCAATTATGTGGAGCTAGGCAGTGCCATAGCTCTTCTCCTTTGGAAGCAGTGAGATAGTCTTGATTGATTTTCCCATCTACCATTTCTATAACTCTATCAGATTTTGCCGCTAGATGCCTATCATGAGTAACTATAATAAAAGTGGTTTTGAACTCCTTATTGATATTTCTAAGAAGCTCATAAACCTGCTCCGTTGACTCGCTATCTAGGTTTCCTGTAGGCTCATCAGCTAGTATCAAAGTAGGGTCGTTTATTAAAGCTCTGGCTATAGCTACTCTTTGCTGCTGGCCTCCAGATAAATCTGTGGCTTTGTTGTTAATTCTATCTTTTAGTCCCACTATTTCAAGTAGTTCTATTGCTCTTTGTTGTTTACGCTTTGTAGGAGTTTTATGTTTTATCCAAGAGGGTATTATTACATTTTCCAGAGCGGTAAACTCTGGCAGGAGGTGGTGAAACTGAAATATGAAGCCTAGGTTTAGATTTCTAAAGCTAGCTAGCTCATCTGATTTCATTTTAGTTATATCTTTGTTTTGAAAATATATATTGCCAGAGGTGGCATTATCAAGCGCTCCTATTATATTTAGCAAAGTAGTCTTACCTGAACCCGATGGTCCTATTATACTCATAAACTCACTTTTATTTATATCTAGGCTCACTTCATGAAGCACCTTTGTCTGAATTTTAGTCCCATATATCTTGACCAAATCTTTTATCTCAAGTAATTTATCATCCATTTCTGATTACCTCCATAGGATTAAGGGATGAAGATTTTCTAGCTGGCACAAAGGAAGATATAAGACCTGCCATAGTAGAGATAAATACAACTAATATTAGATTATCTCTTTTTACTACTATATTGAAAATAGGGCCCGAGGCAGTTGTAGTTCCTATGATAAAGCCTTGGATGAGCAGATATCCTATTAAGATTCCAAAAATCCCACCTATAAAGCCCAGTACTCCTCCTTGAATCAAAAATATACTGCTGGCAGAATTGCTAGTAGCTCCCATAGCTTTTAATATACCTATCTGCTTTGATTTTTGAACCACTGATACTGCTAGTACACTAGAAATTCCAAGAGCAATGGCTACTAGTACAAATGCCTGTATAGTAAGCGAAGAGCTAGACTGGCTATTAAGTCCAGTAAGTAGCTGAGCGTTTTCAGCTTTCCAGTCACTTGCATCTATTTCAGGATAAAGCGTCGTTAATCTTGGAGCTAATATATCTGCATCAAAGGGCTCATTCATTTGGATTTCTATGTTTGATATATATCCATTTAGTCCATATATCCTCTGAGCTCTAGATAGCTCCATAAATATCCATGAACCATTTAAGGCTTCTGATTCTAAATCAAATATCCCACCAACTATAAAGCTTTGAACGCTTGCTCCAGGAAGACTTAGGTTAATTAAATCCCCTGGTGTTAGATTGAACTCATTTGCAAAGGAGGTTCCTATCAGTACTCTATTTGAATCTATATCTGATTCTCCCTGAGCGATTCTGCTTTTTAGATCGTAAATTTCATCTGCTAGCTCTAGGTCTATTCCTTTTACTACTAAAGAAGTACTGCTTTCTCCTTGATTATAAAGTGCTGTCCCTACAACTGATGGTGAAACTGCGCTTATCTCTTTATTTTTTTGAAGCCCCTCTATTATACCTTGGTAATTTCCTAATTTATCTTCTTTTTTAGGCGTATTTATATACTCAAAATCTGGACTATTAACACTTGAATTTGCTTTTGCTGTTATAGTGATGTGAGCTCTATTGCCTATAGTAGTGTCTATTAGATTTTCCTGCAATCCACTTATAAGTGAGCTTAAAAATATCTGAACTGCCACCCCAACAGCTATTCCTAGCAAAATAAAAAGCGTCTGGGCCTTTCCATCTTTTAAAAATCTTAGGGCAATCTTCCATTCATATAGCATATTACTCACCCTCAGACATCAGTTTTATTTTATCGCCTGGCTCTACTTCTTGAGGATTAAGAAGTTTTATATCTTCAGAAAAATCTCCCTCAATTATTCTTTTAGAGCCGCTTCCTATTACAGTAACAGGCTGTTTTACAGCTATTGAGTCTTTTTCTACTAGAACATACGCCTGGTTCTGTTCATATGAAAGATAGTTGGCATCTATTACATATGCATCTTGATATTCATTTAAGATAAGCTCAGCTGTTATGCTCAAATCTAGAAGAAATTTGTCGCTGTCTATAACTGGAATATCTAATTTTACTGCTACTGTACCTTTTTCGCTATCTACGCTTTTATCTATTTCTCTAACTGTTGTCTCTAGCTTTAAGCTTGTGTCTGAAGATGGATATATAAAAGCTTTTTGTCCCACAAATACTTTTGTTATGCTTTTTTCATCCACTTCAATTTGTGCATACTTGTCATCCAAATCCACTATCTTCATGAGCGTCTGTCCAGGCTGAACAAATTCTCCTTCAGTTACATTTAGCTCTACAATAGTCCCAGCTATAGGTGATGAATAAGAGTATTTTCCAAATGACTGCTCTAAATTTTTAAGAGTTACTCTGCTTTGCTCTATGCTAGCTGAAGCTTTTTTTGCCTCACTGCCTCCAGGTGCATAGGAATTAAGTGTGAGTTTTGCACTTTCTAGCTGTTTATTTAGAAGATTAACTTTATCCGTAACAGCTTCTAATTCTATTAATGGAATAGCTCCAGAATCATAGAGCGCTGTTTTTCTTTCAAGCTCCCTAGCTTGCTGAGATAACTCTAGCTCTAGCTTTTCTATATCTGACTGTGCTATTTCATATGAAGTGGTTACTATTTTATTGTAATTTGCTGAAGCTGACCCTACTGAAGCTTTGGCTTCATTGATGTTTTTGCTCAAATCACTGCTGTCTAGCTTTACTAGCAGCGTATTTTGATTTACTGCATCGCCTTCGTTTACTAATAGAGATACTAGCCTTGACGCTACTTCTGAAGTTACTATTCTTGACTTACCTGCTTCTACTCTTCCGCTGGCAAGAACAGTTTCTTGATAGCTGGATTTAGTAAGACCTACATAGCCTACTTCTTTTGGTTTTGTGAAAAATTTATATCCAAAAAATAAAATTGCAAATAAAATTATTGCAATTACAAGGTTTTTTATTAGTTTCTTATTATCTTTCATTTTATCTCCTCCCTTTAGTTTAATACCTCTTTGATACCCTTTAATGCTCAAATTAACCTTGATTTCTAGTGGGCTTCAAAAATCTTTTTTAATCTAAAAAAAATTGTGGAACCGAGTTCCACAATTTTTGAAAGGAAGAAAGACTTTCTTCGTATAATCTAAAATGTAATATCTACATTTATAGTTTTTCCATCTCTAAATATTTCTATAGATGCATTATCTCCTGGTCTTTTAGCATAAAGTTCTCTAACTAATTTTGTCATTTTATCTATTTCTTTTCCATCAAAACTAACTAAAACATCTCCTTCTTTAATTCCTGTTTTTTCTGCAGGACTTAAAGGCTCAACAGATGCTATATATATACCAGTCTCAACATCTATATTAGATCCAGTAGCTTGTTTATAGTAATCAACATCTACTCCTCTTATTCCTAGATATACTCTTTGGAACTCGCCTTTTTCTATGAACTGATCTACTATAGGTTTTGCTATATTAATAGGTATCGCAAATCCAAGACCTTCTGCACTGCTAATTTTAGCAGAATTTATAGCTATTACCTGACCTTTAGAATTAAGAAGTGGACCTCCACTATTTCCTGGATTAATAGATGCATCCGTCTGAATCAGATTATCAATGCTTTCTGTCTGGGTTACTTGAATGCTTCTATTTAGTCCACTTATAATACCTTGAGTTACACTTCTTTCAAATTCTAAACCTAACGGATTTCCTATAGCTACAGATATATCTCCTACTTCTACTGTATCACTATCTCCTAGCTCAGCTACAGGAAGACCTGTTTTTTCAACTTTTATAACGGCTAAATCAAGTGCTTTTTCATTCCACAATACCTTAGCTTCCTGCTTACTTCCATCGTAAAACAGCACAGTAACTGAAGTTGCAGTTCCATCGTCAACCACATGCGAGTTTGTAAGAATATAGCCTCTTTCGTCTACTATTACTCCTGTACCTACGCCGCTGGTTTGTCTTGCTCCAAAGAAAAAGTCATTTTGAGTAGATACTGTTGTAATACCAACTACAGAAGGCATAGCTTTTTGAACTACAGCCTTATATATAGTTTCTGGATTATCCCCTTCTACATTTATGGATGTAGTCTGAGGATTATTATTTTCTAAATTAGGATTTATATTTTGCATAAATGGAAGTATATTTTGAGATATCACTAACATAGTTATAGCGCTTCCAAGTATAGCACCTATAAGTGCTTGAATGAATCCTGAGCCTTTTGAACTCATATTCTCATCCTCCCTATATCATAAAAATATCTGAAACTCTGCTTCTTTCCAAGACCATTAAATCCATATCTTTGTTTGCATATATTCCTTCTTCTTCCATGATACTTGCAACAGTCTGATAAGCAAGTACTGGCATATTGTTTTCTTGACTCAAATGAGCAAGTAGTACTGCTTTTGTCCCTAGTTTAGCCAATTTTGCAGCTACATAACCTGCATCAGAATTTGATAAGTGTCCAAAATCAGACAAAACCCTTTGCTTTAGGTAATAAGGATAACTACCCATTTTTAACATTTGTTCATCGTGATTTGATTCCAAAATCACAAGCTCGCTCTGACTGATATAATTCATAACATCATCTGTGACGCATCCTAAATCAGTAGCAATAGATAGTTTATTTTTACCATCAGTAATAGCAAATCCACAAGAATCCACTGCATCATGACTAGTAGAAAAAGGACTTATTTCAATATCACCTATAGAAAAACTCTCACAAGGAGTAAATACCCTTTTATTTTCAACTTTAATCTTTCCTAGGCAGTTTTCCATAGATTCCCAAGTCTTAACGCTAGCATAAATAGGTACATCATATCTCCTAGATAAAATTCCTACTCCCTTGATATGGTCTGTATGCTCATGGGTTACCACAATTCCACCAAGACTGCTTAAGTCAACATCATGCTGTCTCAAATGCTCTTCTATTTTTTTACCACTAAGACCAGCATCGACTAGTATCTTAGTTTTAGATTTTTCTATATAGTGACAATTTCCACTACTTCCTGATGCTACTGATATATATCTTATACTCATAAGTGCTCCTCATTAGGGTATTTAGAATTCTAAGGCTTCTATATAATAATATTTATTCTCTTTTGTTTTTATTCTCCAACACGGAAATGCCGTTGCAGTCTTTGTTTTAGCTATAGATAGGCTCTCGTACTGAGCGTAGTTATATCCCAAAACAAGCTCAGTAATTGTTTCGCCCTCTGACATCATATTGCTTGCTCTCATAACAGCCTCAATAGAAGTCATAACGGTTTTTTTATTCTTACTTTCTTCTACTGGAGTCATTTTTAACATTTCAAACTCAAAATTTCCATCAGGCAAATAAGTAAATTTCATATAACTATCTTCTAGAAATCTATCTTTGTAAATAGAGTTATAAAAAACTATTAGGTTTTGCCCTTCAAACGATGTATATTTCAAAGCAAAATCATCAGCCAAATCATAGGTGCCAATGAAGATATCTGCATCTAATTGTGCATGCTCAGTATCAAATTTAGCTAGCTTTCTCTTAGCTTTTAGACTTAAATTTTTATCACCTATAATCTCAATGTCACTTTCGTATTCTAAAAACCTAGATTCCATATCCTTGAGGTTAAAAGATTGATACTCAACCTTTAATGTACCCATTTTAGGAGTTTCTTTTGGTAATTCTGTGTGTAAATTTAGGTTTTTTTGTAATAAAAATTGTTTTAGACTTTCAGAAGATTCTTTAGTGAAATATGAATCTTGCCTAGTTTTATCTGTAAAAATACTAAATATCAATATAATATTTGTAATAATAAAAGCTATTATAAGATAGGTTTTAGCTTTGCCCCAATCCATAGTATAGTATTTCTCCCGTATATCCATTAAAAATATATTCTTTTCCTTCTATTCTAATTTTCCAAGAAGGAATGAGCATATATTGATTATCCATAAAATATAATAATTCTATATCGTCTATTTTGTCAAATAGCTCAACTCCAGTTTGAACACTAAACTTTGAGCTAAGTACAGAAAATTGACTATCCAAAACCTTGAAAGGTAATAATATTGACTGGTCTCTTGATAAATCATATGGAAGTACACTTCTTCTAATTCCAGTAAAAGAATGTACGGTATCTCCTACAACTATTAAACTAAGTTTATATTTGGGGGCATTTGGCATAAGTCTTATATCATCAATTACTTCTGAAAATACTATTTTATAAGCATTCTTACCTTTTACTTTAATAGCTATAGCTTCTTCATAACCTATAGACTTTAAATCTATATCCATTTGAGATAAAAAATTCATAGCAGCTAAGACAGCATCAGAAATATTACTCTCTTTTGAAGGTAAGTTTTCATTTAGATATTCTATATATCCATTTGTTTGGATTTTTAAAAGTTCTTGTCCATAGTTATAGGTATATATATTTGAACCATCTGTTTCAACTATTCTATTTATAAAATCATATCTTTCCTTAAATATACTTTTAGCTAATTTATCACTTTTTTCTGGAGTCATGCTACTAATAGTATCATAAGCTTTATATAAAATATTAAACTCATTTCCAGGCACTAAAACTTCACTACTTGAACCAAACAAATACTTTAAAGAATAATATTTGATATAGGATGATTTTTCTAGTTCATTTACCATAGCCAAACTATTCTCATTTGAAGTAAGTAATTTATAAGTTTTCCCAGAGTCAACTATATAGATAGCATTTTCATCTACTAGTGGAATTAGGATTTGAGTTATATTATTGAGGCTCTCTATCAAAGACTTCTCTAAAAAAAAACTCCTTGAAAGGAGTTTTCCATTTAATGAAGTAAAGCTAAGTTCAAGACTTTTGGTCTGCTTGGCATTTTCATAAGCCAGAGCATCGACCTCTACTAAACCTTGCGCTTTTGATAAAGAAAGCTTCAAAAGATTTTTTGACTGCTGATAATATCTTTGTCTACCACTTAATATCTTAGTGTTATTGTTTCCGCCAAATCTTACCACTACGTGAATAGGTCTTAGTGTGCTTTGAAGTCCTGCTTCAAGACTAAGTGGATAAGAATAGGCGTTTCTTTCATAAAGATTAAAATTGTCAATAAAATTAAACTTTATAAAAGTTAACACTACAGATAAAAGGAAGAAAAAGATAAGCAGATTGCTTTTTAGCTTTTCTTTATTCATATTCATCTTCCTATGGTCCACCTAAGACAGATGGAGAATTTTTTACATCTAGTCCACGAACTATTTCATTTATCTCTATAATCTTTTTGATATAGTTAATAAATCTAGACTCCGTGGTCTCACCTTTTGCATTAGATAAAGTTACAACTATTTTATTTTCTCCTGGAAATAGCTGAACTTCTTTACTAAATACGCCAAGTGCATCAACTACTAGTTCTGTTTCTGTTTGCAACTGAGAAAAACTTTCGCCTTCCTTAGTGTACAGCTCGATTCTAACCTTGTCATTTTTTTGACCTGTTCCTGCTATTACAACTGTACTGTTAGTTGTAGAAAAGCTTTCGGTCTTTGGCGCTGTTAATATGGCCTCTTTAGTGTCAGATACCGATTCAGCAAAGGAGTTGATGCTTGTAGACATGAATATAAGTGTAATTATTAGTGTTATGATAGCAAAATTCATTTTTTTC
>Ga0334892_1001771_pt1 | contig 17116 bp, 14 predicted proteins | sample GraSluR3_MG_4_FD_207213 | JGI IMG/M metagenome (GOLD analysis project Ga0334892, IMG submission 207213) | Sludge microbial communities from methane-producing bioreactor in Wageningen University, Netherlands - Granular Sludge_15_04-R3 | ecosystem: Engineered > Bioreactor > Anaerobic >...
CTATGAAGCCCTCGAGGGCAGCCCCGATGAAGATGTTATAAAGTGCAAGGTGATGGATATCGAAAGGGGGAGGAAGCTCGTAGCGATACACAGCGAGGTGAAAGCCAAAAAGGATGCGTACGACAGGGAAGAGCTGCTTTTTAGGCTAAAGGAGATCGCGTCTGACTGCGAAGGGATCGCGTCTTCTAAACTCGTACGCGACAAAGGCAAGCGTTATCTGACGAGGAAGGGAAAGGATGACGCGACTTACGTTTTGGATGATGCTAAGGTGGCAGAGGATGCCTCCTGGGATGGCATAAGCGGGACAGTGACCAACATGGAGGTAACAAGAGGAGACATCCCCGAGGTGTTGGAATATTACAAAAGCCTCTGGAAGGTAGAGGAATCCTTCAGGGTGGCCAAAGGGCCCTTGCGCTTCAGGCCGATCTTTCACTGGAAGAAGGAGAGGATAGAATCCCATATAGCCATCTGCTATATCGCCTTTACGCTACAAAGGCACTTAGAGCACAGGCTTAAACTCTGTAAGGGAGAGTCTTACTCCTTGGATAAAGTGAGGCGGGTCCTATCCAAGGTGGATAGCGTCATAATGAAAGACTCTTCGACGGGCACGATATACAGGTTTCCCAGAGCCATGAGCCCAGAAGCGAAAAAGATATACGGCGCAGTGGGGTTAAAGAGAGACACGAAACCGACGACAATCACATCGATCGAAAAATACAGGAACAGGCACAGTTTAGGAAGGATAAACCCTTGGGAATGGGTATTGTAGTGCCTATATTTTTTCAAAGATCCTGTGTTTGCAAGGGTTTAGGCATTAAATGTGCGGAAGTCAGGAAAATATTTATTTTTGCTCTAAGCCAAATTTGGAGAGGAAACAAACATGACAAAAATGCAGGCTAATTCAGTCGTGGCGTTTATTATTCCTATAAATAGAGGGCACCTAGGCAGATATATAAGGACAACGAGACCGAAGCCCTGAAGAAACGCGAATCGGAACTCTACCAGCAGATCGGTGTTTATTGCAAACTAAAAACGGACAACAGTGAAACGGCCAAATCCCCGATAACTTCTTTTAGACGAACAGTCTTTATGTAAATTTGCTTACCAAGTAAAGACAGGGTTACTGCAGTCAGGAATCGTATACAGAAGGGGCGAAGTGCAAGCGCCTGTTTCAAGTATATTCTTCCCTCGCGCATGTTTCCAGCCTGACACAATAGAGAGCCTATGGAGTAATGCTGAATAGCAAGAATGCGATTCTCTTTGGCAAACTCTTCCCAGTGTTTTTCAAGGATGATTTTTTTCGCCTCGATAAGGGCATCCTTTTTTGCCGAGATGCTCTCTGGTGTGAAATATGCGATGACGAGGGGTTCGGCGACATATTTAAATTCATAGTAATACGAAAGCCTTATGAAAATCTCCCAATCTTGGAGGCGGGGCAAGCGTTCGTCAAAAAGACCGGATTTTCCAAGGCATTCCTTTTTCACGACGACCGTCTGGGTGCTGACGAAATTCCTTTTGAGAAGCTCTCGGTGGATATAGCCTTCTTTTTGTTTTATTCCATCCGGAGGAATATAGGTTTTTTGATTGTTTCTGACCCGCCAGAAACCGGTGTAGACGACGCCGGTTTCCGCGGACGCCTGTTCGAAAAGGGCCATCTGTTTCTCGAGTTTTTCGGGCAGCCACTCGTCATCGCTGTCCTGGAAGGCGACATATCCCCCCCGTGAGACCTTGATCCCCGTGTTTCTTGCAGCGGCTGCGCCTGCATTTGACTCATGTCGTATGTAGCGAATGCGGTCATCCTTGAAGGTCTTGATGATTTCAGCGGTATCATCTGTCGATGCGTCGTCGACCACAATGACCTCGAAATTTTTGTACGTCTGATTGAGGACGCTACGGACTGAACGACCCAGAAAACGCGCCCGGTTATACGTAGGAATAATCACGCTGACAAGGGGTGAAATCTGGTCTTTTTGATTCATTTTCATTCTGTTTACCCTCCGCGAACCATTATTTAGTTTTTTTGAAGAAATCTTCCTGTGGCATCTTCCCAGTGAGGCAATTCATACATTTTTGAAGGAAAATGTTTTCCTAATAATGAAAATAGCGGTCTTTTGGCCAATGTAGGAAATTCAGAGCTCTTTGCAGGAAGAATTGTCCCTTCCCATTTGGCAAGGTGCAAAATCGTTTTCGCCCATTCATATCTGCTGCAATATCCAGCGTTGGTTATATGGCATAACCCCCAAGCTCTTTCCTGAAGCAAGGCGTATACCGCCTCGGCCAAGTCCGGTGCATACGTGGGGGATGAAACCTGATCGTCTACCACGCGGAGTTCCGTTTTTGTCTCTGCCCATTTCAGGACTTTTTTGGGAAAGCATGATTCGGCTTTCCCTTTGACACCAAAGACCCAGCTGACCCTGGCCAGGATATATTTGGTACAGAGGCTTTGGACGTAGTGCTCGCCCAGGAGTTTGCTCTTCCCGTATACGTTGATAGGATTGGGCACATCGGCTACCGTATATGGGCTGCCCTTTGTTCCATCGAAAACATAGTCGGTGCTGAAAGTAACGAGAGGAATACCCGCCTCTTCACAGACAATGGCCAGGTTTCTCGGTCCGATCCCGTTGACTAGAAAAGCCTGCTCCCAGTCGGTTTCGGCCTTGTCGACATCGTTGTAAGCGGCCCCGTTGAAAACTGCCTCCGGCTTGTGAGTCAAGACAGCTTCACGAACGGCCTTGAGATCAGTGATGTCAAGTTCTTTGCTCCCGAAGGCAACGTATTTTTCTTTTCTCTCTTCGAGCAAATCAGCGAAGGCCAAAGACGCCTGGCCGTCCTTACCGGTAATAAGAAACTTCATAGACTATGACTCCCTTTGCCTTCATACGTAAAAGGCGATTCCATGTCTTTAAAAAAGGGTAACACTTGATCTTTTCCCGAAAGAATCGGCTTGATATCGCCTAATGGCCAATTTACGTTTATATCGGGATCATCCCAGCGGATGCCCCCCTCACCACCCGGATCGTAAAAATCAGTGCACTTGTAGTGGAAGTCGGCCACCTCGGAGAGCACGAGGAAACCATGGGCAAAACCCGGTGGCACGTAGAACATCTTGTGTGCTTCATCATCCAGGGTAATACCATACCAGGAGCCGAAAGTTGGCGAGGCTTTCCGCAAATCAACAGCAACGTCAAACACCTTGCCTCTGGTGACTTTCACAAGCTTTCCCTGGGGCCGACGGGTTTGGAAGTGAAGGCCCCTGAGCACACCTTTTGTGGACCGGGACATGTTATCCTGGACAAATTCCACTGCAAGCCCTGCTTCCCGGAAGGCTTTCCGGTTGAAAGATTCGAGAAAATAACCGCGTTGATCCGGAAAGACCTGTGGTTCAACGACGAGCAGGTCTGCGATTGGTGTTTCCTGAATTCTTATTTTTGCCATAAATTCACCTCATAATTCCTGGAGCAGATCCAGCAAGTATCGTCCGTACCCGTTTTTTGCAAGGGGCCTTGCCAACCTTTCAAGCTGCGTTGAATCGATGTATCCCTTCCTGTAGGCAATCTCCTCGGGACAAGATACCATGAGTCCCTGTCTTTTCTGGATCGTTTCTATGAAAGTGGCGGCATCAAGAAGGCTGTCATGAGTCCCCGTATCGAGCCAGGCAAACCCCCTTCCGAGGACATCGACCCGGAGAGTGCTTTCTTCAAGATACAATCTATTGAGGTCTGTGATTTCAAGTTCGCCACGTGCCGAGGGTCTGAGGGCGTGGGCTTTTTCGACAACGGTGTTATCGTAAAAATACAACCCCACCACTGCGTAACGTGATTTGGGGGTTGTGGGTTTTTCCTCAATACTTGTCACACGGCCTGCCTCGTCAAAGGATACGACACCGTATCGCTCAGGATCTTTTACCGGATACCCAAAAACCAACGCTCCTTCTTCCAGCATGGCGGCATTTGTCAGTATTTCGCTGAATCCATGTCCGTAAAAGAGGTTGTCGCCCAAAACAAGAGCACAGCTGTCTCCGCTGATGAAGTCTTCCCCAATGAGGAATGCTTGCGCCAATCCGCCGGGCTCTGGCTGCACGGAATAAGTTATAGACAGCCCCCATTGGCTGCCGTCATTAAGAAGCTTCTTGAACGCCGGCAAGTCATCGGGGGTTGTAATGACGAGGATGTTCCGAATGCCTGCCAGCATAAGTGTGCTTAAGGGGTAGTAGATCATGGGTTTGTCATACACCGGCATTAGCTGCTTGCTCACCGGAAGGGTCAAAGGATAAAGCCGTGTTCCGCTGCCGCCAGCGAGAATGATGCCTTTTTTGATCATTTTCCCGCCTCCCTGCTGGTACCAAGACCAAGCCGTTCAAGACCGTATTTGCCGTGGGTTACTTCTTTCACCCACCACTGGTTGTCCAGGTACCATTGTACGGTTTTTTTGAGACCTGTCTCGAAGGTTTCTTTCGGTTTCCATCCGAGTTCTCTCTGGATTTTACTGGCGTCAATGGCGTAGCGTCGGTCGTGTCCAGGCCGGTCGATAACGAAAGATATCTGCTCCCTGTAGGATGTTCCGCCCTCTTTGGGCCGCAGGCTGTCGAGCAGGTCGCAGAGAGTATGGACCACCTCAAGATTGGTCTTTTCGTTGTGGCCTCCGATGTTGTAGGTGTCACCGGGAAGCCCTTTCTCAAATACCTCAAGCAGGGCCTCGCAGTGATCTTGTACATAGAGCCAATCGCGAATGTTGCCGCCGTCACCATAGACTGGAAGAGGCTTACCCTCAAGGGCCGTGATGATCATAAGAGGAATGAGTTTTTCCGGGAACTGGTAAGGTCCGTAGTTGTTTGAGCAGTTTGTTATCACCGTCGGCAGGCCGTAGGTATGGTAAAACGCCCGGACAAGGTGGTCCGACGAGGCCTTTGAGGCTGAGTAGGGCGAACGGGGGCTGTAGGGTGTCTCCTCAGTGAAGAGTCCTTGAGGTCCCAGGGAACCGAAGACTTCGTCGGTGGAAACGTGGAGGAACCGGAAATGTTCCTGTTCCGAAGCGTCGAGGTTCTTCCAGTAATCCAGAGCCGCCGTAAGGAGTTTGTAGGTTCCCACGATGTTTGTCTGGATGAAGTCATCAGGGGCATCAATAGATCGATCCACATGGCTTTCAGCCGCCAGGTTCAGGACCCCTGCTGGATGTTCCTTTTCAAGGATTTGTCTTGTGAGATTAGAATCGGCGATATCGCCGTGGATGAATTTGTATAAAGGATTGTCCTCAACATCTCTTAAGGATGCAAGATTTCCCGCGTAGGTGAGCTTGTCCAGATTGATGACCCGGTAGCCTTTTTCAAGGCAGTACCGGACAAGATTGCTTCCTATGAAGCCACAGCCTCCTGTGATTAACAATGTCGGTCTGGTCCTATCTGGCATTTTTGTCCTCCATCATAAGTGTGAAGAAGTTCTCTGTTTGCACGAAAAAACTAGCTTGACCTCTTTCACCCTGAGGCATTCATTTTTGCTATGTCTCCGCAGAACACCCAATCATCCCTGCCATTAACAGAATCGCCAAGATTTGGGACGGAAATTCCCAACATCATCAGCCGGGCCCGCTTCAAGATCTATGGCAAGTTTTTGTTTGTGCCTTCATGCGATCCATTTCTCAAGAAACTGAACCTCTGGCAATTTCATGGCGACCTAGACCCCGATGTTGTAATTCTAAGTCGTAAGTTAAGGGGAAAACTTTCATATTTATGTACATCAATGCTAAAGCGTAGAACAACCAAACAAAATCTGCCCTGATTTCATAGAAAACATGACCTACAATAAGTGCAACCAAACCACTATATAATGATATACCTATGATTGCCTCATATTTCTGGTTTAGCCTTAAGAAAGACCTTATTTTTCTGCGAGTTTGTATTGTAATTAAAAAAAGGAAACTAACGAAAATAAGTGTAATTATGATTCCGCGTTCAGCCAAATATGATGTGTAAATTGAATGCGTGTGCACTCCAAATCCCTGTGCAGACAAATTACCAATTCCGATACCTACCAAGGGAGCCTCACTAAACTTCTGCAATCCCAGTAATCGAGTTTGTAAATGACCTAAATTTGATGCCGCAGTTGTTTCCAAAGAAAACCTCTGTAAAAAGAGTTGCCCCATCTCTGGTACAGCAAAAAGCAAACCTAATAAAAGGACTAAACATATGATTGAGGCAAATGCGAACTTGTTGATATTTAATAATTTAGTTTTTCTCAATTGATACATACTGACTACGACACCAACGAACAAAATAATCCAACCTGCACGAGAGAAAGTTCCTATTAAAAAAAATGTATTTATTATAAATAGAGCTAATACAGCCTTCTTGTTTTTTACTGCAAAATACATATTGAACAAGATGATCCCACAAAGAGCTAAAAACGGTCCTGTGCTCCCAGTAGTCGACATTGGAAGGCGAAACCGTGGGAATCCGAGAAATGTTGATCCTCGACTAAAATAGTCTGATGTCTCGTATAAGTTCCAAAACGGGACACTTTTTATGTATTCACCTGTTGTGACCCAAGTGAGTAGCATATAACTGTTTAAAATATAAGCAAATACAGCAGAGAAACAAAATGCCCAAAAAATTTTTTTGTAATCACTACTCGTTTGGATACAAAACGGTAAAAAAAACAAAAAGGTGACTCCTACCATCTCCACAGCTAAAATATCAAAGGCAACCTTAGGAGCTTTCGAAAGAATTAGGGCATTTGCTAGAGATAGAACATAAAAGATTAGGACAATTCCTAGAGGATATAACATATTCCTTCTAACAGTCTTTGTGGATGACAATAAAAAATAAAAACAACAAATAAAAATGCCTACCAACATTGCTATTTGGGAAAAACTTGGTTTTACAGGACCAATGGGTAATCTATATATGCCCATCGAGATCAAGAATGCAGTTATCACAAAACAGTATTTTGCAATTTTCATATCCTTGCACCTCAATTTATTAAGTGACAGGTTATTGCAATTCCTTTTTACGTTAATTCGCCTAGCTGGTTTACTGATATACTCGAATAACCATCTGGAAAATGAGTCAAGTGTTCGTTTATATTGAGTCTCTTTTCCTCTTTTAACATCCCTTCTCTGCAAATTGGTAAACGGCGGTATTTATGTCAAAAATATGTGGACGTTTAAAAAACGTCAATCCCCAGGGTGGTTCAATTCACGCTTTGAGATAAAATTCTCTGTACCAAATAATTGTCGATTTTCGAGCATGCAAGAACGCACCAAGCTTCTCTTGCCCTCCAAAAGTTTCTGTACATGTTCTATCTTCTTTATGTAGCACACTTACACGTTTGTCATATACACTTCGCAGATTTTTACATCTTAACATTTCCGCCAAAATTCTTTCTTCACCATATAAAAATGTCCCATCAAAAAAACCATCATAATGCTCAAAAAAAGGTGGACAAAAGACTAAAAAAGCCCCATGTAAAGCATACACTTCGACAAGAAAAGTACACGGGTTTATATCAACATTTTTATTCCCATTTCTATTTCTCCTGGCCCTCCACCAATTAACGAATTTTACTGGCAAAACTTTTTTGAGTGGCAATTTCGCAAGACCCCACAAAAAATAGTGAAGGTAGATTTTCCTTGCTTCTTTTGCGCTAGGCCTGGAGAAGGCAAAAGGATTTTGCTCTCTACCATCGAGAGTGCAAATTCTAGGTCCAATCACAGCACAGGATGTTTTTTTATAAGCATCCAGGAGTCTATGAAAGAGATTTTTATCATTGAACAAAACATCATTATTAGACGCAGCAATAAAATTATAGCCTTCTTCGCGAGCCTTCTGTATCCCGTAGTTAAAACCCTTCGCAAATCCTACGTTGTTGGGAAGCATTTCCAAAGTTACTGAGTTGTAACGTGAAACATATTCACGCAGTCTCTCCTGTTTTTCTTTCGCTGAACCATTATCTATTACAAAAATTCTTATTCCAGGGAAATTTTTTTGCGCTGATTCCAGAAACTCTTTTGTTTCATTAACAGTATTATAATTTAGCACTACTATGGCAAATTCCATGGCTTCTCCTTTCTTGCCAATAATGGAAGGGGCATGGCTAGTATAATCTTGTTCTTTCACTCGCAGGAGGTCGTATCATCGAAAAATCAGCAGTGATTCAACGCCTCGCCTCCTATCATGAAGTTGATCTCAAGGGCCTGTAGCTCTCGTTTTTTTGCTGTCTACGTTGCACTTATGCAATACTCCCCTTTCGCTTTAACCAACATCTCCTCCAAACACCCGTATTATCTCATGTTGTATTTGTGGCCTGTTCGCTATGGGAAACACTATATCTGCAGTTTTGAACAATTGTAATTATCGGCAATCTTTATAAATCCTCCTGTATTCCCCGGCAATCTTCGCCCAATCGAATTTATCACTGAGTTGGATGCAATTCCTGGATATGGTTTCGTAGTTTCCCATGATATCCATAATTCTGTCGGCGATTTCCTCTTCATTTTTGCTATTAACATGATACCCGACGGTTCCTTCCTCAAACTGTTCGTCAAAGCCCTGGCCTTTTGAGTATATAACCGGAAGTCCCTGAGTCATGGCTTCGGGATAGACGAGGCCGAAGGTCTCTGTTATCGAGGGGAGGACGAAAACATCAGCGGCTCGGTAATAATTGATAAGCTCCTCTTTTGGTTTGGGCGGAACACATTTTACAAAAGGATACTTTTGGAGTGCACGGAAAATCTTTTTGTCCTTTTGTTCCCCAACGACCGTGTACGTCACATCAAATCCTCTATTGATGAGTATTTCTGCAGCTTTTGCTACTGTGAAGTTGTTTTTATTCCGATTTATTTGGCCCACTGTAAGTAGTTTAAGCCCACGATCAGTTCTTTTCTGTTTGTTCTGATTTTTGTTCGCGTGCCAAAACTTATCTATCCCATTAGGAATCACTAGAGTTTTGTCTGAGATTTCTTTCTTTTGGTCTGCAGGAACATGCTCCTCAATCACAAACTCCCTATACGGCTCATTAATAAAAAGAACACGTCCCGCATCACGTAGTATTTTCCGAGCGGTTCCTCTTAAATGAGGCATGTACCGAAAAAAGGTATTCACATCCGTGTTTCTGACTGCAACAACGTACGGGATCCCAAGCTGCTTGCTTAATTTCCAAGCCACATATCCGTTAGAAAAAAGCGAATGGGCGTGAATGACGTCGAATTTTTCGCCTGAAAACCTTCTTCTCGCTTCTTTGAGAATTTTTGCGTGTTTTACATGAAATATAAAGCGATCCATGGGATTGTGAGTCTTCATAACTTGAGAATACTCGCCGTATTGTTTCTTTTTTGCTGGATCGAGGTTATAAGGTACTGGAACAAAAACAGTAATATCAAGCCCTATTCTAAGCTGGGCTTCATAAAAATTTTTATAAAAACCGGGGGAACCTGAAGCAGCGTAGTACGAATTGATGTGGAGTACCTTCAAGAAACGTCACCTTGCCTACAAAACCAAACTAATAATATTCAAATAATTGGACCATTATTTGATTGGCCACACACTTCCTTGGAAACCTTTTGGGAAAACTGTTGTTGTCTCTTGTTTTATTGTGCACAAAACTCGCATATCAACATTATATAAGGAATACGTTGTCAAATTTTTTAGGATCAATTCCCAAGATTTTTTTTATCACGTTTTTTGTGTCAAAAATAAGAGGAGAGTTATTGAGCAGCAAATCGTAATCAACGTTCTTCCAGTGTCCCGTTGTAATGAGGGTGGCATCATTGTTCTGGATGAGTTCTTTCGTCAACGGCTTCGAGTGGAACAATTTCTCATTTCTCACTACTTCGGAGCAATAAGGATCGTGATATTCCACAATGGCCCCTTTCTGTTCCAAAAGGTTCCAAACTTTTAGGGCTGGTGATTCTCGCAAGTCTTCAATATCTCGTTTGTACGCAATGCCCAAAAGCAGGATTCTGCTGTTTTTTAGAGGTTTCTCTCTTTCGTTAAGGAGATCTGCCAAACGGTTCACAACATGCTCCGGCATGCCGTCGTTGATCTCGCCGGCAAGCTCGATGAAGCGGGTGTGGTAGCCGGCGGCCCGCGCCCGGTAGGTGAGATAGAAGGGGTCGATGGGAATGCAGTGCCCCCCTACACCGGGACCGGGGTAAAAGGGGACAAAGCCGAAGGGCTTTGTGGCCGCGGCATCGATGACCTCCCAGACGTTGATCCCAAGCTTCTCGCAGATGATGGCCATTTCGTTGGCCAATGCGCAGTTGACGATGCGGAAGGTGTTTTCCAGGATCTTGGTCATCTCCGCTTCCTTGGGGCTCGAGACGGTGAAGACTTCGGCGTCAAGGACGGCTTCGTAGAGAGCCCTGGCATGTTCCGTACAGGCCATAGTACAGCCTCCCACGACCTTGGGGGTGTTCTTCGTCTTGTACCTGAGATTGCCCGGGTCGACCCGCTCGGGGGAAAAGGCCAGGAAAAAATCTTCCCCCACCTTCAGACCGCTTTTTTCGAGGATGGGTTTTAAAACCTCCTCGGTGGTGCCCGGGTAAGTGGTGGATTCGAGTATTACGAGCATCCCCTTTTTCATGCAGGGCACGAGATGCTCCGCCGTGGTCTCTATGTAGGAAAGGTCGGGCTGCTTGAAGACGTTCAGGGGCGTGGGGACGCATATGGCGATGACGTCACACTCGGCAAGACGCGAGAAGTCTTTTGTGGCGGAAAGTTTGCCCTTTTGGACAAGTTCTTCGAGCTCTCCCTGGACAACGTCGCCGATGTAGTTTTCGCCCCGGTTGATCTTGTCCACTTTCTGCTTCTGAATGTCGAACCCCAAAACGTTGAAACCTGCCTTGGCCTTTTCCACGGCCAAGGGCAGGCCCACGTACCCGAGGCCGATGACGCCGACCTTTACTGTTTTATTCTTGATACATTCGAGCAAGGTCATTCCGTGTTCCCTCCGTTTTTTAGTGTTCCTACCCGTCGTAAAAGACCTGGTTTTCGATGAGTTGTTCTTCAGGAACGTCCTTCAGGTATTTCGCCGGAGAGCCCAGGACGATGACTCTGGGCTTCACGTCCTTGGTGACGACGCTTCCCGCAGCCACAACGGCGTCTGCGCCGATCTCAAGGCCTGGCAGTATTGTCGCGTTGGCGCCGATCCTGGCGCCCCTTCTGAGGACGGGGCCGCCAAAGTGTTTTTTGCGTTCTTCCGTCCGGCCCAGGAAGTTGTCGTTGGTGAAGGTGACTTCCGGGGCGATGAAGCAGTAGTCTTCTATGGTGGTCATGGCGGTGATGTAGGCCTCGGTCTCTACCTTGCACTTGCGGCCTATTGTCACCTTGTTTTCGATCGTTGCTCCACGCCCGATGATGGTGTATTCGCCGATCTTGACATCCTCGCGGACGGTGGCCTGGTCGCCGAAAAAGACCATGTCGCCGATTTCGGCGCCCACGTAGAGGATGCATGCGGCACCGACCGTGACGGCCTTTCCCAGCACGAGAGGCGGACACTCTTTTGTCTCGCCGGTGATGGGCGAAAGGCTCGCCTTTGCAGGGCGCTTGCCCAATATGGCGCCGTCGAGGATCTTGCAGTTGTCGCCGATACGGACGCCGCTTCTGATGACCACGTTGTGGCCGATCTCGACGTCGTCGCCTATGATGACGTCGTCTTCGATGACGACATGGTGACCGTAGACAAATGCTTTTCCTATTTTCGCCTTTCTGGATTTTCCAATCATCATATGCGCCCTTTGTCGTTGTTATGTTTCATTCAGCGCGACAGTAATCGATTCTCTTGCGATTTTTACAAGGTCTTTGTTTTTTAATTCCAAATCAGCCAAATCAGTGTTGATTTTCCTTTTGATTCGTTCTTTCCAAAACATCACACATTTTTCTTGCAAGCTTTTCTCTATCGAATTGCTCTTCGGCAAGCAGGCGCGCCACACGACGTGATTCTCGCAGCCATGTTTCATCATCGATTTTCTCTTTCAGCACGGCGGCAGCTTTATCGATATCGACTGGGTCCAAAACCAGTCCGGCTCCGGAAGAGCGAAGCAATTCCGCCTGCCATCCTTCGTAATTGATGGCAATTGGTCTTCCTGCGGCAAGAGAATCAAAGAATTTGTTCGCTGAGTTATTCCATATTTCCTTTAGATTCACAACAAGAGAACACGTAACGGTCGAAGCAGAAAACCATGCTGGCAGCACTTTTTTGGGCATTCTGCCCAGCATGAAGAAATTTTTTTCGTATATACCAAGCTCCCGTGCTTCTTTCTTTATCGCTTCCTCTTCAAAGCCGGAGCCGATAACAACAAATCGTACTTCCGGGTCCAGTTCTTGTATTGCCGCTGCCAGTCTTGCCAGATAACCGACTCCATTGATCCTTCCGAGTGTCCCAATGTAAGAAACCAGCGGTCTGTCCCCAAGCCATGAGTATTCTTTACGAATCCTTTGCCCTTCTGTTTCGGGAACATCGAACAATTCGATATCGCTCGAGTTCGGGATGACGGAAATTTTTTCTTCCGGGTATCCTGCAGCGATGACGCCTTCTTTCATACCTGGAGAAAGGGCAACAATATGATCCGAATGATGATACGCGAATTTCTCAAGTCGTCTCGCTGCCGATTTTATGAGAGGATTTTTAAGGGCACCAACGGCTATGGGGAGTTCCGGCCACAGGTCCCTCACCTCAAAAACCATGGGCACATTCAGTTTCTTTTTCGCATATACCGCGGGAAGCGAAATCGTCAAAGGGGTACTTGTGGCAAAAACAATGTCGCCTCCGATTTCAACGGCTTTTCGCCCTGCCCTGTATGCGTATGAAAAAAAGGCTTTTATTCTTTCCCTGTATGCCAAAACATTGCTATACGGAACCGGCGTCCAATGGACATGGATCCCTGCTTCTTCGGTTCGACGCCATTTTTCGGTTTGTTTTCCCGCTCGTTCACTTGTAATCATGTGGACCTCATGGCCCCATTTGACGAATCGTCGGGCCATTTCGAATGACCGGGTACCACCGGGCATATCAGGCGTGTTGAAATATTGATGTAGATAAAGAATCTTCATGAGTTATGTCCTTGCAAAGCGCTTTGGATGATCTCTGTAACGTTTCTTTGCTGTTCCTCGGTCAAACTCGATCCCGACGGCAGACATAAGCCCGTTTCGAAAGCTGTTTCCGAAAAAGGTTTCTCTTTTTCAGCTGTGTAGAAACCGTATTTTTCGAAGACAGGCTGCAGGTGCATGGGTTTCCACACAGGGCGGGATTCGATGTTGTGCTCTTCCAGGGTTTTCATGACGTCCACCGGTTTGACATTTGTTGCTTCTGGATCCAGGGTCATGACAGTAAGCCACCGGTTGGCCATGCCGAATGGAGCTTCGGGCATGAAATCCACTCCGGGGATTGCCCCAAGTGCTTCCTGATACCTGTCAAAGATCTGTCGCCGTTTGGCGACCCGTGATTCGATCTCCTCAAGCTGCGGGCGACCCACGGCGGCCAAGAGGTTGCTGAGCCGATAATTGTAGCCGATGTCGCTGTGCTGGTACCAGGGGGCAGGATCCCGTGCCTGGGTGGCCCAAAAACGGGCCTTGGCGATCATGTCTTCGTCGTCGGACAAAAGCATCCCGCCGCCCGAGGTGGTGATGATCTTGTTGCCGTTAAAGGAAAGCACGTTCAATTTCCCCAGGGCGCCGCATTTCTTGTTTTTGTAGGTGGCGCCCAGCGCCTCGGCAGCGTCTTCGAGGAGTGGGACGTCATAGTAGTTGCAAAGCTCAAGAATGGGTTCATAATCGGCGCTCTGGCCGTAGAGGTCTACGGTGATGATGGCTTTGGGAAGCCTTCCGTTTTTTTTGGCATCCTCAAAGGCAAGTTTAAGAGCCCTTGGGCACATGTTCCAGGTTTCAGGCTCGGCGTCGATGAAAACAGGTTCGGCGCCTTGGTAGATGATGGGGTTGGCGCTGGCCGAAAAGGTGAGGCTGGAGCAGAACACAGTATCGCCCGGGCCGACGCCCAGAAGCTTGAGGCCCAGGTGTATGGCTGCCGTGCCGGATGACAGGGCCAATGCAGCCTTAACTCCGATGTATTCGGCCATTTCTTGCTCGAAGGCATCTACATGAGGCCCCAACGGGGCGATCCAGTTGGATTCGAAGGCGTTTTTGAGAAATTCCATTTCCCGCCCCGTCATGTGGGGCGGGGAGAGGTAAATCCGCGTTTTGTGTTGATTCATCAAAGAAGGCCTCCATCTTTTTTGTCCAGATTCCGCATGATCCTCGCAGGGACTCCCACAGCCAAGACTTCATCGGGCAAATCCTTCACGACAGCCGCGCCCGCACCCACTATCGTCCGTTTTCCTATTTTCCTGTTCGGAATGACTGAAACACCAATGCCAAGAAAACTGCCGCGCCCCACATGTACACTTCCGGCAAGGTGACATCCAGGTGCCAAGTGGACTCCATCGTCTATGCGGCAATCGTGATCGATTGTGACCCCTGTATTAATTATGCAATGGGAACCGATTATTGTATCCGGTTGGACAATGCTGCCGGCAAAAACAACCGTTCCTTCAGATATGGCAACGGAGCGATGAACCCAGGCTTTTGGATGAATTGCCGTTAGCCACTGAGTACCCATGTACTTTTCGGCTACCTTTAGTCGCGTCTGGTTATCACCAATTGCAAGTAAAGCGCGAATTCGGGGCATTCCCTTTAATTTGTCAACTGGACCATCAATTGGAGTCGAAAGAATATGACTTCCCCATTTGGTTTTATCATCATCGAGAATTTGCGACACTTTATACCCCAGTTCCTGCAAGAGACTTACGACGACCTTGCCGTGCCCCCCGGCTCCAACAACTACCACATTCTCAATTCTTTCCATGGGTAGCCTCCGAACCTTTGAATTCTTCCATCGTTACATGGCCTTTCCCCGAAATACCCTCTCTTCGTAAAACCTTTTGCAGGGTTAACAACAAAATACGGATGTCCAGAAAAAAATTGCGGTGATCAACATACCAAACATCCATTTTGAAGCGCTCTTCCCAGGATACGGCATTGCGTCCGTTGACCTGGGCCCAGCCGGTTATGCCCGGTCTTATCTCCAGGCGTCTCGCCTGTTCTGGTGTGTAGCGCTTTATGTATCGCACATGGAGCGGCCTTGGCCCCACCAGGCTCATATCTCCTTTAAAGACATTGTACAACTCGGGGAGTTCGTCGATGCTAGTGCTTCTGAGGAAGGCCCCGAATTTCGTGAGGCGCTTCTCGTCGGGCAGGAGGTTGCCCTCCTCGTCCCGTTCGTCGGTCATGGTGCGGAATTTGTAGATGGTAAAGGGTTTACCTTTGTAGCCTGCCCTTGTCTGCTTGAAAATGACCGGGCTTCCAAGTTTCTTTTTCACCAGGATGGCCACACATAAAAGGACAGGCGAAAGGACCGCCAGACCGAAGGCAGCGCCTACTATGTCGAAAAGGCGTTTGAAGAAGGGGTAGAATCTTCGTTTCATCAGGAAGTTCCCTTTTCTGCAGGGGTAACATCTTCAGCTATGGGGCTCTTATTCCCAAAGGTCGGCACTATCTGCTTTATGAGGGCGATAATCTCTTCCCTGTCGCCATCGGCGGCTACCTTGAGGAGGTATTCGAGTTTCGCCGTAAAGCCTTCGCCAATGTCGCTCTGGTTGGCCACGTAGATCTTTTCGTGAGCGGTGGCTTTGGTGCCCTCTTCGGCGGTAAGAAGCTCCTCAAAGAGTTTTTCTCCCGGCCTGAGGCCGGTGTAGATTATGTCTATGTCCTCGTAGGGCTGTAGCCCCGAAAGCTGGATGAGGTCTTCGGCCAGGTTTTTGATCTTGACGGGTTTTCCCATGTCAAGCACGTAGACGGTGCCGTTGTCGGGCAGGGCCGCCGCCTGCAGCACGAGCTGGGCCGCCTCGGGGATGGTCATGAAGTAGCGCTTCATGTCGGGGTGGGTGAGGGTGACGGGGCCGCCCGAAGCTATCTGGCGTTTGAAGACGGGGATGACGCTGCCCCGGCTGCCCAAAACGTTTCCGAAGCGGACGGAGACGAAGTGCTGCTCTGGCCTGGCCTTTGAGGCGCACTGGCGGACTACCATCTCGGCGATGCGCTTGGAGGCGCCCATGATGGATGTGGGGTTTACGGCCTTGTCGGTGGAGATGTTGACGAAGTGCTCCACATTGTACTCAAGGGCCAGCTCGGCCACGTTGCGGGTGCCGCCTACGTTGTTGAGGATGGCCTGGTCTGCGTTGGCCTCCATGAGGGGCACGTGCTTGTGGGCGGCGGCGTGGAAGACGACCCGTGGACGGTGCTTTTTGTAGATTTTTTCGAGCTTGTGGCGGTTTTGTACGTCGGCGATGATGAGCTCGTGCCTAACGCCGGGGAAGAGGCCAGCCAGGTCCTGCTGGAGCTCGAAGAGGCTGTTTTCGCCCCGGCCGAGAAGAAGGATCTTTTCGGGATTGAAGCGGGCCACCTGGCGGACGATTTCGGATCCGATGGACCCACCCGCCCCAGTGACAAGAATGGTTTTGCCCGACAGGTAAGCCGAGATGGCGCTCATGTCGAGGCGGACCTGCTCGCGGCCCAGAAGGTCGGCCACGTCCACCTCGCGGATCTGCGATATGGATACCGCACCCGAGAGGACTTCGTAAACGCCCGGTATTATCCGGTACCCGACTTTGGCCTTGCGGGAAAGCTCCACGATGCGGCGCACCAGCTTGCCCTCGGCGGAGGGGATGGAGATGAGGACCTCCTGGATTCCTTTCTGGCGCACCTTTTCGGGAAGGGCCTCTATGGGGCCCAAAACGGGAAGGCCGACGATCCTGGTGCCTATCTTGACGGGGTCGTCGTCGAGAAAGCCCTCGGGCATGAGGCCCGCCTCGGGGTGACGGAGCATTTCTCGCGCTATCAGGGATCCGGCATCACCGGCCCCGACGATGAGGATTTTTTTGGGTTTGACCCAGCCCTGGCGTGCCCCGCGTTTGCTGCGTTCGCAGTAGCAGCGGTAAAGAACCCTGATACCGCCGAGAGTCAAAATAGCAAGCAGCGTGTTGATTGCTGTGACGCTCCGTGGCACGGCTACTATTTCCCTGGCGAAAAAGCTCAGCGCGGACGTGGCGAGGCCGAAAAAGAGCATGGCCTGCA
>Ga0334892_1001772_pt1 | contig 17114 bp, 16 predicted proteins | sample GraSluR3_MG_4_FD_207213 | JGI IMG/M metagenome (GOLD analysis project Ga0334892, IMG submission 207213) | Sludge microbial communities from methane-producing bioreactor in Wageningen University, Netherlands - Granular Sludge_15_04-R3 | ecosystem: Engineered > Bioreactor > Anaerobic >...
ATGCCTTGATGGAGTGGCTTAACTCACAAGCAGAAATTGGTCCAACGGTGCATAAGATACTTGAACAGTATGTAGCTGGAGAGTTCGTACACTTAACCACCATACAAAAGATGCTTGGAGATAAGGGACAAAGTAACACATCCAACAATTATCACCATAGCCCACACCACGAACAGGAAGTTAGTGCAAATAGGCAGGGAGCTGTTGCTCCCCAGCCTTCACCAACAACAATGTCAACGAGGCAAAGCCATGATCATAGACAAGAAAGAAAGCATGAGAAAGAGCCAGAAGAGATGTTTGAGGAGAATACTTCCGATAAAATGTATGAGGATATATCTGCAGAAGAGACATTTGTTGATACCAAGCGAGTAGAAGAGTATGAGGAAGTAGATGAGTTTGATCCCGATGATATTATTATCGAAGAGGACAATCCATTTGAGAAGAAAGAGAAAACTCAGGAAGAAAAACCGAGAAGAAAGATGCCTCCGATAAGTCCATCGTGGGATATGAATAGGTAAATTTTCTAACCGTCTATTAGAGGCGGTTTTTTTCTTGCATTCCATCTGTGAGATAGCATTGTTACATTTCTCTACATGATACTAAACATGGTGTCTTGAGTACTATGCACTATCTGTTAGATTAGTGTTTTCCATTGGGATTTATTCATATGCTAATCAGAAATAAAGAGGGGTTTCCCTGTGAGGGCTTTAATGGATGAGGTTATCTGCGAGATAGAGATAAATATGGTAGTCGGTTAATCTGTTAGATGGACTGGCTTGAACATCTCATATAAGTGCATTTCCCTCGTGTTGGCCATGTTTATCTATCTGTGAGATAGGACTTGCTTATATGCAGATAGTATCTGTTAGATTGTTGTTTGCAATGCCCTTGCGATATAAATTCCAATGGAGATGTATTCAGTGGCTTGCTGGTTAATGGGTACGCTACTGAAAGTTGCGAAAGGGATTTGGTTGAATAAAACTGCCAGACAAGGCTTTTTTTCAGGGGTTTATGAGTAATATGGAGTAGGATATTGGGTTGAATGACGAATGAAAGCTAATTATCACCAGTTACAAGATTTATCTGTGAGATTATAAATGCTGCAATATCAATGCGTGGGCGACCTATTTACAAGCTCATCTCTCAGATGGATACTTAGAGATACTTTGCTTTGTTTTATCTGTGAGATGGAAAAGTAAATACAGTGAAATCAATCTGTTAGATTTGAAGTTTCAAAATGTTAAATATTATGGATATATGCCAGATTAACTACTATTTGGAATCTGCGAGATAAGCAGAAAACTATTAGGCATTTTATCTGTGAGATAAAGGGCGAAATGGGCACTTTTTAATAGTAAAAGTCTCTTTTTAAAAGAAAGCAAAGAAATCAGAGAGAAAAACAAGTTATTTGGTTTCCAAAGTAGTCTGACGCACAAAGTACTCAAAATGTTGTGGCTTTTCACCCTCTCGCATATTGGAAAATACACAAAGGTCAATTTCCACAAAGTACTCACAATGTTGCCACTTACCCTCACCGACTAGCAACATAAAAGGTCCATAATCATGAATTTGTATCAAGGGGAAAAAGGTTCGAGGCATCCCAGGCGAAAGAGGCAATGGTTTTGGATATGAAGGATGAAGTGTAAGAGGGAGTGTGTGTGAGAAGATGGGTGAGAATAATTGAGTATGCAGCGTGGTGGTTGATAGGAGAAATAACATGGGCAAAAAAAATAGACCGCCATCTCTGGCGATCCATTCTTAACACAATGCTATATATGCCTGCTAAAGTATGTAAAGCAATTTCCCTGTGTCTTATAATTCCGTTTAATAATCTTATAAGAACTCCTTGTCAAATTAAACCAACCGCTTACTCTGTAGTGCTTCTATAAAGCTGGTCTTTTCTTCTTGTAACAGTTCCTTATCTGATGACTTAACAAGTTTAATAACCTGGTCACCCTTTTTAATAATCAATGTAGTCGCCGTACAGCAAACCTCGCAGCCTGCGATTGTCTCCACCAAACTATTCCTCACATTGATAACCCCCTCAGTATTTTTTTATATTCCACACCATGATGTCATATCATCACTTCGGAGGGTAATTACGCATTCCAAGATGTATCGTTATGAATGTCTCAAATAACATACCTTAGCTTGTGTTTTAAGTTGTAAAGGTTCTTGAGAATATCCTATATTATTTCCATAGCTGTGTCAATATAAAATAAGGAAATATTTATGTTTCTATGTTGGGACCAAACATAGCAAAAGTTACCACACGATTATTGGGTTATGAACATAGATAACATACTGAAACCATAGGTGAATACATGGGTACATGAATTTGCAATAGACACATGATTTTTCCCCTGTGGCTATGGCTTATTTTACTTCTGAATAGATGACAACAAAAGAGAGGTGCAAATAATCAATTAATGTTGACACAATATATATGTTTTGATATAATTAAATAGCAACAGGAGGATGATAAGGGAAACACCATATACAAGGAGGATGATAGGCATGAGAGAAGTATTCACAAGAGAGACAGCAGTAGAGAAAAACTTAAGAAAAGATGCAAGATTAGACAGGGGTTACATGAAAAGACCCGCTATTGCCCTTTATACAAAGAGAGCCAAAGGGGGTACGGGCGGAAATGGTGCAGCGACCAAGTACGAGAAGAACCTAAAGAAAATCAATCGTGGTCCATACCTAAAGCAATATCATGTAAAAACCCATGATGATGCCTACAGAAACTGCTTGGAGGGTGACAAGGCAAGACAGTCATACATAGATAATCTTGCGAGAGGCCATGAATCATTAAGCTTGGTTACAAGTGGTGAGAACTTCAAGAAAAAACCTTTTGTTGTATATGTGGAAAAGCAGCATGGAGATACCTATACCTTAAGGGATCTTAAGCATAACTCCGTAGAGGTATGCGATATTGAAATGTCTGAGTATCATGACCTTGCAGGCAGAGTTGTGATAGTTGAGATGAGCAAGAAGGGTGGAAAGCTGGAAGTGCACCGCATAACAAAGATGTTTGATGAAAAACTATAAGAGGAGGAGAGTAAAAAGAAATGAGAAAATTAAAAAGAGGAATTATAATGATCCTGGTATTAACCTTCGTACTGTCACTAGGCGGCATGGCATTTGCTGGCAACGATATAGCAGATGATGTAATAGAGGACCTACAAGACAGGGATTCGGAGGGAGTTATGGGCGAGGGAGTAATGAACACTGTATCTGGATTATCAAGAGATATTTTCAACATAGTTAGATATGTTGTAATAGCAGTTCTTGTAATCAAGGCATTTACCATCTTCTCACAGTTCTCAAATGCTGGGGACAACCCACAACTTAAGGCAAGTCTTAAATCAAGACTGCTTTGGACTGCAGGCGGTATTGTACTTGCACTAAACTTCTGGGGAATATACAACTTCCTGGCAAATTCAATCAATCTAGGGTTAGCATAGACCTTGAAGAGTAAGAAGGTGAGGAAATGATAAGAAAAACAGTAGTAATAGCAATGATATTAATACTGTTAGTAAGCGGTGTGGTCTTTGCTGATGATATTCCAGATGAAAATCTAAGTAGTCTCTCAAGTGCTATCAAGAACAACCCAGTTAGCTTGTCGGAGGCGGGAGGTAATACTCTTATGGGAATGAGCAGAGACTTTCTGGACATAGTGAGATATATCGTAGTAACTGCTCTCTTGGTAAGAATGGTGATGATATTTTTAGACTTCTCAAATGCTGGAGACAATCCTCAGCTTAAGGCATCAATTAAATCAAAATCAATATGGCTATCGCTGGGAATTATATTTGCGATAAACTTCTGGACAATATACAGGTTTACTGCAGGAGTAATGTCCAATTTAAGTTTTTAGGATAAGGAGTATAGGGATATAGTTAATAGCTATATCCTTTATTTTTAGGAGGTGTTTGTATGGGTCATCCCGTACCCAAGGATCTAAAGGGAGAGGAAAGGCTGTTTGTACTTCCCGGCTTAAATCTTCCAATTAACAAGAAGTCGGCTCTATATAACGGACCTGCATCACTTATTGCGGTTGCGATAGGTCAGGTCACAGGAAACCAAATAGCATTTTTAACATTCTTTGTCCTTCTGAATGTGATTGCTTATCCCTTTGGGAATAGCAAAAGGAGCAGAAAGAAATTCGACAACGGGTTTATGAACAATGACAAGTATGTAAAACAACTCATGCTTTGGAAGATAAGAGGCGGGGGCAATGTGTATCTGAGCCACAGGTTTGATAAGGAATAGATTGGGGGGATAAGAAAAGATGCTTAATATAATCATATCAGTAGCAGTAATTGGAGTAGTGATATTTGTATTCGCACTTGATGGAGATGCAAGCAAGATTGGGTTGGGAAAGAAAGGCAGCTTCAACAAAGGGGCATCCTCAAAGGATACAAATAAGGGGAAGGCAACAGGAACAGGTAAGAGGAATAAGAACTCACAGGAGAATCTTCCCTTTGAATCCATAAAGACAGTTGGAGGATCAAACGGTCCGGCACTGATAATAAAGAATGGCAGCACATATGTAGGTGCGGTGGAGATATATGGAGTGAACTTTAACCTACTTAGTGTATCTGAAAAACTTGTGCTTGAGGATGTGTTCCAAAAGACACTAAACGGACTTGACTATCCAATCCAGCTATACATTCAGTCAAGAAAGATTAACCTTGATAGCTACAACACACTTTACAAGAAAAGGCTAGATGAGTTGGTGGAGCTTTTGAAGAAGGAGCAAAACAAATTCACAAGGCTTACAGAAAGACACGCAGAGCTTGAAGAGTTGCAGAATGCAAAGCACGATATAGACAGGATAGCAAGTCAGATAAAATACGGTGAGAATGTAATAGGGTTTATAAACAGGTTCGCTGCAGGTGATGATATTCTCGATAAGAAGTATTTCATAATAACTCCTTATTACTATGATGCATCAGCCTTTAACCAGGAACAGACTGAGGATGAAAAGTTCCAGACAGCTCTAAACACTGTGCTTAACAGGCTAGAAAGCGTATTGTCTAGTCTTAACGGAGCCGGAATTGAAGGCAAGGTACTTAATGGAGTGGAGATGGCAGAGCTTTTGTATAACTCATACAACAAGCCAGATGCCGACAAGTATAAGCTAAACAACGCAGTAAAGAGTGGCTTTGCAAATCACATAGTTACATCAAGACCAGTTGAGTATAAGTTCATTGATGAAGACAAGAAAAAGATTGAAGAGGAATACAAGAAAAAGATTGAAGATATAAACAATGGAGTGTATGTAGACCTTGTAGATGATGAAACAAATGAAGAAAAGGCCGTATAGAGAGGGAGTGAGACATTGAAGCTATTTAAGAAAAAGAACAAGGAAACTCAGGAAGAGATTATTAATGAGAATGTTTCTGATGAGGGAATAAAGCTCTCCAATGCAAGTGACAAGAGTCTGTTTGAAAAGAGAAAAAGAAACATGAAGGACCTTATAGCAACTGATTATGACTTTACTGATCCCAAGAAGGCGGTTGTTGGAGATAACCTAAATGCAAAGAATATGTATATGGCATTTATGCCAAACTCTGTTAACTTTGCCAGTTCATTCCATGCACTATATAACTTTGGCGATATTGACACATCAATATTTATCAACCCAATAGACAATGAAACTGCCAAGGCTGAACTCTCAAAGCTTAGAACGAACCTATCAGTTGAGTACCTTACAAGTGGAGGATCACTTAACAGGATGGATGATATGCAATCAAAGGTTGAAGAGGCGAGAAGACTAAGGGAAGAGGTAAGGGATGGACTTAACAAGCTATATGATGTTTCCATACTTGCCACAATGTATGATTCAGATGAAAGGGATTTAAACAACAACGCTGACAGGCTTAGGGAGATGCTTGGCCAATCAGATCTGGGAGTAAGAAACGGTGCATATTTCCAAGAGGACATTTTCTTTTCCAACAAGCCTTTGGGAGAGGACAGGTTTAACATCAAGCACACCTTTGACAAGAGATCCCTGGGTTGTGTGTTCCCTTTCACATCAAACAACATTTCACATCCAAAGGGAGTAATGCTAGGGGTAAACATGGATAACTCAAGGCCGATATTCTATGACAACTTCGATTCTTCACTGGCCAACTACAACATTTTCGTATTCGCTGCCAGTGGTAGTGGTAAGTCTTCACTGATAAAGACTCTTGCCGCAAGGACTTCAACCCTTGATAGCGTACAAAACATAGCAATAGATATTGAGCCGGAGTATAGGGATATTGCTGAAACCCTTGGTGGAACAAACATAACCATCGAGGCTAGAAGTAAGACTACTATAAACTTCTTTGATGTTGCAGTTGATATTGAAAAGGACGAGGTAACTGGAAAGTTCATAGAAGAGGTAAATCTGGATGAGAAGGTAAACTCTGTTACAAACCTTATCATGGTTCTTGCAAAGGGCTATGTAGGAAGTAACAAATTCTATGATGATATTACAAGGACCATAGTTAGAAACAGTGTCATGAAGGTTTATGACAACACCGGAATAACAAAGGATCCAAAGAGCCTGTTTGAATACAGAGACACAGGAATTGCAGGCAGTAAGGTCAAGAAGGACATGCCTACTCTTTCTGATTGGTATAGGACTCTTGAAGAGGATGCCAAGCTTAATGCCTCAAACGATACCTTTAAGCCATATTATGATTATCTGCTTATGGTAATGAGTAACTTTGTCAAATCCAAGAACGGTGGACTTACCTGTTTTGACGGACAAACCACATCCGATGTAAAGCTTGGCTATGACATTCCATTCATAAACTTTGACCTTTCAAAACTAAACGAGGAGACAGAACTCCCACTTGCACAGTTTGTAATAACAGACTTTATCTGGGAGCAGATGATAAAGAGGAATGTTCCAAAGGATGGAGAGAGGGCTCACAAGATCAGAGTAATAATAGATGAGGCATGGAGACTAATCAAGTACAAGGAGGCCCTTGATTTCCTTGTGAAGATGGCAAGAAGGGCAAGAAAGAAAAACACTTCAACCACTGTTATCACTCAGCAGTTTGATGAGTTCTACAAGGAAGATACTTCAGCTGTAATCAAGCAAAGTTTTACAAAGTTCTTCCTAAAGCCTGACCACACAGAGGTTGATACTATAAAAGAAGTATTCAAGCTATCAGATGGAGAGGCGAATTTCTTAAGGACAGCCAATATAGGAGAGGCACTTATGAAGACAGGATCTATTTCAGCAAAGGCCAAGATACTTATTCCTGATTTCGAGATGCAGTTTATTGAAACCAACCAGAATAAGTCTGCAAGTTAGGAGGGGTTATATGAGTATAAAAAAATCACATTTGTTTATGCTGATCCTGTTTGTACTGGTAGCCGTAATGGTGGTTTTCTACTTTCCCTCTGATGCTTTTGCCTATGGGGGTAATAGCGGTACTGGACTTGATGGTGGTACAGCCGAGCAATATAGCCAAGATAATGAAAATATTTTACTTAAGGTGCTTGGAGCTGCCTTTGCCTTTATAGCAAGGGCTATATATGCTTTGATCGGTGATGCAAGTATAGACTCTCTTGTCTATAACCAAGGAGGACAGTTTGGAGGGCTTACACTTTTTAAGCCAGGCAGTGCCCAGGACTTTCTTGCAAAGTTCTACAATATCTTTAACATGATAGCAATAGCCTTTTTCATTCCAATAGTCTATTGGTCGGTAATGGCATTTACAAGGGCGGGTGACAGTCCTCAAGGTAAATCAATACTTAAGGAAAGGCTAATGAAGATAGTAATGACATTTGCTTTTCTATACACCATGCCAGAGCTATTAACAATACTTGTAAGGCTAAGCAATGCTTTGGTGGATATTTTCGCAGTAAACATAGCATCACCTGTTGGAGATTATATCTCTGATTCTCTTTCAGGATCTATTCAATTTGGAGAGGGGTCAACATTTGTAGATGGATTAACAGCCCTTATGCTAATTGGAATAAACCTATGGATGATATTTTTCTATATAGTAAGGGATCTGACAATAGCTTTTCTGTTCATGTTTTTCCCTATCATTGCCATCTGGTTTCCACTCTCACAGGGAATGGTCCTTAACTGGTGGAAGAACATGGCCAGCAATGTATTGGCTCAACCCATACAAGCTGTTGTACTTTCCCTAGTGCTTACCATGACTGATTTTATGAATGTAGCGGGCATGGGTTTTCTAGGGGGGCTCTACATGATAATCGCCTTCGGCTCAATCATCCCAATGACAGGGATAATCAAAGGCTTTCTAGGTCTTGAGGGTGGAGTTGGTGCTGCCAGTTCAAGAGCCGGAATAGGCGGTATGGTGGCAGCAATGACAATGATGAGAATGGCTGGAAGAAGTGTAGGTACAAACAAGAATATGATAAAAGAGGGATTGGAAGAGAAATCAAGGCTCTCTACAGCTGATAAGGCTATGGATAAGAATCTTGACCAGGAAGGCATTGAAGGAACCTCTGGAAGTTCAGTATCAGATATGAACAGACCTCTTACAAACCCAACCATGGGTAAAGTATCAAGCAAACACGAATTGATGAATCAAAAGAGAGAGGCAAACAAGAAGATTGCAAGAGGTGTTGGATCCTTGGCAACAGGAGCATTCACTGGCATGACCGCAGCCGCAATAGGTGGCGGGCTTGGTGGAAGAAGTGCAATGGTTGCTGGACTTGCTGGATATGGTGTTGGATCAGTTGTAGGTGGATTTGCAAATGAGGGTATTTCAGACATGGTAAGTGGCCAGAAAATACAAGCTCAAGACGAGATGGAGCTTAACAGACTGCAACTTGAATCTGTCAAGGAGATGGGGGGAGAGTATGCAAAGATGAAGGAGCCCCAGCTTAGAGAAGTGCTAGACAACAACCCTGAAATTGCAGCTCAAACAGAACTTATGGCTAAGGACAAGCTTTTAGGGATTCATAACCCTAACCTTACTAATACCACACAACAGACCGAGCTTAGAAACGCAATGATGAAACAAAGGAGCATAAACAATGCGGGCACTTCTATGGCTCACAGGCATTTGGCCAGAAACGCTTATGTAAATAACGCACCTACATTTAAGAGTGATAAGGAAATTATGGATTTAGCCAATGACGGTACTCAGGTCAATCTCTACCAGGACAAGGATATAAGCTACCTTTACACAACCAACAACGAAGGTCAGATGGAAGTGCTCAAGAGGGGAGCTGGAGTAGAGGGCTTGACACAGGCTATAGATAATCCAGTTACCTTTGACAACAACCTTAATACTGGAATGGCGGGAGACTTCGCACTTAAGTATCAGATGCAGGCAAATGAACAGGCTAATGCCTACATGCAACAAACCTATCCAGACCTAAGCGATAGTGATGAACAATACCAGACTTTGCGTCAAGAGAAGGCAAAGGAGATCCTTGCAATGCACAAGCACAGTTACAATGATACTGTAAAGGCTGCAAGACAGAATATAGGTATACCAAACCTTAACATCCAGACCAACCAAGCAAAGGTTGCTGAAATAAACCTTGCCAGACAGGCAAGAGAAAGGGCAGAGATGGAGAAAAAGTATCAACAAATGGAGGAAGAGTGGAAATCAACCACTTATGCAACAGATCCTATCTATGATGACTACAATTATGATTCTGTAGACAATTTGTTTAGATAAATTTATGGAGGTAGCAAATGGGAGTATTCAGAAGTATAGCAAATCTAGTTAGAACAGTTGCTACTGGTGGTAGGACAGCCTCCATGCTTATGGAAGATAGTGGCCAGGCAATGAAGGAAATCAAGAGAAGAATCCTTATTCGTCTGGCCTGGCTTTTTCGCAAAGCTATCATTTATATCGGTCTTTGCAGTTTGGCTATAGTTTTACTAATTGCAGCTGTAGCCCTTATCTTTGAAATATTTTCAATGTCTTTCTATGGGAATGACCAGGCCATGACAGAACTCAACCCAGAGGATATGAAAGTATGGGCTGAAAGTTTATCTGATGAAGAGATAGAGCAAATGCAAAATTATGGAGCTAGTATTCATCCGGCCAAGATAGCCTTGTATGTTGAAATTGAAAATGAGTCTTACCCAAAGGATGTTAAGATACAAATTCCAAGATACACTAAAACATGGGGCGATGGAGGCTCTTCAAATACTACAAAATATCTTGACTACACTTATAAGAGGGGTGAAACTGCTTATCCATTCAGACAATGGTGGCAATCATCGGCCTCGCTTGATGCCATAAATGATACTGGCTACAAGGAGAATGATGTAGAGATAGTCGAAAATGCAAGAGATGTTCTTAAGCCTCTTTTCACATGGGAGGACCCGGAAACAGAAGGCTATGTTGAAAACTCTAAGTATGACCATACAAGCGAGAAAGAAGAGGAAGTAATACAGACAACCACTGTAAAAGTCACCACAACAGGTGATGGCAGCAGTTCTACCAATACAAGCTACAAAGAGGTAAAAACTCATAGGCCATTACCATTTTTAAAAAATGTCAATACAATGTTTGCGGATGTTTTATTTGAATACAAGCCTGTCACCGTTACTGACTCAACTACCAACACAAGTTCAAGGACAGAAACAAGGACAAAGACAGTGAGCAAGACTAAGACAAGGACAAATGAGGATGGAACAACAGAGCAATATGAGGTAGATGAAGAGGTTGAATACACTGTTACCATAACCACCGTAACAACAGTTGATACAGAAGTAAATTCATGGGAGCTTATCGCCTCATCAAAGAATCATCATCAGCAGTTTATGAATTTTCTAGGAGTCAATAAGATTGACCTAAATTCAGATCCGGAGCTTATGTATTTCATGGCTGAAAACCTTCCTCAAAGCTATGATTTCACAGGAGAGTATAGAGAGTATCTCGATACTATGGGATATATGTATGGAATAGGCGGTGGAGGTTATGGTCCATCTGGAAGTTATACTGGTGATTTTGGAGATTTTGTAGGCGGTGATTTCACTTGGCCGGTTCCATCGAATAAAAGAATAACATCCCAATATGGAATAAGGATACATCCGATATTTAAGACTAGAAAGATGCACACAGGAGTTGATATTGCAGCTGCAATGGGAGTTGATATTGTCTCTACAGCCGATGGGACTGTATCCTATGTTGGATGGATGGGTGGCTATGGAATGGTGGTTATGGTAAACCACGGTGGGGGTGTCGAATCCTTATATGCTCACAATTCTCGGCTTGTAGCAACTCCAGGACAAAAGGTTAGTGGCGGGGATGTTATTGCAAAGGCCGGATCTACAGGCGACTCAACGGGTACGCATCTTCATTTTGAAATCAGAAAAAACGGTGCTCACACAGAACCATTGGCTTGGTTAAGGAGGTAGGTGCTTTGATTAAAAGATTAATAGGGATTATCCTTCTGATTATTTTATTGGGGATAGTTGTTTATTCTCACTTCTATCCCACCTATGAAATACCAGAGGAAACCAAAGAGACAGGAGCAAATCTACCCCAGTCGGAGTATGAATTCTATGAGGGTGAAGAGTTTGGAAGACATGGAGATATTATAATAAGGGAGGATCAAAGGCTTATAAGCACATACGATATTGAAGATATTGAGATTGTCTATGATTACCTTGATCCTGCAGATACATCAGATTATGAAGACTTGTTGAGTATATATATTTCATACATTCCAAAATGCAGCACACAAAACCCGGAAAGCTTCTTTGAAACAAACAGAGAGGATATTGGAAACATTCTTGGCATTTACTCCTATGGTGAGTTTCTATCTCTTAATAAAACCTTGAATGATGAAGGTATTGACAAGGATTCAACTATAACGGGAGTAAAACTGGTATCACTTAAGGAAGATAAGGGACTCTTAAACGCCCATATAAGGCTTTTTTATGGCGAGGCTACCTTAGATATGTCTCACAGGCTAGACTATGTTTATTTTGGAACTCAGCCGTATCTATTCATCTATTCTGAGGGAGGTGGAGTGTAATGAGAAAGTCACATATATTTGCACTTGCCTTAATTGTTCTTATTGTTGCAGTAACCATCCTAGACCAGTTTACTGGCATATCCATGGGGAAAGAGGAGCCTGAACAAGTGGAGAGGGTATCTGTTAGTGAGCTTGAGACTGTTGACTCAAACAGGGGAGAGCTGGATATTACCTATGCACTCGCCAGGATAGAGAGCAAGAAAAGTTACTACCACTACAAGGATATAAACTATTTTTTAAGAGCATTCTTTGATGGTGTAAATGCAGGAGAGGTAAGTCTTGATATAATTGATGAGGAATACATGACCTTTATGGGCTATGATGGAGCCGACCTGTTAAAACCATATTCTATGCTTGAGGCTGTAGACTATGATGTTACAAGAACATATGCTACAAGTGGAAAGGTGATAGTAGACTTAAGTTATAGGGAGATAGGGAGTGATACCAGGTATCAAAGGTCATTCTCCATTATTGATAATACCCTTGCTGATAGACCATTTATAAAGGTTGAGGAAATTGGGATAAAAACAGAGAGTGATGATTATAGTATCAACCTGGTATCTAAGGGTGTATTTGACAAGTATGAGATATACAAGATAGAGATAGAGAACAGATCAGATAGAGAATTGATAGTTGATGATTCCATGTATGGGTTTAATGCAATCAAGGGGGATAACAAGTATTACCACACTCTTGAAAGTGCAAAACTACCATATGAGATAGTGACAGGGGAAATAAGGAGCTTTCTTATTCGGTTTGACACCCACAACCCAGAAGAGATCTATGTGATAATAGATGGGGAGGAAGTAAGGCTGTATTAGTTTGTTGCAACTGTCGTTCATTAACACAATTATTTATTAACACTAATATTTATTTACACTAAGAGGGCTTATAGCTCTCTTTTTATTTGAATAAGCAGAAATATTGGATATAAGCTCAGTAGGTGGCTTGGGTTATTACTGTTTAGCCAAACACCATCAAGCGTAACAAATATAAACATCAATTATGAAATGTTTTGGAGTTTGTGTATAATAAAGATATTGAAATATTCAGACGGGGTGATTAATGTGTATCTGATGAAAGGTCAAAAGAATGATTTGTTAATGGAAATAAAAAGAACTGAGCTAGATCCTCTGAATTTTGAATGGAAGAGGCTAGGAGATAACAAGAAAAATAGGGGTATCTTAGATAGTTTCACATATAAAGGGACAGATTATTTTTTTGCTGTTAATATACCAAGTGAACATTTTGTTATTGCCTATTCTCCGGGACATACTATACTGCAAGAAAGAGTAGCCCGCTATGATTGGGAAAGTGTTGTTTATACATTTAGAGACTGGTTAAGTTATTTAAGTAGAGAAATATCCCAACCTGACTTGTGGGAAGAGTTGGAGGGATTAAAGGAGAATGCATCTTTTGAATATGAGTTTGAATATGAAACAGAAAATGGGATGCAGCAGTTTACATACCAGCAAGTAGTTCAGATAGAGAAAGGGATTAATGAAATCAGGGAATACTTGCTTGAGCAAGTCGATGGGAAGACAGATGAAATAAACCACAAGCTAGATTATTTAATTGATGCTTCGAAGAGGATGGGTAGGACTGATTGGAAAAATGTTTTCTTTGGAGCTTTGGTTAACCTAGCTATAAATACAGGACTTGATGAAATGCAAAGGCAGGCCGTTGTAGCATTATTTCAAAGTGCAGTTACTGGAATATTAAAGCTAGTGAATTAGATATTGGAGGCATAACATCATGGATACATTAAATACACTGATAGACAATTTGTATTATGGGACTGTAGAAAATGAAATAGCTGATTTCTTTGACTTGGGGATGGTCAACAGCTCAAGCTTGCCTAACGAATTTAGTGAAATAAGTATGGGGAGTTATTTTATTACCGGGACAAAAAAACAGGGAGATTTCTATATAAGTATCAGGAAATTAAACAGTGGGAAGTACTCTTTGTATGTTACTGCTTCAAAATTAAAAGATAAATAAAAAGGAAGTAGGCATATCAAGAAGTGGAAATTCCTATTTTACTCGTTTACAAACTCTTTTGTTGTGGTATAATCTAATTAAGAAGAGGTAATCGAAACCGCTAAGGTGCGGTTGCCACCAGACAATTTTTTTACACAATCGCCCCGTGTGCTAGACAGGGCGATTGTTTTTTTCCTTTTTTGTCGTCCCTATTAAGCGAAACAATAATGGAGAGTAATGATATGGTAAACATTCCGAACAGTATCATTAAGGAGACTGCTTGATAAACGCTCATATCATACCACCTCCCTTCTGCTGAAGTTCGGTGGTAAGCACCAAAATATTAGGCAAGGGTGCTGCCATCATTCATGTGTGTGCATGGATATTGCCCTTCTTTAAAGAGCAATATCCTCAACACCATAGTTGTAACCATCAAGTCTTTGTATTAATGAAAAGTATTTGTAGTTAGTGCTTATTCTCTTCCCATCAGTAGTTTTAATGTCAAAGCTACCTTTACTACGACAAGCTACAGAGCCATAATACACGCCTTGATACTTGCCATTTGGGATTTCAGCTTTTACTAAATCTCCAGTTTGGAAACCGAAGAAATACTTTTGTCTTGGTAAGTAGCTTCTAGGGAAGCCATATTTATTTAAGTTAGTACGACTTCTTGAACCTCTGCCTATAGCTTTAATATTTAGCACTTTCAATGCTTTTGGGAATGTAAAACTATCAGAAGTATTCTTCCCTACGCATAGCGCATCAAAATAGTGAGTTTTAGGTAAATTTGAAGTAGTTCTATTAAATTTAGTCCTGCCCCCTGATGATACTTCTAAATCTGAAGTATAATTACTTAACACTCTATAGGTAGCTTTTCTTGATGAATTAACCTTAGCAGCATCTTTAAAGGACTTAGGAAGTCCTTTTTTAAGGATAACTTCTATGTTTTTAATTCTCTCTTTATTTAACTTTGTCTTAGATTGTGTTTTTAAAATATCTAACCAATTAGATAAATTAAGTGGACCTTTATCCTCATTACAAGTCCGACAGGACAAAGTTAAATTAGATACTCTATTACTACCTCCATTAGCCTTAGAAATCATATGTTCCATATTAAGAACGCTGTCTTCTGATTCGCCTTTGCAATATTGACACTCATGCCCATATTTATATAATAGGTACTCACGAAGCTCGTACCCTAAAAGCGTACCTTGTTGATATTCAACACCCTCAATATTAGGATTGTCCATTAATTGAGTGTCAAAGCGTACTGTTTCAACAGCTATCGCTGTGATATTGCATAATTTCTTTATCTTTTTAGTCCAAGACTCAATATTACCGACTATTGACTGAATAGAAGGTGGTAGCCAACCCTCAGTCCTTGTTCGATTTGAAAATCTTGGCTTTCTATATCTAGTTTTTCTATTTCGCCTAGTCCTTCTAAATGCTCTTCTATCATCTAATATAGATTTAATATTTTGTCTATGCTCTAAATTAGCTAGAAAAACTACTTTAGCATGGTTAGGCTTATTTTCTACAATGGCTACGCCAGTAATCTTAGCTCCTGGATCTAATTTTAAAGTGTATTCCTTTAACTTAGGCTCATTAATTATATATTTAAGCCTAATAGTAAAAGGATATTTCTTATGAATAACTGCTTTCCCTTGTTTTAGTAGCTTTCTGGCTACTGCATTATTACAAGGATTAAGTGGTTTTTTGTTTTTACTTAGCACAAATACCAAAGGTAAAAACTCCTTCCTCTACAAAATGTAGGTAACGCTGTCTCAAAGACAGTCTCTCTTCGTCAAGGTTATAAAGGCTTTTTAAGATTAGCACACTACTCTTCTCTCCGCAGGAGTTGTTTAAGACTAATCGACAGTTGCATAGAGCTAGAGAAGTACCCTATGGTGTCATAACCTAAATAACATAGTCATTAAAGACTTAGACTGGTCAACTATGAGCTTCTTTTACAAAAAGCTCCCGCTTTTAAGCGTGGAGAAGTTGACACCCTGCTATTCGATTACTTCTTACCATATTATATCATACAACCCTTGATATTAACACACATACAGCATATAAATAATTGTTTAAACAAACTTAATTCTTGTGTCAACTTTTAATAGGATCTGGTTTTTCTCCCACATTCAGGAATACTGTATATCCGTTTATCATATGCTTAATTACGATTAAATGGTATAATTTAAATTGGAGGGAGGGTCTTAAATGAGTGATATTCTAGACAACAAGGAAATCATGTCCAACAATCTTAAATACTACATTTCTTTGAGTGGAAAAAAACGAAGGCAAATAGCATCAGACTTAGGTGTTAGTTATTCGACATTAACTGATTGGATTAACGGAAACACATACCCAAGAATAGACAAAATTGAAATGTTGGCAAACTATTTTGGGATAAGGAAGTCAAATCTTGTTGAGTATAACAGCATCTTGCAAGAGCATAAAGTGGCCAATATCTCCTCAATGACAGACACAATTGCAAACTTAAGCGATGAAATTGATAAGACTTATTTCAATATAGGCAAACATATAAACTCTGATTTTATCTTAAGGGTTACGGATAACAGCATGATAGGAGCAAGAATACATGAAGGAGATCTGGCATTTATCAAATCACAACCTTCAGTAGAAGATGGTGAGATAGCAGCTGTTTTGATAGATGGATATACAATAATTCTAAAACGCGTATTTAGTGAGAATGGAAAAGTTAAGCTAATTAGTGAAAATCCAAGGTTTCCAACTAAGGTGCACGACAAATGCGACATTAAGATTGTGGGCAAGTTGGTTGCTGTTTTATATGTGCTATAGCATATTTGTGGGGAGGAGGGCATTATGAACCTAGGCAGAAATCTAAAGTTTTATAGAAAAAAATACGGCATCACGCAAGAATCTTTGGCAGAGAAACTAGGATATAAGAATCCGTCCACTATACAAAAATGGGAAACGGGTGTGTCTGAACCACCCATACATATACTAGTTAAATTGTGTAATTATTACCTAGATTCTACGTGTGAGACATCGAAATAGCCCTTAAAGCAAGTTGTAATAATGATTAAGCCAAAACCGATCTTTCACCCATTGGGTGAAAGAAAACAATAGCAGAAAGATACTATTTATACGTT
>Ga0334892_1001781_pt1 | contig 17038 bp, 9 predicted proteins | sample GraSluR3_MG_4_FD_207213 | JGI IMG/M metagenome (GOLD analysis project Ga0334892, IMG submission 207213) | Sludge microbial communities from methane-producing bioreactor in Wageningen University, Netherlands - Granular Sludge_15_04-R3 | ecosystem: Engineered > Bioreactor > Anaerobic > Unclassified...
AAAGGGTGTTTTCTGAAAATCAAATTGATATATCTGATGGATTAATGGAGATGCTAGTCTTAAGAGAAGGTAATCCGATAGAAATTGCAAATATGTTTCTTATGATGATGAGGGGAGAAGATTATCTAAAGAGTGATAGAGTTCTTTTGCTTAAGTCTGACTATTTTAAGATAAGCTCAGATAATCAGATAAATATGAGCATAGATGGGGAAAAAGGACCTATTCTTCCTATAGAAGTAAAGGTAAGGAAAAAGGCAATAAATGTATTTGTACCAACTAAAAAGCAGTAATAAAAAATAATATGACAAATTAGTAAAATATATTTATTATTTTTTATTTTGTGATATTATATAAGAGTGAATGGGACAAACGTCCTAAAAAAATGAATTGGAATGGGTAAATATATGGAAGTTGTAAATAATAGATATAGAATATTAGATACTGAATATAGCAATAGAGCATTTTCTTGCCATTTAGCAAAAGATATGCTTTTTCCTGATAAGGCATCTTTTAGACTTTTTATTATAAAAGCTCAACTCATGCCTAGCTTTGCTATGAAAAAATTCATATCTGATTTTCAAATTTATTCGGGTATTAAGCATCCATATATTGTGGAAGGTCAATATGTAGATATGGTTTTTTCTATCGACAGAAAACCTGTTGAAAGAACAAATTATTATTTTGTAGTTGAAAAATTTGATTATGAGACTTCTTTTTTAGATTTTTCTTATTCTCAAAAAAATCAAGTTATGATATTAGATAAATTTATAGATATTCTAAAAATATTTGATTTAATGATTAAAAGAGGTTTCTTTTATGATTTTGCAACTACTGAACATATTTATATAGATGAAAATCAAAATATAAAAATTAAGGATTTTTTATTAACTCAAATTGAAAACATTAGTCTTTCATCTAATGAAGAAGCAGTGGATTTGAAATACAGGGCACCTGAGCTTTACTCAGGAGAAATTCCAACTACAGTATCAGTTGTATATGCTCTTGGTATGTTTTTAAAAAATCTATTAAAAAATCCAGTTTTTGAAAGGAATTTTAAAAACAAAATTAAGCCTGTAATAGATAAAATGACAGCATATAAACATTCAGAAAGATATCAAGGGATTATGCATATAATAGAAGATATAAACTTCTTTTGTGATAAAAATTATGACTTTTTGTTTCAAGATAAAAGCTATTATGTAGATAGTAAACCTGGAGTTGTAGTTAGAGATTCAGTCAAGAAATCAATTTTTAATGGAGTAGATAATTTAAAATCAAAATCCAACAGTGATATATTGCTCTATGAGATAAAAGGTGATAGAAATACTGGCAAAACCAAGACTTTAAGGTATATAAGAAAAGAACTCTCTTTAAATGGAGTTAATATATTTGCAAGTTTTGATGAAGATAGACCAATATTAAAAACTAAAAGCATGTTACCCATTGTAAGTAAAATTTTAGCAGAAAAAGGCTATGACATTATAAATAAATATGAAAAAGTAAAAACTTTTTTAAGAAAAGGAAGCTGTGAAAAGGATGACTATACTAGTTATTCACAGATTAATACTTTTATAAAGACTGCTATTGATAATGAAATATCAGCGATTATAATAGATGATTTGAAGGAATCGGACATTGATTCTATAGAAATAATAAAATATCTTATGTTTGATAAGAAGTTAAAAGAAAAACTTATAATAATATATTCAACAGAGGATGATATACCCCTTGAGAATGTTCAAAAATTTATGCTCAATAACCTAACTATAGATGAGACTGCTCAGCTTATTAAGTCGATTTTATGCGTAGATTACAATCCCATAGATATAGCAACTAGAGTATATAAAGATACTATAGGCAATATAAAACATGTTAAGACAATTTTATTTGAATTAATAAATCAGTCCATATTAGAGTTAGATGATACTGGAAAGTGGATTTTTAAGTCAGATAAATACGATGATTTAAAAGTTTCTGAAGAATCATTAGAGAATCCTCAGAAATACTTGGAAGTACTAAATTATATTCAGCAAGAGGCTATAATAAATTTATCTCTTTTCAAAAACCCTTCAACAGCTGAAGATTTAGCTTTGATGTATCCACCTGATACAAAATTTATTGATATCGTAGACAATTTGATGGATTTAGTAAAGGCAAAAATATTAATTACTCAATTTAATGACGATGGTTATTACTATGAATTTGAAGATAGGGTTTTTAAAAAGAGAGTATATGACTGTATAGCAGAAAGTGTTAGGTTAGAGAAACATAAGCAAATGGCTAATAATACCATGAGCATTAAAAAAGCAATAAAAGGAAGAAGATTAGATGAATTGATTTATCATCTTAAAAAATCTAAAAGCCATAAAGAAGCAAGTGTTTATGCTATAAAAAAAGCAGAAGAATATTTCAAATCAGGTTCTATTACAGAGGCTATTGAAATGGATAAAGAGGCTATAGAACAGGCGATTTTATCTAAAGATAGCACAAGGCAGATAATAACTTATCAAAAAGCTGGGAATAGGTGCTTAAAAGAAGGAATGCTTACTAAGTCCAATGAGTATTTTAAGCATTCATTAAATATAGCTAAAGCTATTAGCAATTATAAATTAATTCTTGTTATTTTGAATAAGATAAATGATGTCTATATGCAACTTAATGATTTTTCATTAGCTAAATTGACATTAGATGAAATAGAAAAAAATCTTCAAAACCATTCTAATACTAAAGCTTACTTAGACTATCATATTTCTATGCTCTCATATCTGATTAAAATGGGAGATTATGAAGAAGCTAAAATTTGGACAAGCTCAGCAGAAAAATTATGCAAGGGAAGGTATAAAAAACATTATGCCTGGATATTATATTATAAAGGAATAATTTTTCATGAAGAAGGTTATTCTAAAGGAGAATTACTAGCTTTACATGAAAAAATATTGGATTTGTTTATTAACTCTGGGGACAAGATGGGAATTGCTCAGACTTATAATAGTTTTGGTTTTATATATTCTGAATACTTACTAGATAATCATAATGCCATGCATTATTTTAAGCTTATGAAAGATTTTGCTGAAGCAAATAAACTCATGCCGCAAGTTGCTATTTCTAATTTTAATTTAGGAGAGGCGGTACTTAGAAACCTAAATTATGAGGATGCACTTGATTATTTTAACAAATGCATTGAAGTATCAATCTCAATAAAAAAGAAAGATTTAGTGTTTTATGCTTATGTTTATATGGCTTATATAATGATAGAGATTTTAGATTTTTCAAGTGCAAAAATCTATATTAAAAAAGCAGAATATCTTTTTGATGAAAATATTAAATACGATAGAGCTATAATGCTTTACCATGAAGTAAAGGTATCTCTTAATATGTATGCTGGCCATAAAACACTTGTAAGCAAGCATCTTATGGCTATTGAAAGTTCTAATATTAAGCTTATGGGCTTTCAATTAAATACTTCTAAATCTTTATTTATGTTTGAGAATCTGGAAGAAGTGAAGTCTAGTAAAGACGTAGAGTTGATTCTTAAGGGAATTTTTGAACATACAAAAGAACTTTCAAATTATCCTTACTCAGTCAAAAGATTTTTAGATATTGCTTTAATTGCAAAATGTTATTATATGACTGAGCTTATAGATGATATATATGCTTGGGTAATGGAAAATATAGATATAAAAGAAAGTAAAAGAGCTGAATATATTAAAGATTACATGGCGTATTACTTGCTTGATGGCGAATTAAGAAGCAGCAAAATGGAAGAACTGTCAATAAAGTTAAATCCAAATTTTGATATGAGACTTTTGTTCCAAATTAATTTGATTTTAAGTGAAGATTATATATCGAATAAAAATTATTTTATAGGAGCTAGTTACTTAGTAGAAAATTATATAAAGATTAAAGATAAAATTCTTGATTACAACAAAGAACTAAATTTAAATAATTTTTTAGGAAGTATGTTAACTAATATGATTTATAGAATTTCATCTATAGAAGGGCTTTGCTTACAAGGTTTAGATAAGATAGATTTATATAATCCTGACGAGCAGTTGATAAAAAAACTAGTTAACAATAATTTAATATTAAAGATTCTTTTGAAAGATAAAACCTTTGTTGAAGAAGCAAAAAAACATTTGAACTGGGAAAGAGATGAACTTTCTACAGATTCAATAATTGAAAACTTAAGATACTCAAATATTGCAAATATAGAATTTTTATTAAAACAATTAATGACTTTTACATGGGCACAAACTGGTGGGATTTTTATTAGGCAAGATAAAGTGATTAATTGTATTTCTAGTGTAAATGACTTAAGAGCTACTCAAAAACTGGAGATAATTTTTAATCAAGTTGATATATTGCAGAATAAATTAATTGTTTCTGAATTTGTAGAAAACAGTGATTCTATATTTAAAAGTCTTCTTGCAGATCAAGCTAAAGGGTTTATGTGTATTCCTATATATACTGATAATTTACAGATTAATGATAGAAGGCTGACAAGGAACAAAATTATAGGATATGTTTATTTGGAATCAAAGTTGATTTTAAATAGCTTTACGGAAGAATCTTATAATGAATTAAGTAAATTTATAAATTTATTATCAACTTTTATTGACAATTATAATTTATCATTAAAATACTCTATTGATAAGTTAACTCAAGTTTATAATAGGCAGTATTTTGATGCCTATATCAAAAATGAGCTTGAAAGTGCACAAGGTCAAAAGAGTATGTTTTCTTTGGTCATTATGGATATAGATTTTTTTAAATCTGTAAATGACACATTTGGGCATGCTTTTGGAGACTTGATTTTGAAGCAGTTTGCAAAGATAGTACAAGATTCTATTAGAAGTACAGATATGTTTGCTAGATATGGCGGAGAAGAATTTGTTTTAATTTTAAAATCTACAAGTTCACTTGAAGCATATAGTATTGCTAATAGAATAAGAGAAAATGTATATAATAATCTTAAAGATGGAGATGGCAGGCCAATAACAATAAGTATGGGGATATCGACATATCCAGAACACGGAGTTTGGGAAGAAGAACTTATTAATAAGGCGGATATAGCTCTTTATAAAGCTAAAGATTCTGGACGAAACAAGGTTTCTATTTGGGAAAGTAGCTTGAGTAATTCTGATATATTTGATAGAAAAAAAGAAAATATCATAGCATCTATATTTGGAGAAAATCATCAAAGAGCAAATTTATTTGTGAATTCAATTAATTTGATTAAAGATAGCGATGGAAATTCTGAAGAATTTGAAAAGTATATTTTGGAAGTCCTCAAATACTTTGAAGCAGAAAAATTGTATATAGTAAATTTTAAGGAAAATGAAATAGATTTCTTAATCAAGGGAACTTCTCAAGGTATTTTTGCTATTAAGCATGGTTTTGAGAAACAAGTGAATAAAAATATTGTGAAAACTTGTTTTGAAGAAGAAAGAACTCTTTATTTGACTGATTGGGAGCAAGTATCTAAATTAGATGAACTCACAGGTATGCCAGAATGGGACAGCGTCTTATCTACCCCAATAATCCATAAAGGAAAGAAAAAAGGGGTCTTGTATATGAGCTCTCCTATTAGATTAAAGGAATTTAGTATAGTAGATAGCTCTGTGTCTCAGATTATAGCTCCTATAATTGGAGGTTTTATATAGGTTTTATATTATATATTGTCATTGGTTATTCACTTATAGAAATTAATCTGATATTATTAATATAAGACTAATAAAATCGTGATACAGGTATAGGAGTGTTGCTTGTGCTAAATATTGTTACATCTGATCAAAGACATTATGTGGATAGACAGTGGCTTAAAGGGTATTTGACCTTCTCCTTTCAGGATTATTACGATGAAGAAAATAATGATTTTGGAAATCTTTTAGTTTTTAATGAAGAAAGCTTAAGTCCGGGGAAGGGCTTTAATATGCATCCTACTCATTATATGGAAATTATAACTTATGTTTTAGATGGGGAATTAGAGCATCATGATAATGTTACTAACCAAACATCTCTAGTAGGGGCTTCTGAGTTTCAGATACTTCATGCAGGAGATGGCATAGAACATAGTGAAAGAAATGCTTCGAAAACTTATCCTCTAAAATTTTTGCAGTTTTGGTTTTCTCCAAACGATTACGAAAATAAGGCTGGATATGATAAACTGAGTGTCGATAAAGAAAAAGCTAAGAACTGTTTTTATAAAATTTTTGCTAAAGATGATGGACTATGCCACATTAGGCAGGACATAAATTTTTATATGAGTGTGTTAGAAAAAAATAAATCTTTAGAGTATAAGCCAACTGAAGGAAGAAAGACCTTTATATTTTTGTTAGATGGAGAAATAGATATTAATGGACATATATTAAATAATAAAGATTCTGGAAGAACTAAAGACAGTGATTTGCTTAAAATCAAGGCTTTAGAAAAAAGTGAATTTTTCCTTATTGATATTAACTAGGCAGCCTATGGCTGCTTAGTTTTTTGACATTTATAATTACACAAAACTAGTGCAATATTTTTTATTATAATGTAACATATTTTTATTAAGACTAAATTAGAAAGGACTAAACTACATTATTGTTTAGAAGTACAAAGACATGATATCGACTAAATTTAATTTTGACAAAACATTTTTTTCAACCTTACTTTCTATTGCTATACCAATATCAATTCAAAATTTAATAAGCTCATCACTTAATATGATAGATATATTGATGATAGGCAGGGTGAGTGAAAATGCTTTAGCCGCAGTAGGAATGGCAAATCAGCTATTCTTTTTCTTTATGTTAATTTCATTTGGAGTCTGCTCAGGAGCTAGTATTTTTATATCTCAGTATTGGGGAAAAAAAGATATTGGAAAAATAAAATCAACCTTAGGTTTTGCAATTGTATCAGTTGCAATTATAGGGCTTTTATTTTCTTTTGTAGCTATTGTTTTTCCTAGATATATAATGATGATTTTTGATGCAAAAGATGAAGTTATGAATCTTGGGGTATCATATTTAAGGATAATAGGGATTAGTTATGTAGTTACAGCTATAAGTTTTGCTTATGGATTTTCTTGCAGAAGTGTTCAAAAAGCAAAAATGCCTATGCTAGTAAGTTCTATATCCCTAATAATTAATACTGGACTAAATTATTTACTAATTTTTGGTAAATTTGGATTTCCGGAGCTAGGGGTTAGTGGGGCGGCCCTTGCTACTACAATATCAAGAATCACAGAATTAATACTTATGATACTCATAATATATAAAGATAAGAATCATCCTCTTGCTGCAAAGTTTAAAGAATTAGTGGCTTTTGATAGAGAATTTTTAAAAAAATACTATAAAACTGCAACCCCAGTTATCATAAATGAAATGATGTGGTCTCTAGGAACTATTATGTATTCAGTAGCTTATTCTAGGGTAGGAACTACAGCTATTGCATCAGTTCAAGTTGCAAATACTGTTTCAAACATATTTATGGTAGGCTCTATGGGAGTGGGAAATGCTTGCGCAGTTATGCTTGGAAGTGAGCTGGGAGCAGGAAGAGATGAAATAGCAATTCAGTATGCTAAGAAATTTTGTGTGATTACTTTTTCTATAGGAGCAGGAGTAGGATTACTTTTATATACTAGTATACCTATAGTAAATACATGGTTTGGAGTTACACCTAATCTAGAACAAAGTGTTAGAAATATTTTGCTAGTAAAATGCTTTTTTTCTCCCTTTGTTACTTTTAATACAGCCTTGATTATAGGTATTTTAAGAAGTGGCGGAGATACAAAATATGCTTTGTTTTTAGAAATGGGTGGAGTGTGGTTTATAGGCGTGCCGATGGCTTTTTTAGGGGCTCTTTGGTTTAAGCTTCCGATTCATTTTATAGTGCTTATGGTTAGTTTTGAAGAGTTTTTTAAAACTATAGTAGGACTTCCGAGGGTTCTTTCAAACAAATGGGCTAAAAATCTAGTAGATGATACAGCTTTAGCTTAAATAATAAATAAAAACTTTATTGTATCAAAGAAAGGGTGAGAAATATTATGAAGGTATTATTTACTTATGATTATGGAAAAGAAAAAATGGATAGTATCAGAGCTTTAGGTTATGAAGTTGAGATTATTGATGAAGGCAGATTTACTCCTGAGCAGGTGCCTTATGATGCGGAGGTTATGTGTTGCTACAATCCTTTTGATAGATTAGACATAACGAAATTTCCAAATCTTAAGCTGATTCAGCTATCTAGCATAGGCTTTGATTTCATACCAAAAGAGGATATCTTAAATAAATCTATCATCTTGTCAAACAACAGAGGTGGATACTCCATACCTATGGGTGAATGGATAGTAATGAATCTTCTTATGCTTTCAAGAAAAGCTGTAAAGTTTTGGGATAATAAAAAAGAAAAGAAATGGAAACTAGATTCAAAACTTACTGAATTATATGGTAAGACTGTAACTTTTTTAGGCACTGGAACTATATCTAGTGAGGCAGCAAAAAGACTTCAAGGCTTTGAAATGAATTTAGTAGGTGTAAATACTAAAGGAAGTGAAACTTTGTACTTTGATAGAGTATATGCTATAGATGATGTAAAGACAGCTATAGGACAAGCTGATTATCTAGTAATGGTGCTCCCTTTTACACCTAAAACCTACCATTTTCTAGATGAAGAAAAATTTTCATGGATGAAAGATACTGCTATGTTAATTAATGTTTCTAGAGGAAATGTAGTAGATGAAAAAGTTTTAATTGAGGCTTTAAAAAATAAAAAAATAGCAGGAGCAGCTTTAGATGTTTTTGAAAAAGAGCCTCTAAATGCTGACAGTGAGCTTTGGGATATGGAAAATGTATTTATTTCTCCTCACAATTCATGGATATCAGAGCAAAGAGATAATAGAAGATTCAATTTGATTTATGAAAACCTTAAAGCTTATATAGAGGGTAAAGAACTTAAAAATATAGTTGATATTAAGAGGGGCTATTAATTAATAATTGAGGTGATTAGTTGTCAGAGATAAGAATTGATCCTATAACAGGAAGACATGTAATTTTTGCTGTAGAAAGAGATTTAAGGCCAACTGACTTATGGAATTTAGCTAAAGAAGTTAATCCTATGTCAGAACTTGACTATGTGCAAAAATGTCCCTTTTGCAAGGGTAATGAATCAGCTACACCAAAAGAAATATTAAAAGTCCCAGATAGTGATAATTGGAAAGTTAGAGTTTTTCCAAATAAATTTCCAGCTATTAATAACTTTAATGAAGAAAATGTAGATAAGGCGCAAATCCATTCTATATATGAAAAATACAGTGGGATTGGGACACATGAGGTTATAGTTGAGTCTGCTTATCATAATATGAATTATTTTAAGATGTCTTTGGAAGATTTTACAATATTTATTGAAGTAATGCTGCTGAGATATAAAGCTATAATTAAAAATAAAGATATAGATTATGTAAGTTTTTTTAAAAATCATCAAAAATTAGCAGGTGCTTCATTATTTCATCCCCATAGTCAACTTATTGGACTTAACTCAGTTCCTGATTTTGTAAAGTATGAGGTAGAAGGTTCAAAAACTTTTTTTGATAAGACACATTGCTGCCCATACTGCCATATACTAGAGCTAGAACTTAGTAAAAAAGAGCGTTTAATTTATGAAAATGAACATTTTGCTGTAATATGTCCTTTTGCACCTAAGTATAAGTATGAAACATGGATACTTCCTAAAAAGCATCTTCCTTATTTTGAAATGGAAGAAAATATAAAACAGCTTGCAAAATCTATACACACATGTTTTAGGGCAATGTTTAAAGTGCTTGGAGATTTTCCTTTTAATATGTTTTTGCATGCACTTCCTAAAACTATGAAATCTGGAGAAATATACTATCACTATCATTTTGAAATAAATCCTAGGCTCTCTGGAAATGCTGGTTTTGAACTAGGTACTGGGATTTATATAAATAGTATATATCCAGAAGAAGCAGCTAAAATCTTAAAAGAAGCTTTAGAAAAAAATCTATAATAAAAATTAACTGAGGTGATATTTATGCCTGAAATTGAAAATGATAAAGTCATCTATAATAGGGTAATAGAATTAAAAAATCTAATAGATTACCATAGTAGACTTTATTATGTTGAGGATACTCCTGAAATTTCTGATTTTGAGTTTGATATTTTGATGAAAGAGTTGATTGAATTAGAAGGAAGGTATCCAGAATATATTACTGAAGATTCTCCTACTCAAAGAGTAGGGGGACAAGCTTTATCAAAATTTGACCAAGTAAATCATAGTGTTCAAATGATGTCTTTATCAAATGCTTTTTCCAAGCAAGATTTGATGGATTTTGATTCTAGAGTAAGACAAGTAGTGCAAGAACCTGAATATGTATTGGAATTTAAAATAGATGGACTATCAGTTGCGCTTACATATGAAAATGGAAAGTTCAAAGTAGGAGCAACAAGAGGGGATGGAATAGTCGGAGAGGATGTAACGAAGAATCTAAAGACAATTAAATCAATACCTATGAAGCTAAAGGAAGAAGTATCTTTAGTAGTAAGAGGAGAAGTCTATATTCCTAAGGAAAAATTTAAAGAGCTCAATTTACAACAAGAAGAAAATGGGCTAGCTTTATTTGCAAACCCTAGAAATGCAGCTGCAGGTTCACTTAGGCAGCTTGACTCTAGCATCACAGCTAAAAGGCCACTTGATATATTTATATTTAATTTACAAGAAATAATAGATAAGGATATATATACTCATAGTGAAGCTTTAGAATATTTAAAAGCTCTTGGACTAAAAGTCAGTCCAATGAGAAATGTCTATTCCTCGATGGAAGCTGTCTGGGATGAAATTTCTGTTTGGCATGACAAAAGGCATGAGCTTGATTTTGAGATAGACGGGATAGTTATAAAAGTAAATGACCTAGTTCAAAGAGCGATGCTTGGCGAGACAGCTAAAGCACCTAGATGGGCTATCGCTTATAAGTTTCCAGCGGAAAGACAGCTAACTCAGATAGAAGATATAATAGTTCAAGTTGGAAGAACTGGAACTATTACGCCAACTGCAATTTTGACTCCTGTGAGGATTGCTGGCTCTACAGTTAGCAGAGCTACTCTTCATAACGAGGACTTCATAAAAGCTAAAGATATAAAGATAAAGGACTGGGTCTACATTCAAAAGGCTGGAGATATTATCCCAGAGGTATATGAAGTTGATATAAGTAAAAGAACAGGTGTAGAGTATGAGTTTAAAATGCCTGAAACCTGCCCTGAATGTCATACTCCTACGGTTAGAGTTGAAGGTGAGGCCGCTTTAAAATGTCCTAATATTACTTGCCCAGCTCAGATAAAAAGAAGAATAATACATTTTGTATCGAAATCAGCTATGGACATAGATAAGCTAGGAGAGGCTATTGTAATTCAGCTATATGAAGCTGGCCTAATAAATGATATGGCTGATATCTATTATCTTAATCCAGATGAAGTTTTGGTTTTGCCAAGAATGGGCTCAAAATCTGTTTCAAATCTAATGAATTCTATAGAGGAATCCAAAACTGCAGGGCTTGATAGACTGCTGATAGGTTTAGGGATAAGATATATTGGAACTAAGGCAGCAAAAACCCTCGCATCTGTATATTCTGATATAGAGCAGATTAAACTGGCTTCAATAGAAGAACTACTTCAAATTGATGAAATAGGAGAAAAGATGGCTCAAAGCATTTTTGAGTTTTTTAAAGTTGAAGAAAACTTAAATTTAATTGAAAGACTAAAACTAGCTGGAGTTTCTATGAGCGTTGATAAAAAAGACAGTCAGCAAACGCCTATATTTGAAGGTATGAAATTTGTGCTGACAGGAACTTTAGAAACACTAAAAAGAGATGAAGCAGCAGTCTTAATAGAAGAAAGACTGGGAAAGACATCCTCATCGGTTAGCAAAAATACAACTGCTGTTATAGCAGGGGAAGAAGCAGGCTCAAAGCTAGATAAAGCTTTAGCTTTAGGCGTTGCAGTAATAAATGAAGAGGTATTTAAAAAGCTTCTAGAGCTCGAAACTAAGGAAGAGGTCCTTGCCAAACTTTTAGAATCACAAGAAAGGTAGGTGAGTTAGAATTATTTATCCACCTAAGCTAAGTACTGCTGAGCGTGAAAGTCTAGGAATGGTTTTTACTGATGATAAAATCTCAAATTTTATGGTAAAAAGAAGCCTAAAGCTTTTAAGTGATTCATTTGAATCTAAAAATAAATCTATTGAAGCTGCAAAAATACTGGATCCTTGTATAGGAGGTGCAAGTTTTGATATAGCGCTTTTCCAAGCTTTGGAGCAAGAGTATATAAAAAGCTATAAGTTAAGTGAGTTCCTAAAAACTAACTTTATTGGTATAGATATTGAAGCATCAGCTATTGAGCTTGCTAAAGAAAATTTAAAAAAGGTTGGAATAAGCTATGCAGATAACCTAAATCTTAAGTGCAAAGATTATTTGACTGATTTTAATGAACAAGGCTTTGACCTTATAATAGGAAACCCTCCTTATATAGGAGAAAAGGGAAATAGAGCTGTGTTTTCTAAAATAAGAGCTACTGAGTTTGGGAAAAAATATTATGAAAAAGGCATGGATTATTTTTACTTTTTCATTGAGAAATCTTTAGAAATATTAAATGAAGATGGAATTTTAACTATGATAACACCAGCTTATTGGACTAGGGCAGATTCAGCTTCAAAATTAAGAGAAGCTATTAGAGCTAGAGCTAGCTTTGTAGATGTTGTAGATTTTGGGGAGCTTAGAGCATTTAAAGATGCAGTAGGTCACCACAGCTTGATTTTTTTTCTTCAGAAGAAAAAAACAGCAGAGTTTTCTTACTATCTTATAAATGAAACCAAAAATGACTTAGGTGAAATCTTAGAAAATATTTTATATGGCATAAATATGAGTCCTGAACCTGAAATATCTATATCAAAAGAGAATCATTCAGATTTTATTAAAAGCTGTGTTTCTAGTGAGTTTTGTATGAACTATTCCCCTTATTTTAATTTCATATCTAAAAAGACACAGGGTATTTTTGAAAAAATAAAGAAGCATACAAAATCGACTTTAGGAGAGCTTGCATCTATTAATCAAGGTATAGTAAGCGGAGCGGACAGGGTAACAAATAAAAACCTGAGTGCTTTGAAAGAACAAATTGATAACGAAGCTAATATTAATGTAAAGATAGGCGATGGGATATTTGTTTTAAATGAAAAAGAAGCCAGCGAGTATATAAATGTATGCTCTTGCTTAGTTAGTTTCTACAAAAATTCAGACATCACAGCTTATTCAATAAAAAAGCCGAAGTACTATTTGTTTTATTCTACGAGCAAAATGAGTGATGCTGATAAGGAAAAGGTTATAAAGCACCTTTATAAATTTGAAGTTATACTAAATAAAAGAAGAGAATCTATGCTAGGAAAGCTTCCATACTATCATTTGCAGTGGCCAAGGCGTAAGGAGATATTTACAGGTGAAAAGATAGTATCTCCTCAAAGAGCTCTTTATCCGAGCTTTGCGTATTCTGATGATGAGCTTTACGCTAGTGCGGATGTTTATTATATTACAGATATTAAGGAAAATCTATTTTTCATCTTAGGTTATTTGAACAGCTCCTTCACTGATTTTTATTTAAGACATGTGGGAAAAAAGAAGGGGAAATATTTAGAGCTATATCAAAGACCTCTAAGTGAAATGCCTGTGATAGATATAAGTGAGGATAAAAAACTAGAAATAGCTCATAGAGCGCAAAAAATCACTAATTCCAAGATATGCGACTCTTTGAAGATAAGTCAATTAAAATTAGAAATAGATAATATAATATGGAATGAGCTTTACAATCTTTAATAAAACTTCACAGAATCAAATAGCGAGCCTCAAATGTTAACAAAACTTAACATTTGAGGCTTTTTTTAATAAAACTATATGTCCGCGAATTGAAGACATATAGTTTTATTTTTATGTTTTTTAATTTTTGACAAGCAAACAACAATTGTTGATAAATTGTGAAAATATTAAAAATTAAGCTTTTTTTGGGTTTATTGTTTCCATTGACAATAAACGATAATGAATGTCACCTTAGAACGTTCATTTTTCAAATACAATTTTAAAATGTTAAATAAAGTTAAAATTTGATTTATTGTAATATTATTGAAATAAATAAATCTTATGCATATAATTATTTTTAACAATGATTCTCGGACTGAGGATTCATTCAATTTTACAAATGTTTAGAAAAGGAGTGATAAAATGGGAAGATATGTTCTAAAAAGATTTGGATCAATGTTTTTAACTTTGTTTGTAATTACTACATTTACTTTTATAATGATGCACCTTGTTCCAGGAGGACCATTCACATCTGAGAAAAAACTTCCGCCAGAAATAGAAAGAGCTTTGGCAGAAAAGTATAATTTGAATGATCCTATTCATACACAATATATTGATTATTTAAAAGGTGTAGTACAAGGAGACCTTGGCCCATCATTTAAGTACAAAGGCAGAGATGTAAGTGGCATGATAGGTGATTATTTCCCTGTGTCAGCTCAACTTGGAGGTACTGCAATTTTAGTTATTTTACTTATAGGAGTGCCTATAGGAGTTATATCAGCACTAAAACAAGGAACTTGGCTAGACAGTTTCGTAATGCTCTTTGCCATACTAGGGGTAACGATACCAAGTTTTGTCGTTGCGGCACTTATGATTTACGTGTTTGGGGTAAAGTTAAAGCTCTTGCCAACTTCACGATGGGCCACCCCGAAACATATGATAATGCCAGTAATTGCTCTTGCAGCATATTCAGTAGCTTTTATTGCGAGACTAACTCGTTCTTCAATGCTAGAAGTTATTCAACAAGATTATATTAGAACAGCTAGAGCTAAAGGACTTAGTGAGGGAGTAGTAGTTTTTAAGCATGCACTTAAAAATGCTCTTATTCCTATAGTTACATATATTGGACCTATGGCAGCCGGTATACTTACAGGGTCTTTCGTAATAGAGAAGATTTTTGCTATACCTGGTATGGGTAGAATGTTTGTTGAGAGTATTAGCAACCGTGACTACACAGTAATCATGGGTGTTACAATATTTTATGCGGCTATACTAGTGTTTATGGTATTTATAGTAGATTTAGTCTATGGACTTATTGATCCTAGAATAAAAATAGACGAAGATTAGGAGGCGGATTATGGATAATACACAAGTAAAAAATAAGCAAAATTTATGGCAACCGCTTTCTAAAGAAGAAAGAGATGCAGATAAAATAGTTAGACCATCAATGACTTATTGGCAAGACGTTTGGAGAAGATTAAAAGGCAATAAAGTTGCAATGGGGTCTTTAATCTTTTTAATATTTCTAATATTGGTTGCTATATTTGTTCCAATGTTTTGGCCTTATAGTTATTCAGATCAGAATCTTATGAATGCTAACCAAAGCCCAAGTGCTCAGCATATTTTTGGTACAGACAAGCATGGTAGAGATTTGTTTATACGTGTAATTTATGGAGCTAGAATTTCTCTTACAGTTGGTATAGCGGCATCTATTATCAACTTGGTAGTTGGGGTTGTGTATGGTGGTATTTCTGGCTATGCTGGAGGAAAAACTGACAACTTGATGATGAGAATAGTTGATATTTTATATACTATTCCACTTACTTTGTATGTTATCTTGCTTATGGTTTGGCTAGGAGCAGGAATGAAAAGTATCCTTATAGCTATAGGTACTACATATTGGATTAGTATGGCTAGGATAGTTAGAGGTCAAATTTTATCACTTAAAGAACAAGAATATGTAATGGCGGCTAGAACTTTAGGGGCTAGCGATTCTAGAATACTATTTAAACACCTAATCCCAAATGCAATGGGACCGATAATAGTAACTATGACAATGTCAATTCCAAGTGCAATATTTACAGAGGCATTCCTATCATTTATAGGCCTTGGGGTTTCTGCTCCAAAAGCTTCTTGGGGGGTACTAGCAAATGATGCTTTAGGTAGTTTTATGCTATATCCGCATCACTTATTCTTCCCAGCACTTGCACTATCATTAACAATGTTAGCTTTTAACTTTTTAGGCGATGGACTTAGAGATGCTCTAGATCCAAAAATGCGTAAGTAAAGGAGGAGAATGTATATGTCATCAGAAAATTTATTAGATGTAAAAAATCTTAAAACATCCTTCTTTACGCATGTAGGAGAAGTTAAGGCAATAAGAGGGGTAGATTTTCACTTAAAGAAAGGTGAAGCTATAGGTATAGTTGGAGAGTCAGGTTCAGGTAAATCAGTTACTTCTCTTTCTGTGATGAGACTTTTGCTTAATCCAGGAAAAATAATAGATGGACAGATTCTATTTAATGGAGAAGATTTAGCAACAAAATCTGATAAAGAAATGCAAAATATCAGAGGAAATGAAATTTCTATGATATTTCAGGACCCAATGACGTCTTTAAATCCTGTTTATACTATTGGGGACCAAATAATGGAGGCTATAATTAAGCACCAAAAGGTATCCAAGGAAGAAGCTAGAAAAAAAGCAGTAGAAATGTTGAAAATAGTTGGAATTCCAAGTCCAGAAAAACGTATCAAACAATATCCTCATGAGTTTTCGGGTGGTATGAGACAAAGAGCTATGATTGCTATGGCACTTTCATGTGAACCGCAGCTACTAATAGCTGATGAGCCTACTACAGCACTAGATGTTACAATACAGGCTCAGATTCTAGAACTTATGAAAGATTTAAAGGATAGACTTAATACATCTATTATATTGATAACACATGACCTTGGGGTTGTTGTTGATGTATGTAGTAGGATAATAGTAATGTATGGTGGTCTTATTATGGAAGAAGGAAGTAGTGAAGAAATATTCTATAATCCAAAGCATCCATATACGTTAGGACTACTTAAATCTATACCTAAGATAACGGAAAAATCTGATAAACAAAGGTTGATTCCTATAGATGGAACGCCTCCAGATTTATTAAAGCCACCTAAGGGATGTCCGTTTGCTCCTAGATGTGATTATGCTATGAAAATTTG
>Ga0334892_1001784_pt1 | contig 17001 bp, 19 predicted proteins | sample GraSluR3_MG_4_FD_207213 | JGI IMG/M metagenome (GOLD analysis project Ga0334892, IMG submission 207213) | Sludge microbial communities from methane-producing bioreactor in Wageningen University, Netherlands - Granular Sludge_15_04-R3 | ecosystem: Engineered > Bioreactor > Anaerobic >...
AGCATTGATAGACCGGATGACACACAACTCATATGTGATAAACATGAATGGTGACTCTTACAGAATAAAAGAAACAAAAGAATGGATGAACAGAAGTGATTGAACTACGCTTAAGTGGACCAGTTTTCGATTAAAATATGGTACAGATTTCGATTGACAAATACAACTGTCCACATCCTTATACCTTACTGTAAAGATTACGACTTCATCTGATTCCTCTACATTGGTGATTGTGGACTGGAAGGTTGTTGATTGTCCCTCAGGATTTTCAACATCCTGGTTCCAGGTGTTGCCTTCCTCAAGAGGTGTCCTTATTAGTTCAATCTCATCAAAATCAGAGTCCAACATCATTTCCTCTGACTTTCTTTGAATGACAACATCAGATTGGATGGAATACTCAAGACCTAGAGAATGGTCCATATCCGACTCTCCATCTGACATGTCGTGGACTTCTCCCAGGATGAAGTAGTCCTTGGACATATTGTTGACCACTATGCTGATTATCTCCATATCGTGCCCATACTCTACGCTTCCATTGTAGATCCAACTGTAGTTGTTGTACTTGGGAAGTAGATCTTCCAGTTCAATGGCATCATGATTATCTGCAAATACACTTAACGGACTAAATGCCATGGCCAAAACAACAATAGACAGTATAACTTTCTTTACTAATATCCTATATGAAATCAATATCATCTCTTCTTTCGATTCCAGGTGGACATCCTCATTATTAAGTTACCCGAGGATTGTTCAATATATCATTATCTAAACATAAGGGATAATGTTACAGATTAGAGATTTGAATATAAAATCGCCATATAACAAGTACTAGTTATATGGCGATAAGCTGATATGATTACTAATTTATTAAACGGAGTTAGGATACTTTTTCGGTGACTCTACCGTCTTGCTTAACCGGGTCTCCATTATCACCCTCAAATTCCCTTCCCCAACCGGTGACTACTGAGTAGCTCAGTACCAAGAATAACACCAGTGGATAGAATGAAGAATATGCGATTTGTATTGGGGTGATATCCTCAATGAAGGAATACTCGCCCTGCAGACCTTGCACGACTGTAAGGGCTATGAATATAAACGCACTTATAAAAGGAAGAACTGTGGGAAGAGTGTTTGCAAATCCATCAATTAGATTTGCTCTTCTGTATGGATGTAGATTTTTTTCCTGACCCAATCTATTGGCAATTGGACCAAACATAATTATTGCGGGTCCACTGGCAGCACCTAGAGTCAAACCGCTGAACATAACCCCAAGAGCCATGACAGCCTCTGTACCTGCAACTGAAGTGGCCATTTTACTAGTTGATAACCCTTCGATAACTGCATCCATTGTACCACTGGCCTTCAATAATCCAATCAAGGAGAATAGTGAGATACTGAATATTACCAGACCCATCATATTTTTAACTCCGTCATAAATGAATCCTGAAAACACAAATTCTTCTAGCATTATTATGTCACTAAAAGAGATTATATTAAATACTAAACCGACGACTGAACCTGAAACTATACCCCAAGTTAGTGCAATGAATATATCCCTGGTCTTGATTGCTACATAAAGTAGTATTGCAACAGGTATTAGCATGATTAAACCTTTTGGATTGCTGTATGTAGCTAGAATATCCTCTGCTCCTGATCCTACTGAACCACCACCGCCAAATATGAAGAACAATGCCATGGATATAAGAGCTGCAGTAATCGCATATTTGAACCTTGATGCAACAACTCCCCCAATATCTGCACTGCCTTCCTTGTTTTGATATTGCTGGGTTGCCGCGGATGCTATAGTTGTGTCTGAAACGGGTGCTAGGTTATCCCCAAATATTGCACCGCTCAGAATTGCACCAGCAAGTGTCAATGGATTAGCTCCAAGTAGTATACCTGAGGGATATAATATTGGAAAAGCTGAAAATAGAGTACCGATTGAGGTGCCTGTAGCTGTTGCAATAACACACGTTGCAACGAATGTAAAAGCTGTAAATAGCCCTCCGGTCAAGCCTATCATATTCCCTAACCATACAAATCCCTGAGCGACTCCACTTCTTGCCATAAGAGCAGTAAAGATACCTACGACAATCAAGATCATCATCAATACAGCATTCATAGGATCTGATACGCCATCTAGAACCGCTTGCCAGTAATTCTTCCAATTCTTGGCAAATAAACTTCCTACAAGAAGACCGATGAATCCACCAGTTGCGAGTGCCTCCATCTCAAAAACCTTGAAAACCACGAAGAACAAAACGCAAAATAAGATGAAGATTGCTAAAGGAATTAATGCCATAAACTTGCCGCCATGAAACTTAACTTTGTAATCCATAAATTGATCCTCCTTTTCTTATATAGTAGCACAGCACTAAAATATCAGAAAATTAGGAATAAAGCTGTAAACCACTTTACAAAACTGCATAAAGGATATAAATAATGGATTTAAATATACTTTAAGTATAAAGTTTGTGTATGTCATTAATAACTATTAATCCATCTTTCTTTTCTAAAATATTTTTGCTTAACATTTCACTCATAACGTTAGAAACGGCAACTCTACTTAAACCTGTCAGATTTGCCATCTCTTGGTGAGTAAATTTTTCCCTTAAGCAGCATTTATTATCGAGAAATTCACCATGTGCAAAAGCAAACTTAAGCAGATAAGACTTTACCCTGGAACTTGCATCTGCAAAGTTTAGGTTTGTCAAATTGTTTGAAAGTACACGTACTTTTTTCGCAAATGAGTTTAGTACTAACCTATTTAGGGATGGATTGGCAAATAGGTCTGATAAAAATATTTCTTTTGGAACTCGTAGAACATTTGAATCAACTACACAGATGGCTCCTGCGTAGTTTGGCAAGCCATCTATTGCAGCCAAGTCACCGAACAAAACACCTCTTTCCACTATACATAAGCATTGTTCAGAGCCGTCCTTACTCGTCACGAATATCCTTACTCTTCCTTCCATCATTATATAAACGTAGTCAACTACGCTACCTTGCAAATAGATTATTTCATTTTTCTTGAATGTTCTCTTAAACTTATCATAATCAAGTTCCTCAAAATTAACATCATCTACCCGAATCCAAGGAGAATAGTCTTTAATGTCATAGTCATAATCCATAGCCAAACATCCTTTCATAAGGTGATGAGTATATTATACCAGAAATAATATAAAAATTATGAAAATTCTATTAAAATGTAAATCACATTACAGATTATTACAAGTACCAAGTGTATATTTATGATATAGGATAGAGTAATAATAAAATATAAAGGAGGATTGCAAATGTCTGCATATGGATTTATTGAGACAAAAGGGTACGTGGCTTCTGTAGAAGCTGCAGACACTATGTTAAAAGCAGCGAATATTGAGGTAGTGGATATTATCAAGATTGGAGCTGGCTATTCCACAGTGGTAATCAAAGGAGATGTCGGAGCTGTTAAAGCCGCATTGGACTCTGGAGCTGAAGCAGCTAGATCAGTTGGTGAACTAGTTTCAGCACATGTGATACCAAGACCGAACGTAGATTTGTTAAATTTATTTATTGACCTAAAGGATGTTCAATAAGTGAGGAGGCATTAGTATGAAAAAATTCTATACAGCATATGATGTAGAATATGTTCTGTCTAGAGGTGAAAAAATAATTTATATCAACGAGGGAGATATTGTCACTGATATTGCTAAAGAAACTGCTGAGAAAAATGGAGTAAGTTTCTCGAGTTCAGGAAATGATACTGGTATGGGTGATAATATGACAGACAGAAATAAATTGTACAACAATGTCTCTATGTCCAACAAGGTAATAAAGGCTGACTACAAGAACTTGATGTCTGAAGACGAAATAAATAAATGGAGAAATGAATTTCCAATCCTAAAGAATATAATACATGTTGGAAATTGCTCTCAAAGTGCACAAGCAATAAGTGTCAGAGAAGCCATAAACATATATTTGGACAATTGGCTAACGATAGGAATGGATTGGGAATCATGGGTTGAGGAAACATACAAAGCCAAAGTAGAATTCGCTAAGCTTATTAACGCGGACCCTTCAGAGATTGCATTATCAACATCTGTATCAGAAGCTGTATCTACAATCGCTAGTTCATTGGACTACACAGGGAAAAGGAAAAAAATACTGGTAACCGATGCGGAATTTCCAACTATAAATTATATATGGTTGGCTCAGCAAAAATATGGGGCCAAGGTGGATTTTGTTTCAGTTAACAAGGATCATCAAATCGATATCGAGGAGTATGACAGATATATTGATGAGGATACTTTATTGACATCTATTACCCAAGTGTATTATCTGAATGGATTCAAGCAGGATATAGCAAAAATTGCTGAAAAGGCCCATAGAAAGGGTTCATTGATACTGGTTGATGCATATCAGGGACTTGGAACTGAACCGGTAGATGTTAAAAAGATGAACATTGATATACTTGTGTCTGGTAATTTAAAATACCTGTTTGGAATACCTGGTATAGCATTTATGTACATAAACCCAAACTTGACAAGTATGTTAAAACCATCAGTTACTGGCTGGTTTGCTCAAGAGAATCCTTTCCTGTTCCAGACAAGGTACATTGACTGGGCTAATGACGCCAGAAAATTTGACAACGGTACCCCTCCAGTATTGACATCTTATGCCGCAAGAGCAGGCATGCAGATTACCAACGAGGTTGGAGTGGATAGGATAAAAGACAGGATTGACATGTTGAGTGCTCATGCTTTGCAAGGATGTTTAGAAAGAGGTCTCAAATGCATAAGCCCATTTGATGTAAATAAAAAGGGTGGAACTACTGCAATTTGGGTTTCTGACAAGATTGATTCACATTCAATGGAAGTTGAGCTAAAATCAAGAAATATAATAGCATCTGCTAGAGGAGACGTCATAAGAGTAGCACCTCATTTCTACACAAAACCAGAAGAAATTGACTATGTGTTAGACCAAATACAGGATATTTATCTAAGGAAGTAGGTGCAATTAATGAATTTATGCAGAGTAAAAGGGAAATGCGTTTCAACTATCAAGGATGATAACTTAAAAGGATATTCATTGGTTATCATACAAAAGATCGATTCCAATGGGAATGATTCTGGAGACATGATAATTGCAGTCGATAAGATAGGCTGCAGCATTGGAGAAGAGATAATTGCAGTAATAGGTAGCAATGCAAGGTATGGACAAGATAAATCAGATACAGTTATTGATGCAGTGATTGTTGGTATAGTTGATGAAGTAAATTATGAATAAAACTAGGAGGGGTCATATGAAATCCAAAGGATTTATTGAAACTAAAGGTTTGGTAGCGGCAATTGAGGCTGCTGACACTATGCTTAAGGCAGCAAATGTTGAAATAGTAGGTAAGAAGATTATTGGAGGAGGCCTTGTCACAGTAATAATTGAGGGGGACGTAGGTGCAGTAAAGGCCGCTTTAGATGCAGGCGCAGCTGCTGCACAGAAGGTTGGAGAGCTGGTTTCAGCGCATGTCATTTCAAGACCGAGTCCTGAAATAGAAGAATATCTAGATTAAGATCCTTGTGTGGGAAAGAACAAATTGTTTTATCAGGAGCAATAATGCAAGAAAAACTAGAGAATCTTGCAGTGAGGGGTGATTGAATGACGGATAATATTGCTTTACGTACCTATATAATAGTTGATCGTATGCAGCCTCAGTATTCAAGTATTACTGGGACAGTTGTTAAAGGGGATGTATGTTTGCCTGGAATGTCCCAATTATATATTGAGGTTGAACCAGGTAGTGAAGTGTATCGGATGCTTGATATAGCTGTGAAAAGCACAAATGCCAAGCCTGGATTTCAGATAGTTGAAAGAGAGTATGGAGAGATTGAACTGCACTCACACTCAATAGAGGAAGTGACACAGGCAGGAGAAGCAATTCTGGAAGAATACGGTCTGAGGGTCAGTGATAGAATCAAACCAAGGATCATATCTGAACAAGTTATAACAAATGTTGATGCCTTGCAGGCACAGCTTATTAATAGGGATAATCGATTGGGCTCTATACTGGTGCCAGGTGAAACGGTTTATGTTTGCGAAGTTGAACCAGCTGCATATATATCAATAATAGTTAATGAGGCGGAGAAAAACTCTGATATTAAAATAATAAATTTTGATCCTGTGGGCAGATATGGAAGAATGTATGTATCAGGAACGGAGTCGAATATTAGAACTGTCAAAGAAGTGGTAAAATCAGTCCTGGACAGAATAGAAGGTAGGGATTGATATGAGTTATGACAGGTTTGAGTCCTATATCAAGAAATTGGAGGATAATGATAAAGGATATTTTGATGTTCAATCTGAAACATACAATAATGAGCATATTAATACGTTGAAAAAACCAAACAAACTAGACATTATGAAATCTAGTGGAAATGATGTGTATGATTTGGCGATAATCAATGGATCATTAGTAATACCTGATGAAGGTATTGTTCAGGAGAATGTGTACATCAAGGATGGCATCATTTTGAGTATTGGGAAAGATAGTCAAAAAATAGCTATAAAGACAATTGATGCTCAAGGTAGGTATGTCATCCCTGGAATTGTTGACCCACATGTACATTTGGGTATTTATGAGTCCTTCGAAAAAGAAATTGAAACTGAAACTAGAGCAGCCCTGCATGGAGGAATAACTACAATGGGAGTCTACTTTGGTGGACAACAGTCCCATTTTAAGACATATCCTTCAATACAGGATTTTACAGATTCAAAATCATATGTAGATATAATACCTCATTTTGTGATTTCAACAAACGAACAAGCATATGAAATAGGAGATTACAATAAGTATTTTGGTGTTAACTCTTTTAAAGTGTACATGAATGGCATCCCTGAAATGATCCCAGATGTTAATGATGGTTTTATAATTGAAGTGTATGAGAAGATAAGAAGCATGGACAAGGATGCAATTCTATGTGTACATGCAGAGAATAATAGCATTATCAATTGGGCATATAATAAAGTCAAGAAGGAAAAAGGTGATGCCGCGTCTATTTCCGATTGGACCGATACACATCCTCCCGAAGCAGAAGTGGAGGCTATACAAAGGATCGCGGAGTTTGCAAAAATGTTCCAAATCAAGACATACATTGTTCATATATCTTCTTCGGATGGGGCAGAAACCCTAACCAGACTTAGGAGAAACAATCCATATATATATGGTGAGACAACTTCACCATATCTATCAGTGACAAGAGATTGTAGCAATAAGAATGTTCTAATGGAACCACCGGTTCGTGACAAAAAAGATGTGGAAGGCCTTTGGAAAGCAGTAGGAGAAGGTATAGTTGATACAATAGGTACAGACAATGTTTCTTTAAAACAAGATGAAAAAAGAATTAATAGTCCAGTATGGGAAATGCTACCAGGTTACAGTGTCTTGGAGACACACTTGGCATCAATTTTAAATGAAGGTTATCACAAAAGAGGTTTGAGTCTAGAAAAGTTGATCCCTCTTATTACAAAGAATCCGGCTAAAATATTTGGTGTTTACCCAAGAAAAGGTACAATTGCAGTTGGTAGTGATGCTGACTTGGTAATGTTGGATATAAACAGGGAATCAAAGGTTAGTGGGAGCAAGCTCATATCGAGAGCTGACTTTTCTCCATATGAAGGAAAAACTTTAAAAGGATGGGCGAGTTTGGTCATTAAGAATGGCGTGATAGTAGTAGAAAACGGAGTAACATCAGCTGAAACCACTTTTGGGAAGGTTTTGAAGTAATAAAAATCCCTGGCATTCGTATTGAGTGCCAGGGATTTTTATGGGAGAAATCATATCGTGAATTATTCTACTTCGAGTAATTGCCTAACTTTGACTACTAAGATAACTAGAAGCAGCAATAGAAACTAGTTTGTCATCAACTGAATCTGACCTTGAGGTCATAACAATTGGGCTCTTGGTACCAATAATAACAGAGCCTATTCTTTTTTGTGCAAAATAGGTTATGGCCTTGTGCAGCACATTGCCCATCCGGATATCTGAAACTGCCAGTATGTCAGCCACTCCTGCAACTGGTCCAGATACACCCTTGTGATCTGCTGAGGCTTTTGAAATTGCATTATCCAAGGCAAATGGTCCGTCGACGATGCAGTTCTTAATTTGACCCCTGTCATTCATTTTACTCAGTACGGCTGCATCAAGAGTTTCCTGCATATTTTGGTTCACTGTTTCCAAAGCTGTTATCATTGCAACCTTTGGGCAGTCATATCCAAATTTTCTAGCCAGGTATACTGCATTGTTGACTATACTAATCTTGTCTTCCAAGGTTGGGTTAATGTTCATGGCACAGTCAGTAATAAAGTTTAGACCTGATCCATCGATTTTGTCGGTAATTGTAATTTGTGTAATGATTGAACCTGTTCTTAAACCCTTTTCTTTATCCAATACCGCTCGTAAGAAGGTTGCTGTTGAGATTAGACCCTTCATTGGCATTTGAGCTTTTCCAGTTGTCACCAACTCTACAGCTTTATCTGCACAACTTTTATCATCATAGGCTTCAACGATTGTGACATCTTTAAGATTATAATTTCCTTCAGAGATGTATTCTTTTATTGTCTCTGGATTTCCAACAAATATGAAGTTGGCAATACCTTTATTGATTGCAGTCTCAGCTACGCTTAGAATATCATGGTCTGCAGCCTGTGCTACAGCTATAGTATTTTTTGGCAGGTCTTTAACCTTATCCAGTATATCATCAAGTGATTTAATCATAGTGCTCTCCTTCCGTTAGTTCATTGATTTTAGTTTCTAATTGTATTCCTGAATTTCCCAGTGTCCTTCGATGGCATTCATTGTACCATCAACCAATGATGCAAGCTCATCTTCGCCAGGATATAGGTGAACTGGGGCAATGAATCCACACCACGCAGTAAGTCCATCGACAATATATTTTGAGTATGCAAGGCCACCAGTAAATGCAATTGCATCAACCTTACCTTTAAGTGTTACAGCTGCCGATCCAATGCTTTTTGCAATCTGATATATCATGGAGTCGTAAACTTCCTTAGCGTAAGTATCTCCATCCTCAATCATCTTCTCAACTTCCCTAGCATCTTTTGTTCCCAGGTGAGCAAAGAGCCCTCCTTTTCCGTTTACCATCCTATAGAGTTCCTCATACTTGTATTCACCTGAATAGGCTGCCTTTAACACTTCTCCAATTGGTAGGGTGCCAGCTCTTTCAGGTGCCATTGGACCATCACCATCAAGTCCATTGTTTACATCCTCAACCATGCCTTTGTTATGAGCAGCTATGGACATTCCCCCACCCATATGTATAATTATTGCGTTTAGTTCACTGTAGTCTTTTCCAAGATCAGCAGCCAGTCTTCGACCTACACTCTTTTGATTAAGTGCCTGATACCAACTCTTCCTGCTGATGCCTTTCCAACCAGTATATCTGGCTTCCACAATCAACTCATCAATACAAGGAGCATCTACTGTAAAGGCCTGAATATTCAATGCATTGGCCATGTCATAGGCTATTGTACATCCAACGCCACAGGGGTGATTGCCATACTTCCTACTCTTGGCATCTTCGACCATGTTTTGGTTGATTCTATATGTACCGCTGTTCATTGGTTTAATGGGAGCTCCTCTTGATACCAGGAAATTGAAGTCGCTCATCTTGTAGCCTTGAGATTCAACAAAGTCTAGAATTGTCTTCTTTCTGAAGTCATACTGATCCCAGATATCATTGAACTTACTAAATGAAGCATCCGTTTCGTGTCGAAAGGTTTCCTGGTGTAGGCAGGTCCTATCCTGAAATATTGCTACCTTCGTTGAAGTTCCTCCCAAGTTTAATACAAGTATTTTATTATTATTGGTCATTGTTTCGCCTCCTTAAAAATCTACTTGTACTAAACTTATATCAGAACAAAAAAGAAAACTGTGTGAAAAGGCACAGTTTTCTGAATAATGGTGTGGGATAATCTGATTGATTCAGTTAATCGAATTATTCTGAATCCGATAGGAAATCATTTAGTCGTGAGGTGTCAGGACAGCAAATTGTACGTTTATGTTTGCAAATAAGCTCAAGTATCTTTAGCTTGTTAATTGCTTTGGTTACAGCTTCTCTTCTGGCACCTATCATATCAGCTATCTCCTGGTCGGTTATGGTTATTTCCAGGTGTTTCCCGTCGGTACAGTTGTATTTAGAGATACAGTTTTCAGAAGGGACAGAGTTATTGTTTGAACAATTACGACCAAATGATTCAAATAGGCTAAGGAGTGTTACAGCTACTCTCTGCTCGATTTTTAGGAAGGACAAGTATTCCACCTGAAAAGACAGCAACCTGATTTTACGGCCCATGGATTCAAATATTTGGAATACGATTTCCGGATAATCTTTGAACAATTTGATTAGTTGTTCTTTTGAAAAAAACAAAACATTGGAATCTTTGAGAGCCTGAGCATTGGTGAAACTGGGATGTTGATCAAAAAAGGCAGTTTCACCGAAGAAAGATCCAGGTTCGTGAATCGCCAAGGTTTTTTCCGAACCGCCAGAATCAATTAGATTAACCTTGATTCTACCGTTGATTAGAAAGTGAAGATATTTTTGCACATCATCCTGTTGGTAAATGAAGCTACCTTCAGCATATGATTTCATACTGTTGGAATAGCTTAGCAACAAGTCATTAATATCTGTGTCGTCGATTACCCAAAGTGATTTATACAGCATTACAATCCTCCTATCTAAAATTTTGATTAAATTACATTATATCATAGTTAATCATTTATTAGAAGATTCAAAATAGCATAGGAGAGTAAAGGCTGTTAGATAAAGATTATGAGTAAGAAAGTTTAATAACTTAAGGAGGGATTCATGTGAAGGAAATTAGAATTCATGGAAGAGGAGGTCAAGGTGCTGTAACAACATCTGAAATAATAGTTTATGCAGCTGTCGAGGATGGAAGATACGGTGCTTGTTTCCCTTATTTCGGCTTCGAGAAAAAGGGTGGACCTGTTAGTGCATTTGTAAGAATTGACGAAATGAAAATAAGAGAAAAGAATCAGGTTTATAATCCAAATTGTATTATGGTTATCGACCCAACCCTATTAAACAATGTTGATGTTTTCGTTGGTGCACAGGAAGAGTCAATACTTGTCATTAACACAAACTCTATAGAGAATATTGATATTCCAAAGAACATAACCAAGGTTGCATACGTTGATGCCAATGCTGCGTCAATGGACATTTTTGGAAGGTTGTTGCCTAACACAATAGTTCTGGGTGCTTTTGTTAAGGCAACTAACTGGGTGAGCTTTGATAAGGTAAGTGAAAAAACTCAGTCCATCTGGGGTCCAAAAAATATAGAGGCACTGGAGTACGGATATAACAATGCAGTGATAGTTGATGTGAATGGAGGGGAAAACCGTGACTAAGACTGAATTCATATGTGCTGTAGGAAAAGAGCTAAACATTATAAACACTGGGGATTGGAAGATGTATCCAGTAGTGATTGACCAGGATAAATGCATAAAATGTAGTTTGTGTTTTCAATATTGTCCAACCAAATCCGTAAAATATGAAGATGGTAAATACTTTGTCAAACCTGACTTCTGTAAAGGTTGTGGGGTTTGTATTGAAGAATGCAAATCAAGTGCCATCGATTTTGTTAAGGGGGAATAGATATGAGTAAAAAGCAAGTTCTAAACGGGAATCATGCTGCTGCAATAGGAGCACTTTTAGCAAAACCAGATGTTGTGGCTGCTTATCCAATAACTCCACAAACACCACTTGTAGAATACTTCAGTCAGTATGTTGCTGATGGTGTTATGGATTCAACCATTGTGGAGCCTGAGTCAGAGCATTCAGCAATGAGTGTCCTAACAGGTGCATCACTGGCTGGGGCTAGGACATTTACTGCAACATCTTCACAAGGTTTGTCACTTATGTTTGAACCATACTTCAGAGCATCTACAATGAGGCTTCCAATAGTGATGAATATTGTCAACAGAGAGATGATTTCACCTCAAACTGTGTGGGGAGGTCCTCAGGATTCACTGACTGTTAGAGATGCAGGTTGGTTGCAAATCTATGTAGAAGATAATCAGGAAATTTTGGATATGAATATCCAGGCTTTTAAGATAGCTGAACACAAGGATGTACTTTTGCCAATCAATATCTGTTATGACGGTTTCTATCTATCACATATGACAGAGGGTGTAGAAGTTCCAACTCAGGAAGAGGTGGCAGATTTCATTCCACCATATAATCCAACCCATGTAAGATTGGACCCAGAAACACCTATGGCTGTAGATCCACTAACACCAGGAAATTATCTGCAGTACTACAGGGAACTACATATGACAGCAATGGATAATGCCAAGAGGGTTATTAAGGAAGTCAATGATGAATTCGCAGCTAAGTTCGGAAGAGATTACTTCGGATTGGTTGAACCATATAAAATGGATGACGCAGAATACGTGCTTGTTACACTTGGATCTTTAACTGGATCTGCTAGAATTGCAGTTGATAAGGCTAGGGAGAATGGAGTTAAGGTTGGGTTGGTTAAAATCAGATGCCTAAGACCTTTCCCTAAGAATGAAGTCATTGAGTTGCTTGCTGGAAGAAAAGCTATCGGAGTTATAGACAGGAATGTAAGCTTCGGATGGCATACAGGAATTGTATACCAGGAAATCAAATCAGCTACAAGTACTCTAGAAGCGGTTCCAACTGTTCCGTTTATTGGAGGCCTTGGTGGTGAGGACCTGACTACTGAGCTTATGAGTGAAGCTATTGAGAAGGTTCTAGAAGTGGCAGATAGTGGGCAGGTTGAGAATAAAGCACATTGGCTTATTAATACAAAGGGGAGATAATATATGAGATTACCTGAGAAAATGTCATCATATGAAGATATGGTTGGTCCTGGAATAACAGCGTGCTCTGGATGTAATGTTGAATTATCAATGAGAACCGCACTACAGATACTTGGACCAAACACAATTGTGGCTGTTCCACCAGGATGCATGGGAGGAGTTCAGAGTGTAGGTTGGGCAGACAAGACTGGGATGAAGATTCCTGTTTTCTTCCCACTGTTGGATAATACAGCATCTATGCTTACTGGTATTAAGAAGTATTATGAACGAGTTGGTAGGGATGTAAATGTTGTGGCTTTCGCAGGAGATGGTGCAAGTGCTGATGCAGGCTTCCAAGCACTTTCAGGTGCTGCTGAAAGAGGAGACAACATAATTTATATTTGCTATGACAATGAAGGATACATGAATACAGGTTTCCAGAGAAGTAGTTCAACATCATTGGGATCCTGGACATCAACTACACCAGTTGGTGAAGCTGCAGAGGGTAAATCCTCGCACAAAAAAGACATGCCAATGATAATGGCGATGCATGATATAGCATATATGGCTACTGCTTCACCAGCATATATGCCTGACCTAATCAGAAAAATTGAAAAGGCAAAGACAATAAAGGATGGACTGGTTTATATACACATATACAATAGCTGTACAACTGGATGGGGTTATCCTTCCGAGAAGAGTATAGATATTGTAAGGAAGGGTGTCAAATCCAGATTTATGCCAATATACGAAGTAGATCATGGGAAATTCAAACTAAATGTTGATATTAAGGATCCAATCCCTCTAAAGGATTACCTGGGATCAATGAAGAAATATAAACATCTTAGTGATCATCAGGTTGATCAACTTCAAGAGTATGTTGACGAGAAATGGAACAATCTTAAAACCCTATGCGAAGTAATGGGCTAATGCTAAGTTAATGGTTTTAGTGGATGATAGTAAAAATAATTTCAAGGAATAGGGTGTGAATATGGAGAAAATTAACAAGGTGATTGACTTTTGCATGAAGATTCTATCAATGATTGCAGCTGTTGCTTTAGGTTTTCTATTACTTGGGATATGTTATTCAACTTTGTCAAGGGTGGCTTTCAACAAGCCACTCACGAACTTGGTTGAGTATTCTACCTATAGCTTGATGTATGTTACCTTTTTTGGAGCACCGGAAATACTTAAGAAGAAGGGACACATCAATCTGGATATCATAACTACGATGATATCTGATAGGGCTAATAGTGTGTTGTCGATGATAGTTAACATCGTTGGAGCATTAATTTCTGCAGTGATAACATACTATGGTGGTCTGGTAGCAATAGACAATTTTATTAACAATATCAAGATAATGGACTCAATGGGAACTCCCCAGTACCTGTTGACAGCTACAATACCAATAGGGATGTTCTTTATGACAATTCAATTCATAAGAAACTTTTATGGGGATTTAAAGGAGAGCAAGAATGTTGCATAATTATCTATTGACTTTAAAATGAGAAAGAGGTGGAATTTATGGAGTGGTATGTAGTATTATTGCTCATCTTCTTTGTACTACTGGCGATTATGTTTACTGGACTACCCATAGCATTTAGCTTTATGGTTGTGTCTGCTGTTGTTATGTTTGGCATGCAGGGTGAGTTTGGAGTAAGGCAGTTAATATTGGGAATGTATGACCAGGTTGCGAAGTTTTCCCTGACGCCGATTCCTTTCTTCATGATTATGGGGGAGGTATTCTATCAGTCAGGTTTGGTTTCCAGAACTTTGGACTCCTTATCAAAATTCGTCAAGAAAGTACCTGGTAGACTTAGTATAATAACCCTTCTGGCAGGAGGAGTTTTTGCAGCACTATCAGGTTCAGTTGTAGCAAATACAGCCATGTTCGGATCTCTGATGCTTCCTGACATGATGAAAAGAGGCTACAATAAGTCCCTGATTGCAGGCTCGATTATGGCTTCAGGCGCTTTGGCTATGGTAATCCCACCAAGTGCTTTGGCAGTTTTGCTTGGTTCAATATCAGGAATATCAGTAGGTAAGATTCTGATAGGTGCCATCCTCCCAGGAGTTCTATTAATGTTAATGTACATAGGATACGTAATGGCTGCTTGTATAATCAAACCAGAATATGCACCTGTCTATGAAGTAGAAAAGACTCCTGTGAAGGAGATGTTGGTAACTGCAGCGAGGGACCTTCTCCCACTAGGATTCATATTTCTAGCTGTAATGGGAATAATTTTCACAGGTGTTGGAACTCCAACAGAAGCAGCTGCAATTGGGGCTTTGGGATCCTACATATTAACAGCTTTTTATGGGAAGTTATCTCTAAAGCTTATTGTAGATACATTGGTTGATTCACTCAAGGTTACTTCAATGGTATTGATCATCATCGCAGGTTCAGCAGGTTTCAGTCAGATTCTTGCTATGACAGGAGCGAGTAGAGAAGCTGTAATAGCGATCATGAATCTATCAACATCACCATTCCTTATACTTGGATTGATGCTTACAATAATAATAGTTCTTGGTTTCTTCATGGAACAGACAGCAATAATGATGATTACTTTACCAATCATGATGCCAGTAATTATAAACCTGGATGTAAATGCGATTTGGTTTGCAGTAATGTATCTTATCTGCTTGCAAATAGGCCAGCTTACACCGCCGGTTGGACTTGCACTTTTCACAATGAAGGGTGTATCACCACCTGAGGTTAAGATGACTGATATATACAAAGGAGCGGTTCCATTCCTTGCTATGGACGTACTAGCATTATTCATCATAGCATTGATTCCTGCTCTGGTAACGTGGTTGCCAAGTCTGTAATAGAGTAGTATGTTAGGTTGTTTGGATTTTTTAACCAAAATTAGAAAGGGAGGTAGGACAATGAATTTCAGAAAAGTTATGATGTTAATGCTGGTATTCGTTATTAGTATGAGCTTAATCGCATGTGGTGGAGGAGAGTCAGAAGAAGCAAATGATAATTCTGCAGAGCCATCAGGATCAGGTGAGGAACAAGAGGTCGTTTTGAAGGTAAACTCAGCTTGGGCTGAAGGTAACAGTTTATTGTGGAATATGGATGATTTTGCACAGAAAGTAGAAGAAAAGACTGAAGGTACGGTAAAGATTGAGTGGGGCGGAGGTCCTGAATCAATACCTACATATCAGCTTGTTGAGGCTCTTAAGAATGGAATTGTAGACATTGCGTGGACTTCACACACATACAACGTATCAAACATTCCTGTACTGGAAGCTATGAAATTAACTGATGCTGCCACAATGAGAGAAACTGGAGGATTTGAGTTTGTCGACCAATTATATAATGATAGACTAAACAGTCATTATATTGCAGCTTCGACAGATGGATTAACATACAACCTTTATACAAAAAAGGAAATTAGCGGTTTGGATGACTTCAATGGTATGACAATAAGAGCTACCCCTGCATATCAACCATTTGTTGAAGCTTTGGGAGCTGGAGTAGTAAATATGGATCCAGGTGAAGCATACCAGGCTCTTGAAAGAAATGTTATTCAAGGATACGGATGGCCAAGCGTTGGTGTAACTGACTTTGGATGGCAGGAAGTTTCCGAGTACATTATTCAACCTCAATTCTATACAGTAGACGTAGCAGTAATGATGAGTGACAAGGCTTGGAACAAGCTAAGCGAAGGCCAAAGGGAAGCAATACTTGAAGCTGGAGAAGAGCTTGAGGAAGAAGCAAGAGCATATTATGCAGGAAAAATTGAAGAAGAGAATGAGTTCTTGAAGAGTGAAGGGATGAAAGAAATCGTTCTTGAAGGAGCAGAGGCTGACAACTTTATGAAACTTGCACTTGAAAAAGGTTGGGAAAGTGCTATGATAGCTGATGAAGAAAATGCCAAGAAACTACAAGAATTTGCAGGTCAAGCAGAGTAAAAAATTAGTTATCATTTAATGAAGGAATAGTACCCCTTTTTAGGCACCCTAGACGAGTATATCGTTCTGGGGTGTCTTCTTTTGATGCCAAATAATGATAAAAAGCTAGATGCCTGATAAAAATATTTCAGCTAGGTGGTTTTATTTTACACATTTTTTGGTATATGAGTAATGATGAGTATTTTTTAGGTTTGCGTAATAATGTGATAAGGAGTGTGGTGCAGATGAAAACAGTTGCTGTTGCA
>Ga0334892_1001789_pt1 | contig 16976 bp, 11 predicted proteins | sample GraSluR3_MG_4_FD_207213 | JGI IMG/M metagenome (GOLD analysis project Ga0334892, IMG submission 207213) | Sludge microbial communities from methane-producing bioreactor in Wageningen University, Netherlands - Granular Sludge_15_04-R3 | ecosystem: Engineered > Bioreactor > Anaerobic >...
GATCAGGCCACGGCCAAGGCGGCCGATGCTAAGACCTTGGCGGCAATTGCTTCCGGCAGTAGAGAAGAATTTGACCAAACCCTGGCTAATTTAGAAAACCAATATCCTGATGTTGATACTTTTGCTTGCGGAGCTGAGGCCATTCGGGTGGGGCTATTAGTGGCCAGTCAAGTTGGCTTAAAGGAAGCCAAGGTTTTGGCTCAGAGTGATTCTGGGGTAGTTTCTGCTCAAACGGATCGGGTCGTTGGTTATGGGGCGGTGGCTTTCTGGTTAAAGCAGGGACAAAGCCTGGTTGAGATTGATCAGGAAGAGAAAAAAATCTTGCTTTCCTGGGCCAGACAAGCAATCACCGATTATTTGGCCACCGGTAAAATCTCCCTCCAAAAGGCGCCCAAAGATTCTTTAGAAGAAAAGGGGGCGGTTTTTGTGACCCTAAAAAAGGCCGGTCGGCTTCGGGGTTGTCTTGGTGGTTTTGAAGCCAAAGAGTCGATTTGGCAGGCAGTGGCTAACATGGCAGTGGCGGCAGCCACAAGCGACCCTCGTTTCCCGCCCGTTACCCAAGAAGAGCTAGAAGATATTACGATTGAAATTTCTCTTCTTTCTCCGCTTAAAAAAATAAAGTTAATTGAAGAAATTGAGCTTGGTAAACACGGTGTTTATTTAAAGCAAGGCAATTTAACCGGCACGTTTTTGCCTCAAGTGGCCCAAGAAGGCAATTGGACTAAAGATAGTTTCTTGGGAGAAATTTGCGCTCAAAAAATGGGCTTGAAAAGAGACTGTTATTTAGACCCGGAGACCCAAATTTTTGTTTATACCGTTGATTCTTTTTCTGAATAATCCTAAATCCTATGGCTCAAGGTCCAACTACTCTAGTTATTTTTGGTATTACCGGCGATTTAGTCAAAACCAAGCTCCTTCCGGCCTTATTCGGCCTATTTATTAAGAACCAATTGCCAAAAGATTTTTTAGTTCTTGGCCTTTCTCGGCGAGATTGGGACGATAGCGATTTGCGGGCCTATTTGGAAGAAATTATGGTCAAAGAAGAGTTTCCTAAGCCAGAGGCTTGGTCTGACTTTTTGGCTAATTTTTCTTATTTTAAGGTCGACTTTGCTCGCTCCTCCTCATTTACCGATTTAGAAAAAAGGGTGAGAAAAATTGACCAGGGTTCCAGCGATTGCACCAACAAGCTTTACTATTTGGCCGTTCCACCTCAGTTTTATCAGACAATTTTGACCGGTTTAAAAGAAAATAACTTAGTGGCAACTTGCGCTAATTCTTCTTGGACCAGGGTGGCCCTGGAAAAACCTTTCGGCCAGGATTTGGTAACGGCCAAAAAGTTGGACCAATTACTGGGTAGTCTTTTTGCCGAAGATCAGGTTTATCGGGTCGACCACTATTTGGCCAAAGAAACTCTAAGAAACATTTTGGCTCTCAGGTTTGACAATGCCTTTTTGTCGCCAATTTGGAATAAAGACTTTATTGACAAAATTGAGATTAGGCTTTGGGAGAAAGAGAAAGTGGCTGATGGCCGGACGGTTTTTTATGATGGTTTGGGGGCCCTTCGAGATGTGGGCCAAAATCATTTATTGCAATTTTTGGCCCTTTTAGCGATGGATCAGCCTCAAGATCTTTCCCCCAAAGCAATAAGACAAGCTCGTTATCAAGCCTTGAAAAATCTGGCTGTTTTACCTCTTGACCAGGTGGAGAAAAAAACAATTCGAGGCCAATATGTTGGTTATCAAGATCAACCGGGAATAAAGAAAGATTCTCCCACCGAAACCTATTTTAAAGTTAGTACCTCTTTTTCTGATGGCAATTTTGCTGGCGTTCCAGTTATTTTAGAAGCCGGTAAGGCGATGAAAAAAAATTTAGTCGAAGCTCGAATTTTTTTTAAACAACCGCCTAAATGTTTTCACCAAGACTCAACTTGTCAAAATGTTTTGGTTTATCAAGTTAGGCCCCAAGAAACGATTTTTTTGACCCTTTTGGTTAAACAGCCGGGTTTTACTGATCGCCTCTCTGAAGCTAAGATGAGTTTTGATTATCGGGCCAGTTTTGGTGAGGAAGAATTTTCCGGCGATTACGAAAAACTACTTTTGGATATTTTAACCGGTGATCAGACTTTGTTTGTCAGCACTGATGAGGTGATGGCTCAATGGCGTTTTGTGGAGCCGATTATTAAAGCTTGGCGCCAAGGAAAACCAAAACTAAGAGTTCAAAATTAAAAAGATGACATTTGCTAAATGGTTGTATGGCTAGATGGCTGGCATGAGGCAAATTGAGAAGACTAGGCTAATTTTGTTCAAACATTACTTTTTTAAATACGGTAAAGTATTTATTTCAAGATAGGGCCAAAACCACAGTAGAATTAATTTTCGAATTTTCAACCGACCAATTTTTCAATGAATTTTCAAATTATTAAATTTTCATTGTAAATTAAAACATTGGTTATTTATTGGAAATTGGAAATTGGAAATTAGTAAATTCTATCTTGTTTCAAGATAGGGCCAAGACCACGGGCTTTGCCTGTGGGAATCTATATATTGATAATACGGTCCTTTTTTAAAAAATAACCAAAAGAAATAAATACTATATAGTATTTATGGCGAAAAAATAAAACCAGAAATAACAAATGAAAAAGACAAAACTTTTTAAAAAATTAAAAAATGGTCAAATTACTTGTCAGGCTTGTTGTCGGTATTGTCAAATTGGCGATGGTAAGAGAGGGGTCTGTGGAGTTAGGGAAAATCGGGGCGGCCAACTTGATTTGCTTGCCTTTGGCCAAGCCGTTGGGGTATCACCGGATCCAGTTGAAAAAAAGCCCCTGTTTCATTTTTTGCCCGGGAGCAGGGTTTTATCTTTTGGTACCTTGGGGTGTAATTTTGCCTGTCAATTTTGTCAAAACTGGTTTCAGTCCCAAGCTGTTAAGCAAGAAAGAGACCCACTACATTTAATTGAACAATATTCAAAAAAATTTTCTCCGCAAGAATTAATTGATTTAGCTCTAAAATGGGATTGTGTCGCGATTGCCTACACTTATAATGAACCGGCGGTTTTTGTTGAATATGCTCTTGATACTATGAGGCTGGCCCATAAAGCGGGCCTAAAAAATATTTTTGTCACCAATGGCTACCAGTCGCCGGAGTCATTTGGTTTGGTTAAAGATTATCTTGACGCGGCCAATATTGACCTGAAAAGTTTCCGGGATGATTTTTATCAAAGGGTTTGCGGCGGGGCAAAGCTGGCTCCGGTACTAGAAAATATTAAAAAATATCATCAGGCCGGAATCTGGACAGAGGTGACCACGCTGATTATCCCGGAAGAAAATGACTCTAGAAAAGAGCTATCCCAAATTGCCCAATTTATTAAGGGGGTTTCTCCCGATATCCCTTGGCACCTGTCAGCCTTTCACCCCGATTATCAAATGATTAATAAAAAACCGACTAGCCAAAAAAAATTGCTTGAGGCTCATCAGGTTGGCAAAAAGGCCGGCTTAAAGTACCTATACTTAGGTAATATTGTCGACAGTAAACACGCTTCAACTTATTGTCCCAAATGTGGCAAGTTATTAGTTGAAAGAGACGGCTATAATTTGCTAGGCTTAAACATAAAAAGAGGAGTGTGTTTAGGCTGTGGCCAAAAAATTGCTGGTGTTTGGTGACACCTTAGGATATTCCACCTTTAAGGTGGAAACTGGAAGGTGGGAAAAAACTAGAGGGCTAAAATGTAATTAAGGCAGTCGAAGTTGGGATTGTTATCAAGTTAATGTTTTCAATGATAAAAAAGAAATTTAAATTGTTGACCATTTTGTCGGTGTTTTTAATTTTTTTGGCTCAGACTGGGCCGCTTTGGAGTCTTGGCTCCGAAGCTCCACTGGTTCACCAATCAATAGAAGACCAGTTACCAGAGAAGACTGTTGATGAGGAATTAGAAGAAGAGCCCATTAACAACAATTTGTCTCCAGTCGTTGCTGAGCTCGAGGAGGTGGTTGTTGCCCCGACGGTTATAGAAGAAGCAGAAGAAACAGAAGCTAAACCCCTTGAGGTTTTGATTGACAAGGAGGCAGAGACGAGGGCTGAAGAAGAATTGTTAGTATCAGAAAGCCCAATCGAAGAAGGACCAGAACCAGAAGAAGCCACCCTTCGAAAGAAACCAAAGTTAACCTATCTTTGGAACCAGGTTAAAGTCTTTTTGGGGGTCAGAAAAGTTTCTTTAGCAGAAGAGAGTTTCGGAGCTGATGATAGGGTGGGCATTAGGCTTCGTGATTATAAAGCTGAAGAACTAACAATCTTAGTTTTTGATTCTCAAGAGGAGCCGGTGGCGGTATTAGTTGAAGAAGACGAGGGAGGGATTAGTCTTGCTCCGGCTGGCCAATTTCGCCCCGGCCGGCACACGATTCAGGTTTTTGAGGAAGATGAGCTTATTTTAGAACAAGATTTCGTTTGGGGAGTGCTGGCAATTAATACTAGTCGGTCGGTTTATCTGCCTGATCAGGTTGCCAAATTGTCTTTGGCGATTTTGGATGAGGCAGGCATGATGGTTTGCGGTGCCAAACTTGAGTTGGTAATCACCAACCAAAACTTGGGAATAAAAGATGTGCTGTCAACCGAAGACGGAACAATTATTGTTAATCCGGAATGTTTTGTTCACGGTTTTACCACCAAGCCAGACTATGAGGCTACCTATCAGGTTGGCCAGGCGGGTCGTTATCAAATGGAATTAACGGCCGAAACTCAAAACGGGGCTTATTCTATTGTTGATGCTTTTGAAGTTTGGGAGGAGGTGCCTTTTGAGGTGGAAAGGATTAGTGCCACCAGAGTTTATCCTCCCGAGGACTATCCGGTAACCCTAAAAATTAGAGCCAGTGATGAGTTTATGGGGGTGGTTGAAGAAACAGTGCCAGCAGGATTTAGGGTTTTGCCGCCTGATGATGAAACGGTTTTAGGGCCGGATTTGGTTTTTGAGGAAAATGGTTTGCAGAAGCTGGTTTGGTATGTTTTCCTTGGTGTCGGTGAAGAAACAGTGCTTGGCTATCAGTTTAATGCTCCCAATCGGTCGCCCCAGTTTTATTTGCTTGGGCCTTTAGTTTTTCGGGAGCGGCAGGGAGCAATTATTGCCCCGGTTGGTCTAGACGAATTAGAGCTTGAAGAGACTGGGGCAATTGACGAGTTTAAAGAAGTTAATGTTATTGACCCGGAAGATCAAGTAATTTATGACCCATTTTTAGGGCCGTTTGATCAAGAAAACCAGATTCAAGAAGAAGATGATGAACAAATCGTGGTTAACGAGGTGGTTCTTGAAGAGAAAGAAGTTTTTGTTGAGGCTCGGCAATGGCAGTTGGCTATTGATGCTTCGCAGACACAGACCTTTACTTCTTCTGGCAGCTGGCAAGCGCCAGCGGGAGTAACGCAAGTGACAGTTGAATGTTGGGGTGGTGGAGGTGGTGGTGGTGGTCCTAGTGCCAACAAAACTGCTTCTAGCGGCGGCGGCGGCGGCGCTTATTCGAAAAAAATCGTGTCGGTAACAGGTGGGAATTCTTACTCTTACACTGTTGGCGCCGGCGGCGCTGGGGGTAGTAGTGGCAATGGTAGCGCAGGGGGAGATACTTATTGGGTAGACACCAGTACGGTTTTGGCCAAAGGCGGTTCTGGCGGTTCGGCGACAACGCCGGGCGGCGCCGGTGGGGCAGCCGCCAGCGGCGTGGGTGAAACAAAATATTCTGGGGGGAATGGTAGCAGTAGTAGTGGTTCGAGTAGTGGCGCCGGCGGCGGCGGGGCGGGTTCTACCGGCAACGGTGGTAATGCTTCTGGGACCACCGCCGGCACAGGCACAAGCGAAAATGGTGGTAATGGCGGTGCGGGCAGGACAAGCGCGGGAACTCCTTATGATGGCTCTAATTATGGTGGCGGTGGCGGGGGAAACTATAGACTTGGTAGTAGTGGTAGAACCGGCGGGAATGGCGCTCCGGGATTGATTAGGATTACCTACGAACTCCTTCCTCCCAGCCCCCCTACCAATGTCTCCGCCACCGACGGCACTTATACCGATAAGGTGGTGGTAACCTGGACGAAATCTACCGGTGCCACCGGCTACAAGGTTTATGAAGGGAGCAATCTTTTGGCTACCTTGGGAGATGTGGCCACTTATGACGACACCACCGCTCCGGCGCCCACGATTACGCCGGGAACCGCTTCCGCTTCTGATGGCACCTCTGGCGACTATGTGGCCCTTTCCCTGTCCGGCCAGTCGGTCAACAACGGCTCTTCCCGAACCTACAAGGTGGTGGCTTTTAATGGCGTTGGCGATAGTGACGATAGCACAACCGATACCGGTTATCGAGGGGCTGGCTCGTTGACTTACCAATGGCAAAGAAGCCTTGCTGATTCTGATGCCGATTATGCCAATATTGATGGGGCGACAACTGCCTCCTATAACGATACCGGCGCGCCGGCTAATGGCGACGGTCGTTATTATCATTGTGTTTTAAATGCCGCCGGTGCCAGCCAACAAACCTCCACTTCCGATCGGGGGTACCGGGCTGTTCCTCCCAACCAAAATCCTAATTCTCCGACTAGCTTGGCCCAAAAAAAGACCGATGACACGAGTTTGGCGGTGGGTGCCTGGACGAATGAAACCAGCGTTAAGTTTAGCGCCACCGTTTCCGACCCGGATTCCGCCGACACTCTTTATCTTTGTGTTGAAAAAGACATCTTAGGCACTAGTTTTTCCGGCGGTGAAGATTTATGCGGCAGTGGTGTTGCTTATTCGGGAACGGCGGTTGAGGCGACGGTAACGATTAGCGGCATTACTGATGCTAATCAATATCATTGGCAGGCGCGGGTTAAAGACGAGGCCGGCGCCTATTCCTCTTGGGTTTCTTTTGGGGAAAATTTAGAAACCGAGCAGGATTTTGGCGTTGACACTTCTGCCCCCACCGGAGGTACGGCTTATGACGGCGATGAGGAAGGGGTGGATAAAAGCTTTAATGATGGCTCATTATCGCAACTATCGGCCAATTGGGGTGGTTTTGATGCTTCTGTTTCCGGCCTTGATTATTATGAATATGCCATCGGCACCAGCGTTGGCGTCGGCGGCACCGATGTTCAAACTTGGACCGGTGTTGGCGTTGGCACCTCGGCTACCGCTACTAGTCTTAACCTGCAAACTTCCCAAGTTTATTATTTTAATGTTCGGGCCTATGATCAGGCTGGTAACCAAACCCTGGTTTCTTCCAATGGTCAAATGGTTGCTCCCAGCCTAACCTTTAGTGTCGCTCCCTCTAGTATTACTTTTGATAACTTGAATCTATCTAATAGCTATACCGATAGCAAGCAAACCATTTTAACCACTTCCACCAATGCTTATGGGGGCTATGTTGTTCGGGCTTTTATTACCGATTATCTTCGTTCGGCTGGGGGTCAGGCGGTAGCCGATTTTTCCGGTGGCACCTACGAGTCACCGGCCGGCTGGGGAGAAAGCACTGGCTTTGGTTATCACTCCTCTGATACGCTGGTTGGGGGAACTAATCGGTTTAATAGTGATCCTTGCCCCGGGGGCGGCTCTCCCCCTTGTTTTGCCCCCTTTTCCCAAAGCTCGCCGGGGGATATTATTGCCGATCATGCTGGTGATGTTACCGGTATTCCTATTAGTAGCGAAGAGTTTACCATTACCAAGAAAGTCAAGGTTGATGGTGGTCAAGCGGCTGGCGGTTATAGTACGGTGGTGGTTTATACGGCCACGGCGATTTATTAATGATCTAATTGAAATGAGGAAGCTTTTTTCACTTTTTGGCCTCTTTTTTTTCTTTTTTCCGGGCTTGGTTTTGGCTAGTCCTGATTCTCAAACTTTGGGTGTTAGCCCGGCTATTATTGAAGAAGTATTAACCCCGGGAGAGCCAACAACAACCAAAATTACTCTTTTTAATGTCACTGATTCACCCTTGCCGGTTCGAAGTAGCGTTGACAGCTTTTTGGTGGTTGATGAAATTTGTCTTGACCGGGGTAAAAATTTTGATGTTTCCGCTTGGATTAGTTTAGATCCGGTTGATTTGATTGTGCCGGCCCAAAACTCTCGTCAGGTAGAAGTAACGGTTTTACCTTCCAAAAATGCCGAACCGGGCGGCCATTATGCCACCATTTATTTTCAAGTTTTGCTACCCGAACAAAAAACCTCTTTTTGGACTTCGCCGGTTTCGGCTCGGGTTGGGGTTTTAGGGTTATTCATTGTTAAGGGCAAGGTGGTTAAAGAGGCCTCGTTGGGTCAGCCCCAAGTGGCTAAATTAAATCAGTTGGGACCGATTGATTTTTTAATTCCGATTATTAACCAGGGCAATGTTCATCTTTTTCCCCAAGTTAATCTAAAAGTTAGTCGAGCCTCTGGCCAAGAGATAACTACTTTAACTGTTCCCAAACGGCTGGTTTTACCAGGAACAACCAAGCAGTTGGGGGTGGTTTGGCCTAAGCGTTTTGTTTTTGGTCGGTTCGTCGCTCAGGCTTTTTGGGCTTTGGATCAGGGGGAAATAATCTCTAGCCCACCAATATCTTTTTGGGTTATTCCTTGGCTACCGATTTTGGTTTTATTAGTAGTTTTGGTTTTATTAGTTATTTTTAGAAAAAGACTAATTTTGGCTTTTAGGGTTTTGACCGGCCAAAAAACCCAAAATTAGCCCTTGACAAAACCCAATAAACTTTACTATGCTGGTAGCAGAATTTAGCAAATTAAGCTTTTTTGGTGCTTTTTAATATATAGAAGTAGAAGCTAGAGATTGATTTTATTTAGTAAATAAGAAAGGGGGTGAAAAGAAAGAATGTTTAAATTTAAGAAAACGAAAGTTGTTTTGGCGCTACTGTCTATTTTGGGTTTAGTTTTTTGGCAGGCAGGGCCTTTCTTTTCAGCAGTTTTGGCCGCGAACCTAACCAGTGGGTCAGTGTCCTTATCTGATTCTCGACCCAGTGAAACTGGGGTCACCTACACCTTCGATTGGTCAAATGTTACTACTACGACCATTAAGTGTATTGAGATTGAGTTTGCCACTACCACCGAGGGAGGGACAGCCCCAGCGGACTTGAGTCTGGCTTCAGTCTCTGCTAATTCAAGCAGTACCTATGTTAGCGGTTTAAATACTTGGACAAAGGGCGGATCAAGTGGATTAGTAACTTTTACTAATGAAACTGGAGCTACTGGTGGAAGCGGAACGGTGGTTTTAGATGATGTTGTTAATGGTTCGGTTGCCGAAACCGGCTACTATGCCATTTTCAACACCTATGGCAACGCCGATTGCTCTACCGACCTGGTTGATTCGGGTACGGTGATGTTTGTTTATACCGATGGTCAGGCCGTGTCGATGACAGTTGAGCCTTCTTTGACTTTTACTGTTAGCGCAGTTGGGGTAGGCGAGACTGTTAACGGTGTGCCTACTACCGCCGCTAGCACCGATGGGACCATCCCTTTGGGAACAGTGACCACAGAAACTAATGCCGTGGTAGCTCATGATTTATCGGTGGGCACTAATGGCGCCGGCGGCTATACGGTTCATATCCGCTACACTGGGGCTTTGGCTTTTGGTTCCGAAGAGATTACCGATCATACTGGGGCTAATGCTGACCCAACAGATTTTCCAGGCGCTGGAGTTGAAGCTTTTGGTTATACCACCGATTCAGAATTTAGTTCTAATAAATGGGCTGGCTTTACCACTAGCAATGAGTCGGTAGCAACAGCCGCTTCCGGACCAGCCAGCGAGAACTTTATGGTGGGTTATCAGGCAGGAATTTCTAGTACCACCGCCTCTGGTAATTACACTACGACGGTAATTTTAACCGCCACGCCAACTTATTGATATTAAGGCTAATCCTTGAGAATTTATAATTTTTTTTAAGGGTTAGCCGGTGGGGTGGTGTTGTTTTGAGAACAGGTTTTTTAAGAAGATATTCTTTTTGGTTGTTAGTTGGCCAAAAGCATTTTCTTTTTTTGTGATAAAATACAAACAATCTTTGTAAGCTTGTTTTATGATTAACTTTAAGCGGTGTTTCGGGTTGGGGTTGTTATTTTTTTCTTTTGTTTTTTTACCTCAAACAGTTTTAGCTCAAGGCGCGGCCGGTTTATCTATTTCCCCGCCCACTTTTGAAATATCCGCCAATCCCGGCGATACCCTAACCAATACTATTCGGGTTACCAATCTAAACGAATCTTCTGTTTTGGTTTCAGTTGATCGGCGCAACTTTACTGCCGTAGGCGAAGAGGGTTCAATTGGTCTAACTGAAGAAGAAACTTCTTTTTCTTTGGCTTCTTGGATTAGTGTCGAGCCGGAAAGTATTCGGATTCCCGGCCGAGACAGTCACACCTTTACTTTTATTATTGATATTCCGACCAATGCCGAACCGGGCGGCCATTTTGGTTCAGTGGTTTTTAAAACTGGCGGGGCTCAGCCGGGACAAACCGGAGCGACTCTATCTCAAGAGGTTGGTGCTTTAGTTTTGCTACGAGTGGCCGGTAAAGCCGAAGAATCAGCTTCTTTGGCTAGTTTTTCTGCTATCAAAAACTTGTGGGAGTATGGGCCGGTAGACTTGGAAGTTCGGGTTAAGAATGAAGGCAATGTTCATGTTCGGCCCACTGGGACCATTACTGTTACTAATATTTGGGGTCGGCAAGTAGCCGAAATGGAGCTTGAGCCGCGCAATGTCTTGCCGGGAGCAATCAGACGAAGTCTAGCTACTTGGGAGGAAAGAAATTTAATTGGCAAATACACGGCAACGGTTTATTTGGCTTACGGCAATCAAGGTAAGACCTTAACTGCCTCAACCACTTTTTGGGCCTTTCCTTATCGAATTGGCGGCTTAGTTTTGGCTGGTTTATTGGTTTTGGCAATTTTCCTTTATCGGGGAAGAAAAAGAGTTAAGAAAGCCTTGAGGATTCTCTTGGCCGGAAAGTAATTTTCCCGCTTTTTATTTATTGCCCAAAACCAGGAAGCTTTTTAAGATGAGACTATGGTTTATTTCTCGCCGATTATTACTATTGACAACTTTTTTTATCAGCGTTTTTTTTATTATCAAGACAACAACTAGGGCCCAAACCGAACTAACAGTTTCTATGCAGGTAGAGGAAACTTCGCTTCTCTTGTCTGGTTGGGCCTCATCCGGGGCGCAAATTACTTTTTTAGAATCCGGAACAGTAATCGGCACTACTACTGCTGAAAACGACGGTTCTTTTAGTAAAACTTTTATCCCCCTAGAAGCAGGGATTAAAGATTTTAGCCTTTATGCTACTGATATTGATGGTCAAAACACCTCAACCATTAATTATTCACTAGCCTTAATTGCCAACACCCAAACACTAGTTTCAAATATTGTTTTGCCGCCGACCCTGTCTTTATCACAAGAAACAATTACTCAAAATCAAACCCTAGAGGTCTCCGGTTTGGCTACCCCCGGCTCGACCATTACCCTATTAATTGAGGGGGGAGAAAAAACATCAGCCACGACTAGTACCACTGATGGTCGGTGGCAGATTAGTTTTGACACCACCGGTTTATCAGCTGGGCTTTATCAAGTTTTTGCCCGAACCTTGACCGGCCAGGGTCGTCAAAGCCAGAATAGTAAGACAGTTTATTTAGTTATTAATCCAACCTCAACGGCCACTCCGACTCCGAGTTCTGCTGTGACTATTGAAGAATTGACGGTTTTAACTCCTACCCAGCCGCCGGCAACGCTAACAACGCCAACTCCCACCTCCCCCACTTTGCCGGACCCTTTAGCTCCTTTTGACATTGATGGCGATGGTCAAATTAGTCCCGAAGAAGCAGTTGAGGCGATGAAAAAATGGGTAGTCTTGTGGCGGGAAGAGGCGGAACAGGCAACTTGTGATTTAAACTTTGATGGGGTTTGTAATTTGATAGATTTCTCTGTTTTATTGTATTATATAGGTAAATAAAAATAAGATGTTTTTTCCGGGGTTAGGCCTTTTATTGAAATTTCTTTCTTTTGTTATTGCCTCGTTTTTTCTGATTCATTTTTTAGCTCTTTTGGGGGTTTTTATCGCTTTTGCTTATCCTTTTTGGTGGTTGATCGCCCCTAATCAAACTATTTGTTTTGGTTGTCGGATTTTCAAAAAATGTCCTTTTTGTGGTGAGCGGGCCGAATATGGCCTGATTGAAGGAAATCCGAAAACTTTTGGTTCGGCCATTTTGAACGGGTTGTTAATTTTAATTTTTTCGGTCATTTGTTTCGGGGTGGTATTTTTAGAATCCCGGTTTCTGTTTAACATAGGTTTTCCCCCTACCCGAAAAACTGTTTCTTTTGTTATCCCCGATAAGGGCCAGTATCGGATTGGCGAACTTTTTTCTTTACCAATTCAAGTTTCTGGGGTGGGTAAGCCCATCAATGCCGTTCAGGCCGATATTGGTTTTGACCCGGCCATAATTGAGGCGGTAGAAATTTCCACTAAGGGCTCTTTTGCCAATGTTTTTTTGCAAAAAGAAATTGATAACAGGCTTGGCTATGTTCGCCTCACCGGTGGTTTGCCCAACCCCGGCTTTGCTTATGAAAATGGTACTTTTGGCATTGTTTTCTTTCGGGGTAAGTCACCAGGCTTGGCCAGGATTGAATTTTTGCCCTCGTCGATGGTTTTAGCCAACGACGGTAAGGGCACTAATGTTTTGAAAGATTTGGCTCTTGCCTCTTATCTTATTTTGCCGGAAAGATTATCTGATCAGGAAATAGAAAATCAGCAGGTGCTGTTAACGCCGGAAGTTTTGGGTGAAGAAACTGATGGTTTGGAAGAAGAAACCAGTCTGATTTTTTATGAAGAAAAACGGGTTTTGGGAGCAAAACTAAATGAGGATGTTAAAAAAGATACTGATCAAGCTTTTGGGGAAAGAATTGCTATTCTTTTTGAAAAAATCGTTTTTGCCATTATTTACTTTTGGTATCGGATCTTTCAGTCAATTTTTGGCGTTTTTGCTTACGGGTTAAAATAGTTTTCCCACCTTTAAGGTGGAAACTGGAAGGTGGGCTAAAGTAGACTAGCGGGTAAACTTATGTCATAATTAGGCTATGAAACAACAAAAGAATACAAAGCTTCCGGAGTTTTTGCGCTCCTATTTTTGGGATGTAGAATTTGAAGAATTAAGAATTGAAACCCATTCCCCTCTTGTTATTAAGCGGGTGCTTGATCGGGGGAATCTTCGTGATATTCGTTGGCTGGTTGAAGTTTATGGCAGGGCCGCGATAAAGAAAGTGGTTAAGGAAACAAAAGATTTGGCTCGGCCCACCGGTAATTTTTGGGCTGATGTGTTGGATCTGCCCAAGAACCAAGTATCATGTTTACGAAAACCTTACTTCCCGATACACTTCGGGCTATCGAGCTAATCTCAGGGTTTCCTGAAATTAAAAATGCCTATCTTGCCGGAGGAACAGCGTTAGCGCTTCAGCTTGGGCACAGGGTTTCGGTCGATCTTGACTTTTTCACTCAAAAGGAATTTAAAGAGGCCGAAACTGCCGCCAAACTTGCCTCATTTTTGGAATTTGTCCCGGAGGGAACCGCCAAGGGAACTATTTGGGGAAAAGTTGGCCCAACGAGGTTTTCCCTATTTTATTATAAGTACCCCCTACTTGAATCGACGATTTTATTTAAGGAAATTCATTTGGCTAGTCTGGCCGATATTGCCGCGATGAAAATCCATGCCATTGAAGACAGGGGGACCAGGAGGGATTTTATCGATGTTTATTTTCTTTCCCAAAAATATACTCTAGAAGAAATGTTGGGTTTTTATCAAAAAAAATATTTTGTTTTGGAAGATCATCTCTATTCGATTCTCCGCGCTCTTGACTATTTTGAAGATGCTGAACGAGAAAGCCAGATGCCCAGAATGATTGTTGAGACGAATTGGGAAGAAATAAAAAGATATTTTCAGAAAGAGACCCGTCATCTCATAGAAAAAAAATTGTAAATATCTGTTTTTACCTAGTTTTGCTGTGGCCAGGAGCTGATTAAAAGAGACGGCTATAATTTGGTAGAGCAAGACTTAAAGGATGGCCAATGTCCCAAATGTGGCCAGAAAATTACCGGTGTTTGGTAAACATCTTAGGATATTCCACCTTTAAGGTGGAAACTGGAAGGTGGGAAGAGATTAGATGGTCAGGCTTGACTGGGGAGTAATTTTTGACCAGGGAACAGGTCGATAGTTAAAGAAGCCGGCCGCGGCCACGATAGTGGCGTTGTCAGTACAAAAGCGAATTTCGGGGATAAAAAGGTCGATGTTTAATTTGTTAGCCTCTTTTTGAAACTTCTCTCTTAGGGCTTGGTTGGCAGTGACGCCGCCGCCCAAAAGCAAGGATTTAATCGGGTATTTTTGGGCCGCTTGAGCGGTTTTCCCAACTAAACAATCGGTAATCGCTTCTTGAATCTCCCAAGCCAGAAAATTTTTCATTTCTTGGTTTAAGGCCCCTTTTTGTTCTAGTTTTCGGATCTTATTAATAACGGCCGTTTTCAGACCGGAAAAAGAAAAATCATGGTTTTTTTGATCAATCATCGGCCGAGGCAGGTTAAATGGGGGGTTATCAACTAGTTCTTCGGGGGCCGATTGGGCGCTTTGAGCAATAGCCGGTCCGCCCGGATAACCAAGACCCAAAACCCGGGCGCATTTATCAAAACATTCACCGGAGGCATCGTCTCGGGTTTGGCCAAGAAGGGTAAATTGATAATCTTTACTTTTTTTATTGACCAAAACTAATTCGGTGTGGCCGCCAGAGGCAATTAAGGCCAGAGCCGGAGCTTGGGGAAATTGGTTGGGGTTTTTTTCCAGCCAGTTGGCAAAAATATGGGCCTCAAGGTGGTTAACGGGTACTAGCGGTTTATTAGTTACCAAGCTTAAAGTTTTGGCAGTTTCTACCCCGACTAGTAGTGAACCGATTAGCCCTGGGCCATAGGTAACCGCCAGGGCATCAATTTTTTTTAAGGCTTTTTGAGGTTTTGTCTTGGGTTGGAATTGGACCAGGGCTTCTTCCAAAACCGGAATCATACAGGAGAGTTGTTCCCGAGCGGCTGATTCGGGGACAATGCCGCCGGTTTTTTGGTGAAGTTCTTGGGAAGAAGCAGTGGCCACTGATAGCACCTGACGGCCGTTTTCAACAATGGCCGCCGAGGTTTCATCACAGGAGGTTTCAATGCCCAAGATTATCATAGATAGTATCTAGGTAAATAATTTCTAATTCTTAATTTCTAATTTCTAATGAAATCCCAATTCTTAAATTCCAATTTCCAAACAAATACATTCCTGGGATTATCATAATTAATGATAGCGGGCGGACACACGGGTCCGCCCCTACGGGGATCAAAATGTAGGGGTCGACCCATGTATCGACCCGCACCCGTCATTGTCCAAAATGATGCAACGCAATTTATCACAAAAATTAAATAATTTTGGAATTTAAAAAAATTGTAATTTATTTGGATATTTAATATTTGGTGCTTGGAATTTGTTTGAAAATTGAAAATTATTTTTATTCTCTCGTTCCTCGCAAAAACTTGGCTTGCCAGGGCTGATAGTAGGAATAAAAAGTCTCTTTTTGTAAGATTTTACCATTCAGCGTTACTTCCCAATCAAAGGCGGCTTTAGCCCCATAGGCGGCCCAGTCAATTTGCTTGATTTCGTCTTTTGGCAAAGAAGGGTCGTCGATATAAAGAGGCGGCGGAGGCGGGGCGACATCCCAAAGGCGAAAGTTTGATAAGCTGCTGACCCGACCATCATGGGTGCCATAAAAATCAATAATTAAGCGCCATTCTTGAGGTAAAAACAGGGTTTGAATGAGCAGATAATGGCCGGTGTCATTTTTAAATTTTAAATCGGGACTGGGGGCAAAGACAGTGGCGTCTAGGCCCGGTTGAGACTCTTGTTCATAAACCCCGACTCGGTAAGCGTGAGGGTGTCTTTCGATAACTGGCAAGCCGGCATTAAGAATGGCGCGAAACATAGTGGTGGAAACTTGGCAAACACCGCCGCCGATACCGGGAATAGTTTGGCCATTTTTGATGATATAGCCGGTTTGATAACCGGCCTGAGCAGTGACTCCCCCCAGGGCGTTATTGAAAGAGAAAACTTCTTCCGGAGCTACCAATTGGCCGTTTAATTCTTCGCTGGCAACCCTAATATTGTTAATCCTTGAGATCGATGAGCCGCGATAGTACGATTCGCCTTGGCCAATTTTCTCTTTAATGCCCAAAGAGCCGGCCTCTTCGGCCCTGATTTTGGCGGGAATAATTTGGGCGGGTAGATCAAGAACAATTTCTTTGTCGTTGCTACTGACAAGATTAATTAAGTTTTTTTCGATTAGGCTAACTAAAATCTCCTCTTCTATTTCCCGTCCCGACCAGGAGGGCTCGGTTACCAATAGGGTTTCGTTTTGGAATGAAAAGCGGGCATTTTTGGGCGAGCGGTTAACTCGACTAGCCAAGTCGGCCACCCATTTGGTAATGTTGTTTTGGCTAGTGGCGGGGTTGTAATGAAGAAAGGCAACCAAATCGGCGTCGCTGATAGTAAAGCTTTCCGCTTCTAATTCCAAAATAATTTTTTTACCCCGCAGATTTTGAGCCTGTTTTTGAAGGTTGGCGATGGTTTCTTGGTCTGGAACCGGGTTGGCAATCCGAGTTGGGATTAAAATTGGCTCCTGATTAAGATGGATGATTTGGCTAATAGTTAGTTCTTTTAGTTTTCTCTGATCAACCGATAAGCCCTCTTGGCCGGGATTAACAAAAATATTAGTTTCTTGGTAGAGAACTTGGGTGGGCCAACCTGGCTTATCAATATTTTGGGCAATGAGATTAATTTGTTCATCAATTATTGTTTGGTCAAAGTGCCAATTGAGACTGAGGTTAATGCCTTCTTGCCAGGCGGTAATTTTTTCTCTTAATCGGTTAATGGCTGTTCCGCTCCGGCCGACCCGATAAGCGGCAGTGATGGCTTGATCGGCGCTAAATCTTAAATT
>Ga0334892_1001792_pt1 | contig 16953 bp, 16 predicted proteins | sample GraSluR3_MG_4_FD_207213 | JGI IMG/M metagenome (GOLD analysis project Ga0334892, IMG submission 207213) | Sludge microbial communities from methane-producing bioreactor in Wageningen University, Netherlands - Granular Sludge_15_04-R3 | ecosystem: Engineered > Bioreactor > Anaerobic >...
CCATCGTCGTCTCAGAAGAAAGCGGTTTAATCCGATGCCACACCTCCACTTTTACAGAAGATTTCGGACTTGACCCTATGTTCAGGTCGTGGTTAGCCAGCGCGACGTAATAGTCGCGGAGAAACAATTTCTTGGGCGCATTGCCACAATCCGGTTTTACACTTACGTTGACCATCGCTAGGCCCTCATTTCGTATCGATCAATACTGGTTTGGCACATTTTCGAACATCTGCTCTAAGTATAACAAGGTAGTGGCTAAATGGGTAATAGTAAAAATGTTTGATGGCCCTTCTATGCCTTAGCAGTCGAAGCTTGACCACTAACGAATTGGTTATTCGATTTGAACCGCGTATTGATACTCACCAATACGCAGATTTGCATACCGCTCACCACCCCACGCCCAATGCAGCGTCAGGTCCACTGCCTGACCGGGCAGCAGCGTAAACGGCTCAAGACCTTCGGCGGCAGTCCAGGGGCCGGGCGGCTGTGGGGCGTAACCAAACGCAATAGCAATATCTTCTGGCAGGATTTCTACCGGTTCGGGCTGGCCGTTGTAGGCGCGCAGTTGAACGGTAATTTTCCCTTCCACTGTGACAACAGAGATCACGTCCACGTGCAGCAAATCACGGGCGGGTATGGGTGTGGCTGTTGGCACACGCGGAGTCGGCGTGACTGCCGGTTCGGGCAGATCAACCACCGCGGCCAGCACATCGTCGCGCGCGAGTTCCTGCTCCGGCGGGTAGGTGGCGAGCACCAGCAGACGTGTGGCCGTTGGCGCGCCGCGCGCGTCCCGCTCGCCAATCAGCACCAGCACCAAACCCGGCTCAATCTGGCGAAAGGCGCTGGTGTCGCTGCGGCTGACTTCCGTTTTGCTGGCAAAGTCAAACTGCTGCACTGCGCCGGTATTGAGGCGAATGCTGAATGTCGCGCCCGGTCCCAGCGATTCAAAGAGCGCTTCATTCTCCTCGGACCAGGGCACGCCAATCACCGGGCGCACGCTCAAGCCTTGAATGAAGGAAGCCGTGTCCGGGTTAGCGTCATATTCCCACTCGGAGAGTTCGACCCTGCGGCGCTGCACGACAAACACGCGCGGCTGCGTCTGTCCGGCAGGCAGGACTTGCAGATTGACGGGGTAGGCCGGAGCGCGGTCGCGCACACCATCGCGGATGATGACATCCTGTTCTTCGAGCGCAATCGGCGTCGGCGAAGGCGTATAACGCAGCGTCGGCGTGGCATATGGTGAGATAGTTCCGGCATCCGTCACCGGTTGGGGATCGTCCCCGCTGCGCCGCGAGAGCAGCAGGAACACGAAAAAGACCAGAAACAGTGCCGCGCCGCCCAGGATCAGGAACACCTGCGTCTTGTTGGTCGCAGGTGGCGTGAACTCCGCTTCAGGCGGTGTCAGCGATTCGCCCGCTTTAACCGCTTCCTGGATGCGCGCCGGGGTTCTGGCCCAGCGTGCGCCAATCGGCACCAGCGCACTCTCGTCATAACGCTGGATCAAGGCGGTCACGACCTGCTGTTCCAGGGCGTCGGAGCCGGACGCGCCGTTGGTGCGCACTTCGCGCTGGTAGACGGTCTGGTAGCGGTGCTGGCGGTCGGTAGGTACCAGTTCCCACAGTGCGCGCAGTTCCTCGATGCTCAGCGCCCGCAGTTCTTCAATGGTGTGATATGTCAGATGTTCACTCATGCTTCACCACGTTGTGTTCCGGCCTGGCTGCCCGCCAGCGCCGCCTGGGATTTCATCGCATCATCAAGACCGCCAGATGCAGCAGCGCTTGACGGTGATGGGACAGGTGCATCGACCCGGACTTGCACGTTCGGCGTGACGGTGACGCCAGGTATCGCCGCCGTGCCACGCGCGGTGATGGCGTTCGGCAGCATCACGGCGGCGCGCTGCAGGGCGCTGACCGCGCGTTCTGCGCCTTCCCAACCCGTATTGAGCGTGCCGCGCGCCTGCTCGACCAGCATGGTGTGCGTCTGCGGCGCAAGCTGGCCGGTCGGCGAGTTCTTGACTTCGGCGACCACCGTCTGAGCCTGCTGGCCGGTCAGTCCCAGGCGCAGCGCCATATCGCCAAACATGCCCAACCGCGCGACATCACCCTGGATCGGGGCGCGGTCGTCGGATTGTGGGGTGACGCCCATCGCGCGCGCGACCCTCTGCGCAACGGTGAAGTGGTCTGCGCCACCGGCCACCGGCTGCCCATCCAGGGTGCGCTGGGCGCGCATTTGCGAGATGAAGTCGCCCATCACCCCGGCGACATTATCCGCACCTTCAACGCGCATCAGGCCCATTACCTGCTGCGTCTGCCCGGCTTGCAGCGTCGAGCCCAGCGTGGTGATGCGGTCTTCGACTTCCTCGCCGTGCATGTCGGAGGCGTAGGCTGCGCGATTCTGGTCGATCTTCGCTTGGCCTGCCTGCGAGCGCATATCCGCACCCACCGCGCTGACCTTCTCCTCGATTTCCTCGCCGGGTTCGCCTGAAACGGTAACTGGTGGCCGGATCACCGCAGGCGGTGGTACTCCATCTGACAGAGGCGTGAACGTGCCCATTCTATGGGGCCTCATACGACGCGGGCGAGCGGGACGATCAGGTGCGGTAGCTTCGGCTTCATCGCGCTCTGGCTCAGCAGGCAGATCCATGCTGCGCTTGCGTTTGCGCTGTTCGCTGCGGTCACTGAGCAGGCTCGCGCCGATGACCGGCCCGGCGACGCCACCCACCAGCGGGATGCTCTGCCCGACCTGGCGCAGCACGGAGCCTTCGGTGAATTCGTCGGCCATCTGGCCGATAGGGGTGTTGCGTGTGCCGGGTAGATATGCCAGCGTGCGCGCGGCAGACTGCAAACGCCGCGATCCACCCAGCATCACACCGGCAGTCTGGGAAACAGTCGCGCCTTGCTGCATGGCAGACATTCCGGCCAGTGCGCTGCTGCCGACATTCACCGCCGCAGCGGTAGCTCCGACCCCTGCGGCAACTCCGGCAGCGGCTGCACCCACGGCCATCGTGCCGGGCGCGACCATCACACCACCGGTGGCCTGTCCAATTGCGCCAAACAGCCGATTGAAGCTGTTCCACACGGCCTTGATACCACTCCACAGCAGGACCAGGATGAAGACCGTGCACAGCAGCGATACGCCCAGCACCACCAACGCATTCTGGATCGCGGCTGCGCCGAGCAGGAATGAGACGATCAATGACTGCATCAGGGCGATCACGATCGTCTGGATGATTAACTCGATCCACATGTCCAGAATCGAGCGCGCGATGACTTCCGTTTTCTTGAAGAAAGCGAACAGGATCGCCACGCTGAAACTGACAAAAGTCAAACCCTGGGCAATCGTCAGCAACAGGAAGATGAGCTGCTCGACCACGCCGAAGATCACCAGCGGCCAGGCCGAGAATATGCGGAATTGCGCGGCTCCGGCCTTATCAATCGAGGCTTTCCGCTCCTCCTCACCGAGGGGATCGCCAAAGAACTGCGAACTGCTGCCGACGTAGAAGTACGAGTCCTCGTAGAACTGCCAGTGGGTGGGCAGAGCGGGATCATACATCGCGCCACGTGGCTGGAAGCAGGCGGTCGGGATCGGTGACGGATACCCCATCACGTCCTGCCCGTCGGCCAGCAGGTAGGCCAGCGCGATATCGAGGCCATCCACGCCCGAACCGAAGGGCGTCATGGTCGCGCCGGGCAGGTACGGTCCCAGCGCATCACAGGCTTCGAGTGGCGGCAGGTCACTGCTGGTTACGGCTCCCAGCGAACTGAAGGGGCTGCCCGCGCTCTGCATACTGTCCAGCGCCACGTTATAGAACCCCGAACTCATGTCGCGCCGAAAATCGTTCATGCCCTGGTACAGCGTCGGTCCCAATTGGAAGAACACCGCGCCCGCCAGGTACCAGCCGATCGCATTGCGCGGGCTGACCACATCCAGCCTGACGAAGGCCGCCAGCAGGTAGGTGATGCCCAACACGATGAGGGCGATTACAAAGGCGAGACTGGCCGTGACGCGCATCTGGTTATTGGTCTGCGAGATGAGCGGGGCAAAGGCATTCTCGACCAGCCACAGGTTGGCGAGTTCGATGGCGTGGCCCATCATGAACAGGCCCTTTTGCAGCGTCCAACCCGCCACCGCCAGCAGGTGCAGCAGGTCGTACCACAACTTGTCGAGCTGGACTTCCAGCCCGTTGAGTACGTCATCCACCCAGGGCATAATTCCTCCTATGGCTCGGCGATATCGCCGGTGCAAATGGTGTTGACTTCGTTGATCCACGACACGATGTTCTGACCCGGCACGATGGTGGGAATCACGCCGCCATCATCACGGGTGGTCACGTCCAACACGTATGAGACGCGCCGCGCCGTGCCACGTGGACCGTAAGCGGCCAGCGTGAAGGTTTTGGTTTCTCCTGGTTGCACATCGGTCAGTTCGTAGTTGGGCGTGAACCCGGCTTCCTCCGCTGCCGCAATGCTCGCGCCCCAGACACCTTCGGTTTCCATGCCGCTTGGTAGCGTGATGGTGCTGACGTACATCTGTGCGGCGGGGAAGAGGTCATATTCCACCGAGCCAACGTTCTTGACTTCGAACTCCCAGATGAAGATCGACTGCGGCTGTCCGTCAGCATCGGGTTCTGCGGCTGGCAGGTCGCTGATGCTGGACACGCGGAAACGCAGGCGCAGGCCCGAAGGCTGCTCTGCGGTGTAAATGGCATCGCCGACGAAGTAGTCATTGGTGCGCACGTACTGGGTTGGCGTAGGCCAGGGCGTGTAGGTCGGACGCGGCGTGGGCGTGATGCTGCCCGGCGCGCCGCCCGGCGGCGGGTTGAGCGGATTCGGGTAGATGTTATATGTCACCCGCGCCACGCCGTAGCTGCGACTTGACCCGGGCACGCCGCTCGCATAAATGCTGACCGAAGCGTAGGTCACGCTGGCCGGAATGGTGATGGCGTACAGATTGGTGCGGGTCGGGCCGGGAATGGTATCGACTGCGACGTAGCCGCCGCTGCCGGGCCAGTAGTACGGGTAAGTGCTCATGCTGCCCGACCAGGACAGGTAGACCGTCCCGGCATTCTGCCCGGTCCACTGCGCGTAGATGGTGTTGAAGTTGGGCGCGACCTGGTACCAGCTCAGGTTGGATGCGAAATACGGCGGCCACGCTGGGCGACTGGTCGCGGGCTGCGTATGCGTCGGGCGCGGCGTGCTGGACGGGCATACATATTGCGGCAGCCCATCGATACGTAGATTCTGAACCGTGCCCGCGCAGGCCAGTGCCGAGATGTTCAGCATCGACACGGCCAGGATGAGGGCGATCCATTTACGATTGCGGTTCATGTTTTGTGCCTCTAAGGAATAAGGCCGGGCTGGTTGCCTGCGGGCAGGAGTAAGGTGAAGGTCGAATCGCTGCTGCCCCACCGGCGTGAGACGTCCCACGACTGGCCGAAGTAGGGCACAACCAGGCTGACCTGGGTATTGGTCCGCAGTTGGATGCGCGCATACCCCGACTCGTCGGTGAAGGCTTGCGCCAGCGCGCGATTGGTGGCGACATCCACCAGCCGCACGGGAATACCGCGCACGCCTTCCGCCGGGTCTACTGAGCGGTTGGCGTTTTCGTCGTAAGCGATGAGCACCGCGACCGTCACCAGTTCCGGCGGGGCGCCCGTCGCGGTCGGCTGAATGGCGGGCGGTCCCTGGATGAGTTCTACCCGGCGCGCGGGCCGTGGTTCTACGGTTGGCGTGGATGAAGCGGCAGGCGTGATTACAGCGGATGGGCGGCTGTGATACGTCAGCACGGCGTCCAGCGCGAGCATCGTGTCCGAACTGGCCGGGTTACGTTCGCCGGTATTGCGCACCAGCAGCGTGTGTGATCCGGCTTCGACGGGAAACGTATCGGTGCAGGTGAAGTGCGCTTCGGCGGAGTAGGCATCCACTGAGCTGACGCTGCGGCCATCGATCACAATGTCCCAGATGCCGCTGTTCCAGAAGGCGACGTAACACACGCGCACACCTTCGCCTTCGAAGTCCAGGCGCACAGCGGCGTCCGCGTCCACGCTGTAGCGGTATTCGTTTTGCCCGGCGGACCACGACCACATGTCGATCCACTCGCCGCTCACGTAGTCCAACGCGGGGTGATCTGATTCGAAGCGCACCCACTCATCCAGTGGCAGCGCGTCAGAAGTAGCTAACGGCTCTACTGCCAGATCTGCCACGCCCGGCATCACAGCTGTGACCTCCAATATGCGCGCGGCCAGGGTAGGCGTAATCGTCGGTGTCGGTGACGGTGTGTGAGTGGGTGACGCGGTAGGCGTCAATGTTGGCGTAGCGGTCGGCGGAATGGTGATCTCCACGGTCGCGGTAGCTGTTGCAGTGGTGGCTGTGGCTGTGCTCTCCACGTGTGGCGAGTCATCGCCGCTGCCACCACCGCAAGCTGCCAGCACCACGAGCAGAACACCCAGAAAAAGGATACGGGCCATAGAAAAACTCCGGAACTCGATGGACAATAACTCTCATCGTACCGGAATGGAGTGTTGGCCAGGCAGTAGGATTGCGCGCTGGAAGTGGCAAAATTGCCGGGCGGCCGATCAAAAGTTCCCCCAATGAAAACGCCCGGGGTTTTAAACCGTATGTCTGGGGGGAGAACCCAGGCACTCAGAAAAGAAATCCTTCTTCGGCAGCACGCGCGATGAGATGCGGATTGGTCCTGGCTCCGAAGCGGCGGCGCAGACGAGCTACGACCCGGTAAACACGGCGCACCGACACTTTATGCATAAAAGCCACTTCTTGGGGATGATGGCCTTCGGCGATCAGGCGCAGCACCGTGTATGCTTCAGCGCCTAACTGCCAACCGGTATTGTCCGCATTCGCCGCCAGCAGGTAAGCGGTGCTGGCCGACGGGGACAAATACGGTTTGCCCCGTTTGACCGTGTGAATGGCTTCTACCAGGCAGTCTTCGAGCCGGTCATGGCGGTAGAGATATCCCATCACCCCGCAGTTCAGCAGTTCATGGATCACCAACCCGTTGGTGAGATGGCCCAGGATCAGCAGCCGCGCCTGGGGTGTCGTTTCCTGGATAGTCCGGATGAGGGTCAGTACGTGGATGTCTGGCTCAAGCCGGTCACTGAGCAGGATGACATCTGGCGCGGTAGCCGCGATCAGTTCGAGGAATTCGGAAAAAACCAGCCGGGTTCCCACGACTTGGAACGCGTCGTGCCGATCGAGTATCGACTGTATGCCGATGAGGGTGAGGTCACTGTCGTCCGCCAGTGCGATCTGGATCACCATGCTGATACCCATTGGTAAGCGAGATCGTCAGATCAAGCGTACCACAGCGGCAAGCGGAATTCAGGGAGAATTTCGGAAGTAGCAGGGGGTAAAATTACCGGGATCAGACGCAAGTCAAGCGGTCTGCGCCGATCCCAGATGAAGAGTTAACTTGGGTGTCATCGGTGGATGTTGTTGAGTCAGTTGGGGTCAAGCACCCCGGCGCGGATCGCTTTGGCGATCATCTGCGCATCGGTGGCGGCGTCAAAGATCGCGCGGAGGCGTCTGCGCGCCGAATAGACCGCCCGGTCGCTGATATCTAGCTCTTGCGCGATCTGCTGCACGTATAACCCCTGCTCTATCAAGATCAGGACCTGTTCCAGGCGTGGGCTGAGCGATTGGAGCGAGTCCGCGTCCCGTTTGATGAACGTGGCCTCTGGTGAAAGATAGGTCTGGTCTTTGTGAACCTGCCGGATGGCGGTCGAGAGAATATCACGCAGCGAGTCGTATTTGCAGATAAAACCGGCTGCGCCCAGTTCGGCCAGGGTTTGCATATTCCCGGCGTTCAGTTTGCAGCCCAGGATGATCATAGCGAGATGCGGATATTCCGCCGTAAGCTGGCGGACCGCCTGGTAAACGCTGGTGAAGGGCAGGGTATCGTCCAGGATCAGGACGTCGATACGCGAACTGCCGGGATCGAGACGAAACGCCTCCAGATCGGGGAAGCCACCTATAAACCGGGCATGGTGGACAGTCGAAAGAATCTGCTGGATACCAGAACGAATCACGTCATGGTCGTCAATCACCGCTACATTGATGGTCAAGAGGTTTGTCCCTTCAAAAAGCCGCCGAGAGACATCGGGACATGTCTCCAGACGTTGCCGCTGTGCATTATAGATTCTATTATAAATAGAAGCTTTCTATAGAATAATCATGTATATTGATAGCGCCAATAGGGAAAGTGTACTTTGAAATCACGGTTGTTGAAGATATGATTATCTGGAGCGATTTGGAATTATCATGCATGTTGGCGCGCAACGTGCCAACAATACTGGAGGACCATAACCATGAGCCGCGATCAGGAACCGCTACCGCTCAAAGACTTGATCAACTTCCTGTTCGACAACATTCTCCATCCCGATGGGCGGCCCTACACCACGCAGGAGGTCACCGATCACGTCCGGATCAGCCATGCCACGATCAACCAGATGCGGACCGGTCGCAGTAAAAACCCCACGCTGCCCACGTTGCAGGAGATATGCAGCTTCTTTGATGTTCCGCTGAGTTTTTTTGAATGCTCATCGCTGGACGAGTGTTATGCCGTGTTGAACGAAAAACCGGCGGCCAAAACGGAGAGCGTGGCCGAAATCACGTTCCGGGCGTCGCAGCTTTCCGAAGCGTCCCAAAAGGACTTACTGCGGGTGATCGCCTGGGTCGAAGCGGCGGAACGCGAACGGCGGGAAACAGGCCGCGTACCTGGCTTTCCTGAAGAACTGGATGAAGCACTGTAAGCACCAATAGCTTCGTGAAAGTATTCCTAAAGTACTGTTTGATGGGGCTTAATTTCAGGCTACAGTCGGCACATCATCATGGCGGGAGGCTGTAACGATTCGGGACTAAGGGAAAAATGAATACGATGGATCAGCGCGTGCTTGAAGCCATACGGCACCTGAACTATGATTTTCGAGAATTCACGCTCTCACATTTCATCACTTATTTAAGCGAACAACGGCAGCGCCCGATCATCCTGCACGAGTTTCCATTCTGCGAAGCGCACGCCTTGTGGGCAAAGACCCCTGAGGCGGATTACATCCTCTACGATCAACATACGCATCGTATTCATCAAATCCACAACATTCTGCATGAAGTTGGCCATATCGTGCTGAACCACGCCGGACGCCATCTCTCTGATGTGCTGCCGCCGGAACTGCTGGCGCACCTGCAAACGATCATTCGGGAACCGATTTGCGGCCAATTGCGCGCCGCCCGGTGGATGGATACACCGGAAGAACAGGAAGCCGAAGCCTTCGGGCGGTTGTTGCAGAAAGAAATCGTAAGTGCGAACCGTATGGATCGGCTGATCGGACGTGCCAGCAGCATTGATGAACTGGCGCGGTTTGCGGGGAGCCTGGGGTATCATGACTGATTGGCTCGCTGCCGGTGTCGTCTGGGGGCTGGTGCTGTTCAGTTTCTGGCGCGGGTATCATAAGGATCACCACGTCAACCGGTTTGTGGTCCTCACCTGGTCCATTTTCGTAAGCATTGCGCTGGTCTTCACACTGCGCATCGAATCCGTGGGGCGCATCATCGACGGTTGGGTGAATGGGCATCCGGTGACATATTTCCTGAATGCGACCTTCACCCTGACCGCAGCGGTACTTTATGCCGTGAGCCTGGGAATGGTTCAGGACGATTCCAAACCGGGTATTCCTCTACGCCCATCTCACCGGGGGCTAATCAATGCGGCGTTCGGCGTGGCGATAGCGTTGTTTTTGTTTATGGTTGGCAGTTTCAAAGCCATCATTTCCCAGGATCAGGCGTTTCACCTGATGCGGTTTGTGCTGTCGGTTTACCTGCTGGCGCTGATGTTTGGGATGCTCATTCCCCTCAACTGGTGGATGTTCCGCCGCGAGCAGGTGTTCCCGATGCGCTGCAAACACCTAGCCTTGATTGCCGGGTTATGCGTTTATGCGTCGGGCGCCATGATCGCCGTGCTGCTGATTCCCCCGCACCTGCTGGCCGGGCAGACACATTCTGACTACGCGGCTGACCTGCGCGGAGTGTTGGGCAGCCTGTGCCTGCTGGTGATCCTGATTCCGCACCGCTGGATCGTGCTGGTCCTGCTGCCCCAAAAGTTGCGCCTGTACCGCCGCATTGCGCGCGTGGAGCGGTGGATCACGGCGCGCGTAGCCGCATCTCAGGTGGTTTTTGATTGGCGTCAGGCTTTTTCTCCCCTTTATGTAGATCACACTATCTATCTGACGGTGATCAACATCATGGACCACTATCGTGAAATACCTTCGGATGACGCGCAAGGGCAGGCAGTGGCCGGGCAGATCAGGACGTTGTGGCCACAAAATCCCCGCTATGACGACCTGGTGAAGGCGCTGAGTCAGGTGACATTATGACCGATCCGGTGCCGCATAATCAGAACCGGTTGGGACGGATGATCGGCCTCATCTTCCATCCCCTGGTGATCTTCATTCCCACCCTGGTCATCGTACTCAAGGATGCCGATCCGCTGGCGGCGGTAGGGTGGCTGGCATTTATCTCCGTTGTCATTTTGTCGCTGGCAGCGATTGTGCTGCTGCGATTGAAACGGCAGGGCAGACACACTTACCAGCGCGAAGCGCGCCACCATATCTACTTCGCGTTCTGGGCGAGTATGGTAGTCTGTGTGGGGTTAGGGCTTGTCTTGGATGCGCCGCACCGGTTGGTATTCTCGCTGCTGTGTCTGTGCGTGTGGGTGCCCATCCAATACACCATCAACGCGCGTTACACCAAGATTTCGGTGCATGTCGCGGTCATCACCGGCATCGCCACCGCGTTGTTTGTGATGGGTGATCTGAATAATATTCTGTTGGTTTCAGGCGCGCTGGTGGCGATTCTGGCTACAGCCTGGGCGCGGCTGGTGACGGGCAACCACTCCCCTCTACAGGTCGGATTGGGCATGGTAGTCAGCGTGTTGTCGGTGCTACTGGCGGCTGGTTTGTTCTCCCTCTGGCAGCCGCTCTAGCTTACTTTTCCCCGGCTCTGATAAGCGTTTATCAAAACCGCGTCAATCTGGCGCGGTTCGTGTTGGTGGCAGTTGCAGCTATCGTGGGTCCTCGTCTCGCAATGTTAGTTCCTTGCTAAGTCGATGTGCAAAATCGGAAGCGGAAGATGTCAAAACCGGAACCTCCAAACTTCCGAAATTGCGCATTTTGGGCCCACCCCATTTGATACGCTTGAGCCATTGACCCAATCGAGTGAAAGGCTGATGCCATGATACCCCCTCCACCAGCCAGCGTTGTATGGACGAGTTGTGGAGCCAGACCTCATGACCGAACAACCCCCTGAAGTGACACTCTCCGCGCAAGACATCTATGTCCTAGCCCGGGCGCTGGTTGGCCTGGACTGGCAGGAATTGCCGTGCAGTCCACCGGTGCGCCTCATTCTATCCAATACCAATATGGACATCCCGGATGAAGTCAGCACGCTGCGGCGGCTGTTGGGACCGGAAGGCTTGAATGCCATCATCAAGGTGGATCCCAACGGACCCGCGCCGGTCACACAGCTCCGTTCCGGTGATGTCAACACCGTGCCCGATTTACCCCCTTCTGCCCATCTCACGCCTGAACAAACCGCCCAGGCTGCCGAAGTCGGGCAGTGGCTGGATGAGTACGTCGCCTGGGCGAGTCACGCAGCCAATGAAACCCCACTGCGTTTCCATGAAGGCGCGGGCTTGTGGCTGGCGGCGCTGGCGATTGGTCGCCGGTTGTTCATCCACACGCCCTGGCGGCAGAAAATCCATCCCAACCTGTACGTGATGCTGGTAGCTGTATCGACCTACTACCGCAAGTCCGCCGGGCTGAATCTCGCCCATGACCTGGCGCGGGCTGCCATGCCGCACATGATCCTGCCGCAGCCGGGGTCACCGGAAGCGTTCATGAGCATGTTGGGGGGGGTGCTGCCGCCCAACTTCGATGACATTCCGGCGCGCGATCGTGAGCGGTTGATCACAGGTAATCGGTTTGCAGCCCAGCGCGGCATCATCCGCGACGAGCTGTCGGCGCTGTTCAAGTCGATGGGCCGGGACTACATGCAAGGGCTGAAAGAGCTGATCATGCAGCTCTACGACTGCCCGGATTACCTGGATTCGCACACCAACAATCGCGGACTGGTTGTGATTCGGGATGCGGCGCTCTCCATCCTGGGAGCGGCGACTCCGGCGGAATTGTCTGTCTCGCTGAGCGTCAACGACTGGTACAACGGTGCGCTGGCGCGTTTTGTGCTGCTCACGCCGGAGCCGGAGTATGCCGAACGGGAAGCCGCGCGGGAAGCAACCATGCCGGAGGGGTTGGCACGCGGATTGCGCCAGTTGCATGAAGCGCTGCCCGCGCCGCCCAAACCGGAAGCCATCGGTGAGGTGCCCAGCATCGAGTCCTGGTCACTGGTCGCAACTGACCTCTGGGAACCGATGCACGCCTACGAACGCGCGCTGCGCGAAATGACGGCGCCGAATTCACCGCTGGATGACCGGCTGCGCACGGTCTACGGGCGGCTGCACGTCCAGGCGCTGAAGGTCGCCATTATCCTGGCTGCGCTGGATTGGGTGGCACTGGGCGAGCGGCGGCAGGGCAAGCCGATCGTGCGTGCCGCGCACTGGTACCGCGCCCAGCAGATCGTGGAAACGTGGCGCGCGTCTGCTCACCGCCTGCTGCATGACCTGGGTGAGAGCGAAGAAGCCCGACTGGAGATGCGGATTTTGCGCTTGCTGGCCGGTCAGCCTAATGGGCTGTCGGTGCGCAGCATCTACCGCACGCTGCGCTCTCCGCGCAAGCCGGTGATTGAAGCGCTCAAGGCGCTGGAACTGGATGGCCGGGTTGAGCAGGACTTCGTGCGCAACGGGCAGCATGGCCGTAAAGCCGAGACCTATCGTTTGATTGGATAGGGTCCGCCGACAAACTGTCGCGTGACAGAATCGCGAATGTGTCAATCTGTCACAGAGCGTGACACAAAGCCCCATTTGAGGGAGAGTGAATGTGTCACGCGGTGGTGACACAATGCCCGATTGTGTCACTGTCGCACCATCATTTTTGCGTGACACTTTGATTATCAGGGTGAAACGATGCATCGAATCGACACCAAAGCATTGAAAGAAAAGCACGATCTGCGCCATATCGTCGAGCAGGATCTGGGACCCGCGCCGGTGCACAGCGGGCGGGCCAGCCTGTGGAAATGCCCGTTTCATGGCGAGCGTAAGGGTTACAGTCTGGCCGTGTGGGCGGACGGGTTTCGCTGTTTTGGCAAGTGCCAGCTCAGCGGCGACGTCTTCGACTGGCTGCGACGCTACCGTAAGCTGGATTTCCGCGCAGCGGTCGACGTGTTGGGGCAGGTGGATTTCTCGACACCATCTGCGCCTGGTGTTCGTTCTATTCCGGTGACTGCGCCCCCGCCTGTTGACTGGCAAACGGCAGCGCGCGAGGTCGTTGATCAGGCTGAAGAATGGTTGTGGGATGCGCCGGGCGAAGCCGCCCTGACCTACCTGCTGGAAGAACGCGGATTGACCGAAAAAACCATTCGCGCGGCGCGATTGGGTGTGGTTATCGGTGGTTATCGCGAATGGTTAACGATGGCCGGGCTGAATGTGCCGTGCGGCATCACCATCCCGTGGTTCACCGGCGAGACGCTCTGGGCGGTGAAGGTGCGCCGTTTAGTGGGACGAGTCAAGTATAGCCAGATTGCCGGTGGCAGCAGCAGCGGCCTGTATCGTGGGGACGCACTTGCTAATGCGCGTGCGGCGTTGTTCTGTGAAGGCGAATTCGACGCTCTGGTCGCGCACCAGGAAGCGGAGCCGCTCGTAGCGGCGGTGTCGTTAGGCAGCGCCGGTAACCCTTTGAGCGACCGGTGGATCGTCGATCTCGTTACCGTGCCCTTGATCCTGGTGGCCTATGATGTTGACCCGGCTGGCCTCAAGGGTGCCGCGCGGCTGCAAGCCCTCTCCGACCGGGTGTATACCGTTCAAGTGCCGAAAGGCAAGGACATTACCGAGTTCTACAAACAGAGTGAAGAAGGTGACGTGTTCGATTGGTTGGCACGCGAACTGCGCCAGGCGCGCCAGGAAGCGATTTCGCGCCAAATGAGAGGTGAGAAATGACAGACCGTTTATTCGAGAAAGTCTGCCAGGCGTTTCAGGACGCGCGTGGTAGCTTGACAAACGGGCCAACATGCTATAGTTTGATGATTATAACGCGACATAACATGGCGAACCATGCGGAGTGCGCGAACACCCCGCACGGTTCTAACCCGACACTGGGTTCAGCAGTGACCGGGCTGCTCCGCATTATAACGAATCGTGAGACTTCTGTCTTGCGTGGAATCGGCGGCCCAATTGACTCCTCTGTCAGTGTGGGCCGCCGTGTTGTGCCGGTCGGGGGGAGGGCGTAGTCATGGCAAAATACGTCTTCTCCAAAGGCAAGGTCACGGTCGAGAACGGGGTATATGTGCCCCTCCTCAAGCGTGATCGGCGCGCATCGCGGGCGGCAATGGTGGCCCTGATCTCCCGACTGCCGCTTGACGACGACCAACCGGAAACACCCACACAGGATAGGGAACAGCGACCTCATGTCTTCAGCAGCCTATAAGGCATCTTCCGTGCCACAAGGTACAGCAATTCCCAAACCGGCGGTCTTGCCGCCAGGCTACATCTGGGTGAACGGCACCATCCAGATCGATCCCAAGCAGGCGGAACGGATACGGGACATCTTCCGGCAGTATGCCGCCGGACGTTAAGACGGACTGATCCCGGTGAGCCTGGCGCAGAGGACAGGCTTACCCGGCATCATCATGGGAATGGAAGCAAAATCATACCTCTTGTACATGAATGGAGCGAAAGTTATGTCAGACAACAAGACTCAGAAGCGGATGCGGTACGCCATTTACACGCGGTACTCCTCGGATATGCAGAACGAAATCAGCCTGGAAGCCCAGGAAGATCGCTGCCGCAAGGACATTGCTGAGCGCGGCGGCGCGGTAGTTGCGGTCTACAGCGATGGGGCGAAGAATGGTTGGAGCCTGGACCGGGACGGGTTCAACCAGCTACGCGCGGACGCGGAACGTGGCCGGTTTGATGCTGTTTACTTTTGGAAATTCGACCGGCTGGCGCGCAATCATGATCACGCGGTAATGATCAAGATGTTGCTGCGTCACGAGTACAACCTGAAGCTGTTCTGCGTGGAAGGTTTCAGCGAAGACGACGATGATTCACCCTACACGGCCATGATGGAGCAGATGCTGGCTGTGTTCTCCGCCTTTTACTCCAAAAACCTGAGCAATGAAACCAAGCGCGGCAAGTACCAACGCGCGGTGAACGGGCAGTTCAACGGCAGTGTGCCGCCGCTGGGGTATGATCTGGTGACAGTTCGTAATGCCACACCTGACCGCCCGGCAGGCTTGCATATCAACCCCGAACAGGCGGCAATTGTGCTTCAGGCGTTTGAACGTTATTCCACTGCCCAATACAGTGATTCAGAAATCGCCCAATGGATGAACGAGCAGCCGCTGATCCAGGAACTGCGCGCGGGCAAAAAGCCGATTGGCAAGGAGATGGTGCGCGACATGCTTCAAAACCGGACTTATCTCGGTTACGTCGCTTACTGTGAAACCGAATATAGCGGCACGTTGGGTCAGGGCAAACGGTCCAGTCGCAACCGAAAAATCTGGTTTGAGGGCAAACATGAGGGATTCCTGCCGGAACAGCTATTTGAGGAATGCCAACAGGTACGCGCGGGCTTTGCCCGGACGTTCAAGACCGAGTCGGTGATGCGGACTTATGTCTTGCATGATCGCGTGTACTGCGCACACTGCGTTTCGAATATGCCTTCAGGGTTGGTGGATGAGAACTACGGCAAGATGCGACCCTATTGGGACCACCGCCGGGAGTATGGTTATTATCGCTGTCTGTGCAAGGATCGCGGCTACCGGGCCTGCCCACAGCACGCTGTTCGGGAGGAACTGGTCAACGAGCTGGTCATCGACGTGCTGACCAATCTGGAGATTCCCGCCAACTTCCGGCAGCGGGTTGAAACCGCCGTGCGCAATCGCGTAGAGAACGAAGCTGCCTTGAAGCGGATGGAGGAAATCCGGGAGATCATCGAACGCATCGACCTGCGGTGGGATCATGGTTTCATCAGCCAGGAGGAGTATGTCGAGAAGCGCAGCCAGTTGCAGCGTGAGGTGGAAGCGCTGCGCCCGATTGACTACGACGAGATGCATGAAGCGGCGGATTTGATCCAGTATTTTGGCAATTATTGGGATGGCTGTGAGGAAATGGACAACCCAGCAGAAGCGCGCCAGCAGTTGTTGCAGAAGATTGTCGATCAGGTGTTTGTGTACAACGACCAGGTGATTGCGGTCGCCTTACATGGCAACTTCAGTGTGGTACTCGATACAGGGGAGGATGATATGCCGGAAGAGTTAGCAAGTGTTCTAAAAGAAAACGGCTGCGCTATCATTTTCAATGACGCGCAGCCAGGACGGGAGCGACGGGCATCGCACCCTTGTCAGCCACCACGATTTCCTGACCTGCGTCTGCGAGTATTGTATCACGATTTTCACCCTCTACAACTTCAGAAGACCGGTGGTCATCACCTTCGACCGGGAAACGGGAGTGGGAACGGTGATCACCGTCCCCAGGTCCGTCGTCGTCCGGTAGTGGTGTTTGCGGAGGTGTAGGCTCTGGATCGTCGTCATCATCCTCCGACTGGAAGGGACGAATTGAGACATCCATCAGCAGCTTGAGAAACGGCTTGGGTTCTATGGCCACCACTGGTCCCTGATCTCCGCTATCCAGATACACCGAGTTCAACAGCGCATGAAACACATCATCCAGTTCCTTCGGGTTGGCGTGCTCCAGCAGTGAGCCGATGGTTTCCAGCGTAGCAGCAGCTTCTTCCAGGTCCGGCTCGTGCATGGGTTCCAGGGCGCTGATTTTGCCCTT
>Ga0334892_1001798_pt1 | contig 16913 bp, 17 predicted proteins | sample GraSluR3_MG_4_FD_207213 | JGI IMG/M metagenome (GOLD analysis project Ga0334892, IMG submission 207213) | Sludge microbial communities from methane-producing bioreactor in Wageningen University, Netherlands - Granular Sludge_15_04-R3 | ecosystem: Engineered > Bioreactor > Anaerobic >...
GATCTACTACTATATTAGGAAAAGGTACTTCATCACTATCTATTCCATCGATTCCTAACAATCTACATACAGCTCTTTCTACAGTCACAGTTGTATGTTTTTCTATAAACTCCTGTGTATCAACCGCTATCGATTTTGCCTTTGCTCTAGCTTGTTCTACTAGATTGACATCTAGATTTAACTTACTTTGCATAAATATCACTCCTTATAATACTTTTTAATAATCGAAAAAAGCTCTTTATTTAAACCTAAAAATTTACAAATATTTAGTGCATCTTTTGGTACGCCTTCATCTTCACATTTTTCTAATCTATAATCCATTAACCCTTGAAGTAATATATGGGCATTTTTCGTTTCATTAATATCAACATCTGTCAATTTATCAAAATCAACATTTTTTAATCCTTTAACTCTATATTGAACTACTCCATCTAAGTCTATATTGTCATAATGAGTACTTATAACCGAAAATGTATCTTTTTTGTTTAAAAATCTTATAACCGCATTAACAATAGCAGTTCCTTCTTGTGGATTTGTCCCCCTGGCAAGCTCATCCATTATAATAAGTCCTCTATCTTTTTCTGACAATTCAATAGCTTCATCTAAAGCTTTAATTTCAGAACCAAAACTACTTAGTCCATTATCAACCGATTGCATATCATCCATAATCATATAAATATAATCAAGCACAGGAAGGCTAACGTAATCAGCAAAAACAAAAAAACCTAATTGTGCCAATGTTACATTAAGAATAATTGTTTTCAAGGTTAATGACTTTCCACCCATATTAGCTCCTGTAATAACAGTAGAACCACTTTTCAATACCAATCCTATTGGAACATAACTACTGTCCTTTTCTTTTAATATACTATCAAAATAAGGATTAGTTATATTATCCAATTGAATCTCATTGTTATCATTTATTTGAGGACTAGTACAATTATATTCTTTAGATAATTTAGCCTTTGCAATTAGTATGTCTAAATAAGTAATTAAATTTAAATTTATTTCTAAAAAATCTACAAATTTAAAAATTTTTAAAGTTAATTCTTTTCTAATTTCTTGTTCACGTACTTCTTCTTCAAATACCAATTTTCTTCTTTTAGATAAGATTTTTTCAATTAAATCACTATTTGTTTCATTTCTAATTTCTTGCTCTAATTTTTTTTTATTTTTCCTAATTTCACTAAGATTTTCACAATAATCATCATAAATCATAAATGTAGGTAACTTTAATCCATCTGGATCTAGCAATCTGTATACTTCTTCTAAATATATTAATTCAAAATTTATAATTCTTATATTATTATTATGTAAATTTTTTATTAATGAATTTACATAATAAGAATATAATTTTACTTCATAAAGTTCAACTATATCTAGAGTACGCTTACTTTTTATATTTTTTATAGTTCCTGAAATATCTTTTATTTTACTTAATATCGATGCTAATCTAGAATATAGTTCTCTATTATTTATAATATTATCTAAACAATAAGATATATTGTTAAATTCTATAAGCAGTTTATCTTCATTATCTTTTCCAAATATTTCTAGATTTTTTATTTTATTTCTACCCATAGAAGTTAATATTTTCATTTGTGAAAATACATAATTTAAGCCTATATCTCTTATTTCATCTTTTTTAAGCTTATTCATAATTCTTTCTCCCAAGTACATTAATTGCTTTAAGTCCGGTACTTTCTTGCAAAGCTAATTTAAAATCAATATCATCCAATTTAGTTCCACTAGGCGATGTAGGATTATAATAAAGTTCCTTCAAATTAATAGGGTTTAAAACATAAATATTAAGTAAATGTCTTTTCATTTGAGCATAGATATCGGCTGACAAAAAAATTTTAGTACCATCTTCTACCACTAAGTCAATCCTGGACTTTTTTGGTTTATTTGATAATATTTTTTTTGATATATCTTCCGACAATACACCTCTAATGTATATTATACTAATTTTGTATTCTAAATAATCAGCTATTTTTTCAGCAACTTCCATAGAAGTCTGAGCTTCTAAAAATTTTAAACTACCATCTATCAAAACAAAAACAACCCTATATTCAGCTGGTATCTCAATTTTTTCTAAGTAATCACTCATTTCATGTTTCTGTAAAAGTAACATTCTTACAACATGATTAGTTTTATTTACAACCATTTCAATACTTCTTCCAAGTACAGCTCCTGTACATAACACCGCTGAGTCAACAATAGAAGGAGAACACTGTGTCATTCTAGATATAGCTCCATCTACATAAATTTCATCTACTTTATATTTTTTTAACTTACTAACAATTTCTCTCATTTGAGATGTTGTAGATGGCCCTGCTAAATCAATATATCCATCACTTAATGACCTAATAAAAACTATATTTCCTAAAGGAGTCTTTATTGATGTAGATTCTAATATTTCTTTAGTAATATCTGATTGAAACATGCATTGTTTAGCTGTAGCAAGTATTGTACCTCTACTTACATATATTCTAGGTTTTGGAGTATGAGTAACTCTATCTACAGATTCTCCATCTCTACCAATCGAAGTAAGACCAAGGACATTATTGCCCTCAGTCTTACTAATAATATAATTTAATACAGTAGTCTTGCCCACATTTTTATCCATACCAATTATTGCTGTTGAGCGAGAGTTACAAGTTACTTTTGACATGTTTAGTGCTGTCCTCTTTGCTTTCTTTCTAAACCTTCTGGTTCAAGTGTAGCTGCTTCACCATTTAAAAGTCCAGCAACACCGACTTTATGAACATTTACTTTTCCAGTACATACATCACAATCACAATGGAATGAATAATGATCTGGCTCATCATAAGTTGTAATTACACCTTCAAAGTTACGTAAAATAACTTTGTTATGATTCTGAGATATAACATAATTTGGCATAACTGGAGTTTTTCCTCCACCTCCAGGTGCATCGACAACAAATGTAGGAACGCAGTATCCTGAAGTATGACCTCTTAATCCTTCAATTATTTCTATCCCCTTTGCAACTGGAGTTCTAAAATGTTCAATCCCAACTGAAAGATCACATTGATAGATATAATAAGGTCTAACTCTAATCTTTACTAAATCATTAACTAACTTTTTCATAACATGAACACAATCATTTACCCCAGCTAATAGTACGCTTTGGTTTCCTAAAGGAATTCCAGCATCAGCAAGCAATTCACATGCTCTTTTCGATTCTTCAGTAATTTCATTAGGGTGATTAAAATGTGTATTTAACCATATTGGATGATATTTTTTTAGCATAGAAACTAGTTCTGGTGTTATTCTTTGAGGCATTACAACTGGAACTCTTGAACCTATACGTATAACATCAACATGAGGAATTTCCCTTAATCTTTTTATTGTATATTCAAGTTTATCATCCGAAATAAGTAGTGCATCTCCGCCTGACAACAATACATCTCTTACTTGAGGAGTATTTTTAATATATTCAATAGCCGCATCAATTTGTTTAGTATCAACCGCAGAGTCAGTTTGTCCTGCAAATCTTCTTCTAGTACAGTGTCTACAGTACATAGAACATTGATCAGTCATTAAAAGTAGTACTCTGTCAGGATATCTATGAGTAAGTCCTGGTACTGGCGAGTCACCATCTTCATGAAGTGGATCTTCTTGATCTGAATCAGCTCTATGCAACTCTAAGGATAAAGGTACCGCTTGTTTTCTTACAGGATCATTTGGGTTTTCAACATCAATTAATGATAAGTAATAAGGTGTAATAGCCATTCTTAGTGTCTCAAGACATCTTTTTACACCTTCTTCTTCCTCTTTTGTAAGTGGAATATATTTTTTAAGTTCTTCTACGGTTTCAATTCTATTTCTTACTTGCCATTTCCAATCATTCCAATCTTCTTGGCTAACTTCTGAAAAAAACTTATCTCTTAAACTCATAGCAAGACCTCCTTATTATTAAATAAAAATCATTACGTTAACAAATTATAGATACATTTTTTCAAATGTAGTTCTAACTATTTCTGATTCTCTAAGAATTTGAAGGGTTATTTCAGCATGTCCTTTTGTGTAACCGTTTCCTATTATCATATCTACGTCTTTTCCAACACCTTCAGCACCCAAAGCTGCTTTAGTAAAGCTTGTTGCCATAGAGAAGAAATATACTGTCCCGCCATTTCTAATCGGAAGAATAGAGGACATTTCAGTATTTTCAACATTTACACAGTTAATAGATATGTCATATTCGTTTCCATTATTTGCAGCTAAACTGTTTTCTAAAACTTCAACAGGAAGTTGAGCACTTGCTATTATAACTTCATCAACTATTCCCATTTCAAGTAATTTAGCCTTACTCTTTTCATTTCTTACAAGACCAACAACTCTACCAGTTGGACCTACTCTTTTCTTAGCTTCATAACAGCACATCATCCCTGATTTGCCGGCTGCTCCAAGAATTAAAACAGAATCTCCCGGTTTAACAAGTTTAGCAGTTTGAGCAGGTGCTCCCGCTACATCTAAAGCTGCAAGAGCTAGAGTTTCACTCATATCAGTTGGTAGTTTTGCATATATACCGCTTTCAAATAAAATAGCTTTACCTTTTATTTCTACCCTATCTATATCGGGTTTAATATCAATTATTTCATCTATTTGAAGTGGAGTTAATGAAAGCGATACCAATGTAGCTATTTTATCTCCGACTTTTAAATCAATCTTGCCTTCTAAATCTTCACCAATCTTCTCGATAGTTCCAATCAACATTCCTCCTGAGCCAGTAACAGGATTTTGCATTTTCCCTCTTTCTCCAACAATTTCAAGTATTTTTTCAGCAATCTTTTTTGTATCGTGATTAGCCTCTTCTTCAATTTGTGTAAAGCTTGCAGAGTCAACGTTAAGCGCTTGTACATCAATTAAAATCTCATTACTAAAAATATTCATATCATTTGAAATTTTTAGCGCTGGTTGTGGTAATGATCCTTTTGGTTGAATTACACGATGTGTTCCATATTTACAGCCTTTCATTGCAAATCCCTCCATTATTGTATAATAATATTTAATTATATTTTAAAAATATTTAAAATATTTTTGATATTTTTTATTTTAAAATTCCTAATATTTCTCTAGCTTCTCTTGGAGTAGCAACCGGTCTTCCAAATTCTTTAGCTAATCTTACAACTTTTTTAACTAATTCACCATTGCTTTTAGCTGGAACTCCTTTTTCAATATAAACGTTATCTTCAAAACCAACTCTTACATGACCTCCAGTAATTATTGCCATTGCTGCCATTGGGAATTGATTTTTTCCCATTGCAGATACTGTAAATGATGATTCACACGGAATACTACCTATAAGAAATACTAAATCTCTAGGTGTAGCACTAATTCCACCATTAACTCCCATAACGAAATTAAAGTGCATAGGAGTTTGAATATAGCCTTTTTTTGCAAGTCTTATTGCCATATCGATCATACTTTTATCAAAAACTTCGCATTCAGGCTTCACACCATTTTCAATCATATTTTTAGAAAAATTTATAATCATATTTTCGGTATTTACAAATATTTCATCTCCACCAAAATTACATGTTCCGCAGTCTAAAGATGCCATTTCCGGTTTTAAAAATACAGGCTGAAGTCTTTCTTCATCTGTCATCCCAACAGCTCCACCAGTTGAAGGTTGAATTATTGCATCTGGACAAACTTTTTTAATTGCATCCATACACGTTTTAAATCTTTCTTTTGATTGAGTTGGTGTCCCATCGTCCTCTCTTACATGAAGGTGGATAATACTTGCCCCAGCATCATAAGCTGATTTTGCTTCCCTTACTATTTCTTCCACTGTATATGGTACATTCGGGTTATGTTCTTTTGTAACTTCCGCTCCACAAATTGCAGCTGTGATAATTAACTTTTCCATGTTATATCCCTACTTTCTTTGTTTATCCTTAGGAACTACACAAGTACCACTAGCACGGCATACTACAATCGGAGTTTCTAGTACATCACATGCTGAATCATTTATATCAGTTCTTGGTACTATAACTTTTCTTGCTTCAAAAACCATTTTTCTGGATGAGTTTCCCTGTTCGGTAATACTACCTTCTACTTCTATGTAGTCCCCAGCATATACAGGAGCCATAAATTCAACCATGTCATACGCTTTAAAAAGTCCTTCATCACCATCATTCATTATTAATAATTCTGTTGCAACATCTCCAAATAGTTGAAGCATTCTAGCCCCATCTACTAGGCCTCCACCATAATGAGCGTCATGTGCACTCATTCTAATTTTAAGTACAGATTTCATTTAAATTTGCCTCCTTTAAGAAGAAATAGTAAAATTAAAAGAGCGCTATTTACGTCATAATACTATGACGTAAATAGCGCTCCACGATAAACATGGCAATGGTAAGTGCTGAACATTACCACCAAAGAAATATTCAAGAACGAATAAGTCTCTTCGGCAACAAAGACATTGGTACAGTTCATTGAGCGTTCTTACCCTTAACATAACTGTATTACCTTCTTGCTGCACCTCTATTTACAAATCTTTAATTTTTCATTTTGATTATAATCCTTAGATATATATTTGTCAATAAAGTAAAATATAAAAAAAGATAATCAATCAATATCCCTATAATCTAAGTCTCCTCTTTTTAAACCATTAATAAATAATTCAGCTGAAGCAAGGTTTGTCGCAAGTGGTATTGCATGTACATCACATAATCTAAGAAGAGCTTGTACATCAGGCTCATGAGGTTGAGAAGTTAATGGATCTCTAAGAAAAATAACTAAATCCATATTATTTTCAGCTATTTTAGCTCCAATCTGCTGATCCCCACCAAGTGGTCCAGATAAAAATTTATAAACTTTTAATCCAGTCATCTTTTCTACTAGTCTTCCAGTAGTTCCAGTTGCAAAGAGTTCATGTTTTTTGAATATTTCTGAATATGCTAAAACAAAATTAATTAAAATATCCTTTTTATGGTCGTGTGCAATTAATGCTACTTTCATAATATACACTCCTAATTTAAAAATTAATCTTTCTACGTTTTATAGATACATTAAAAACAAGAGCTAAAGCCATCATACTTGCAAGCATAGAACTACCTCCATAACTTACAAAGGGCAATGTTACACCTGTTACAGGCATGACTCCCATTGTCATTCCAACATTTTGCACAAATTGATATAAAAACATCGATGTGATACCTACAATTATTAGTGTGCCATAAAAGTCTTTAGCCGAAGTAGCTAAAAGATATAATCTTTTGAAAAAAATAAAATACAAAATCAACACTAAAGACATTCCTAATAAACCAAATTCTTCACCAAGAACTGCAAAAATAAAATCACTCTCCGTTACTGGTAAAAAACCATACTGATTTTGAGTTCCATTAAATAATCCTTTCCCCAATACTTTTCCAGATCCAATTGCTATCATTGATTGTATGACTTGAAAATTCCCTTCATAAGATGGATCCCCAGGGTTTAAGAAAGCATCAATTCTAGTTCTTTGATGAGGTCTAAGTACATAATTATAAATAATAGGAGAACAAACAATAGCTCCTATTAAAGCATACAGTACTATTTTTAGATTCAATCCAGAAATATATAGCATGCCAAATATTATAAAAGAAAAAACAATTGCACCTCCAAGATCTGGTTGTAGCATAATAAGAATTATTATAGGCAAAGGATACAAAATTGCTAATAATATTTCTTTTATATTATAAAACATATCCTTTCTTTCTTCTAAATACTTCGCATATCCCAATATAAAAGTTAGCTTTACAAGTTCTATAGGTTGAAAATCTATTATGCCTAAATTTATCCATGATCTAGCGGAAAATTGAGTTTTCCCTAATCCAGGAATATATACTAATAGTAATAAAACAATACCTAAAATATATAACTTTTTCTCATGTTTCTTAAAATCATTATAATCAAAAAACATGGAAAATATAATAAAAATAATCCCTAAAATATAAGATATAGTTTGAATTATTAGCCTTTTAAAACTGCCTCCCTCATTTATACCAGTTGCGCTAGAAATCAAAACTAAACCTATTAAAAAAAGAAAAAAAACAACTATAAATAATATAAAGTCAAAATCTTTATATTTTTTTAAATCCATAATAATGCTCCATTCAAATTATAACTACTTCATCTTTTTTATTGGTATATTTGCAACAAGTGCTGGTACCATTTCTAAATTATCTTGACTTTTAGTTTTTATCATTTTAACTTCTATATTATCTTCATCAACTTCCATATATTTTTCTATCGCTAATAAAATATCTTCTTTTAAAGCTTCTAAAACAGATGGAGAATAGTTTCCCTTATCATGAATCAGGACAAGCTTTAATCTTTCTTTAGCAACATTTTTGCTAGAATTTCTGTCGTTTGAAAAAATCTTAAAGATATCAAGCATGATAACACCTCCTCACTATTTTAGTCCAATAAGTTTTTTTAATTTCGACACAAAACCTTCATTTAAATTTAAATCTATAAAAGGTATTTCTTCACCTTGAATTCTCTTAGCTATATTTCTATAAGCTTGGCCTGCTAGTGATTTTTGATTGGTAACAGCTGGTTCTCCTCTATTAGTTGAAATAACAATATTCTCGTCATCAGGAACTACACCAATCAAATCTATGGCCAAAATATCTAGAATATCGTCGATATTCATCATATCTCCTCTTTGAACCATATCAATTTTCAATCTATTAATTATAAGTTTAGGATTATGTATTTCACTTGCTTCTAGAAGCCCTATGATTCTATCCGCATCTCTAACAGCTGAGACTTCAGGAGTGGTAACTACTATTGCTTCATCTGCACCTGCAATAGCATTTTTAAAGCCATTTTCAATTCCAGCTGGGCAATCTATAAGTATAAAATCAAATTCTTCTCTTAAGGTATCACATAATTTTTTCATTTGTTTTGGGCTAACTGAATCTTTGTCTCTTGTTTGAGCTGCTGGTATTAAATATAAATTTTCAAATCTTTTATCTTTCACCATAGCTTGTTTATACTTACATCTTTCTTCGACTATATCAACTAAATCATAAACTATTCTATTTTCCAATCCCATGACTACATCTAAATTTCTAAGTCCAATATCTGCATCTATGACAATAGTCCTTTTCCCTTCTAAGCTTAATGCTGTTCCCAAATTTGCGGTCGAAGTTGTCTTTCCAACTCCTCCTTTTCCTGAAGTTATAACAATAACTTTAGACATACTTATGCCTCCTCTATTAAATAATTATATCTTTGTGGGATAATTTTCTATAACTATATGACCTTCATGTACAAATGCAATCTGAGGTAGAATATTAGCTGATAAATTTTCATCTTCTGGAGATATCGCTATTACTGAAGAAATCCTCAATTGAATAGGGTTTAATTTTATAGCTGAAACAAAAGCTAAATCATCACCTTTACTACCAGCATGAGCAATTCCTCGTAAGGCTCCCATTACAACAATATTCCCAGTTGCAATAAGTTGCGCTCCTGGATTTACATCTCCCAAAACTACAATATTACCTTCATATTCAACAAATGCGCCAGAGCGAATTGTATTTTTTATAAATTTTGTTGTTTTTTCAAAATTAATATTAGTGTAACTACATTCTTTTGATATATCTTTAAGAATAGTTTTTTCTTTTTTTAAAAATTTTATATTAAATTTTGTAACTAAAAAGTTAATTAGCTTATTTTTTTCATCATCACTTAAATTAGTTGCATAAATATCGCTAAATTGCGATCCCTTAAAAAAGAAAAGATTTGAATTAATTTTCTCAATTAAATTTTCTTTAGCATTATGAAAATCAGCTTCATTATTTACAACTATAATGAATCCATCCTTAGTTCCTTTAAACTCAATTGTATCTTTTAAAGATTTCATCAATAAGTCCTCCAAATATTATATACTATATTAATAAATTGTTCTTTATATAATTTTTTTATCACATTCTTAAATACAAAATTTTATTTTTCTTCACCTTCTTGTATCTCTTCAGAATCTGAAGAATTCAAGCCAAAATACTGAGCTATAACTTCTCTAACTACTGGTCCAGCATAGCCTCCACTTCCACCTTGAAATATTAAAGAAACTACAGCTATTTTGGGGTCATCATGAGGAGCATACGATACAAACCAAGCAAAATTATCATAGTTATCTTTAAATCTATTAATATCATCATCCGTCAAATTTGGATTAAGTTCTAATATAGCTCTTCTTATATATCTATGAAAAGCAAGATTTTCTTTTGACTCTACACTTAATTCATTAGCTAAATTCATAACTTCTGTTTTTTTTAGATTATAATCACTAAGATGAGATATCAAATATTCTTCTTCATCAAGCACTGGTATTTTTCCACTTTTTTGAGCAGTTCCAGTTTTAGCGGCCACTTTTATTGGAAAGTTCTGGAATATTTCTTTTGCAGTTCCTTCATCAGTTACATCTATCATTCCTCTTCTTAAATATTCTAAATTTGCTTTATCAACAGGTATTTCTATTGATTTTCTTTGAATAATTTTTTCATCTGATTTATCATATTTTTCTATCTTGTCTACCACTGTTACATTATTTAAGTATCCATTATTAGCAATTGCTGATATATAATTTGCTATTTGTAATGGAGTATAAGCATGAGCTCCTTGTCCAATCGAAAGATTAAAAGTATCTCCAGTTTTCCATTTCCCTTGATTATAAAAACTATACTTTACATATTCTGCTATTTCAATCACTAAATCTTCTTTTACATTTAAACCTTTCATTCTATTTATCATTTCTGAGCGCGAAGGATTTTCATCCATCCATGAAACAATTTTATTTATTCTTTCTTCGTATAACGGACTCGAGCTAGAAATATCAGAAAAATAACTCCTCATCTTGCCATTTATTGCATAATATAAAGATTTTTTTGTTTCTTCTAATTTTTGGTCAGGATTAGGAACTTTACCTGCAATCTCTTCAATTTGAATCCCTGTTAAATCATCTAAGCCAAACATTCTAGCCATTTCAAGAACTTTGTTAGCATTCATTTCAACAGGAATTGGTTTATCTTTGGCATAATCATATCCTACACTTATACAGTAAAAATAATAATTACATGAATCTCTAAGGGCTGCAACTAAATCTTCTTCACCATGCTTACCCCTATAATCATTCCAAAACCAACATCCAAATGTTCTTCCACCCATCTCTATATAACCCTGATCCTTTATTTTATAATTAGGATCTAGTCCACTTTCTAAAGCAGCTAATCCCGTTATCATCTTAAAAATTGAACCCGGCTGAACAGAAGTCATTGTTGCAATATTATATAATGGTTTTGGAGAGAGTGGATCATTTAAATTTTCAGGCATTAAATTATCCATATCACTAACAGAAACGCCTGTAGTAAAAAGATTAGGATCATAATCTGGATAACTAGCTAAAGCAAGAACTTCTCCACTTTTAATATCCAGTGCTACTACGGCTCCTGATTTTGCTTTACTATATACCCTGCTATTACCTCTTAATTTGACATTACCCCATTCGCTTTCAAAAATCCCTCCCATTTGAATCAGATTAAGATTTTTTTCTAAAGCACTTTGAGCAACTTCTTGCAACTCAGAATCAATGGTTAAATATATTGTATCTCCCGATACGGGTGGTTCAAAATCAATACTATTAATCAACCTTCCAAATGCATCAACCTGAACTCTTCTATAACCATTATATCCTTTTAGATTTTCCTCATACTTTTTCTCTATTCCAGTTTTACCGATAATATCTGAGTTACTATATTTTTTTTCATTAACAAACTTATTTATTTCTTCTTGAGTTGATATTCTTCCGATTTGACCCAATACATGTGCTGCCAAATTAGCATTCGGATAATATCTTATTGGCTTTATTTGAACAGTAACACCAGGAATATCAATCGATAACTCCTCAATTGTGGATACTGTTTCTTCAGATACATCAGTAGCTATTACCACTGGTTCATACTGAAAATATCCTTTTGATTTTAATAAATCACGAATTAATAAAACATCTCTTACTTTTCTATCTTCTAATTCTTTCGGTATGTCATAGTATTCTTTTATTAATTCATATGCAGATTTAGCATCAATATCATTATTTTTAATTTTATATTTAGCCAGCCATTCTTTTTTCTTTGTTTCTTCAGTAAATTCCCATTTACTAACTGAGATTGGAGGGTAAACCCCGGCACTGTTAATTTTCTTTTGTATTTCATACACCGAATCTTCATCTGTTATTTCTATTATTCCTTGTTCTTTAATATTTTGAACTATATTGTAAAAGCTTTCTTTAGCGTTTTTATTAAGTTCTATATTGTTTTTTTCTTTCCACTGACTTATTTTTTCATCATATATGAAATATAATTTATTTCCATCATTTTTAATTGGAAAATCATCACCTACAAGTTCATTATTTTTTCTCAAAATATCCATGAGTATAATAGAAGTATCGTTAATTTTCTCTTTAACTAATTCATTTTGAGATATCAGAACTGTAAAACTTGGTCTATTGCCTGCTAATAAAATTCCATTTCTATCTCTAATCTCCCCTCTGGGGGCTTGCGATTCTATTTTTTTATAAACTTTATTTTCGGCTATTGAGTAAAAATCTTCACCTTGAATTATAGTCATATATGACATTCTTACAAATAATCCAATAAACACTATACATATAAATATATACATTACTTGAAATCTATTATTAGTATCTAGTTTCATTTTATTCACCATTGTTCATCAACTTTGATAAGTATCATATTTAAAGGATAAAATAATAAGGCTGATATCATACCATTTATAATTACGCCTTCTGATAATCTTAAAAAATAAACCCCTATATTTGATATGCTAAATCCAGTAATAATTATAGAAAGTAAATTGTCTATAAAAGAAGAAATTAATATTAGAAGTAATATAGTAAAAATATTTTCTTTAAATACCTTTTCTTTAAGATTTCCACAAAAAAAACCTATCAAGAAAAAAATCAAAGAATAATAAGCAAAATACTTTCCAACACTTATATCAATTACAAGACCAAGAAGCAAGCCAATTAATGACGCTTTATCTGCTCCTATATATATTGATATATAAACCAGATAAATCAAAGTGAGATTTGGTTTAATATTAAATATAAATAAGTTTAAATCATTTAAAAATGTATTTGAAAAAAAAATGACAATCAATCCTATTGTAAAATATAAAATTTTTTTCACAAGCTACCTCTTTTAATTAAAATCTCTTGGATTTAAAATCATTACTTTATCTATTTTTTTTAGATTAACATATGGTTTTATTTTAACATACTTAAGTAAATTATTCTTATCTTCTATTATTTTATCAACACTTCCTATAGGAATACCTTTTGGATATAATCCAAGCCCTGATGTTATAATTATATCCCCAGGTAAAACTTTATAGTTTATATCAAATAAATAACCCTTTATATATCCTTCAAAATCTTGGTATTCGTAATCCATAGTTATATTTTGACTAGCAATTCCAGTATACCTTTCCTCTCTTAACACTTGAAAACTAACAGATGATTTGCTGTCTAAAATCGATATCGCTTTAGAATAATTGTCAGAAATTTCATATATCCTTCCCACTAATCCTTTTCCAGTTAAAACTATTCCATTTTTTTTTACATTTTGATTTTTGCCAGCAGAAATTGTAAATGATGTATAGTAATTCCCATCATTCTTACCTACAATAGACGCAGTTACATAATTTTTTTTATAAGCTTCATCAATAAAATTCAAACTTTGTTTTAAATCATCTAATTGCTTCAATTCGCTTTCTGTAATAGTATTGTGAATAAGTTGATTTCTTAATTTTTCAACTTCGGTTTCAAGTTCATTGATTCTAATATTTTTATCATTTTTAGGCAATAAACTTGACAAGAAATTTGCTGATGAATTTTTTAAACTAGTTATTATTTTATTTGGAGGCGATAGTATTTCCAAACCTATTCTACTCAAAAAATTATCATTACCTTTTTTTAATGATAAAGAAAGACTAGTAATTAATATAAATAAAATAATTAAAAATATGTATACTTTTTTTTTGTATTTGATTTTATTAGGCATAAAACAATCTCCTAAACTAAATTTGTCCATTTTCCTTAAAACTATAGAACTTCCCATCACCAATAATAACATGATCTAAAACTTCTATACCAATAATTTGACCAGCACTTATCAGACGCTTTGTAATATTAATATCTTCCATACTCGGACTTGGATCACCTGAAGGATGATTATGAATCAATATCATTTTATTTGCGCTCTTTTTAATTGCTTCTAAAAATACTTCTCTGGGGTGAACTATAGAAGCATTTAAACTGCCTTCTGATATATCTTTAGTCGATATTATTACGTTTTTTGTATTTAATAAAACTACTCTAAAAACTTCTTTTTTTCTGTACCTTAACTCTTCCATATATACTTTTCCAATATCTTGAGGAGATGAAATTTTAAATTTTTGTAATTCAGAAGCAACAGACACTCTTCTTCCTAATTCTAATGCAGATATTATTCTACATGCTTTTGCCAAACCAATACCCTTAATTTTAGATAATTCTTCTATACTAATATTACATAAATTTTTTATACCTTGATTTTCTTCTATAATCTCACTTGCAAGAGCAATAGCTGATTTATCTCGAGTACCATTATTGATTAAAATAGCTAATAATTCAGAGTCAGAAAGAAAAGATTCACCCTTATTAAGCAAAGTTTCTCTTGGTCTTTCATCCTTTATTATATCTTTAATAAGGCTATTATTTGGCATATTTAACCTCCTAAACAATTAGATTAAATTAAAAGAAAAAAAATCAATTAAAACTCTATTTATTTCAGCTATTGGTAATCCAACAACATTAAAATAATCGCCTTCAATTTTATCAATAAAAATAGCTGCTTTACCTTGAATTGCATACGCTCCAGCTTTATCCTTAAATTCGTTAGTTTCTATATATTTAATAATTTGTTTATTAGATAGTTCCCGAAAATAAACATCTGTTTTAATATAATCTGTATAAACAATATTTTTATTATAATTCACTATACAAAAACCAGTTATAACAGAATGTTTTTTTCCACTTAATTGTGTAAGCATTTCTTTTGCTTCATTTACATCTACTGGTTTACCAAATATTTTATCTTCTATTGTCACAATAGTATCTGCTGAAACAACAATAGAATCTTTATTATGAGTAACTATATCTTTAGCTTTTAAATATGCTATATGCATAGCATTTACAGACGGTGAAAATCTACAATCTATAAACTCATTAACATCTGGGACTTTTATATTATATGTAACATTAAACATATCAATTATTTCTTTTCTTCTTGGTGAAGCTGATGCAAGTATTAATTCCAAATATACATCCTCCTAATTTGTGTATTTAAATCTCAACATGCTTATTTTAGTTTATCATCCAATTAAAAAAAAAACAATAAAACCTATAGTCTTATTGTTTAAATTAAAATCTTATATCATTTCTATCGCATCTTTAGGACACTTTTCATAACACACTTTACATCCTATGCATTTATCAGGATTTACTTTATGAATACTTTTCAGTTCCCCCTCAATAGCATTTGTAGGGCAGTTTTTCGCACAAATTGTACATCCTATACATTTATCTTCTATAACCTTAGCTGTTTTTCTTTTAGATAAATCTCCTCTTATTGCTTTTGTCGGACATTTTTCTACACATACCATACATTGAGTACATTTTGTATAATCAATTTTAGCTAAGTTATTTTCAAAGGTTATTGCTTCAAACGGACAGCTTTTAACACAAATTTGGCAGCCTATACATCCAACACTACATTTTTCCTTTACATCCTTACCTTTTTCCTTACTATTACAATCTATAGAAACTTCTTGTCCATAAGGTATCCAATGAATTACTGCTTTTGGACAAGCTTCTATACACTTTCCACACCCAACGCACTTGTCCTGATCAACATGGGCTATTCCATCATCATATACATGAATTGCGTCAAATGGACATACATTTTCACATGTACCGAATCCCAAACAGCCATAAGAACATGCTTTTGGACCATTTGCAACTAGTGATGCAGCTTTACAATCTATTATCCCACTGTAAAGTGATTTATTTTTTGCATTTGCATTTGTACCGTTACATATAACATTAGCTATCATTTTAGTTCCTGCTGATGCATTAACTCCCATTATTTGGGATATTTTTTCTGCAACCTCAGCTCCCCCAACTGGACAAGCGTTAGTAGCAGCATCTCCTTTGGCTATTGCAGTTGCAAGACCTCCGCACCCCGGAAATCCACAGCCACCACAGTTTGCTCCAGGAAGTGCATTTAAAATAGCTTCTTCTTTAGGATCAACTTCTACAGCAAATTTCTGTGATGCATATGCTAAACCTGCCCCAAAAACTAATCCCATTGCTGAAAGACTTAATACTGAATTTAATATAGAACTCATACTTTGACCTCCTATTTAACTAAGCCGCTGAAACCTAAGAAAGCAATTGACATAAGACCTGCACTTATTAGTGCAATTGGAAACCCCTGAAACACCTCAGGTATATCTGAAATCTCAAGTCTTTCTCTGATACCTGCAAAAAGTACAATAGCTAATGTAAATCCAATAGCTGCGGCAAATCCATTAAATATTGTCTCAATTAAGTTATATTCGCTTTGAATATTTAAAATAGCCACTCCAAGAACCGCACAATTTGTTGTTATCAACGGAAGATAAACTCCAAGAGCTTGATATAAAGTTGGGCTTGTCTTTTGTATTACCATTTCTACAAATTGAACTAGGGATGCTATTACAAGTATAAATGCAATTGTTTGCATATACTCAATACCTAAGTTTACAAGAATTAACTTTTGAATTAAATA